>Ga0187805_10000403_pt1 | contig 14046 bp, 6 predicted proteins | sample NC_wetland_sal_i_6_FD_132965 | JGI IMG/M metagenome (GOLD analysis project Ga0187805, IMG submission 132965) | Wetland sediment microbial communities from Neuse River Estuary, North Carolina, USA - Control_5 | ecosystem: Environmental > Aquatic > Freshwater > Wetlands > Sediment | place: USA...
CATTCTGGGCGGGATCATTCTAGTCGGCATGTTCTTCACCACAAGCACCATGTTGATCACGACTCCGGATGACACTGTCGTGGTTCACGGCATCCATTACATGAACAATCTCGGCTTGTTTCTTTTCAAGGACATCATCTCTTTCGGAGTTGCGTTCTATCTGATCAGCTATTATGGCCGAAAAGCGATCGTGGCTGAAAATCACAGCTGAATACTCTTACAGGTCAATATCGTTGGGGTCGACATCTCTCGAATTATCCTTGGTTTACAAGTCATACAATGCGCGGTGCCACAGCAGTTGCCACGAATCGGCGATTCTCCCACTCGGCACGGTGAAAGGGCATCACCCATGAAAAAGACTCTTACCGCGCAAGCCGTCAAGATTCGTAAGGAGTTTCAAGATATTCCTCTAACAATAATTCAGGAGTACAGACGGTTCTTCGATGACGTTTGGAACCTCTGCGGGGCAATCATGGCGTCCCCGGAACAAGAAGCCGTGCGACGAAGCCGCTGAGCGGAGCACGTTGTTGTTCCGCATGTTCAGACCTTGCTCGGCTCGATCCCATTCAACGGGCCGTTATCCGGCTGATGGTTCCCAGTTTACAACCGGAATCCAGATAGTCAGTGACGCGCGGCAAAAGCTAGGCTAGCGTTGCGGCTGAAGGACGAGAACACAGAGGCAAGCGATGCCAAAACCGAATCGTGGAGGCTGGAAGACCTGTTCGAGAGGACACAAATATCGCGGTAAAAGCGGATGCCCAACTTGATGGAAGGGAAACCGACCCGGCGGGTCGAAAACGGCAATGCACGATTCCTAAGTATTCAGCAGCATCTTTCGGTTCATCACACGCACGAACGTGTTCGCGTCCACTTTGCCACCAGATTGCTCTTCGATTGCATCTTTGGGCCTACCGTTCTCATCACCTGAGAAGGTATTGACGAGATTTGTTGTAGGCTTCCGCAATTCTGGGTCGGGCTCCTTGCTGCCCTTGATCCAGACTTCCTGTCGGAATTTGTAAATCCTTCCTGATAGCAAACTGGAAAGTAGAAGATCAAGAACGATTAGCCACAGTCCAATTTTTCGTGGTCACACCAGTGTCGCTGCCAGCTTGTCCACGGCGGAGCGCACGGAATCTTCGACAGGCCGCAACGTAGTTAATCTGCACGGTGATTCATGCTGGTCTCCGGTTTCTCAGCAGACAGGCCCACACCTTGACCACGCAGAGATAAAGCCAATCATTTCCCGAAGACCGGATAGGCAAGATGCTGGTTATCGGGTTGGAAGTGGTAAGGCATTACATCGACGCCAGCCTTGAATCAGCTTCGCGAGAACATCGGGGTCACGGCGCTACAAATTTCCGTGTGATGTCGTGGATCGCGGGAATCCCGGCCTGACGCATAATTTTCTCCAGCTCTTGCCGAAGGATCGTGAGCACCGCCTCGACTCCCGATTGCCCGAAGGCAGCGAGTCCCCAGGCCTGGGGACGCCCGATGCCAACGGCGGTGGCTCCGAGTGCCAGAGCTTTGAAGACGTCGGTTCCACGGCGAATGCCCCCGTCCACCAGCACAGGAATTTTTCCGTGGACGGCAGCGACGACCTCCGGGAGGCACTCGATCGTCGGCCGCAGCGTCTCCTCGCCTCGACCGCCGTGGTTCGATACCACAATGCCATCTACTCCGTGTGCGAGTGCGATCTCGGCGTCCTCGCGGGTCACAATGCCCTTCAACACAAGCTTCATCCTAGTCGCGTCTTTCAATCGGTTGACGAAGTCCCAGGTAAAGCTCGGCGCGTACAGGGCTGTGACCTTTGATATATCTAATCCGTCAAAGGCGGGTTTGCCGCGAACGTAGCCGGAGAATCCCTTTTCATGGCAGGCGGAACAATCGCGGTCGTCGAATCTGCGTCCGCGGTACTGGCTCTCGTTGTTGGCTTGGTCCTCATGGTCCACCGTAAACACCAGCACGGGACTGCCCGCCGCCTCGGCCCGCTTGATGATGGCGCGTGTTACGGCCCAATCGTTGGTCGGGTAGAGCTGCTGCCACACCGGAGCGCCGCGCGCTTTGGTTACGTCTTCAATGGAGGTCCCGGCGACAGTCGAGAGCATCTGCAAATGGTGTTTGCTGGCCGCTGCGCGCGCCACCGCGACCTCGCCCTCGGGATCAAACGCTCTCATGGAGCTGACGGGACAGAGAACGATCGGTGTCTCCCATTTAGTACCAAACAGCTCGACGGAAGAATCGAGTTTTTCGACGTTGATCAGCCGCCGCGAACGGATTTCAATCTTCTGATAAGCCTCGTGGTTCAAGCGGACCGTGGCGTCGTCGTCCACGCCCGTTTCGAGGTATGCAAAGTGTGCCGGAGGCAGAGCCTTGCGCGCGAGATCTTCGAATTCCATCACGTCCAGTACTTGATCCGGACTCTTGATGGATGCTGCGGCGTCTGATCCTGCGGCTGGGTTAGCCGAGCGATCCGGCGCAAATGTTTTCCGCAGCGCACCTCCAGCCACGAATGGGCTTGCCAGCACTGGGCTGAGAGCAAGATAGCGCAGGAATTTTCGACGGCTCTCGGTCAAATCGGAAGGGGAACGCTTGCTCATGCGACTCATTCGGATGCGATTCGTCTTTCCTCCTTATGTTCGAGCCGATCGGGCTAGTGTGCCTGCCGTCGCGGGGGCTTGCAAGTGAAACCGGGATGCGATGGCTCGCATCCCGTGAGAGTTTAACCGAAATACAGCTGGTTGAGCTTGGTTAGAAGATGAGCTTCGCGCTGATTTGACCGATCCGGCCCGGCGCAACTGTGGTGGCTTGGCCAAACTGTCCGCTGCTCGCATTCCCCACCACTCCGCTGGAGAGGAAGTTGGCGTGGTTGAAAACGTTGAACATTTCGAAGCGGAAATTCAGCGCAGTCGACTCGGTAAGTTTCGTGTCCTTCTCCAGGCCCGCGTCGGTGTTGATCGTCCCTGGCCCGCTGAAGCTGTACTGCTTCGCACTGCCGGTAACGCCGCAAACTTCATAGCCGCAGCTGAGACCACTGGCAAACGCCGACGGCTTGAAGTACACGTTCCCAGTAGCCCGCGGATTCAATTTCTGGATGGGACCGATTTGGGTGGGATAGTCGAGCCCGACGTTGGTGATGGCATAATCGCCGCCGCTTTGCAGGCTCACGGGCGTGCCGCTGTTGAAGCGTGTGATACCCGTCAAGTGCCAGCCGGTGGTAATCCGGCGTGCACTGAACAGCCGAGCAAACGGAAGTTCCCAGTTGTAGCTCATCACCAGATTTTGCCGCAGATCGAATGTAGATGGCCCATAGGCCCGGGACGAGTCGCGCGGGTCGTACGCGGCGGAATAACTGTCCAACGAATGAGCGTAGGTGTAGCTCACGAGAAGCGTCAAATCGCGAGCGTGACGCTCCGCCGAAACCTGGAGTGAGTTGTAATTAGAGTTTCCTGAGTTCTGGTTCCATGTCGCCTGGGCAAAAGCTACGACCGGCCCCCCAGTGGAATTCGTGTAGTTCGGGCTGATGGCCTGGTTGTCGATCAGCCCGGTAAAGGTGCCGTAGTACGTTTGACCGCCTTGCACGTACACTCCACCTTCACCACCAGGCCCGCATCCTGCAAGCGACTCGCAAAGCGCCGCATTGCCCCATAGCAACGGTATGCCGCGCTGAATGTGGTGTCCCTGGGTTCCAACATATCCCACGGTGAGGACCGTCGCCTTGTCGAGTTGCCGCTGGATAGTCAAGTTGTAGTGCTCGGCCATTTGAGTTTTGTTGTGGTTGTAGTAACCGGGCACATAAAGCGGCATGAGCGATCCGAACTGGAAGTTGGGGAATGGTCCGCTGCCACTGGGGAAGGTGAAGGGGAAGTGCTGGCCTTGCGAGACACCGTTGGCGCGAGTAACGTAGGGACTCGCAAATTCCGTCGGTTGGGGTGACGCCCAGTAAAGCCCCCAGGGAGCATCGCCGATGATGCCGAAGTTGCCCTGATCCGCGGCTCCTAGGTAGTACATGCCATAGGCGGCACGGATGCTGGTCTTGTTTTCGCCCCATAGACCGCCGTTAGGCGCGTAGGCAATTCCGATACGAGGCCCGAAGTTGTTGTATTGGGTGGGTGAGATGGTGCTGGGAACTCCTGGGTCTCCCGGGACCAAGTTGCCTGCAGGCGAATTGGGGAATTTGACGGACTGGACTCCCGGAACTGGGGTAGTGAGGCGGCCGAACTTATCGCTCCATGGCCGGGCGACGTCCCACCGCAGGCCGTAGTTCAAGGTCAGGTTGGGATGCACCTTCCATGAGTCCTGGGCAAAGAGTCCTAGGTATCGGGTACGGTTGTCGAGTACCTGAATGGAGCATTGCACGAACTGCCCTGGAGCGCCAATGTAGTAATCGGAAACGTCGGTGTTCGTCTCGTTGCCCCTGAATTGGAAATATCCGTTCGATCCGCATTCGTTGCGAACGTTCAATTCGTAGTAGCGGAAGTCGCCGCCGAAGCTGACGGAGTGGGCACCTACGATCTTGCTGAAGGTGTCTTCAATTCCGTAGGTAGTGTCAGGCTGATAGAGATTGAGCCAGTTATTGCCCACGGCAAAGCTGTTGAATAACAGCATCGGAAGAGACGAGGGGTATCCGGCGGTGCCGGTGTTGATCAGGCCGCCCATGGTTGGATCGGTATTGAAACCGAACTGAGAGTAGGACTGAATAGGGTTGGAGGGCTGCGCGGTGTGGACCGCAGTCCGGAACACCTGCAGCCGGGCCGTGTTGACGATGTTGGCTCCGAACGTCTTGGTGTTACTCATCGTGAACAACTGGTTGCGCGAAGGCTCCGTGTTAGGGAATCCGGGCACGTTGGTCACGCCCATATACTCTTGCTGGTAGATGGGGATGACGGCCGTCGAATCGTCGTAATGGTAGTAGAAGGCCCAGTCTCCGGTGTGCCGGTTGTTGAAGTCGATGCGTTGGGCCATATTGGTATCGACAATGGTTCCGACATGGCTGGAATCAGCGTAATTAAACCCGTTGGGCTGATTCGCCGCCGGAATGAATTGCATCGTCAGTTTGGTGACGGGGTCGATGTAGGCGGAGATGTCGTGGCCGGGCACGGTAACCGGCTGGTTGTTAACCAGCGCGGTGGTCGTGGTTGGCGTACCGAGTTGGTTGTACATGGTCACGCCCGCGACAATCGTTCCGCCGCCGCGACTCATGAGCGTAGATGCCCAGGCGCTGCCCTGAACGGTGGTGTTGAGCACACTGTCGGGGAAAATGCCATTGCGTTCGTCATTGCTCATGACCAGCAGATTTCCAGTGCTGAGCCCGGCGTCCTGGCGCGTTTGCTGGTAGTCGGTGAAGAAGAAAAGCTTACCCTTCACGATCGGTCCGCCGACGACTCCTCCATACTGATGCCGTTTCAACTCCGGCTTGGTGGGATTAAACCAACTGTATGCGTTAAATCCCTGATTGCGGTAGAACTCAAACAGGTCTCCATGAATACGGTTGGTTCCAGACCTGGTCACTGTATTCATGACGGCGCCGGTGAACTTGCCGTACTCGGCGCTGAAGCTGTTGGTAAGCAGGCGAAACTCGGCAATGGAGTCGGCGTTCGGGATCAGACCGGCCCCCATATTCTTGGTCTCATTAACCTCGGCGCCATTCACCAGGAAGGCATTTGCATACTCAGGCTGTCCGTCGGTCGATACGTTGCCTGCGGAAGTGTACAAACCGGACGCCGGCGCGCGATCGTTGAAGTTGGTATTGGTATTGGTCGGCGAGACGCCGGCTTGCAGTGATAGCAGATCGATATAGGAGCGGCCGTTGAGCGGCATGGCCAGAATTTGGTTCGATTGGATGGTGGTGCCCAACTGTGTACTCTCGGTCTGCACCTGCAAGGCATCTGCCTGGACATTAATGGTCTCGACGACGCTGCCGACTTGAAGCGCGAAATCGAAATGCAGTTGGTCGTTGACGTTCAGGTCGACGTCGTCGATGGTTTCCCGCTGGAATTTATCGAGCGTCGCAGTCAGGCGATAGTGCCCGGGAGGCAAGGCGAGCAGAGTGTATTGGCCCGCCGCATCCGTCTTAACTGTGCGCGTGTACTCGGTTGCCGCCTGAACTACGGTGACCGACGCATTGGCCATCACAGCGCCGGACTTGTCACGGACGTAACCGGAAATGGAGCCCGTCACATCGGCCCACAGCTGCAGGGTGCTCAGAAGCATGCCCAAAGACAAACACAACCAGCGAAGACGACGACGTTCCATGCGAACCCCCTCAAGCCTGTAGTTGCGCCGCACATTCATACTACAATACTAGCAATAGGGCAAGCGAAATTCAGATCAGTTGCGAAGGATACTGGGTTTTCGCGATTGCACAAGCGAAATAGTGCGAAACGCCCCCGGCGCACTCAAGCCTGGCCACGCTAACGCGACTTGGCCCGAATTGCAGGAAATCTGCGTCGCTGTCTCGATTTGCTCGAAACAAGTAGCACAGGTCGGCGAGCGCTCGGATCGGACATTCCTATGTTTCTGAGAGATGCAATCGTGGGATCGGCTCGAGGTGTAATAGTATTATACGACAAGTAAGGGGGAACTCTTGAGCCGGACATACGAGTTTCGAGCGAAAAACCGCCAGACCTTCTCCCTAGAGGCACGGTCCGCTACCAAACCTTCATGAGACACTGACTCACCGTTTTCCGGGTCGGCCGCCGACGAAGCGGCAAGGACTCGACAGTAAAGGTGCAGGATGCAGAGAAACGCGATCGCTTTCCTGGCGCTCTCCGGAATGGTTCTGGGTTTCTGTGTGCCGATAAACGCGCAAACAAAAGGTACTGGCGCGCAACTGAAACCGCCCACCAGCGTTCGTTCCGACGAAAGCAGAGACCGGGAACACTCTTGGAGCGACTACGCGGGCGGCGCAGATGGTGCGCAGTACTCCGCGCTGGCTCAGATCAATCGCTCCAACGTCAGCCAGTTGCAGGTAGCGTGGAGTTATCCCACCTCTGACGGCAACAAGTATTTGTTCAACCCTATCGTGGTCGACAGAACGATGTACGTACTGGCTCACGACAATTCGATTGTGGCTCTCGATGCGGCCACCGGTCGCGAACTGTGGGTCCATTCCATCAGCGCGAAAACCCAGCTCGTCACGAACCGGGGAATCAACTATTGGGAAAGTTCCGATCGCTCGGAGCGCCGGCTCTTGTTCGCGGCTGACAACTTCCTGCAGGAGATCGATGCGCGGACCGGCCAGTCGATCGTCGATTTCGGCAACCGGGGCCGCGTCGACCTGCGCGAAGGGCTGGGGCGCCGTCCTGAGAGTCTCACGCTGGTGCAATCGACTACGCCCGGAAGGATATTCGAAGATCTGCTGATTCTGGGTTCAGCCACCAACGAAGAATACGAATCGGGTCCGGGCGATATTCGCGCCTTCAACGTCCGCACCGGGCAACTGATGTGGACGTTCCATACCGTGCCGCACCCTGGGGAGTTCGGCTACGACACTTGGCCGAAGGATGCGTGGAAGACGGTCGGCGGAGCCAATGCGTGGAGCGGACTTTCTTTAGACGAGAAGCGTGGCATCGTCTTCATCCCGACCGCCAGCCCGAAATACAACTTCTACGGCGCCGATCGAACCGGATCCAATCTGTTCGGCGACTGTTTGCTTGCGCTCAACGCGCGCACCGGAAAACTGATCTGGTATTTCCAAATGGTGCATCACGATATTTGGGACTATGACAACGGAACGGCGCCGATGCTACTCACCGTCCGCCACAACGGAAAGATGCGCGACGTGGTCGCGCAGGTCGGAAAAGAAGGCTTCGTCTGGGTGTTCGATCGCGAGACCGGCAAGCCCCTTTGGCCGATCGAAGAGCGAGCGGTGCCGAGATCCAACATGCCCGGAGAGTTCACATGGCCCACGCAGCCATTTCCGCTGAAACCACCGCCGTTCGCGCGCCAAAGTTTCACGGTCAAGGATTTGAGTCCGTTCCTCGATCCGCAAGAGCGGAAACAGCTTCAGAAGACGATTGAGGGCGCCCGCAACGAAGGCCTCTTCACGCCGCCCGGAGTGTCGGACACGATCGAGATGCCGGGCAATAATGGAGGCGCAAATTTTCAGGGCGCAGCCGTTGACCCGGCCCATGGCACGTTGTTCGTGGTTTCGAAGGATCTACCTTCGCTGCTCAAGCTGGAACTGACTCCGCAGGAAATCGTGCGCGAAGGTAGTTCTCGAGAGGAACGAGGGCGTGCGATATTTCAAGCCAACTGCCGACTGTGTCACAGCGCGGACTTGACGGGTCAGCCTCCTGCTGTCCCTTCGCTCGTCGGCATTGAGTCGACACTGGGGGAGGATCAAGTGCGCACCGTGGTGACTCATGGACGCGGCCTGATGCCGGCATTTTCCAAATTCTCCGACACCGAGTTGGATTCTCTTCTCGCCGATCTTCTGCATCCGGATCGCGCGCCGGTGCCCACTTCCACGACGGACGCAGCCGCAACCGCTCCCACTTCCCTACCGCCGGAAAAACTCCGCTATCGAAGCGGCTTCGGGTTCATGTTTACGCGAAGCGGACTTCCGGCCATCGCTCCGCCATGGACCACGCTTACAGCCTACGACCTCAATAAAGGAACTATCGAGTGGCAGATACCTTTGGGCGAAGTACCTGAATTGGCCGCCAAGGGTTTTAAGAATACGGGCTCGCACTTTCCAAAGGTTGGTCCTGTCGTCACCGCCGGTGGGCTGATCTTCGCGGGCACGCGCGATCGCAAGGTGAGAGCTCTCGACGCTGCGACTGGCAACGTGTTATGGGAGGCGGAGGTGGGAGCCGGTTTGGAAGGAATGCCCGCTGTGTATCAGATCGACGGACGTGAATATGTAGTATTCTGCGCTGCCGCGCAAGCGACTACTTATACGCACGATGTTCCCGGCCATCCTGCGCTGCAAGCTCCGATTCCCGGCGCGTACGTCGCGTTTGCTTTGCCTACGGGCGGGTCCGGATCGGCAGTCCAGTAACATACAATTCGGAAATTGTTCTCCGATTTAATACTGACTCGGCTGCGAGTGGAGGCCTAACATCGATCGAGCCTGGGCCGGCGTCGCGACTGGACGATTGAGTTCATGCGCAATCCGTACCGCTCGCTCTACAAGTTCCGCATTGCTTTTCGCCTTCTTACCGCGAGAATAATAAACGTTGTCTTCCAGACCGACCCGAACATGTCCGCCCATGAGCGTGGCGAGGGTGGTCAACGGGAGTTGAAATGGGCCTATCGCTGAACACAGCCACAAAGCTTCGTCCGGGAATTCCTTTAGCATTTGAATGATGTTTTCGACGGTGGGGTAACTGCCGGTCTGATAGCCCATCACCGTTTGCATCCAGTAGGGCTTTTCGATGAGGTTGTGCTCGATCAGATAGTTCACCACCCAGGCGCAACCGGGGTGGTAGAGCTCCAATTCGGGCTTGATTCCGTGCTGTTTCATCTCCGCGGCGAATTCATGAATCTGTCCGTACGTAAACGGGATGCATTCATCGATTTCGAGAGCGGGCCGGGGAAAGGGCAAGGGAGCACGCCGCTCCTTGAGCTTGAACCTGCTCATATCGGGCGCAAGATTGAGAGACGCGACCTCGGGCCCGGCGGCCAGGCAGGCGGCGCGCTCTGCCATGGTCATGCCGGGGCCGGCTCCGGTGGTGGCGTTGAGGATGATTTCAGGACAACACTGGCGAACTTTGCGCAAGACATCGCGCCAGGTTTCTGCATCGCGCGCACCCTCGGTCAATTGCTTGGGATCGCGCGCGTGGATGTGGACCATCGAAGCACCGGCTTCATAGGCTGCATGCACCGACTCGGCGATTTCCTCGGCTGCCTCGGGAATGACCTCATTCGCTTCCTTGCCCTGAATCCCGCCGTTGCAGGCTACGCAGATGATGAGGGGCGGCATACCAGTCCTTACTCTTTCCATGAATTCCGCGCTGCTGGTGTAATCAAACCAGGGGGCCAGTTGCCGTGATTTCGAGAGTTCCGACACAAGACTCCTTCTTCGATCGGGGATCACTACCTTTTGAGCCGCTCCGCGGCGTGCTGATCCTGCCGGAGCGTGGAGAATCCAACGTTATCACCGGGCGCAAGCGGCGCTCGAGACCGGCGGTAAAGCTCACCATAACTAAACTTTCTTACACAAATCCGACAAGCGAAATAGTGCGAAACACCGGCAATGCCCGATCGGAGGATCGGAAACCGGCGCCAGAAAGGTCATCCTACAAGCACCGGCGTTCTTGGCGACGTTCCACGAATGCACCTCCTCCTCAAAAGAATCGGGTTGATTGTGATTGCGGCGGCGGTGTAACCTTCCCGCAACATTCGGCAAGCAGCTTGCGGAATTGTGCGGCGCGCCATCTACGTAACTATTTTCTTCGCCTGCTCGATCCCCGAACCCTGCCTGCTGTCGGTGCAATCGGAGTTGCGCGATTCGGCCGAAAGGGAGGCCGTATTACTTTCATTGACACCATGATGAAACCAACCATGACGACGTTGCGGGCTCAGCCGTCTGACAGCGCCCGCACGAGTACGGACCGGTTAGATTCCTGGAAAGAAATCGCCACTTATTTGCGGCGAGAAGTCCGCACAGTCCAGCTTTGGGAGAAGAATGAGGGACTGCCGGTTCATCGCCATTTTCACAAGCGACTCGGTAGCGTCTTTGCTTACCGCTCGGAGATCGATCTTTGGCAGCGTCGAGTTTCACGCACGCAGCACGATCAGGCAGCCCCGGCCGGCTGGTTGAAAGTATTTTCTTCCGGGAAGAATCCGGCCCTTTCACCTCCCGCAGGTTCCGGGGCGCGCGAAGCTTACCTAAAAGGCAGGTATTTTTGGAACCAGCGCAGCGAAAAAGCTCTGCGTAAGGCGATCGTTTGTTTTGAGTCGGCCATGCGCGAGGAGCCTGGGTTCGCATTACCCTACTCGGGACTGGCCGATTCCCTGACTCTTCTCTCGTTTTACGAGATTGCTTCTCCTGCCGAGGTGATGCCGGCGGCGCGGCGCGCGGCGCAGAAAGCCATCGAACTCGATGCCAACTCGGCCGAAGCCCACGCGTCGCTCGCGGACGTGTTTCTACACTTCGACCGCGACTGGCAAGCGGCCGATCGCGAATATCGCCGCGCTCTCCAGTGCAATCCGGATTATGCGCTGGGCTATCACTGGTATGCCAACCTGCTCGCCGCCCGCGGACAGCACGGAGCGGCGCATATGGCAATCATGCACGCTCTCGAGATCAATCCGGTGTCGATTATCACTCTGGTCTGGGCCGGAGTGACGTCCCATCTGGCCCATCAGTTTGATGAAGCCATTCGCCATTATCAAAGTGCGCTGGAGCTGGATCCGCAGTTTATCTGGGCGCACATGTACATGGCGCAGGCGCTCGAACAGAAGCGCGACTTCAAACTGGCATTGCAGGAATTTGAAACCGCAGCCCGCCTGGCCGAAGGCAACAATTGTGTAAAGGCGATGATGGCGCATGCTCACGCCGCGTCGGGCGATGCCGCCTCCGCGCGCAGGATTTTGGAAGAACTCAGCAGCGCCGCGTCTCGCCAATGCATGCCTTCCTACGATATCGCCGCAACCTATGCCGCACTGGGAGAGTCGCACCGCATGGTTGACTGGCTCAATCGCGCTTGCCGGGAACGAAACATGAAGCTCTTCACTCTGGCCCAGGATCCTCGCTTCGATCCGCTCCGCCATTACTCCGGGTTCAAACGGATTGTCGAGCAGGTAGGACTCCCTCACTAAAACGCCGCTCGCCTTTAGAGCTATAAGGCAGATTGAAATAAGCCGCCGCCCCGCCGGAGCGAATCCTGTGCATCACTCTCCGATGGAAGGCGCATGCTTCACTTAGGCTGCGAACCGGCAGATTTGACTGCTCGTGTAGACTCTTTCCATTTCACTACGCAGAAAATCAAAGGGGCTTGTGACATCCACGGTAGAGAACACACGGGTGGAAGCGCCACATCGAGAGCTGCATCGCAGCCTCGGGCTGTTCGATTCGACCATGATCGTGGCCGGCTCGATGATCGGGTCCGGCATTTTCATCGTGGCCGGGGAGATGGCGCGAGAGGTCGGCAGCAGCGGCTGGATGCTACTGGCGTGGGTAATTGCCGGTGTGCTCACGGTTGCGGCCGCACTCTCTTATGGAGAGTTGGCGGCCATGATGCCGCAGGCGGGCGGGCAATACGTTTACCTTCGCGAGGCTTTTTCGCCGCTTTGGGGATTTTTGTACGGCTGGACTTTATTCCTGGTCATTCAGACCGGGACCATCGCCGCTTCGTCGGTGGGATTTTCGCGTTATCTGGGGGTGCTGTGGCCGCAAATCGCGGAGAACAACTACATCCTTCGCCCCATCCACATCCTGCCGACCTATGCGATTTCTCTTTCTACCGCACAATTCGTCGCTCTGGTGGTGATTGCATTCTTGACGTGGGCAAATTTTAAAGGATTGAAGTACGGAAAGGGCGTACAGAACGTCTTCACTTCCATGAAGATTGGATCCTTGCTGGCGGTGATCGGCGTTGGCGTCCTGATCGGATGGAAGGCCGCCGTGGTGAAAGCAAATTTCGCCCATCCCTGGACTCCTGAAGGAATTTCATCGCGCGGTGGCTCTGCTGTCACCACGTTGGAACTTTTCGTCGCGCTCTGCACCGCACAAATCGGAGCTCTCTACGCCGCCGATGCGTGGAACAACATTACCTTCACGGCCGGAGAAGTCCGCGACCCGGCGCGCAATGTGCCCCTGTCGCTGGCGCTCGGAAGCATAATCGTTATCGGCCTTTACCTCTGCGCGAATTTCGCCTACGTGGTCGTGTTGCCGTTCCACGAAATCCAGCATGCTCCGTCGGATCGGGTTGCCTCCACGATGTTCCAGGCCATCTTTCCTTCCATCGGACCGCAATTGATCGCCATTGCCATCATGATCGCAGCCTTTGGCTGCATGAACGCATTGATCCTGTCGGGGGCGCGCGCCTACTACGCGATGTCGCTGGATGGACTTTTCTTCCGACGCGCCTCGACTCTGAACCGCGCGGATGTTCCGGGTGCTGCGTTGATCATGCAGGCAGTCTGGTCGGCGGTGCTGTTGTCGATCCGAACTTATCAGCCGGCAACCGGGACGTATGGAAATCTTTACAGCAATCTGCTGGATTACATCATCTCGGCGGCTCTGATCTTCTACATCCTGACCATCGCGGGCATCTTTCGATTGCGCAAGCTCAGGCCCGACGCTGCGCGGCCGTATCAGGCTTTTGGGTACCCGTGGGTGCCGCTGCTATACCTGATCAGCGCCATCGTGATTCTGTCGGTCCTGTTTATTTACCGGACATCGACCACCATTCCTGGCGTCATCATCGTGCTGATTGGCATACCGGTTTATTTCGGATTTAAGTACCAGTCCAAACGCGATCGTTAGCAACGCCGACGCGCGCTTAAAGTGTTTTAGCGCTCGCGATGGGCTGGTTAACAATATCCGCGATCCCGTGAGCGCCGTCGCCATGCGCCTCAATGCTTCGTTTCGGATCCACGAGGAGCCATAATGCCGCACCGAGCAGGCACAGCGCAGCGGAGACCAGAAAGGAAACTTCCCAGCCGAAGCGGCTGGCAATGGCAGGCGTCAGCGAAGCCGTGACCGCGCCGCCGATCTGGCCGCCCATATTCATCAGTCCGGAGACAGAACCAGGAGAGGATCCGGAAATATCTGCGGTCACCGACCAGAAAGAACTCTGCGACAGATAAAGGGTACCGGCTCCGCCGGCGAGCACAATACTTGCCAGCCGCGCGCTGTGTACTTCGGCGCCCAGCGCCAGAAATACGGCTGCCATGGCGATGACTACGCACGCGAGATAACAACGTCCTACGCGCGCGCCGTACCGTCGGGTGAGCCAGTCGCTGGCCGTTCCGCCCAGAGGACAGCACGCCGCCATCGCCAGAAAAGGCAGCATCGCGTAGAACGCGCTCGCCTTCAGATTCAGGCCGCGAACCTGCGCCAGATAAATGTAAAACCAGCTGAAGAAGATCCACGCC
>Ga0187805_10000404_pt1 | contig 14042 bp, 8 predicted proteins | sample NC_wetland_sal_i_6_FD_132965 | JGI IMG/M metagenome (GOLD analysis project Ga0187805, IMG submission 132965) | Wetland sediment microbial communities from Neuse River Estuary, North Carolina, USA - Control_5 | ecosystem: Environmental > Aquatic > Freshwater > Wetlands > Sediment | place: USA...
ACTTCTGCAATTGGTTCGATGGATTTGGGGTCATTCTATATCCTGACAAAGGAAAAACAGTCAACAAAAGAGCTGGATGATGGGCGATCGGGTCAACTCGGAGGAACCGCCGCACAGTGGAGACGAGGAGATGCCGACAAACAGAAATGGGTCGCTGCAGAAAACTAGTGGGCCCGCCAGGATTTGAACCTGGGACCAACGGATTATGAGTCCGCTGCTCTAACCGCTGAGCTACGGGCCCCACGTGCTTACAACATACTACAAGACAAAAATTCAATGAACAAAACCCCGCCACTGTCGAGCCGCTCGTTTCCTTCGGTGGCCCTTGCACTATCTGGAACATCCTCCGCCCAAGGTACTCTTCAGCGCATAGACTACCCATTAGAATGGTTACAACAGTAATTGCTACTCCAGCGAGACTTCTTCCTGGATCAGTGAGTATTGAAATGTCCAATTCTCCAGATTCCTCTCTCCAAATTGTCGCCATCGACGACGACGAGCAGCAGCTTAAATTCATCGCGACGATTCTCTCGCGTGGCAATGTAGTGGTCTCCACGGCCGCGAATCCGCAAAAAGGGCTCGAGCTCGTTCGAGAGAAACATCCACATCTCGTGCTGGTCGATTTAGTAATGCCGGGTATGAGTGGAATGGAGATTCTCGAACGAATCATCGCCTTCGATTCGGGCATTGAAGTCGTCTTGCTCACCGGAAGATACAGCACAGAATCTGCCGTAGAAGCAATTCAAAAGGGTGCGGCTGACTACCTGACCAAGCCAGTCGATGTTGAGAAGCTCGAGCAACGCGTTGACGCCTTGCTGTTGGAAGTGCGGAAGAGGCAGCGTTGTTCGCAGCTCGAACATGAACTTCTCGAGAATTCCCAATTCGGGGCGATGGTGGGACGCAGCGCGGCAATGCTCGAAGTGTTCCACCGGATTCGACGTGTTGCGCCGCATTTCCGGACGATCCTGCTCACAGGCGAAACGGGCGTGGGCAAAGAGCTTGCGGCTCAAGCGCTGCATAAGCTGAGTCCCGTTTCCTCGGGGCCGTTTGTGACCTGCAATTGTTCGGCTGTGGTTGAAACTCTGGCGGAGAGCGAGCTTTTCGGCCACGTCAAAGGCGCTTTCACCGGAGCTGTTCAGGATCGCATCGGTGTGTTCGAGGCCGCGAACGGCGGGAGCGTGCTGTTGGACGAAGTGGGAGAGCTTTCGCTTTCATTGCAGGCAAAGCTCTTGCGCGTGCTTCAAAACCAGGAAATCCAGCGGGTCGGCTCCCCTACGGTTCGCCGCGTGGACGTCCGGGTGATCGCGGCGACCAATCGGGATCTCCAGGCAATGGTGAAAGATCAACGGTTTCGCGAGGATCTCTTCTACCGGCTCTCCATGGTGCAAGTCAAACTCCCGGCTCTCGCCCAAAGAAAAGAGGACCTTCCCTTACTCGAGCAGTATTTCATCAAGCGCTTCGCCCAGCAGTATAGTAAGGCGGTGGGCGGGATCACGAGACGCGCGCAGGCCTTGCTGGCGAGACATTCCTGGCCAGGGAACGTCCGGGAGCTTGAAAACGTGCTGGGAAACGCCTGCATGATGACCGAGGCAGAGATTATCGACGTTGGCGACCTGCCTGAATACCTCCGCGAGAAACAAGCAGTTGATGACCGAGGGAGCGAAACTCTCCTTACACTCGAACAGGTGGAAAGAATCCACACGCTCCGCACGCTTGAAAGCGTCGCCGGAAACAAAGTCCGCGCCGCCGAACTACTTGGAATCAGCCGAGCAAAGCTATACCGCATTTTGGGCGAAAGCGAATCATCCGAGGCAGACGTCACCTCATTGATCGCCGCGCCTAACACGGACGCATCCCGCTAGCGATCGGCGAAAACTGCTAAGTCTCCACCTAAAATTGCTCTGCGGTTACCGAAGGGCTTTGCCTTAGTTCCAGACAACTGTCTGATTTCCAGACATTTCAGACCCCCCAAACGACACGCGCCCTAGGAGGCTTTGCTCTGCATCTTATTGTAAATGCTATGGATAGGTGTTTTTTCTAGACTGGGCCGGCGATTGCTATCTCAAAGGGTGCGCTGCTTTGGAGCCCGAGGGCTTGAGCTCGGAGTCACGGAAGGTTCTAGAGGCCAGTATGAACACGAAGGAAAGAAAACTCAAAGTGCTGATCGTCGACGATTCACCGGTTGCCCGCAAACTGGTGGAGTTACCACTCTCGGAGAAGGGATACAGCCTTATCTTCGCGACGAGCGGGCGCAGCGCGATCGAGCTCTTTGAGAAACACCAGCCAGATGTGGTCATCACGGACTGGGTAATGACTGATCTTAGCGGGCCTGAGCTTTGCAAGTATATCCGATCGAACTCCCGGGAGTCCTACACATACGTCATCGTTCTCACAGGTCAAACGGATAAGTGTAGCGTTGTAGAAGCGCTCGCTTCAGGGGCCGACGACCATCTGACGAAGCCCTTTCACCGGGGAGAACTTCTGGCGCGAGTGGACGTAGGCGCCAGAATCATCGGACTGCAGCGGCAAATCGAGACGAAGAGCAAGCAACTCGAAGAGCTAGCGCTCACGGACGCCCTGACGGGATTGCCCAACCGCCGTGCGATTGAGAATTGGGCCACGACCCAACTCAGTAGCGCTCTCAGACACAACTTCCCCTTCTGGGTGGTTATCGCTGACTTGGACCACTTCAAACAAGTGAACGACACTTTCGGACATGAGGCTGGGGATACGGTTCTGAAAGCTTTTTCAAAAATTCTCAAGCGTTGTTCGAGGCGCGAGGATCTTTGTGGACGTCTCGGCGGTGAAGAATTTCTGCTGGTTTTAACCTATGCTAGCCGGGAGAACGCCCTGACGGTCATCGAGCGCATCCGAACCGAGCTCTCAAGTACGCCGTTTACTTTCGGCGGATGCACGGTTTCAGTGACCGCCAGCTTTGGGCTGGCCGGTTTTGCAAGGGGAGAGAAGGCGTCGACTTTCAGCAAGCTGCAGGGGCTGGCAGATGCCGCACTCTATTCGGCCAAACGCGCGGGTAGAAATCGCGTAGAAATCATGCCGGTACCGGCCTATCAAAGCGCCGGCGGCAATGCCTAGGGAGATTTTGCTATGCAGACACTCGAAAGACTCGAAGAGCAATCGTTGCGGCGAAGCGGGCGCATGCCAAAAGAAATTGGCATTCTCTTGGTCGGCTCCGACACCCATGGCAAAGACTTCATTGAACGGACGAAGACAGTCGTTCTCAGCCGGCACGGTGCGGGCATCGTCTCAGCGCACAAGCTTGGCGTCGAACAGGAGATGATTCTCGTTCAGGTGGAAAACAATAGAGAGGTTGAAATTCGCATTGTCGGCCAGATCGGCTCCAGCGGAGGCTGGTATACCTACGGCGTGGCTTTTCTCAATCCAGACCTCAACTTCTGGGGCGTGGAGTTTCCTTCCGAGGCATGCGCAGAGGTGTCGGGCTCCAGCATGGAGCTACAGTGCAATCGTTGCAGCCACTGTGAAGTCATTGCACCTGATACTCTCGAGTTGGACATCTACGCTCTCCAGGGCGGCATTCTCCGCGACTGCAAATACTGTAAGACCTCAACTCTGTGGATACAAGGTTCTCAAAAAGCCCGACACTCCGTGGAGTTGCCCTTGGCCGCGCCTGCTCCGTCTGAGCCCGCCGTTTCTTTGGAGAGCCGGCACGACGCAGTGCCTTCAAGAAACAAGCGCAAATATCCCCGCATCAATGTGAAGTTTACCGCGTGCGTGCGCAGCCCCGGTTCCGAGGACAACCTTGTTCAGTGCGAAAACGTTTCGCGCGGCGGCCTTTGCTTCAAAGCCAATAAACGCTACTATGCGAACTCCTACATCGAAGTCGCAGCCCCTTACGCTCCGGGATCTCCTTGCATTCTTGGTCCCGCAAAAATCATATACGTTCAGGAGCTCCCGGAAGAGAAGATGTTCCGTTGCGGGGTGCAGTACCTCTCCGCGACGACTGACCCGCGGGCCTAGTGTTTCTGGCTCGCTAGATCGCTCGTCGGCTGCTCGCCACCCTCAGCTCTTTTGGTGTCCAGTACTTCGCGTACTTTTCGAATCAGCTCCTCTTCGGTGAATGGTTTATGGAGCAAAACCGTGCTTGGCTCAAGCGCTCCATGGCGAGCGATGAAACTGTCGGTGTACCCCGAGATGTACAAAACCCGCATGCCAGACTGTTTCTGCAGTAATCTCTCCGCGAGAGCTTTTCCGTTCATGCCTGGCATGACCACATCGGTGAGCAAAAGGTCGATTTTTCCGGAATGCTGCGCTTCCACCTGCAATGCTTCTTCTCCGTTCTGAGCCGCGTGAACCCGGAACCCATGAGATTCGAGGAACGATTGGGTCAACTTTCGAAGCGGATCAGAGTCTTCGACCAGCAAGATCGTTTCTGAACCGCCGATCGCTTCTGCCAGGGGTGCCACCGCCGGTTTGGTGCTCGCGGGTTCCGCGAACCGGGGAAGGAAAACCTGAAATGCGGCGCCTTGTCCGGGTTTGGTTTCTACCCAGACATAACCATCACTTTGCTTGACCACACCGTAGACGGTTGCAAGCCCCAACCCTGTTCCTTTCCCCACTTCCTTGGTTGTGAAGAAGGGCTCGAAAATGTGGGCGAGAGTCTCCGCATCTATGCCGGTCCCCGAATCGATGACGGCCAGCATGACATACTCGCCTTGCTTTGCTCCGGCGTGCTGTCGAACATATGCCTGATCGAACTCGACATTCGACGTCTCGATTCGCAACGTGCCGCCTTCCGGCATGGCATCGCGGGCGTTGACAGCCAGATTCATAATCACCTGTTCGATCTGGCCCTGATCCGCCCTGACCATTCCGAGCTCTGGACACAGGGATGTTTGGACGGTGACGTCTTCTCCAAGCAGGCGCGGAAGCATTTTGGTCATGTCCAGGACCAGGTCGTTTAGTTTGAGGAACGACGGCGTTAGGATCTGCTGACGGCTAAAGGCGAGCAGTTGCCGCGTCAGGGATGCCGCGCGCTGTCCAGCTTTCTCGATTTCTCCTACGTGTTCGAGAAATTCGCTTTGGGGGCCCAATCTTCGCTTGAGCACCTGGCTGTAACCGATGATCACACCAAGCAGGTTGTTGAAGTCATGCGCAATTCCGCCAGAAAGCCGTCCAACGGCTTCCATCTTTCCGGCCATGCGAAGCTGGCGCTCGAGCACCCTTCTTTCGGTGACATCCTCGGCGAACACATCAAAGCAACCTAGGCTTTGATTCTCCTGTCTTACCTTTCTCCCGGTACATCGGACGGTAATGGGAGTCCCATCCTTTCGCTTCAACTCCATTTCCACGTCCTTAAACTCGTCCGCAGTGTCCAGAAGTTCCTTGAGCCGCTGAAAGTCTTCCGCCTTTCCAAGGATGTCCTTGTCGAAGCTGGCGCATAGCAGTTCTTCAAGCTTTGGATATCCCAGGATCTTTTGCAAAGCCGGATTTGCCCGGAGAACTTTGCCGCTGGTATCCGCGCGGCAGATGCCGTACGGAGCGTCTTCGATCATGGATCGAAAGCTGGCTTCCGAGAGACGAAGCGATTCCGCGGCCTCCGTGCGTTCCGTGATATCCCGGTTCACAATGACCAATCCTTCGGGCTCGCCAGAAGGGGAGCGAATGACACTGGCGGTTGATTCCAGCACACGCCAAGTGCCATTCTTATGGCGCATCCGATATTGCAGAGGTCTGCCTACACCCGTGAGTCGCGCCTCGGCAGCGGCGTCTCGAACACGATCGCGATCGTCCGGGTGAATTTGATCGAAAGAGGACGAACTCTTCAATTCTTCCAGCGTGTAACCGAGCAACCTGTGATACGAAGGGCTGTTGTAGAGCCGATTGCCTTTCATGTCCACAACCGCAATCATGTCGGCAACATTTTCATTGATTAGGTGGAAGAGTTCTTCCCGCTCGAACAACTGTCTGCGAGTTCGGTGAAGCTGGAGTTGCTGATAGACCGTGTACACGTTGAAAAGTAACACGATGCCTAGCAACCCCCACATAGCGCGCTGCACAGCGAATGCAGACTCTGGTTGTTCAACTGAATGCAAGAGGGGCGGCAAGAAGGACAGAATTCCGGCTGTCAATAGCAGGGTGACAATCACAGCGGTGGCCCATAGCCACCACTCCCTCCGCTCGATGCGACGGAGCCGCTCTTTGCTTGCGATTCGTCCTTCGGTAAGAGAAGGATGGCTGTTTGTTTTACTAGACATGCGGCTCTTCGCTGTTTTGGGCTCAGCCCCCGCTTCTGCGATGTCAAGAGAACTAGTTCGATTGTCAGCGTCTAATGGGGAAGCCGCAAGGCCATGTCTACAGACCAACAGGAAACTAGTAAATGCCGTCCAAAAGAATTACCAAGTGCCAGGATTTCATCCATGGCTTTGTGAAGCCATTGGTCCGATGAGAAAGGAAGTGGGAAGGGACGGATAGCCCATGAATTCAATGAATCGAAGAGCATTTGCAAAGATGGCGGTTGCGATGGGGGCAACCGCGGCGTGGAGCGACCTATTCGGCACGCCATCACGTATCGCATGGCGCGAACACCGCGAACTTTTTCCTGAAGGCGTGGCTTCGGGAGATCCGGACACCAACAGCGTGTTGTTGTGGACGCGATATCCACAAGCCGGGAAGAATTCGAAGCTGGAACTGCGCGTGGAAGTTGCGGAAGACCAGTCGTTTTACCATGTGGTCGCGACGGCAAAGGCGCCGGTGTCCGCCGCCTCGGACTGGACATGCCGCGTGCTAGTCGGAGGGCTGAAGCCCGCGCAAGTCTATTGGTACCGGTTCACAGATAAGGATGGCAACGGGAGCCGGATCGGCCGGACTATTACGGCTCCGGACGAGCACGATGCGCGGCCAGTCACCTTCGCCTTTGTCAGTTGCCAGAATGCCAATCAGGGAGCGCAAAACGCCTACCGCAGAATGATCTTCGAAGACGAACGCGCCCCAGAAGCGGAGCAACTTTCCTTCGTCTTGCATCTCGGCGATTTCATTTATGAAATCGTCTGGTATCCCGAGGATCGCCCGCAGGGCATGTATGACCGCCGGCTGCGGGATATCGTTCGCTATCCCCAGGGCGAACAAATCCGCGACTTCCACATTCCCACCACTCTCGACGACTATCGCGCCATCTATCGCGCGTATCTCCATGACCCGGACCTTCAAGACGCGCGGGCACGCTGGCCCTTTGTCAACATGTGGGACAACCACGAGTTCAGCTGGCTTGGCTGGCAATCCCTGCAAAAATTTCAAGGAAGCACTCGGCCCGCGCAAACTCGCAAAGTGGCTGCCAATCAGGCGTTCTTCGAGTTCCAGCCGGCGCGGATGGAGCGGCCCAACGGAAACTCCCTCGAGCAGTTCCATGGGCCGAAGGTTGTGGATGCACCGGTCACAACGTTCGACGACCATGGACTCGGACTGGAAGCGAACAACCTGGCGGCGATTGGAAGCCTGAAGGGCTATCGCGCGCTTCGCTGGGGACGCGATGTCGAGCTGGTCATCACCGACCAGCGCAGTTACCGCTCGGAAGAACCAACGGACATGCAGGAGGCGAAACCGCTCGCGAGCGATGATTTTCCCGAGTTGATTCCGCAGGAGGCGATGGAGATTCTCGACGCGGCGCGCGCGTACAACGGCGGAAAACCACCGGCAACGATCCGCTCCAGTGATGGCCGCGTCGAGGTGCCCAACTTCTGCAGGCAGCGGCCTTCTCAGACGATTCTTGGCGCGGAGCAGAAAGCCTGGTTTCTGGAACGGCTGGCCCGTTCAAAGGCAACATGGAAAATTTGGGGCAACACAACGGCGACTCTCGACATGCGGGCGGATCCGCAGAATCTTCCTGCTGGAATCACAAAGCCCTGGCCCTGGGATGGCTATGCTGGTTTTGCCATCGCCGATTGGAGCACCGCATACACGGAGCGTGGAGAAATCTACGATTTTGTCCGTGACCATGGAATCACCGGCTTCGCGACGGTAGCGGGAGATCGCCACAGTTTCTGGGCAGGCCTCGCGGCGAAGTCGCTTCCTCCGCATCCATTTGCTCCTGTGGGAGTGGCCTTTGTCACGGGCTCAATCTCCGCGCCGGGAATCGTGGAAGCACTGGAGCATGGGCTGCCAAAGGGTCATCCCCTTCGCGCCATTTACCTCGCGCAAGCGCCCGGCGATGCAAAACCTCAACCGACGCTCAACATGCTGTTGCGCCATGGCGTAAGGTCCTGCCTGGAATATGCCAAGAGCGGTGATGTGGAGAAAGCGCGCGCTCTATCCAATCCTGACTTGTCGCCGCATGTTTTGTTTGTGGACATGGGCGGGCACGGGTATTCGATCGTTCGCGCTACCCCTGAGGCCCTCGAAACGGTGTTCGTGTGCATCCCCCGCCCGCTCGAACGCAGCGGCGAAGATGGAGGGCCGCTTAACTATCGCGTTCGATCTCGCGCGCTTCTCTGGGAAAAAGGCCAGGCGCCGAAACTCGACGTGCAGATTCTTGAGGGTGACGCGAAGTTCTCGATCTGATTCACGTAAACTGAATCCAACTGAGAAACTTACCTTCGCCAGTGGGCGGGAAAATCCACGTACGAAGCATTTAACTGGGAAATGGACGCGCAGCCCAGAAGCCTTAGCGTGCGTTCCACGTCGTCGCGCAGAATGGCGAGAGCGCGGGCGGCTCCGGCCTGGCCCGCCGCCGCCATTCCATACGCATAGGCGCGCCCCACGAGGACCGCGCGCGCGCCAAGGCAGATTGCTTTGACGATGTCGGCGCCGCGGCGAATCCCGCCATCCATGAGCACTTCCGTCCGGCCGCCGACAGCCGCGGCCACTTCCGGCAACGCCCGCAACGTGGCCGAAACTCCATCCAATTGGCGCCCGCCGTGATTCGAAACGATCACCGCGGCGGCGCCTTCGTCCACGGCGCGCTTTGCCACGTCTCCCGTCAACACTCCCTTGATGACGATCGGACCGGCGCCCCAAGCCTTCCGAATCCAGGTCAGATCTGCCCAGGTGACGACAGTCCGCGCAAGCGCTGCGCTGACGTCAATCAACTCCATCGGACCCTGGCCGGGAATCACGATGTTTTCCAGCTTCGGCACCCCCCCATCCAGAAGAAAACTCGCGAGCCATCCCGGGTGAGACAGAAATTGCCCCACGAACGGTATTTTCGCGAAAAGCGAGCCGCCCAAAAGCTCCTTCATGCCATTTCGAGGGTCCCGTTCGCGCATGCCCGCAACCGCCGTGTCGATGGTCACGACCAGCGCGGAGTAACCCGCGCGCCGCGCGCGATCGATGCCGGCTTCGGCAGCTTCGCGTCCGCCTAACAAATAGAGCTGATACCAAACGGATCCCTTCGAGGCCGCGCGAACATTCTCGAGCTTGTGTCCTGAAATGGTGGAAAGCGTGTAGATCGTGCCTGCCTCGCCAGCTGCTGCTGACGCGGCGAGTTCTCCGGCCGGATGCATCAGCCGGCTGTATCCAACGGGAGCGAGGATCGCGGGAAAGGACAAATTCTGACCAAGCACGGTCGCGCTCAGATCAAAATTCGGAATCGCATCGGCCTGCCGCGGCCGGAACGTGACGTCTTCGAACACCCGGCAGTTTTCGCGCAGTGTAACCTCGCCCTCGGCGCCGCCGTCGAGATAGTCGAACACGACTTGCGGAAGGCGCCGGTGAGCGAGCCGGCGGAGGTCTTCGATGTTGATGACGCGCGAAGAGACAGCCAATTGTGGTGCTGTTGTCATAACTTGTTTGTTACGGAGGCCCGAAGGTCAGAAGCACATCGCTGTACTTCTGGGAGCGGAATCAGCTTCGGTTATACTACCACCCGCTGCATCCAAGAAGCCTTTTTTCGACAGTCGGACGATTCAGGCCGAGGCCGGCAAGAGCCGCCATAACGCATGACAGAGCCGCTTCTCAAATCGACGAATCAGACCCCGGCGTCCGCTGATGCCGGGCTTCTGACCTCTGCGCAGATCGCCTCGACCGTCGAGGACGTGCTCGCGAAAACGCCATTCGTGGACATTCACACGCACTTGTTTGCGCCGGCCTTTGGCAAGCTGGGATTGTGGGGCATCGACGAACTGCTTACCTACCACTATCTGGAAGCTGAGTTTTTCCGATTCTCACAAACCGCTCCCGAAACATATTGGTCTCTTTCGAAACGCGGAAGGGCTGATGTCATCTGGCGGACTCTGTTCGTCGAAAATACTCCCGTCTCGGAGGCCACGCGCGGCGTGATCGCCGTTCTCCAGTCGTTCGGACTTCCCACGGATCACTCCGACTTGGCTGAAGCGAGATTGTTTTTCAAAGCGCAAGACATCGAAACGCACATCGAGAATGTGCTGCGAATGGCGGGCTTGAGCCTCGTCGTGATGACCAACGATCCCCTGGATCCCGAGGAAGCAGCCATCTGGAGAAATGACGTCGCGCTCCATCCACAATTTCGCGCCGTGCTGCGGCTGGATGGCATTCTGTGCAGTTGGTCCGCGCACTGGCAGGCGCTGGCCGCGCAAGGATACGACGTAGACGAAAATGTCTCGCGAAAGTCCGGTAACGAGGTGTGGCGATTCTTGGCGGACTGGCACAAACGGATGCGCCCGGTATACATGGCCGTCTCGCTGCCGGACGCGTTCGAATATCCTCAGGAGACAATCGGCAATCGGCTGCTGACTGATGCGGTCCTGCCTGCTTGCCGGGAATTAAATTTGCCTCTTTCGCTCATGATTGGTGTGCGCCGGCAGGTGAATCCGGCTCTGCGATTGGCGGGCGATGCCGCAGGCCGCACGGACCTGCGCGCCCTCGAAAATCTGTGCCGCGAATTTCCTGACAATCGTTTTCTCGTAAGCGTGCTCAGCCGGGAGAACCAGCACGAACTGTGCGTGTACGCGAGGAAGTTCAGCAACCTGATGCCCTTCGGCTGCTGGTGGTTCCTCAACAATCCCTCGATTGTCGAGGAGATCACGCGCGAACGTTTCGAGATGCTGGGGATGAGCTTCATTCCACAGCATTCCGATGCGCGCGTGCTCGAACAAGTGATCTACAAATGGAAGAATACGCGCCGTACGCTCGCGCCCATCCTTGCCAATTCCTATCGTTTGCTGGCCGAGGATGGCCGGACGATTACCCGCGCGGACATTCAGCGCGATGTTACGCGGCTCTTTCGTTCGAACGCTGAATCCTGGATGGATTTGCGCGTACCGCGCTCTGATTCGCTTGAGCCAGCCTCGTAAGCCTTTCCTCACTTGAAATGCCGGCCCATTGGCGTGAGGATATTTCGGTCGAGGAAGCCCTGCGAAGGACCGCGACTTCTGAGAGAGTGCCGAAGAATCTTCGAAACGTCCAGAAGGCGCAACTGGTAACGCATCGAGAGCTTTTGCGTCACATTTTCATGCACGAGACTTGGATTCCTATCCCCGGAGGACGATCTTGAGAGCCACCATAAAATTGCTCTGGCGCTCCCTGGCAATTTGCACCGCAACCTTGCTTCTCAGCCTTATCGCCTTGCACGCTCAGAACGCCAGTTTCCACAACGCACCTGCATCCGCCAAGGAGATGAAGAATCCTTACGCGGGCCAGCGCTCGGACACGCAAAAACAGCTCTATCACCAGCGTTGCGCGAGTTGCCATGGCGAGAATGGAGAGGGAATGGGCAACGTTCCCGCGTTGGCCACGGGAAAGGCTCAGTCGGCCAGCGACGGCGAACTCTTCTGGTACATTACGCAAGGCGATATCAACAATGGCATGCCCTCCTGGTCTACGCTGCCTCGGGAAGAGCGTTGGCGGATCGTGGCGTACCTCCGAATTCTTGGCGGCTCGAAGCCTGGTTCTCCCCGCGTTCCGCTCACGCCCGATGAAGCTGCCTCGACCGGCGTAAGCGCGCCCCCGCCAAAAGCTCCCTTTACCGATTATCGCTATGAAAAGCCTGGAACGATTCGCAAGATTACCTTGAAGGATCTTCCCGCGCCTTTTGCCACGAATTCCTCGGGCAATGGTCCGAGACTCGTGCCGCGCCCCGAAAAAGCGTGGCCGCAAGTTCCGCCGGGATTCCAGGTCGGGTTGTACGCGAGCGGTCTCGATGAGCCGCGCCTGATTCGAACGGCCCCCAATGGAGATTTTTTCCTTGCTGAGAGCCACAGCGGCGAAGTGCGGATTTTCCGCGGCATCACCGCCGAGGGCAAGCCGGAGCACGCGGAGATTTTCGCCACCGGCCTGAACCGCCCGTTTGGCATCAATTTTTACCCTCCTGGACCGAATCCTCAATGGGTATACGTGGGCAACACGGATTCGGTCGTGCGCTTTCCTTATCAAAACGGAGATCTCAAAGCGCGCGGCCCTGCGGAACACATCGCGGACGTGCCTGGAGGCACCGGCCATATAACGCGCGACATTCAGTTCACTCTTGACGGTAAAAAAATGTGGGTATCCGTCGGCTCCGCCTCAAACATCGATGATCCGGACACGACGCCTGCGGAAAAGAATCGCGCCGATGTCCTCGAATTTAATCCTGATGGTTCCGCGATGCGCGTCTATGCCTACGGCATCCGCAATTGCGTCGGCATGGCCGTCAACTCGAAGACGGGCGAGCTGTGGTGCTCCGTCAACGAACGCGACGCGCTCGGAGACAACCTGGTTCCCGATTACATCACGCACGTGCAGGACGGCGGCTTTTATGGCTGGCCCTGGTGGTATATGGGCGGCCATCAGGATCCCCGGCACGAAGGGAAACATCCCGAGCTGAAAGACAAAGTCATCACCCCGGATGTGATCCTCCATCCTCACAACGCTTCGTTGGAAATGACTTTCTATGACGGGAAGCAGTTCCCCCCGGAATATGAGGGCGATATTTTCGCCGCCGAACACGGATCGTGGAACCGGTCGGTGCGCGTGGGCTATGAGCTAATTCGCGTGCCGTTGCACCAGACAGGGCACGCAAGCGGTGAATATGAAGACTTCATGACCGGATTCGTGGTGGACAATGGACACGTCTGGGGGAGGCCGGTGGGCGTGACTGTCGCTCCCGATGGCTCGCTGCTGGTGACAGATGACGGCTCGAAATCCATCTGGCGGATCACCTACACCGGAAAGTGATCACACGTTTCCAGTGGCTCCGGAGCTGTCGGACAGCTTCTGCCGCGTTCCTTACCCGCTCGTTGAATGCAGGCACTGCTATGCGGGGTCGTACTCTTGATTCGAAACGAGAAGTTCACAATATGAAATGCTGTTTCATTTACGGCGTATCACTGCCGCAGCGCATCTTGTCCCTCCTTATGAATTGCGCGCTCGGCTTGCTCCTGAGCCAGATGCTGCCTCTTGCAGTTTCCGCCGCACCAGCGGTGAACCACAAGGCTATCGACATTTACTTCATCGACGTGGAGGGCGGCCAGGCCACCCTGTTCGTCACACCTGAAAAACATTCTTTGCTCATCGATACCGGCTGGCCAGGCAACGATGGCCGTGACGCGGATCGCATCGTGGCTGCGGCCAAACTCGCGGGAATCAGCAAGATCGAGTACGTCTTGATCACGCACTTTCACACGGACCATGTGGGTGGTGTCCCACAGCTTGTGGCCCGCTTCCCTGTGGGAACATTCATCGACCACGGAGAGAATCGCGAAACCACGGATGGACCGACCGTGGAAGGCTGGCAGGCGTATCAGCGTGTCCTGGCGACGGGAAAATTTATGCACATGACTGTCAAACCAGACGACGTTTTGCCCATTCCGGACATGCGAGTGACCGTGATCAGTTCCGACGGCGCTCTGATCGACAAGCCTTTATCCGGAGCCGGCGGCAAAAACCCTGCTTGTTCCAGCTCACAGAAACCTCCCGCCGACCAAACCGAAAACCTGCGCTCTCTGGGAACGCTGATTACCTTTGGAAAGCTGCGCACTCTGGACCTGGGCGATCTAACTTCGGACAAGGAATTCGAATTGATGTGTCCCAGAAACAAGATCGGCAAAATCGATATCTATATCGCCTCGCATCACGGATGGTCGCAAAGTGGGAGCGCCGCACTGGTCCGCGGTATCGAT
>Ga0187805_10000405_pt1 | contig 14041 bp, 10 predicted proteins | sample NC_wetland_sal_i_6_FD_132965 | JGI IMG/M metagenome (GOLD analysis project Ga0187805, IMG submission 132965) | Wetland sediment microbial communities from Neuse River Estuary, North Carolina, USA - Control_5 | ecosystem: Environmental > Aquatic > Freshwater > Wetlands > Sediment | place: USA...
CCAGTGATTGTACATGCACTGCCAGGCAAATGTAGCGCAGGGCGAAGCCCTTCATGCCAGAGTCGGTTTGGCATGCTCTAAATGCCGCCACCAGCAGCCGTCCAAAATGCCCATTCTCGGCCCGAGTTATGTTTACTTCCAAACTCCTTAGAATCAGCGTTTGCAGAGACAGCTCGTAACTGTTGATTTTAATAGGCCTACAAGAACTCTAAGTCCTTTAAAATCAGCGTTTACAAAAAACGGGGGGAGGCGCAACATCCTATCAAAGCTGTCCTCCCGAGAATTGGGCTACTGCACTACCAGCTGAAGCAGCGACCCGGCGGCGCTGATGTTTTTCACCAAATCGCTGGGAACGTCGTGCCTGTGCTGAAGATACTCCGGGCTGTTGTACGAGACCCAAACCTTGCCCTCGGCGTCCTGCCAAACCAGCGCTTTCAGGGGCAGGTCAATCGCAATCGTCGGAGAGGCCACCATCACTGGCGTGCCACCCTTGGGACTGCCGAAAAGTATGAGTTGCGTGGGCTGCATCTCCAGCCCAGCCTTGGCCGCTTCGCCGCTGTGATCGACGCGGCAGAAAATCGTTAGGCCGCGCTGCTGCAAGATCGATTCGACTCGCTTGAGCGTTTCTGGAACCGAGTAAGGACTGCTCAGGTGCACCATCCCGTTGTCGGGCATGGCCGCTGGTGTTGCCGACATGGCTACCTCCAAAGGAACAGCGAAATTGTACTTCGTGCGTTCTCGCGCGCGAGCAAGGAATTTCATCGCGTAGTTTTGACAGTGAATCCCGCAGCCCGGCTCCGCGACCCGATGGAAAGTCCCCGCCAGGCGTCCTGTATGATCAAATATCCCCGCGTCCGCGCAACTAACGCCGCGCTAGCTTGGCGCGACGCGCCTCGCTTGCTTCCCCGCAGCTACGCCGCCGCTGTGGTCGCTGCGCCTTTCAGAAACTTCAGTAGGTCGGCGTTAATCGTTGCGGCCTCGGTCGTAGGCATGCCGTGCGGAAAGCCCTTGTAGGTTTTCAAGGTGCTATTCCTAAGCAACTTTGCGGACAGTGGTCCGGCAGCGACATAAGGCACAATCTGGTCGTCCTCACTATGCATCACCAGAACCGGCACAGTGATCTTCTTCAAGTCTTCGCTGAAGTCGGTCTGGGAAAACGCAACGATGCCGTCATAGTGGGCCTTGGTGCCTCCCATCATTCCTTGGCGCCACCAATTCCAGATCACCCCCTGAGAGGGTTTCGCACCAGGCCGGTTGTAACCATAGAACGGTCCGGCCGCCACATCGTAATAGAACTGGGCTCGGTTGGCGGCGAGCTGCGCCTGAAACCCGTCAAACACCTCCTTGGGCTGCCCGGTCGGATTGGCCGCCGTCTTCACCATCAACGGCGGCACCGCACTGATGATCGCAGCTTTTGCAACCCGGCCTTCGCCGTGGCGCGCCAGATAGTGCACCACTTCGCCGCCGCCGGTCGAGTGGCCGACATGGATCGCGTCCTTGAGGTCGAGATGTTCGGTCAGGGCCGCCAGGTCGGCGGCGTAATGATCCATGTCATGGCCGCCGCCGGTCTGGGAGGAACGGCCATGCCCGCGCCGGTCGTGGGCGATGACGCGATAGCCCTGGTCGAGGAAGAACAGCATCTGCGTGTCCCAATCATCGGCCGACAGCGGCCAGCCGTGGCTAAACACGATGGGCTGCCCTTTGCCCCAGTCCTTGTAATAGATTTCTGTTCCGTCTTTTGTCGTAATTGTCGGCATGTGCTGCTCTCCTTTTTCCCGATGTCTTGCTTGCGCGATTGCCAAGGAGGGATTTTAAGAATGCACCTTCAAGAACAGTTAAGAACCACTGATGGTTTCGGACAAGAACCACGCGCGCCGTTCCGTCTGATCGATCCAGTTTTCGATCAAACTAGCCGTAGCCACGTCGCTGTGCTTTTCGCAAACCTCATGCGCGGCGCGCAGAAATTGCGTAAGTTCGCGGTTGTCGGAATGCAGCTCTCGAAGCATATCCTCCGGGCTGTTCGTTTCGTTGTTGTTGTCTTTCAGCCGCTGGTGTTTGGAGATGTCACTGACGGAATGAAGTGTGGTGCCGCCGAGCTTGCGCGCGCGTTCGGCAATGTCGTCGGTCATATCGAAGATTTGCTCGGCTTGCTCATCGAGCAGAAGATGGTAATCGCGAAAATGGCTGCCCTTCATGTGCCAGTGAAAATTCTTCGTCTTCATATAGAGCGCGAAAACGTCGGCAAGCAACGGCCGGAGTTCGCTCGTTAATTCCGTGACAGCTTCGCAACTCAAACCGTTCGTGGTTTCGGAAGTATTTGTTCTTGGTCTCTGCGATTGGACTGCGCCTGCGTGACTTGGTGCCATTGATTTGCTTCTCCCCTCTTCTACCGAATATTGGATTCACGGCTTCTGCAATTGGGTGAAAAATATCTTCAACAATCTCTCGCCGCTCGCGGAAACCTCCCTTGCCGCCGGTTTCCGGAATCGGCTCTCTTGCGCGGCGTCTTTCGAGGCTCAGCCGCCGGCTGCCGCCGCTCGAACGATAAATGGTAGATTCGATCGATTGGTGCGGCCTGGCCTGATGGATTTAAGCTTTGGCGCCCTTCTTAGCGCGGCTTTGGCGTGGAACAGACGCGCCTTCGCGGCGGACACGGAAATTCCGATCTGCGCGGCCGTTTCTTTCATCGAATGTTCTTGCAATTGTTGAAGCACAATCACCTTGCGAATGGCAGGCCTTAGGGTGCTGATCGCTCCATGCAGAATATTTTCCCGCTCGTACTCGGCGAAGCGCCTCTCCGGATTCGGAGCATGATCTGGTAGTTCCCAAGTCGTCTGTTTCGTGTCGGAATCCTCGGATCCATCCATGGATATTTCGTGAGAGGCGCGCTTCTTCCTCAGAATCATGAGCGCGGAATTGATGGCGATGCGGGTCAGCCACGTCGAGAAAGCGGACCTGCCGTCAAATTCAGCGATGTGCACGAAGGCCTTCAGGAAGGAATCCTGCAGCGCATCTTCCGCGTCTTCGCGATTCCTGGTGATGCGATACAAAGAACGGAGGATTTTGGGAGCGAGGCGTTCGCAGAGAACGTCGAACGCCGCCGTCTGCCCGTATTTTGCCGAAGCCAAGAGGCTTTCCTCATCCAGGTCCTCGCAAGCGTCTCGAAAAGCCAGATTCTCGGCCACCAAATTCTTTTCCATCGATCCAACCAAGCACCGACAAGCCATCCTGCACCCCCTACCTTTCCCTTAAGTCCGCCGCTCTCTCGCAATCCATTCCCGAATGTACGGCGAACAACGAATGAGTTCGATTCCCTTAGCCTCGCAAGCACCAAGAAATCGCACGCCTTCCACGTCCACGAGCGTGAGGTGCTCGAGGTCCAGCGCAGCGCCGCGTCCTGCGTCTTCGATCGCCACCGACAACTCCTCAAGATGCTCAGCCGAGATTCGACCGCTGAGCCGGAATACCACTCTGTTTTCGTCAAGACTCTTTTCAATCCTCAGGGTCATCCAGCAATTCCCAAACGGGAAGACTGCAAGCGCAAGGCCTTCTCTAATTTATTGAAAATGTGTGATTTACCGAAAACACGGACTGCCCAAATTCAGCAATTGCTGATTTTCAGCATTTGCCCGAACATTCCAGGATGAAAATGACGAGGTTGAGCACAGTGGCTGAGGGAACACTTCGGAATCGCGCTGCCCATCCACGATCGAAGAATTACGGAACGAGTCGATGGTCCGTCAACAAAAGCTGGCGAATGTGGGGGACCCTACTTAGACAGACTTGAACCGGTGCTTGTTGATTCCCAAGCTGGCAATTTTGGATTCGAGTGTTTGGCGCGGAACACCAAGAAGGACAGCCGCACCGGACGGGCCGGAAACCCGGCCGCCCGTTTCCGCCAATGCGGCCTCGATCATTTCTTTCTCCTGGGATTCCTCCAAGCGCCCCAGTCCCTTTGCGAGGACTCCCGATCGCGACACTTCATGGGGCAGTTCGTGCTTGAGCCAGGTCTCGTCAACCGTGAAAGTCTCGCCGTCGCACAAAACCACAGCACGCTCGACCACATTTTGCAGCTCGCGGATATTGCCGGGCCACTGGTAGTCTTGAAATAAGGCCAAGGTCTTTTTCTCGATGTTCCGGATCTTTTTCCCCGCTTTCTTGGTGTACCTTTCAATCAGATACTCGACGAGCAGAGGGATATCATCAGCCCGTTCCCGAAGCGAGGGCATCTGGATGGGAAAAACGTTCAGCCTGTAGAAAAGATCCTGACGGAATGTGCCGGCCTCGACTGCGGCGCGTAGATTCCTGTTCGTTGCGGAAAGTATTCTTGCATCGACGGATACGGACTGCGTGCCGCCGACGCGCTCAAATTCGCGTTCCTGAAGCACCCGCAAAAGCGAGCTCTGCGTTTCCTGCGGTAGTTCACCAATTTCATCCAGAAAGATCGTTCCTCCATCGGCAAGCTCAAACCGGCCAAGACGGCGCTGACTCGCGCCGGTGAAAGCTCCTTTCTCATGGCCGAAGAGCTCGGAGGCGATGAGTGTGGGAGGAATTGCGGCGCAATTCACGCGGATGAAGGCGCGGTTTGCGCGCTTCGACCGCCGGTGAATCGCGCGCGCGATCATTTCTTTTCCCGTCCCGGTCTCGCCAAGGATGAGCACCGTGGAATCGGTTGCAGCCACTTTAGCGACTTGCGAGAGAACGCGCCGGAGAGGCTCCGAAGACCCAACGATTTCCTCGAACATGGAGACTTTGTCGACTTCTTCCCGCAAGTCGATATTCTCCTTGTAGAGCTGGTCTTTGAGCGACTTGATTTCTTCGAACGCTGTTTCCAGGGCCGTCCTGGCTTCGTGTTGCTCCGTCACGTCCATCGTGGTACCGACGACTTCGGTGATTTCGCCAAACTCATTCACCACGGGGTGAGCGATCGAGTGCAAATGTTTTATTTTTCCATCCGGTAGAACTATTCGAAAATCGCCCTCGGAATAGGACCCGTCTTTCTGCGTGGACTCCATTTCCGCTCGGCGCTCGACCATCGCGCGATCTGCTGGGTGAACCCTTTGGAGAATATGCGCCCAGGTGGGCGCAATTTTCATTGAGTCATAGCCATATATACGATAGTTCTCTTCTGACCAGAAAATAGCGCCGGTGCGGACGTCCCAAGCCCAACTCCCGCTTTGGCTCAACTTTTGCGCTTCGGTTAAGTAGCCTTCGCTGCGCCGGAGGGCTTCCTCAGCTTGCTTGCGTTCGGTGATGTCCGTCGAGGTACCCACGAATTGCACCAAGTCACCGGCTGCGTTCAAAGTGGGGTGGCCGAGTGTGTGAATTGATTTGACCCTGCCGTCAGGCAAGACGATGCGGAATTCAACGTCGTAGTCAGACTTTTCATTGATCGCGCGTTCAATGGCGCTGGCCCAGAGCGCTCGATCCGCAGGATGGACACGTTCGAGCCGCTGTTGCCAAACCGGCTTACCTTCGGCTGGATCAAATTCGTACAACCGGTACCACTCGTCGGACAAAAATACGGCATCCCGGTGCGCTACTTCCCAGACCCAACTGCCGGTGTGCGTGATCCTCTGCGCTTCGGCCAGGTAATTCTCGCTCTGCCGGACCGCTTCCTCGGCGCGCTTTCGCTCGGTGATGTCCGTCACTGCACCGACGAAGAGCGTTCCACCGGGTTCGTCGCCGGGCGTAGGATGAGCCACGACTCGGACATATTTCAGGGAACCATCCGGCATTATGAGCCGATGCTCGAAATCAATGCCGCGCTTCTCCGCGGCGGCCTGTTCGAAGGTCTGCTGGACGAATCCCCGATCTGCCGGGTGAGTTCGCTCAACTGTCAGTTCGGTCGTAGGCTTCGCCGCAGGATCACATTCAAATATGCGGAAGGTTTCCTCGGACCAGAAGATTTCTCCACTCGAGGCGTGCCAGCCGAAACTGCCCGTGTGGCTGAGTTTTTGAGCCTCCGAAAGATAGGCCTCTCGATGTTGCAGCTCCCGGTAAAGGTCCTGGAGTCTTACAATCATGTCGTTGAAAACGTTCCCGAGAAGAGCGATTTCGTCTTTTCCCGTGGCAGGCACGCGATGACTGAAATCACCGCCTGCCAAAGCTTTGGAGCCTTCCATCAATCGCCCGAGGGGCAAGGTGATACTGCGCGTGATGGCCAGGCCGAGGAAGGCGGCGAAGAGGAGCGTCAGCACGGCTGTTATCGCCACGATGGATAGGATTCGCCGCTGTGCCTGACGGATTTTCAAGAGAGCCTGGGCGCGCTTTGCGGCGACATCGTGGTCGATACTTTCAACCAGCGCCGAAGTATTGAATTCCAGCGGCCGGACCTGGTTAGCCAGACGCAAGCGAACGGCTTGCCAGTCCTTCAACTTGGCCAAGTCTGTGATCGCGTCGAGCTCCGCCGGCAGCGCATCCTGAACTGCTTGAAGGGCAGGCACCAGCGTCGGGTCCAATTGCACCTCAGGCGGCAAGCGACTGAGGGCATTCCTGCTGCGCCGGCCGTCCTCAACGAGGGCCTTGCGAAGAGGCGCAGCCTCCGATACAAGTTCAGCAGAGTTTTCGGAATGCGCAAGCTCGTCCACCCGGTCATAAAACGACATGAGATCGGTATGCGCCTGAAGCAAAATGATTAATTCTTGATCGACGCCGCGCAGGCGCTCCACTTGGCCCTGAGCCTGCTGGAATTGCCAAAGTAAAACCGCGTCTCCCAACAACATCGCAAGAATGATGCTGACAAAGCAGAGCGTCAAACGAGGACCGATGTTGAATCGACCAAGAGGAATAGAACTCTCGCCAGCTTTTGTCGCCAATGCGGCAAGTTTCGCGACCACTGGAGGCTCCCTAACGATTACCTCGGTTACGCGTTGCAAAGGCGCTTAGCGCCTGGACCGGAAACCAAATCGTATCAAAAGTTATCTGGGAGTTTCAGAAACCTTATTCGCCCGACGGATGATTCAGCTTGGCGGGCGGTCCGGAGCTGAATCCGGTTATTTGAACCAGTTCCTTCTCCAAGTCCGCGGCAGCCACAGAGGGAGCTTTTTCGCCCGTCAGGACGGAATGCAACGCCCGGATGTACCCCCTGCTCACCTCTTCGTACTTGTCGCCGGCAACTATGGAAGGACGCGCGACCAAGACGCCCCCGTTTTGTGTCGCTTCGGCAAGCTGGGGATATGGATTCAAACCCTGAGGAAGTTCGTACAGTTCAACTCCTGCAGGGGGCTGGGAATGTTCGTGCGCACGGAAAAGCTGGCCATCTATTCGCAGCAGAAATCGGATCAGCTCGAGCGCTTCGCGAGGATGTGCCGAAGTTCGGGAAATGGCCAAACCGTTTCCCCCCAAGGTGTCTGCCCGCCCCGCAGGGCCGCCCGGAACGCTGGTTACGCCAATCTGGGTCGCGTCGATCGAGGAACCTGCTGAACCAGGAGCCGCAAAAGGCCAGCCCCCAGTGAGCACACTATAATCGGATTGCCATCCGCGAAGGAAGGCCGCCTTACCGGAGCCCCAGAGATTCTGGGCGTCCCACAATCCGTAAGCCGTTACGGCAGGCGGCGAAATGGTGCCCACCCAGCGCGAGGCGCGTTGCCAAGCCCGAATCACCTGCGGGTTATTCACACTGATCGTCTTGTTATTTTCGATGATCCGTCCGCCGCCATCGCTGAGCTGCCATTCCAAGCCGCTGCAGGTCAAATCTTCATTGAAGCCGCCTTGCCAGACGTAGCCCCAAAAGTCTTTGTCACCCTTGGCCCGTTCACCGGCCTGAATGCGGGCGGCCATTCGCTCAAGTTCATCCCAGGTTTTTGGTGGCTCGCGATAGCCGTACTCACGCAGAAGATTCGGGCGGTAATACAGAAGACTTATATAGGCGTGATGCGGTATGGCCACCAACTTGTCGCCGACGGTGTAGCTTGCGAGCACGACTGGATTTTGTGTGGAAAGTTCGTTCGCAAAGTAGGGCTTTAGATCCATCAGATACTGGTTCAATATTCCGGACCAAATCACGTCGATGCTGAGCACATCCGGAGAGGAGGCGCCCTTCTTAAGTAGCTCACGCCATAAGGCGAGTTGGTTGAGAGAGCCATCGGGACGAGGCAGACGTTTGACTTGAATCCCTGTTTGCTGGGTGAACTGTTCGAGATCGTGAGTCAACAATGGATTCAGTGTAGATGTGTCCCACTCGACATCGAGAAACGTCAGGGTGACAGGCTGAGGGGACGCGTGTCCGCAACCGCTGACGCTGTACAGGAGCACCGAAACTGCGGCCAGGCAGACGGTCCGGAGCAAACGCGGCTGCACGGAAAGTCGAGCAGGAATCCTGCGGTTCGAGCGACTGGCAATATTCAACAGAGCTCGCATTTTCGGGCACTCACGAAGTTGCAGCCGCGTTACAAGTTATACAAAAAGGTGTGACAATCGTGCGAAAATCTCGTTAAAAAGTGCGTCGACGGCCGGAAATCCTCCCACGGACTAGCGACCTTTTGCGTCATTTCCCCTTAAAACCATGCAGGTTGAGGCGGCTTTGGCAACCATCTTGCCGTTTTCGTCGGAAATTTCGCATTCGACGTAACCCACGGTGCTGCCACGCCGCACGACTTTGCCCTCGGCTTTCAGGGCAGCCTGCCAAACGGGGCGGAAAAAATTGATCTTCAGTTCGATGGTGGTGAATGATTCTCCGGAGGCTAGAGTACTGGCAAAGGCGATGCCCATCGCGGCGTCGGCAATATCGCACAATATGCCGCCGTGCAGCGTGCCCATGGGGTTGGCGTGCTGCGGCCCTGCGGCCAACGTGACGATGGCGCGTCCGTCAGCGGCCTCCTTTGTTTCGAAGCCTAACAGACGCGCCACCGGGACGTCATTCGTTCTTGTTCGCGTTCTGAAGTCGGGTTGAAGGCCGGTTTCCTGAGCGCTCATGTTCTCTCCGTCCGCGGTCTAGAATTGGTCGGGCGAATGCTTGTTTCGAGGAAGTCTTCGAGGTGGCGGCAAGCGATGTCCAACGCCACCTGGGACCGCTGCAGGCGGCGCAGCAGTAATGCCCCTTCGAGCGTGCTCACCAGCAGTGTGGAAAGCTTCATAGGCTCGACACCACGACGGATTTCGCTGCGCCTTTGCCCTTCCTCCACAATGGAGCGAAAGCGCTCGAACCAGGAATCGAAAGCCTGGCGGGCTTTGGCGCGCAGCAAGGGATTGCCATCGTCGGAATCGGCGGCGGTGTTGAGCAGTGGACAGCCTCCAGGGACCATGCCGGCTGAACGATCCCGGAAATTCCTGACGATTTGTTTCAAACGGTCGACGGTGTTGCGAATTTCCGCCGTGCGATGAAATCGCGTATCGAGCGCAATCTTCCAGGAGTAGTCGAAGGCCTCCGCCGCGAGCTGCTGCTTGCTAGAAAAGTGACGATAGATGCCGCCTTTTTCGAGGCCCGTCGCCAGCATGAGATCAGACAGGGCTGCGCCCTCAAAGCCCTTCTGATTGAAAATCGGAGCGGCCTTGCGGATGATTTCTTTGCGGGTTTGCCCACCTCTGCCCATGCCCGGATCTCTCCTGCCAATCGACGAGACCGGCTGGTCTCTGGCGGGCATTATAGCATAACAAAATGAGACCGAACGGTCTCAAATGTCCCAGAATTGTGCAGCGCCCGCTTTTATGATGTATGGATTCGGATCCTCCACCGACCACGCGATCATTTGCTGAAAAACGCGCCCTTCCATCTCTACGACAGCAGTTATGTCTGCCGCCGTCATCAACCGAATCGTGGTCTTGTAACGATCATCGCTCCTATCCGAGACTCTCTTCGTAATGAGTACATGCTGTCACCAGTGCTCGGCTTTCCAAATCAGAACGCTGTCTCCTTGCGTGCAAGCACGTAGGAACTCAGGGTACGCATATAATTGACGCGCTCGAAGACCGCCGGATTCGGCGCAGAGCGGTAACTCATACTGCCTCGCATCTGCGGGATGGATTCGTATTCGTGTGCTTCCATCCAGTGTGCAAGACCATCAAGCACTGACGAAGCATGTCTGATACCTTTCTGCAAGATCGCGGAAGTCATCATGGCAACTTTCGCGCCCGCCATCATGGACTTTATGACGTCCTCCACAGTGTGCACACCGCCGGTGATGGCGAGATCCGATTGCACGCGGCCATAAATAATGGCGACCCAATGCAGGCGAAGGAGAAGCTCCTGCGAGTGGCTGAGCGCGAGCCGTGGTTTGACTTCCAACTGTTCGATATCGAAATCAGGTTGGTAAAAACGATTGAAAAGCACTAGCGCATTCGCGCCCATCGCATCGAGCTGTCCCGCAAGATTTGCAGGAGCCGTCGCAAAATGGGAAAGCTTCACGGCCAGAGGAATTCGCAGTGAACTTTTCAATTCGCGAACGAGCTCGCAGTAGTCGTTTTCAACTTGTGAGGATGCGCGCATAGGGTCCGTCACCAGGGAATACAAATTAAGTTCGATGGCATCGCAGCCAGCTTGTTGCGCATCGCGCGCATACCGCAGCCACCCACTGCGTGAAGTTCCATTCAAGCTGGCGATGACCGGTATCGAAACGGCTGATTTTGCTTTGCGAATCAGTTCGAGATATCCCGTCGGGCCAAGATTGTAATCACGAAGCACGGGGAAATAGCTCAGAGATTCGCCGAAACTTTCCGTGCCTCGGGCCAAGTCTTGATCGAGATATTCCCCTTCCAGCTGCAGTTGCTCTTCAAAGATGGAAGGCAGTACGACGGCAGCGATCCCGCTATCCTCGAGCGCGCGGATGTTGGAGACGGAATCCCACAGCGGCGACGAAGACGCGACGATCGGATTCTTGAGCGTGAATCCAAGATATGTAGTGGTAAGGTCCATCAGTTCTCCCCGTCCGACGCTACTCTCCCTGACCCAACCGGTTGCAATTCTTGGGAGGTCTGCCCGAGTCGGAGTCCACCTCCGTGCATGACGGCTCGATCTTCGTAGATTTCCCATCGCCGACGGACGTCGTCCTCGGCCAAACGCAAAAGCGTTCGCGCTGTGTCTGGATCACTACGGGCAAGCATCGAGTACCGCGCTTCCGCGTAGATGTAGTCCCGAAGGGGTATAGTCGGCGCCTTGGAATCGAGCTGGAAAGGGTTTTTGCCTTGCTGCCGCGCGCGGGGATCGTAGCGCATCAGTGGCCAATAGCCCGAGAGGACCGCGGCCTTCTGCTGCTTCATGCCGAACGCCATATCGTAGCCGTGCGCAATGCAATGACTGTAAGCGATGATGAGGGAAGGGCCATCGAAAGACTCCGCTTCCTGAAATGCCTTGAGCGTTTGCGTATCGTTGCCGCCCATGGCGACCCGCGCAACGTAAACGTCGCCGTAGCTGATCGCTTCGAGTGCGAGGTCCTTCTTGGCGGTTGATTTACCCGCCGCAGCGTATTTGGCGACGGCTCCGCGCGGAGTGGCCTTGGACATCTGCCCACCTGTGTTTGAGTACACTTCGGTGTCGAGCACCAAAATGTTGACGTTGGCACCCGAGCTAAGTACGTGATCCAGTCCGCCGAATCCGATGTCGTAAGCCCAACCATCGCCGCCGACAATCCAGAGGCTTTTTTTGATGAGCGAATCACAGACTGCCAGGAGATCTCGCGCCTCTGTCGAAGTTGTATCCGCAAGTATCCGCTTCACGGCGTTTACTCGTTCTCTTTGTGCCGCGATACCTGCTTCCGTAGACTGATCGGCCGATGTGATTCCTCGGCTCAACGCCGTACCTATATGTGCGGAGAGGCGCGATACAAGCGATCGGGCATAGTCGGCTTGCTTATCGAGAGCCAGACGCATGCCGAGTCCAAATTCCGCGTTATCCTCAAAGAGAGAATTCGACCAAGCAGGGCCACGTCCCGCCAAATTCTTCGCGTACGGCGTGGTTGGTAAATTGCCGCCATAGATTGAGGAGCATCCCGTCGCATTTGCAATGACTGCCCGATCGCCAAAGAGCTGGGTAAGCAACTTGATGTACGGAGTCTCTCCGCAGCCTGCGCAAGCCCCTGAGAACTCAAAAAGCGGCTCGAGCAGCTGGACGTCCTTCACTTGCGTGTGCGAGAGAACTCCGCGATCCAATTCTGGAATAGACAAGAAGTACTCCCAGTTTGCGGTTTCCTTTTCTCTGAGCGGCGCCTGAGGTGCCATGTTGATAGCTTTGTGCTTTGTCTCCGTCTTGCTCTTTACCGGGCATGCTTCCACGCAGAGCCGGCATCCTGTGCAATCCTCCGGAGAAACCTGCAGCGTGTACTTCAGCGTTTCAAATTCACGCCATCGAGGCTTGGCTGACTTGAAAGTAGTCGGAGCACCGCCAAGCAGCGACGAATCATAGACCTTTGCGCGAATGACGGAGTGCGGGCACACGAGAACACACTTGCCGCACTGAATGCAAAGAAACTCGTCCCAAACGGGAATCTCTTGGGCGATGTTGCGCTTTTCCCATTTGGAAGTTCCTGTCGGAAAAGTGCCGGCCGGTGCCAGAGCACTAACGGGCAGGCTATCGCCATGTCCTGAGATCATGGCACCAAGAACGTCGCGGACGAAGGAAGGCGCTCGCGAGGAAACCGGCGGCAGAATATTAAAGGTGCTCGAAGCTTGGTCTGGGACAAGCACTTGGTGCAGACTGGCCAGTGTTGCTTCCACAGCGGCAAAATTCTTTTGCACGACTGCTTCGCCCATCTTTCCATAGGATTTCTGGATGGAGGTTTTGATGGCAGCGATGGCTTCGTCGCGCGGAAGGACGCCGCTGATCGCGAAGAAACAGGTTTGCATGATGGTGTTCATGCGCGAACCCATTCCGGTCTCGCGAGCAACGGCATATCCATCCACCACAAAGAATTTCAAGCGCTTGCAGATGATCTGTTCTTGTGTGCGCAGCGGAAGGTGCTGCCAAACGGTATCCGCGTCAAAAGGCGAGTTGAGCAGGAAAACCCCGTCTGGTTCCGCGGTTTCCAGCACATCCATTCGCTCGAGAAAATTGAATTGGTGGCAAGCGACGAAATTCGCCTTGCTGATGAGGTAAGAAGATCGGATAGGCTCAGGGCCAAAACGAAGATGCGAAACAGTGATGGAGCCTGCTTTCTTGGAATCGTAAACGAAATAGCCCTGTACAAAAGAAGACGTTTCTTCGCCAATAATCTTGATGGAGTTTTTGTTAGCACCAACGGTTCCATCCGAACCTAGGCCATAAAAGATGGCCCGCGTGCCCTGGGGATTTTCGGCGGAGAATCCCGGATCGTAATCGAGGCTGGTGAAGGAGACATCGTCCTTGATTCCGATTGTGAAATGATTACGCGGATTTGCCTTCTTCAGTTCGTCGAAGACAGCTTTTGCCATAGCTGGCGTGAATTCCTTGGACGAAAGGCCATACCGGCCGCCGACAATCCGCGGCCGCGCCAGGAGTCGTTTCGGAGTGTCAGCCCCCTGGCAAAAAGCCTCACCGACAGCCGTGACAACATCGGTGTAGAGGGGTTCGCCGATTGCCCCCGGTTCTTTAGTACGGTCCAGCACAGCAATTGCGCTCGTGCTGGCAGGCAGAGCGGAAAGAAATGCTTCCAGGGCGAACGGCCGGAGCAGGCGCACTTTGAGGAGCCCGACCTTTTCGCCGCTGGCCCGCAGAATTTCGAGGGTCTCTTCCACCGCGCTGGCCGCAGAGCCCATCAAGACGATGACCCGCTCGGCGTCCGGCGCGCCCATGTATTCGAAGAGCTGATAAGAACGGCCAGTCCGTTCGGCGAACCGGTCCATCACCTGCTGAACGATGGTCGGGCATGCGAAGTAGAAAGGATTTGCGGCCTCGCGCGCCTGGAAGAAAACGTCCGGGTTTTGTGCTGTGCCGCGCAAAACGGGGCGGTCGGGTGTCAGGGCGCGATCGCGGTGTTCCCGGATGCGCGCGTCATCCATCATCGAATGCAAGTCGGCGTCTGACAGCGGAGTGATCTTGGCGATCTCGTGCGAGGTCCGGAACCCGTCAAAAAAGTGGAGGAATGGAATTCGGGATTCGAGCGTCGCGGCGTGCGCGATCAGCGCCATGTCC
>Ga0187805_10000406_pt1 | contig 14031 bp, 11 predicted proteins | sample NC_wetland_sal_i_6_FD_132965 | JGI IMG/M metagenome (GOLD analysis project Ga0187805, IMG submission 132965) | Wetland sediment microbial communities from Neuse River Estuary, North Carolina, USA - Control_5 | ecosystem: Environmental > Aquatic > Freshwater > Wetlands > Sediment | place: USA...
CACCCCGCTCCCCTCCTGAAGGCCAGCCAGCGCCGGAAGCAGGGCGGTGCGCGCGACGGCCACGCTCACCTCGTAGTGGCCGCGCTCCATGCCGAAGTTGCCGGCCAGCCCGCAGCAGCCGCCAACCCGCTGCACCGCCGCGCCGGCCCGGGCCAGCAGCTCGGCGTCGCTCCCCCAGCCCATGACCGCGTGGTGGTGGCAGTGCGGCTGCGCGACCGCGCGCAGGCCGCGCAGGTGCGCGGGCGGTCGCCAGCCGGGCGTCGCGGCCAGCGTCTCGGCCAGGGTGCGGACCGACGCCCCCGCGCGGGCGACGCCCGCGTCAGCGAGCCCGGCCGCGTCGCCCCGGAACGCGGCCACGCAGGACGGCTCGAGGCCGACAACGGGCGTCCCGGCCGCCGCGTGCGAGGCGAGTCCCGCCAGCGCCCTGCTCATGACCGCGCGGGCGATGTCGAGCTGGCCGGTTGAGATCCAGGTCAGGCCGCAGCAGTCGCCGTCGCGCGACAGCGACACCGCATAGCCGGCCGCCTCGAGTACCGCGACGGCGGCGATGCCGACCTGCGGAGAGAAATAGTTCGTGAAGGTATCCACCCAGATGACGATCGGCGCGCCGGCCGGCGGCCCGTGATGACCGGCGAACCAGTCGCGGAACGTCACGCGGGCGAACCTCGGCAGCCTGCGACGGCTGTCCAGCCCGGCCAGCCGCGCCCCGAGCGGCGCCAGGCCCGGCGCGCCGAGCAGCGCGTTGGCGAGTCGCGGGGCGCGAGCGGCGAGCCGGGCCCAGCGCGGCAGCCAGCCGAGCGAGTAGTGCGCAGCGGGGCGCAGCCTGCCGCGATACCGCTGATGCAGCGCCTCGGCCTTGTAGGTCGCCATGTCGGTGCCGGTCGGGCAGTCGGCCGAGCAGGCCTTGCAGGACAAGCACAGCTCCAGCGACTCGGCGACCGCGTCGGCGCGCCACCGGTCAGCAAACCCGCCGCTGACCAGTTCCTGCAGCACCCGGGCGCGGGCCCGGGTGGAGTCCTTCTCGTCACGGGTCGCGCGGTAGGAGGGGCACATGACGCCGCCGGACGCGGTCAGGTCCGCGCGGCACTTGCCGACGCCGGTGCAGCGGCTGACTGCGCTGCCGAAGTCGCCGTCGTCGGCCTCGTACCGGAAGGCGAGCCCGGCCCGGTAGGCGTGCCGCCGGACCGGCCGCAGGTCGGCGTCGGCCGGCCGCGGGGCGATGATGACGCCCGGATTAAGCACATCGTCTGGGTCGAAGATGGCCTTGACCCCGGCGAATGCAGCCAGCGCGCGGGCGGAGTACATCCGCGGCAGCAGCTCGCTGCGCGCCCGCCCGTCGCCGTGCTCGCCGGACATCGAGCCGCCGTGGGCGGCGACCAGGTCAGCCGCGTCCAGCAGGAACCGCCGGAACGCCGGTGCGCCGTCCGGCGCGTCGAAGCGGAAGTCCAGCCGGATGTGGACGCAGCCGTCACCGAAGTGCCCGTATGGCAGTCCGTGCAGACCGTGCTCGGCGAGCAGCGCCTCGAACCCGCGTAGATAGCTGCCCAGCCGGTCCGGCGGCACGGCCGCGTCTTCCCAGCCGGCGTGATACGCGCGTCCCCCGGCCGGCCTCGCAACCAGGCCTGCGCCGTCCTCGCGCACCCGCCAGATGGCCGCCGCGTGCCGCGGGTCCGCGGCCACCACCGCGGCCTTCGCATCCGCCGCCGCGACCACCTGCCGCGCCAGCGCCGCCAGCTCGGCCGCACCCGAGCCGCCGAGCTCGACCAGCAGCAGGCCGCCGCGATCAGGCAGCTCCGGAAGATCGGGGACCGGTGGCCCGCCGGTCCGGCCGGAACCGCCGCGCACCAGGTCGATGATCCGCGCGTCGAGGCCCTCGACCGCCACCGGCCGGAACGGCAGCAGAGCGGCCGTCGCGTCAGCGGCAGCGGCGAGGCTGTCGTAGCCGAGCACGACCAGGACGGTGTGGGCGGGAGCCGGGACTAGCCGGACGATGGCCCGGGTCGTGACCGCGCAGGTGCCCTCGGTGCCGACGAGCGCCCGGGCCACGTCGAAGCCGCGCTCGGGCAGCAGGTGCTCCAGTGAGTAGCCGGATACCTGCCGCGGAAACCGGCCGAGTTCGGTCCGGAGGACGTCTAGGTAGCTGCCGGTCAGTTCGCGCAGCGCCGCGAGCACCGGGGATGCGCCGGCCGTCGCCGTGCTGGCTGTCTCCAGGTGCTCGCCGCCGCCGGTGAGGACGTCGAGCGCGAGCACGTTGTCCGCGGTGCGCCCGTAGCCGAGCGCTCGCGAGCCGCACGCGTTGTTGCCGATCATCCCGCCGATCGTGCACCTGCCGTGGGTGGACGGGTCCGGGCCGAATCGCAGGCCGTGCGGAGCCACCGCACGCTGCAGATCGTCCAGGACCACCCCGGGCTCAACGGTGGCAGCCCGGGCGTCCGGGTCGATGTCCACGATCGCGTGCAGGTACCGGGACGCGTCGAGCACCACGCCCGGCCCGACCGCGTTCCCGGCGATGGATGTGCCCGCCCCGCGCATGATCAGCGGGACCCCGTGGTCGCGGCACGCTTGCAGTGCGATGGCGATCTCCTCGGCCGCGCGCGGAAAGGCCACGGCCGCCGGGACCACCCGGTACAGGGAGGCGTCGCTCGAATACTCGGCCAGCCGGCGGGGCGCCGTGTCCACCTCGCGGACACCGCGGGATCTGAGGTCACGGACGACCTCGGGCTCACCGCGCGGCACGGTTCAGTGTCCCACGCGCACCGACAATGACCTCGGGTCGGCCGCTTCGCGCGGTAGGGCGTTGATGCCGTTGCTCCGTTGGTTGGGATGCAACGGCGTATTCATCCCTTTTGCCAGCACCTTGGCGGGCCGGTGGCGCGGCGCGGCAGCAGCGCGCGGGTCCTTACGATGGGCCAATGGAGCAGGCACCGGCGCGGCCGAGGTCCGCGATCCTCACCGTCGACGATGACCCGGATGTCTCCCGTGCGGTGGCCAGGGACCTGCGCCGCCGGTACGGCGAGCAGCACCGGATCGTGCGCGCGGAGTCAGCCGAGGCGGCGCTGGACGCGCTGCGGGAGATGAAGCTGCGCGGTGACCTGGTGGCGGTGATCCTGGCTGACTACCGGATGCCGCAGCTAAACGGGATCGAGTTCCTCGAGCGCGCCATGGACATCTACCCCGGGGCGCGGCGCGCGCTGCTTACGGCGTACGCGGACACCGGCGCGGCGATCGACGCGATCAACGTCGTCGACCTGGACTACTACCTGCTGAAGCCGTGGGATCCGCCGGAGGAGAAGCTGTACCCGGTAGTGGATGACCTGCTCGCAGCGTGGCTGTCGTCCGATCACCGGCCGGTGCCCGAGACCAAGGTGATCGGGCACCGCTGGTCGGCGCGCTCGTCGGAGGTCCGCGAGTTTCTCGCCCGCAATCAGGTGCCCTACCGCTGGTTCGGCAGCGACCAGCCAGAAGGCCAGCAGCTGCTCGCCGCGGCCGCCGCCGATGACCGCGGCCTGCCGGTAGTCATTACGCCGGATGGCAGCACGCTGATCCAGCCGTCGGATGCCGAGCTGGCCGGGAAGGTCGGCCTGGCCACGACTCCGGCCGAGAAGTTCTACGACCTCATCGTCATCGGCGGCGGGCCGGCCGGGCTCGGCGCCGCCTTGTACGGCGCGTCGGAGGGGCTGCGCACGGTCCTAGTCGAGCGCACCGCGACCGGCGGGCAGGCCGGCCAGAGCTCGCGGATCGAGAACTACCTCGGCTTCCCCGAGGGCGTGCGGGGCGACCAGCTCACCAGCCGGGCCCGGCGCCAGGCCGACAAGTTCGGCGCCGAGGTCCTGACCACCAGGGAGGTGACCGCCCTGCAGGTCGGCGGATCGGCCCGGACGGTGCGATTCGCGGACGGCAGCACGATCGACGGGCACACCGTGATCCTGGCCACTGGCGTCAGTTACCGCAAGCTCGGCGCGCCGGGGCTAGCCGAGCTGACCGGCCGCGGCATCTACTACGGGTCGGCGCTGACCGAGGCCACCAGCTGCGCCGGCCAGCACGTCTTCATCGTCGGCGGGGCCAACTCGGCCGGCCAGGCTGCTGTCTACCTGGCAAAGAACGGCGCGTCCGTGACGCTGCTGGTGCGCGGGCCGTCGCTGGAAAAGTCCATGTCCCACTACCTCATCGAGCAGGTGGAGGGCATGCAGGCGATCACGGTGCGCACCTGCACCGAGGTCGTCGCGGCGCACGGCACCGACCACCTCGAGCAGCTCACGCTTCGCGATGCCAACACCGGCGAGACGGAAGACGTCGACGCGCAGTACCTGTTCGTGTTCATCGGCGCGGCCCCAATGACCGACTGGCTCGACGGGGTGCTCGCCCGCGACGATCACGGGTTCGTGCTCACCGGCCCCGACCTGCTCGTCGGCGGCCAGCTGCCGCCGGGCTGGCCGCTCGACCGCGCGCCCTACCACCTGGAGACCAGTGTGCCGGGGGTGTTCGCGGCTGGCGACGTCCGCGCCGAATCGGCCAAGCGGGTGGCCTCCGCCGTCGGCGAGGGCGCGATGGCGGTCATGCTCGTGCACCGGTACCTGGAGCAGCTGTGACCGCTGCCTGCGTCAGGCCCCGGCGGCGCGAGCGGCGAAGCGCCAGCAGACGATCCCCGGCGAGATCGGCTAGGAACTGGAGATGGTGAACCCGGTCACGCCGAACTTCTGGTCGCGGCCCCCGGTCGACCGAATCTCCCAGCCGTAGTTGATCTGGTTCAGCCCCGACCCGGGCGGAATGTAGCCATGCGCCTCAAGCCAGAGCAGGTCAGCAAGAATGTTCACGTCCTGCGACGTGCTGCTGCTCAGCAGCGTGATTGTGCCGCCTGCAGCATTCTGGTCCTTGCCACTGGTTGACCAGACCTGATAGGCGGTGCCGTCAATGGCAGCGTTATCAACGACCGTGCCTGCCGGTGGCAGGCCCGGCGTGGTCTGGTTGCTATTCCAGATCATGATTTCCTGAGTGAAGTTGCTGGAGCCGACGCCCGTCCAGATGTCATAGGCAGCCTCGGCGTCGTTGGGCGCGGCCAGCGACGAGTAGGTAACCGCGTACGTGGAGGAGATGCTGGTGAAATCCGACAACGGCGCCGGAGTATTCTCAGCGGTCGTGTAATACTGCTGAGTGCAGGGATATGACAATACGTCAGTATTACCAGCCGGCATATTTGCGACCACGTACCAGTTACCGGGGTTCCACGCGTATAGCGTTTGGTTCCACCCTGGTACTGGCCGCCAGACATTATTGATGACGTAGGTGTCGCGCCCGTTCGACGTCGTGATGCCTGCGTAGTCGTAGGGCGTCGTCGAGCCGTCTGCTGCGGCGATCACGGCGGGCTCGGCCGCGGCGCCTGCCGGAGTTGTCACGGTGGGCACGGTAGCAGGCGTGGTCGGGGCGCCTGGCCGGGTGGTCACGGTGTGTGAGTGGGCGGCTACGGCAGCCCTATGGGCTCGCGTGCTCAGGCCCGGAGCGGACGAGGCCGAGTCGGCAACGGTGACGCTGACCGCAGTTCCGGCGACGGCTAGCGCCGCCGCGACCGCGGCGATGAGCCTGGATCCCACGAGACTCCTGAGACGGGTGTGATTCGCTGTACTGTACAGCAGTTAAGCCCGAAATAGGAATCTTTGTCCGAATAGCTCATCTGCGCGGGCGCGGGCTTGGGTGACCGGCTGCCGTTTGAGGGCGGGGGCATGATGTTGAGAGACTGCGTTGACACGGATGCTGACGAGGCAGGAAATGACCACCTATTGCAGCGCCGACGAGCTACGTGCCCTGTTCCTGTTCGAGAAGCTGACCGACGAGCAGCTTGACTGGCTGTGCCGGCACGGCCGGGTGGAAGTGGTTGACGCGGGCCGTGTCTACGCCGAGGGCGAGCCCGCCGCCAGCTTCTACGTGCTGCTGTCGGGCGGCGTGACGCTGACGCGGCGCATCGGCGATGACGAGATCGAGGTAAGCCGGACGTCGAGCCCTGGCGTGTACGCAGGCGCGTTCAATGCCTATCTGGGCGAGCGGGTACCGCAGGTGTACAACAACTCGATGCGTGTCACCGAGCGGTCGCGGTTCTTCGTGCTGGACGCGGCGCGATTCGCTGAGCTGATGAGCGAGTGGTTCCCGATGGCAGTGCACCTGCTCGAGGGCCTGTTCTTCGGCATCAAGAACATGCAGGAGGCCATCGGTCAGCGGGAACGGCTGCTGGCTCTCGGGTCACTCACCGCAGGGCTCACGCACGAGCTGAACAACCCGGCCGCCGCCGCGGTGCGTGCGACCGCCGCGCTGCGCGAGCGGATCGCCAAGCTGCGGCACAAGCTGCCCGCGATCGCTGCGAGCCGCCAGCACGACCTGCTGCTGCAGTTGCTGGTGCGGCTGCTCGACGAGGCAGCGGTCTCGGGCGGGCAGCGGCCAGCGCCAGGCCCGCTGGAAGCCGCTGATCTCGAGGACGCGATCAGCGACTGGCTGGACGATCACGGCGTGGCGGCGGGCTGGCAGCTGGCGCCCGCCTTCGTCCAGGCCGGCCTCGGCACCAAGCACCTCGATGAGCTTGCCGCGACCGTCGACACGGGCGCCGCCGACGGCGCCGGGTCAGCCGGGGCCGACCTCAACCAGAGCCTGCACTGGCTCGCCGACACCATCGAGACCGAGCTGCTGCTGACCGAGATCACCGACTCGGTCGCCCGCATCTCCGCCCTGGTGGGAGCCGCGCAGCAGTACTCGCAGCTCGACCGCGCGCCATATCAGGTGGTCGACGTGCGCGAGCTGCTGGACAGCACGCTCGCGATGCTCGGCAGCAAGATTGGCGACGGCATCACCGTCGCGCGGGACTACGCTCCCGAGCTGCCACGGATTCCCGGCTTCCCCGGCGAGCTCAATCAGGTATGGACGAACCTGATCGACAACGCGGTGTCGGCCATGGACGGCACCGGCACTCTCACCATCCGTACCGCCGTCGACCGCGACCAGCTGCTGGTCGACGTGGGTGACACCGGCCCCGGGGTGCCCGCGGAGATACAGGCACGGATCTTCGAGCCGTTCTTCACCACCAAGCCCGTCGGCCAGGGCACCGGCCTCGGGCTGGACATCTGCTGGCGCGTCGTCGTGAGCCGGCATCACGGCGACCTGCGCGTGCAGTCGGTCCCCGGCGACACCCACTTCCAGGTGCGCCTGCCGCTATCCGCACCGGAGTGACAGCACCGCACAGCCATCCGGCCTCAGGCCGGCAACTGCGACCGGTGGCGCGTACGAGATCGGCCTAAAGCCGGCGCAATTCTTCGACGTTAGCGGTCGCGCTCGCCATCGGCCGAGACTTCCCGGCGGCCGACGAACATGACCCGCGGTGACCGGCCGGGCGCGGACGCGCCCGGCCGGACCTGCGCGGTGAACCCGGCAGCCGTCAGCAAGGCCAGCCAGGTGGCGCGGCGGAACGAGCCGAGCCGGTGCGCCTCGGGCACCACCTGCACGGTGCCATCGGCCGCGCGCAGGGTGAATTCGTACTCGGCCAGGATCCAGTCGTCGAAGGGATCGGGGTCGGTCGTGCGCTCGCTGAAGCTCGCCTGCCGGCCGCTGTCGTCGCGGCCGCCGCCGATGCCGGTGCCAGGCCGGAACAGCTCGGCGGTGTGGTCAGGCGCGAACACGGCGAGCCCGCCGGGCCGGCAGTGCGCGAACGCCGTGCCGATCACGAGCGCGAGGTCGGACTGGGTGGTCATGTAGTCGACCGCGTCGTGCACGAGGACCCCGTCGAAGGTCCGTCCGAGCCGGATCGAGCGCATGTCACCCTGCACGTGCTCGCAATCCGGGTTGAGCCGCCGGGATACCGCCAGCATGTCGTCGGACAGGTCGACGAGCGTCATTGACCTGCCGTGCTTGAGATGCAGCGCGACATTCCCGCCGCCGCTGCCGAGGTCGAGCAGCGTGCGCACCGGCGCGCGGGCTGCGGTGAACTCCGCGTCGATGGCCGCGGCGTCGCTCACGTAGTCCTGCGGCGGCGAGATCAGCGGCCACCAGCCGGCCAGCTCCCGGTACAGCCGGTAGCCGTCGCCCGGCACCTCCCCGTAGCCATCGCCGCCGCGTTCCGGCCGTGTGGGCATGCGGCGATGGTACCCAGGCGGCGCGCGCAGGCACCGGTCCGCCGGCATAGCCTTGGCGGGTGGCAAAAACACCAGAGATCGGGCAGGTGGCCCCGGACTTCACGCTGACCGGCGTCAGCCTGTCGGACGGCGAGATCACTCAGCGGCAGTACACGCTGTCGCAGCAGCACGGGACGCCGATGGTGCTCGCGTTCTACCCCGGCGACAACACCACGGTCTGCACCCGGCAGCTGTGCTCGTATACCTCCGGCCTGGAGAACTTCACCGGATTCGGCGCCAGCGTGTGGGCCATCAGCCCGCAGGGTCTGGCTAGCCATGAGAAGTTCGCCCGCAAGTACGGCCTTGCCTTCCCGCTGCTGGCCGACGAGGGCCTGACCGTCAGCCGACGCTACGGGATCACGCTGGCCGGAGCCGGGCTGCGCAGATCGGTGTTCGTCATCGATGCCGACGGCGTGCTGCGCTGGAAGCACGTCACGCTCGTCGGGCTGACCTTCCCGCCGGCCGCCGCCATCGTCGGCCAGCTGGCGGCGCTGCGGGCGGCCGGCTGATGCGCATCCTCGTCATCGGCGGTACGGCCTTCGTCGGCCGGCACATCGCGCAGGCCGCGCTCGACACAGGTCACGACGTGACGCTGTTCCACCGCGGTCAGACCGGCGCTGACCTGTTCCCCCGGGCCACGCACCTGACCGGTGACCGCAACGGTGACCTGTCCGCGCTCGCCGGCGGTCGCTGGGACGCGACCATCGACGTGTGCGGCTACTTCCCGCGGCAGGTGCGGTCGCTCGCCGCGGCGCTGGCCGGACGAGGCGGCCGGTACGTGTTCATCTCCAGCGTGTCGGCGTACAGCCCGTCGGTTCCGCCGCTGTACACCGAGAGCGCGCCGCTCGCTGATATCGGCGACCCGGACGCGGCCGAGGTCACCCCGGAGAACTACGGCGGCCTCAAGGTGGCGTGCGAGCGGGTGAGCGCCGAGCTGTTTGGCCCTGGCACCACGATCATCCGGCCGACGTACGTGATCGGGCCGCATGATGGCAGCTACCGGTTCACCTGGTGGGTGGACCGGGTCGCCAGGGGCGGCACCGTGCTGGCACCAGGCGACCCGGATGACCCGATCCAGCTCATCGATGCCGCCGACCAGGCGCGCTGGATCGTGTCACTGCTCGAGCGCTCTGTCTCGGGTACGTTTCACGCCGTCAGCCCTGCGCCGCCGTTCGGTTTCGGCCAGATGCTAGCTGCGATCGCCGCCGAGGTGGCGCCCGCAGGCACGAGTTTCACCTGGGTGGACAGCGACTTCCTGGTGGCCGAGGGTGTCGACGGCGCGGCCCTGCCGCTGTGGGCGGAGGGCGAGTCCGACGGCGCGAACCTGAACCGGGCGGACCCGTCAGCCGCGTTCAGCGCTGGCCTCGCGCCGGGACCGCTGCGCCAGACGGTAGCCGACATCCGCGCAGCAGGCCCGGCGGAAGCGCGCCGCGGCATTGGCCTAACCGCCGGGCGCGAGCGGGAACTGCTGGATCGCTGGGCGGCGGCCGCGCCCGGCTGAGCGGTCCGGACAACAGCCAGGCCGGCGGCACGGCCCGACAAGCGCTCGCCGCCGGCCTGTGCCGGACGCAAGATTCCGACCTGGCGTCAGGCCTTGACGGCCTCGATCTCCAGCTGCAGCTGGATCTTATCCGCCACCACCGCGCCGCCGTTTGCCATCGGTGCGTTGAAGTTGACACTGAAGTCGCGCCGGTTGATCTCACCGGTCGCGGTGAAGCCAGCCCGGACGCCACCGAACGGATCCGGCCCGAAGCCGTTGATCTCCAGGTGCAGCGGGACGCTCCTGGTGACGCCCTTGAGCGTCAGCTCTCCCCGCAGCACGTACTCGCCGTCCTGGACCGTGATCCCGGTCGACCGGTAGGTCATCGTCGGGTACGTCTCGACCTCGAAGAAGTCGGCGGACCTGATGTGAGCATCGCGTTGTTCCTGGCCGGTGCTGATCGAGGTCATGTCGATCTCCGCGGTAACGGAGGACCGCGTCGGATCGTCGGCCGTTACGATCTCGCCGCTGAACTTGGTGAACCGGCCGCGAACCTTGCTGACCATCATGTGCCGGACCGAGAACCCGACCTCCGAGTGCACCGGATCGATGGTCCAGGTGCCGGTCTCATAGCCGGGGATGCTGGTCTCCGCCGTCTGTGCGGTCAATGTCATCACTCCTGGGTTCGGTGAGCGTGCAATTGTTGAGTGCTCAATTACTATCACGCTGTGCGTCAGGTTGTCAAACGCTCAACTACCTGAGGTATACTGTGCGCGTGACAGCGCGTACGCAGACGCGGTGGCTGACCGCAGCGGAGCAGCGCACCTGGCGGGCCTTCCTGGAGGGCGTGCAGACGCTGCTGTCCGCCGTGGAGGGCCAGCTGCAGCGGGAGTCGGGGATCCCGCATGGCTATTACGAGATCTTGGTCCGGCTGTCCGAAGCCGACGGCCGGTCGCTGCGGATGAGCCAGCTCGCCGAGGCGTCGACCTCCAGTAAGAGCCGGCTATCGCACGCCGTGGCCCGGCTCGAGGAGCGCGGCTGGGTGCAGCGGCTGGACTGCGAGACCGACCGCCGCGGTCAGTTCGCCCGGCTGACCGACGAGGGCTTCGCCGCGCTGGCCGCAGCCGCGCCGGCGCACGTCGAGCAGGTCCGGCGATCTCTGTTCGACCTGATCACGCCTGAGCAGGCAGAGCAGCTTACGGCGATCATGGCAGCCGTCGCCACGGCCGGGACCCGGTGCGAACAGTCGGCTGACGGCTGCCTGCTGGATTGCGGCGCCGAACCGGACGAGGCGGGCTGACCGCGGCTGACTCGGGCCGTCAGCCGGCGGCGGCGCCTGCGGTGACAGCGTCCGGAGCGAGCGCGGCGCTGAACGCACCGGCCGGTGGCTCCGGGAGCATGAGGCCGAGCCGGTCCAGCACCTGCCGCAGCTGCGCGCGCACGCCCCGGACCTCAGCGAGTATGCCGTTCGAGACCAGGCACCGGCACGCAGCCGCCAGCGTCCTGGCCCCCGCGTCGTCAGCAGCCGCGACTGCGGCCACGTCGAACACCGCCGCCCGGATGGCGCTGCGGCAGATCCGATCCGCGCAGGCGGCTAGATCCTCCACGGCATCGAGATTGAGGTAGCCGGTCAGCGTCACGAGGACCCGGCTCCCGATGCGCTGCTGACTGACAGCGAAACCACTGTCACCACGGCTGGACAGCTGTCGACCCATACCTGGCTCCGCAGTAGGCACGCGCCAGCCCGCGCAGCCGGAATGACGGCGCGCATCGGGGGTGCCGACATGGCTGTTCCCCGTTCGGGCGGCCGTCACACCTTGCCGGTCAGATTCTCAGCATTTTCTATGCTCCCGCCGGCCAGCTGCGCTGCCATCAGGTCCGCGATCGCGGCGGGACCCGGGCCGGGCTCTGCTCGCAGTCCGGCCATGACACCGGCTCGGTCGCCGTCGCCGCGGTTCTGGCTGAGCTTCTGCTTGGCCTCGATAGACGTGATCAGGAGCTCCACCCCGACAATCGCCCGAAGCTGGCCGTCGATGTACTCCGGCGGCGCGTCCGAGACCGCCCACGGGTGCTGGCGGCCGGCCTCGTGCCGCCGGGTCAGCCTGGTGACCAGGCCGCGCAGCCACTCCGCATCGCGGTGGAAGGTGATGTCGCCGGTCAGGTGTACGACTTCGTAGTTCCACGTCGGCACCACCCGCCCGTGCCGGGCCTTGCTTTCGTACCACGCGGGCGAGACATAGGCCTGCGGCCCGGTCACGATCGCCAGTGCCTGGGCGCCCGGCGCAGCCGTCTGCCACTGGTCGTTCGCGATGGCCAGGTGGCCGAGCAGCCGCCCGTAGTCAGGCGGCCCGTCCGCCCGGCTCCCGCCACTGCGACCCGGTTCGGTTGTCAGGCTGGCGGGCCGGTCCCAGATAACTGGCAGCAGCGTCGCTACCGGCTTCGAGCCGTCGAATGTCACCAGCGTCGCTGACTGCGCGGCATCGACGAACGCGACGACGTGCGACAGGTCAGTCACGGCGAAATGGCGGGGGATGTACACGGTTCTCAGGGTAGCGGCGGCGAACGTCGCTCGGCCCCGCGCGTGGCGGACGGCCTATGCTGGCGGGCAACGCGCTGACGGAGACGAGTAGCACCGGACCACGCGAGCAGCAGAGAGCCGCCGGCAGCTGCGAAGGCGGTCTCGCGCCCGGTGACGAAGACCCTCCCGAGCGCGGGGAGGAACGGCAGCCGCAGCCAGCGGCCTGGCCCCATGCCCCGCCGGCCAGCCCCCGTCACCGGGCTCAACGAGGTCGTCTCGTGCTGCCTGCCCTGCCAGCGGCACGGCCGGCGAAAGTGCGGTGGCACCGCGAGTTTCCCTTATCGCCCGCACTCCCAAGGGATCGCACACGTCCCTCCAGGGAGTTGTGATGATCCGCCGAGTACTGTCCGCCGACGTCGCCACGCACGTCGGCGAGCGCATCACGATCGCCGGCTGGCTGCATCGCCGCCGCGAACTCAAGTCGGTGACCTTCCTCATCATCCGGGACCGGGCCGGACTGGCTCAGGTCGTGCTGCCAGCGGGCTACTTCGTCCCGGCCGGTGAGGAGACGGTCCTTCAGGTCGAGGGCCTGGTCGTGGCCAGCGACCAGGCGCCGGCCGGGGCCGAGCTCAGCGACCCGGTGGTGACCGTGCTGTCCGGGCCGGCCGAGCCGCCGCCGTTCAACCTGTACCGGCCGGCCATCGGCGCGTCGCTGCCGACGATCCTGGACCACGCGCCGGCCACGCTTCGCCACCCGCGGCTGCAGGCAGGCTTCGAGGTCGCCGCGGCGAGCGCGGCTGGCTTTCGGTCCGCGCTGGACCGGCTCGGGTTCACCGAGGTCTTCACGCCGAAGATCGTGGAGTCGGCCACCGAGGGCGGGGCGAACGTGTTTCGGCTCGACTACTTCGGGCGGCCGGCGTATCTCGCCCAGTCCCCGCAGTTCTACAAGCAGGCCATGGTCGGCGTGTTCGAGCGGGTCTTCGAGGTGGGTCCCGTGTTCCGCGCCGAGCCGCATGACACCGGCCGCCACCTCGCGCAGTACGTGAGCCTGGACGCCGAGCTGGGCTTCATCACCGACCACTTCGACGTGATGCCGGTGTGCCGGGACGCCGTCGCGGGCATGGCCGACTCTGTTCGGGACCGGGCTGGCGCCGCCATGCAGACGCTTGGCGCGACGCTGCCGCAGGTGCCGGCCCAGATCCCGGACATCCACTTCGCCGAGGCCATGTCGCTCATCTCGGCCGCCACCGGCGAGGACGTCACGGGCGAGGACGACCTGGCGCCGGCACACGAGCGCTGGCTGGGCGAGTGGGCCGTGCGCGAGCACGGCAGCGACCTGCTGTTCGTTACTGGCTACCCGCTAGCGATCAAGCCGTTCTATACCCACCCCGACCCGGTGCGGCCGCGTTACTCCCGTGGTTTCGATTTGCTCTTCCGTGGTACCGAGATCGTGACCGGGGGACAGCGGCTGCACCGGCACGACGACTATCTCGCCGCGCTAGCCGCGCGCGGCCTTGATCCGGCGCCGTTCGAGAGCTATCTCCAGGTGTTCCGGCACGGCATGCCGCCGCACGGCGGGTTCGCGATCGGGCTTGAGCGGTGGACGGCACGGCTTACGGGCGCGGCTAACGTCCGGCAGGTCACGCTGTTCCCGCGCGACCTGCACCGGCTGAGCCCGTGACCGGCTAGGCCGGGTGCAGCCGCTACGCGGTCTCGGACTGGAGTATCTCGGCGACGGCGCGGCGCGCGCCGATCCGGGCCGGGATCGCTGTGAGCGAGGCGAGCACGAGCAGTGTCCCGAGCACGACCGCGACCAGCGCCACCGGCGCCGGAACGGTGATCGTGCCACCATGGCTGACGGCGGCGATGAGCTCGACGCCGGCGGG
>Ga0187805_10000407_pt1 | contig 14013 bp, 16 predicted proteins | sample NC_wetland_sal_i_6_FD_132965 | JGI IMG/M metagenome (GOLD analysis project Ga0187805, IMG submission 132965) | Wetland sediment microbial communities from Neuse River Estuary, North Carolina, USA - Control_5 | ecosystem: Environmental > Aquatic > Freshwater > Wetlands > Sediment | place: USA...
GTACGAACTCGTGAAAACGATGCGGGCTTCGATCCTGACGCTCGGGCCGCTCGTCGCGCGCAGTGGTCACGCGCGCGTCTCGCTTCCCGGCGGATGCGCGATCGGGGCGCGCCCGGTGGACCTGCACCTGAAAGCGCTCGAACAAATGGGCGCGGAAATTGGAATGTCCCACGGCTACGTGGAAGCTCGCGCCCCGCGCGGAGGCCGCTTGCCGGGAGGCCGCGTTTTCTTCGACAAGATTACCGTCACAGGAACGGAAAATATTCTGATGGCTGCGTCGCTCGCCAAGGGCGAAACCCTGATCGAGAATGCGGCGCGAGAACCGGAAATTTGGGACCTCGCCGAATTGCTGATTAAAATGGGCGCGGACATCGAAGGCGCGGGAACCTCCACGATCCGCGTGCGCGGAAAAGAATCGCTGCACGGCGCGAAGCACACCATCATTCCCGACCGCATCGAGGCCGGCACGTTTCTCGTGGCCGGAGCCATCACCAACGGCGATCTTGAACTTACTGACTGCGCGCCGGAGCACCTTGCTTCCGTCATCTCAAAGCTGCGCGAAACCGGAGTCGAAATCCGCGAAACCGGGCCCGGCAAGCTGCGGGTCCGCGGCGGGAAAAGACTCTCTGCCGCCGACGTGACCACAGAGGAATATCCAGGCTTCGCCACGGACATGCAGGCGCAGTTCATGGCCCTCGCCACGCAAGCCGAAGGAACATCGGTGATCACGGAAACAATTTTCGAGAACCGCTTCTTGCACGCCAGTGAAATGATTCGCATGGGCGCGAATATCTCCATCGAAGGACGCCGCGCCGTGGTTCATGGCCCTACGACGCTCTCCGGCAGCCAAGTAATCGCATCGGATTTGCGCGCCAGCGCCTCGCTCGTCCTGGCCGCGCTCGTCGCCCGCGGCGAAACCCTCATCGACCGCGTGTATCACATCGACCGCGGCTACGAGCGCATCGAGGAAAAGCTCGCTGCGGTGGGCGCGCGCATTCGCCGCGTGTAACAAGGATGTGACCGGCTTGTGCACTGGGGTCGCCACGGCGACCGAAGAGTGACTCGGAGTCCACACTCGCCGCGCCGATTCTTTCCGTGCCTGGGCGCGTCATAGTGCATCGTGCCAACTTAGGGCGTCAGCAAAAACCGATTCACAAAAAGATGAACTATCAGCTGAATATGGGAAGCGGCGGAGTTGTGAACCGAACTCGAATACGCCTGGTATCACTGCCTCTCTTGCTTGTGGCGATCTATTTGTGCCCTGTACTTCTTTTCGCCCAAATCCCTGCCGGACCAGATTCGCGGCACATCGCGTCCGCGGGAAAACTCTCGACTTCGAAGGGCGCCCTCAGGACTTACTACAACACTGCGTACGGATTATCTTTGAGATACCCGAAATACTACGCCCTGAAGAAAGGTGAAACACAGTTGGGATCGGCCTGGCAACTTGCAGGCAATGATGAAAGTCAATTACAACCCGGTCGAATAATGCTTGTGACCCTATCGATGCCTGTGGACGCCTACCCCAACTCCAATTTGGAGGGGGCATTTGTCAACGTAAGTATCAATCGGCATCTTGGAGGCAAAGACTGTAAGGAACTCCTCGCCACGTCGAAGGGCCCTGCTCAATCCCTATCCCTCAATAGCATCCATTTCGATTCGACTACGACCACCAGCGGGGGCACTGGAAACATCTACGAGGAGAGCGACTATATCGCCTTCGAAAATGGAATTTGCTACGAAATCACGCTCGGCGACACCATTGGGTCCGGTGAAATCGGGATCGAGAGTAACGGTTCGATTATCCAGGTGGTGGATGCCAAGGACGTTCAGAGTCGCCTTAGAGCCATTCTTGCCACGATCACAATTCGGCCTCCGAGCGGGAAACCTCGAACTGAGGCGGGCGTAACGCGGCAGCAATAAATCTGCTCGCTGCCGCCTCCTGCTGCTTCTTTTGTTGCTAGCGCAGGACGGCTTTGCGCAAAAGGGGAATTTTGTTGCGTCCGATGGGCAGCACCTTGACGAGCACGCGGCGAGTGTATCGGAACCCCTTAAGCTACTTCGCGGAGGACTCTTCCACTTTTTCTCCGAGAATCCACGCCTCTCTCCGGCGTGAACGTGATCGCCTCGGATTTGCGCGCCAGCGCCTCGCTTGTCCTGGCCGCGCTCGTCGCTCGCGGCGAAACCCTCATCGACCGCGTGTACCACATCGACCGCGGCTACGAACGCATCGAGGAAAAACTTGCCGCTGTCGGCGCGCGCATCCGCCGCGTGTAAGCGGGCCGTGAACTGGGATTTCCCCGGGAACGCCAATCTCCCGATTGGCGGTTTGCGCGGTGCCAATCGTAAGATTGGCATTCCCGCGATTCCATAAACCCAAAAAACGAGGAGGCGTTAGTCGCCGCGCGAGATGTGGCGCCTCGGAGTGTGCTATCCTCCGGCAACATGCAGGCTTCATGTTCAGGAGTTCGGCAAAAGAGAGGAGCCATCTCATGCGCAAAATAATTTTGGGGATTTTCATGCTGCTCATCGCGTCTTCCGCAAAGGCGCAGACACCGACGGCTGCGACAGACATAACCGCAGCCCAGGTCCAGGCGTTCATCAAAGACGCGCCCCACGATCGCAACAGCGATCGACCCATCCGCGTGATTGACGCCGGAGGCTACCACGTCGGTCTCTTTGGCGTGTTTCGGCCGAAAGACGCTCCCATCACCGCGACCGTGCATCAAACGAACGTCACCGAAACTTACTATGTGCTGGAAGGCGCCGGAGTGCTGGTGACTGGCGGCACACTGCGACAACCTGCCAAGCCGCGGCAATCGACTCTCGGAAATTGGACGGACATGGGGAGCGATGGCATCGAGGGCGGCGTGTCACGCCGGCTCTCCAAGGGCGATGTGGTCATCATCCCCGGCGGAGTGCCCCACGGCTGGGCCAGCGCCGAAAGTGACATTACGTATTTGATTGTCCGGTCCGATCCCGACAAGAAAATTCCATTGAAGTAGCCTGGACGCCAACGCAAGCTGGTTCAGAAAGTCGCGACTGGTCCGAGCCATATTCCGATAAGCCGACTTCTCGGGGCTTGGCCTTCGGTACTTGCTACACTCGTCCCGAGTAAAAGCATGTTCGAGAGCATCAACGGCAATGACGGGATAGAACTGGACGTGGTAAACATTTGTTTGTTTCTGGGATGGGTCCCATTTGTGATTGCTTGGGGTCAGTACAATACAGCGTTCACCGAATGGTTGGTGCAGGCGTATTTCATTACATTCTCGGTGTTTATCAACTACCTAAGGTGGTATGAGAAAAGAAATCTGAGGAAATCTTGGTTTTGGAAAGCCATGCTCTTAGTAGCTCTCGTGCCGCACCCTGCAATCCTCGCAGGCATGTGGATGGTGGACGTGTCGACCAAAACGAAGTGGCATGCAGCTGCCACCATGTTATTGATTTGCGCCTTAGCGGTTGTTCTAGAGTTTGTGATACTCGACAAGATTGTCGATCATTTTCGACCCGCAGAAAGCGCGAAAGAATCAGCTATCGCACGCGAGTGACTGTCATGTTCGAGTCGCTCGAGGGCGATACCGCCTGATAAACGGTGCCAGCTCAACCGGTCGATGCAACACCTACCAATCGGTTGATCTGACAATGCTTCCCCATGTGAATCGATCTATGCGGCAGAACTCAATTGAAACCTAAACAGAGCAGTGTTCCGTTTGAATCAACGCCCGCGAGCGAAATCAGCCTCGTAGACTCGTACAAGAAGGCTTTCAGCAAGTGTTGCGTCGACCCATTGAGACCACCGGCGTTATCGGAAAGCGGCTTACTGGCGTTGCAACATTCTAAGAAGCGAGCCCAGAACGAAATGGGGGAGGCGATGACTCGCCTCCCCGTTTCGTATTTGACTATTGATTCAGCGCGATGCCGCAGGCCAAAGCTCAGGGGTCGCGCCACCCTTGGATCGCCGTGGCGATCTCATGGCAAGCGAGCCGCGTTCACCTCAGCTATGCTCGCCGCCGCCCCCGCCCGCTGAGGCTTCCTTCTGTTGCTTCTCGCGCTGCTCGCGCAGGACAGCTTTGCGCGACAGGCGAATCTTGTTGCCTTCAATTGCCAGCACCTTGACGAGCACCTGGTCGCCCAGCTTCAGCGCGTCGCGCACGTCGCGCAAGCGCTGCTCGGCGATTTCGCTGATGTGCAGGAGGCCGTCGGTGCCGGGGAAAATTTCCACGAATGCGCCGAAGTCTGCGAGCCGCACCACTTTGCCGAGATAGGTTTTGCCGATTTCGGCGGAAGCCGTCACGTCGCGAATCATTTGCAGAGCGGATTCGGCGGCCGGTCCGCTGTTCGCGAACACGTGCACTTTGCCGTCGTCCATGACGTCGATTTTCACGCCGGTCGCTTCGATGATCGACCGGATCTTCTTCCCGCCCGGACCGATCAGGTCGCGAATCTTGTCCGTGGGAATTTGCAACTGATGCAGCCGCGGAGCGTAGGTCGACATCTTGGGCCGGGCCGATGAAATCGTCTGGTCCATGATGTCCAGGATGTGCAATCGCGCGCGCCTGGCTTGCTCGAGGGCCTTGCGCATGAGCGACACGCTCACGCCGCCGACTTTGATGTCCATCTGCAGCGCGGTGATTCCGGTGCGGGTGCCGGCAACTTTGAAATCCATGTCGCCGTAGTGATCTTCCGCACCCGCGATGTCCGTGAGGATGGCGTGTTTTTCGCCTTCGATCACCAGGCCCATGGCGATGCCCGCGCACGCCGCGGTAATCGGCACGCCCGCATCCATCAGCGAGAGCGAGCCGCCGCACACCGTGGCCATCGAGGACGATCCATTCGACTCCATGATGTCCGAAACAAGACGCATGGCGTACGGGAAATCGGTTTCGGGCGGAAGCAGGTTCATGAGCGCGCGTTCTGCGAGCGCGCCGTGGCCGATTTCGCGGCGTCCCGGCCCGCGCAGGAATTTCACCTCGCCGACGGAAAACGGCGGGAAGTTGTAGTGCAGCATGAAGCGCTTGAACGATTCTTCCTCGAAGAGCAAATCGAGGCGCTGCTTGTCTTCCTTGGTGCCGAGCGTGGTCGTGGCCAGGGCCTGCGTCTCTCCGCGCGTAAAGAGCGCCGAGCCGTGCGCGCGCGGCAGCACTCCCACTTCGCAGGTGATGTCGCGAATTTCATCGAACGCACGGGCATCGGGACGCCGGTTGCGCTCCAGGATGTCCTCGCGGAAATATTGCTCGCGTAGGCGCTCAAACGCACGCATGGCGAGCGTGCGCTTCTCTTCGTCTTCTTCCGGGATCGACTCTTTGACGGCGGCCTTGACCTCGTCGATCAGGTGATAGCTTTCCTTCTTCGGATATTTTTTGGTGTCCAGAGCGTCGTGCAGTTTTGGGCCGTATTTCTGCTCGATTTCCTTGGCCAGAGCTTCGTCAAACGGCAGCGGGTCGACGGTGACCTTGTTCGGCTTGATCTTGTCATGCAACTGGCGGATCGCGCCGATGATTTGCTTGATCTGCGTGTGTCCGAATTCGAGCGCGTCGGCGACGGCGTCTTCGCTGACTTCAATCGCGCCCGCTTCGATCATGACGATGGCCTGCTCGGTCGCCACCACCACGATGTTCAAGAGGCTGGTCTTCTGTTCCGCGGTTGTGGGGTTCGCGACCAGCTTGCCATCGACGAGGCCCACGCGCACCGCGGCTACGGGCGTCGTGAACGGCAGGTCGGAAATAAACGCCGCCGCGGAAGCTGCCGTGATGCCGATCATGTCCGGATCGTTTTCGCTGTCAGCCGAAAGTACCATGGCGACGATTTGCGTTTCGTTGCGCCACGCTTCGGGGAACAAGGGGCGAAGCGGTCGGTCGATCATGCGCGAAGTCAGAATTTCGCGCTCCGAGGGGCGCCCTTCGCGCTTGAAAAAGCCGCCCGGAATTTTTCCAGCGGCATACGTATATTCGCGGTAATCGACGGTGAGAGGAAGAAAATCCCGGTCGTTCGCTTTGGAATCCATGCACGCCGTGACCAGCACGACGGTATCGCCATACCGCGCCAGGACTGCGCCGTTGGCTTGCTTTGCAATTTTCCCGGTTTCCAGAGTCAGCGTACGTCCGCCGACTTCGACTGTAACCTGATGGGGAGCGGGTGCTGCTTGTGACATAACTTGAGTTCCTTTCGACTTGCCGCCGCGTCCCGAACCATCGGGCCATACGCGCGCGGAAAGCCTTTCGAGTGCGGGAGAAACACGTCCCGTTTTGTTTGGAAGAGAAAGCGATGGACGACTGCGAGCGGCGGCCGGAGTCTGCCTACAAAAAAAGCGGCCGGGCGCATAGGCCTCGGGCCGCCAGAAATCTGCAAAACTCCGCGAACGTCGGGAGATGTTGTTGGCGCGACTCTGCTCCCACGAAGGAGCTGTTACTTGCGCAAACTAAGGCGTTCGACAATCTCGCGATACCGATCCGGGTCACGACGGTTGAGATAATCCAACAGACGGCGGCGCTTGTTGACCATCATGATCAACCCGCGTCGCGATGCATGGTCCTTGAGGTGCGCCTTCAGATGCGTCGTCAGGTAGTTGATTCGCTCGCTCAACAAAGCAATTTGCACTTCCGGCGAGCCCGTGTCCTTCACGTGCGCCCGATATTGCTCGATCAACATTGACTTAGCTTCTCTCAAGTCGTCCTCTCCGCCAAACCCACTCTTCTGCTCTCGTTTCGTCTTCTCTTCGACTTTAGCAGCCTACCATAGGGCCACGGCGACATGCAAAATTTTTCTTCTGCGGAAATCGATTCGGAATGCCGCTAGATTTCGAGTTGTGTAGCGCCCGCCTTCAGGCGGGCATCGCAGATTCGAACGGATGCCCACCTGAAGGCGGGCGCTACTACGGCGCGATAAAACGCAAAACGCGCGTCATTTTCCATGGATCAAGGACAGAAATTCCTCGCGCGTCTTGGGATTGTCCTTGAACGAACCGAGCATGGCGCTGGTCACCGTCTGCGAACTTTCCTTTTCGACCCCGCGCATCACCATGCAGAGATGCCGCCCCTCGACGACCACGCCTACGCCGAGTGGAGCGATCTTCGCCTGGATAGCGTTGGCGATTTGATTGGTCAGGCGCTCCTGAATCTGCAGGCGCCGCGCGAACATGTTCACAAGCCGAGGAATCTTCGACAGGCCGACCACTTTTTTGTCGGGAATGTAGGCGACGTGGCATTTCCCGAAAAATGGGAGCAGGTGATGCTCGCACAAACTGTAAAACTCGATGTCCTTCACCAGCACCATCTGGTCGTAGCACACCGTGAACATTGCGCCGTTTAGAAGTTTCTCCGGGTCCTGCTGGTAGCCGCTGGTCAGGAATCGAAAGGCCTTCTCAAACCGCTCGGGCGTGCGCCGCAAGCCGTCGCGGTCGGGATCCTCTCCGATCGATTGCAAGATTTCGCGCACATGATCCGCAATGGACGCGGACGATTCCGCGCCCACCGGCTCGGTCAGCGTCAATTCCTCGACTCGTTTTCTGTCATCGCTCATGGGTCGCTCCCGCAGGCTCTCCTGCGTATTCAAAACTGTTCAGCCCGGTTTCTTCGACGCGCACGCGTTCCAGCCTGGCCCGGGGAAAGCGGCGCAGACGATTGAAAATCTCGATGCAAATATTTTCCGTGGTCGGCACATTTTCGCGAAATTCCGCGATTTCCTCGTTCAGGTACTTGTGGTCGAAAGGCTCGATGACTTCGCTTTCTACAAATGTGTCCAGGTCGGACAGGTTCGCGATCATTCCCGTGGACGGATCCACAGGGCCGGAGACGGCCACTTCCACGACGTAGTTGTGCCCGTGCCCGTACGGATTGTTGCACTTGCCGTACACGCGCCGGTTCTCTTCCTCTCCGAGCTGCTCGCTGTGCAGGCGGTGAGACGCCGCGAAACGATATCGCCGCCAGAGATGAAGCTTCATCGCGCGCCGCCCGCGCGGCCGGACGCGCCGTTCCCCTCGCCGTAACAATCGACGAAGAGGTCCGGCGTTTCGTACAAGCGCACACGATTCAAATGCCCGCGCGTGATTTTCGGTTCCAGCAGACGCCAGATGACCGCCGCGATGTTCTCGCACGTCGGAATTTGTCCCGCGAGTTCCGGAACTTCGTAATTGAGAAAGCGGTGATCCATCCGGTCGGTCACCTCGCGTTGCAAAATCTCTTTCAGCTCTTTCAGGTCGAGCACCATTCCGGTTGCCGGGTCCGGCTCGCCCGCCACGGTCACTTCCAGCACATAGTTGTGCCCGTGTCCGTGCGGGTTGTTGCATTTCCCAAAGACGCGACGGTTCTCCTCGGCCGAAAACGCCGGGTTGTGATAGAGATGCGACGCCGAAAACTCGATCTTGCGTGTCAGATAAACCATAAGAGAAGGATGAAGTCCGCGATCTCTGCCAGTAGGTCGAAGGCAGTATTTCACGAATGACAATTCACGAATCACGACTCACGGGGTACTCCCGCCCCTTCCACGCCACACTGCCCTGCGTATAGCGCAATTCCGAGTTCAGCAGCGCCGCGGCGTAGAGCGCAACCCCCGGCAAGTAGTATAAGGCAAGCCCTGCGCGAAAACGATTTCGCCGCAGATCCGCGGCATATGCCGCATGCCGCCCTGCCAGCAGGGCCACTCCCAGTACGCCCCAGATTAGATGCACGAGGGCCAGCGGAAGCACTAACACAGGAATCCACGGCACCACCCTGAAAAGCTCTCGCCCCACCGCGCGGGAAGGGCGAGCCGTCGTCCCTGCGGTCGTCGCTCCGATAAGGGGATACAGGTTTTTTGACCAGCCTTCCCACATCGCCCAAAACGTCCGGTACATGCGCACGCGCATGATCCCTTGACCGGAGGCAAAGTACAGTCGGATGCCGGATTGCTTGGCGAGCCGCGCCAGGGCCACGTCCTCGAGTACTTCTCCCGCGACGGCAGCGTGCCCTCCAATCCGCAGATAGTCCTCGCGCCGGATAAGCAAATACTGTCCACTGGCCGCCGCAGCCGGCGAATCGGGATGGCTCACTTCGTCGTAAAAATATTTATGACTGAGGCGCGTGTACACGAAGGGGATGAGCGCTTTCTCCCACCAAGTGCGCGTTTCCTGCTCGGGAGAATACGAGACGAGTCCCGCTCCGCTTTCCGCCGCGTCAGCAAGCGCATGCGCCGTGGAGCCGGGCAGGTGCACGCCGTCCGCATCAGTGAATAGCAGCCAGTCCCTTGTCGCCGCCGCAGCTCCGAGCGATGCGGCGTAATTCTTCCCCACCCATCCGGCGGGCAGCTCTTTCGTTTCGAGGACGCGCAACTGGGCGTAGCGTGAAGAAAGTCGCTCGAGTGCGGAGGCTGTTCCATCCGTCGATTGGTCGTTGATGACAATGATTTCTTTAATTTCGGGCTGCACGGCGAGCGACTCGACCGCAGCCGCAATTGTTGCTTCCTCGTTGCGCGCGGGCACGATCGCGGAGACGGTGGGATGAAGATTCATCGGTTGCTATGGATCGCCAGGGCAATTCGGCTCGCGTGAAGCCAGGCAAAGAATGTATTATAGTGGGGCTGGAGACCAAACATTGAAGCATAAAATCCTGGGACCGATCGCGCTCGTTTTCGTGGCGGCTGTGCTCTATGCGTTTGCGGCCCCTTCCTACCGACAGGGTGAGCCGAGCCTCGCTGGCCGCAGAGCGCAGGATTTTGACATGCAGATCACGGGCGCCTCGCACTTGTCCGACCTGCGCGGCAAAGTGGTGGTCCTGAATTTTTGGGCGTCGTGGTGTCCGCCCTGCCTGGAAGAAACTCAATCACTCAATATCCTGCAGCAAAACATCGCTCAGAGAGGCGGAGTTGTTCTGGGCATCAGCGTGGACGAGGACAAGGACGCCTACGAAAAGTTTCTAGCGGACAATCACGTAATCTTCCCCACCTACCGCGACGCCACCAAGAAAACCGCCGCAGATTACGGCACATCCATGTTCCCCGAAACGTACTTGATCGATCGCGAGGGGCGCCTGGCGCGCAAGATCGTCGGCCCTCAAAATTGGCAATCGGTCGAAATCATGCGGTCGATCGATGTCCTGCTGAAGCAGAATTAAGTAGGATAGGCTTCAGCCTGTCTCCTTTCTGCCGGAGCAGCGCGTACTCTAAACCAGACAGGCTAAAGCCTATCCTACTTGCTCCCCCAATTTTGGGTTTGGAAAAAACAGGTTAGTGGTGGGCAGGCAAAAATTTCACAAGCGTGGTTCGCGCCACGCCTCCTTCGGCGTTGTAGAGCACGCGATCCACGCGCGAAAGCAATTCCCGGCCGTTTAGGCCCGCCGCATCTCCGGAGCGCGCGTCGGCATTTGCAAAAGCGTCCAGACCGATGGCGGGCAGCACTTGGCCGTGGCAGCGGATGGCAATTTCGATGCGGTCGGGAAACGTGTCCAGCGTGACGTCGATTCCGTCGCCTTCCGCGCCGAGCTGTGAAAACGTTTCGCGGCAAACGTCTCCCGCGGCCCTGGCCAGTTCCGCGCCCGCCTCCGTTTCAAATCCCGCATGGATGGCCTGATGTTCCACGGCGCAGCAAAACACGCTGACCAGGTCCCAGCCCTGGTCCAGGTGAAACACGACGCGGACAGGCTCATCGGTCATTTGTCATTCGCGTGGGCCGGGCTAATTTCGCAAGCTTCCCGGCAGTCCGGGCAGTAGTATTTGCCGTCCATGCAGAGGCGAATGTTCTGCTGCCCCTGGCAGTAGCAACAATATCGGTCACACTTGCACTTCTCTTCGGACAGGTCGCATTGCGAACAAAGAATCGTGGTTTGCATGTTCTGGCTCCGTCTTTGCGCAGGCCCGGAAATACGACCCTATCGGCAAAGCCCTGTAGAAAACACTATAGGCCAGCCCAGCGCGCCAGAACAAGAAGCATGTGCCGTGGCCCACAACTCACACCTCCAGCGCTTCTGCACCCGCTTTCTTGACACCCTTCAAAGGCGCATGTTAGTTTCGATTTTGCGCTGCGGGTCCTGAGAATTTCGAGTGACATCTCCAACCACTGCCCAACTTCGCAAGACCGCGTTGAACGGCGTTCACCGCCGCCTCAAAGCCAAAATGGTCAATTTCGGCGGGTGGGACATGCCTGTCGAGTATTCGGGCATCGTGGCCGAGCACATGGCGACGCGCACGGCGGCCGGCCTGTTCGATGTCAGCCACATGGGCGAAATCGAGGTGCGCGGTCCGCACGCCCTCGCGCTCGTGCAGCACGTCACTTGCAACGACGCGTCCAAACTCGTGGTCGGGCAGGCGCATTACTCGGGGCTGATGACCGAGCGAGGCACGTTTGTCGACGACCTGCTGGTGCACAAAATTTCTGACACGCACTACCTTCTGTGCGTCAATGCCAGCAATCAGGACCAAGACTTCGAGCACATCCGGGCGCACAATCGCGCGGGCGCGCAAATCGAAAATGCGGGCGAACGCTATTCGCAGCTGGCGATTCAGGGGCCGAAAGCGCTGGGCATCCTACAGCGGTTCACGAGCGTGCCGCTCGAATCGATTCGCTACTACCACTTTGCATTTGGAAAGGTTGAGGGCGTCGACTGTTTGATCGCGCGCACGGGGTACACGGGAGAAGACGGCTTCGAGATTTATTTCGCGCCGGAACATTCGGAGAAGCTGTGGTCGGCGCTCCTCGGTGCGGGCTCAGCGGAGGGTTTGCTTCCCTGCGGCTTGGGCGCGCGCAACACGCTGCGCCTGGAAGCTTCCATGTGCCTCTACGGCCATGAGATTGACGACACGACAACGCCGTGGGAGGCGGGCCTGGGCTGGATTTGCAAACCGGCCAAGGGAGAGTTTCTGGGGCGCGACATTCTCATCCGGCAGAAAGAAAAAGGAGTCGATCGCGCTCTCGTGGGATTCGAGATGCTGGATCGACTCATCGCGCGCGATGCCTGTACCGTTTCCATCGGCGGCCAGCAGGCTGGGCGGGTCACGAGCGGTTCGCCTGCGCCTTTTTTGAAGAAGAACATCGGCATGGCTTACGTTCCAGTGGAATTCAAAGCGCCGGGAACGGAAATCACCATCGGGATCCGTGCGAATCAGGCCCCCGCGCGAATCGTTCCGATGCCGTTTTACAAGCGGGCGAAGTAGAATCGTTTTGGTAGGAAAGCCATCCGCCGCGGCGGAGCTGTCCGGTTTTTGTTGTCCGGTTTTTGCCAGCCATTATCACGCGGGACAGAGGACAGCCAAGAGTGGCTGTCCTACAGGAGCCGTAATGTACCCAACGGACTATCGCTACACCAAGGAACACGAGTGGATCAAAGTGACCGGCGCGACGGGCACGATCGGTATCACCGATTACGCGCAGCATGAACTGGGCGATGTCGTCTTCGTGGAATTGCCCGCGGTCGGCGCGAAGATTACGACGGGGCAAGTGTTCGGCAGCGTGGAATCGGTCAAGGCGGTCAGCGAGATTTTTGCTCCTGTCTCCGGCGAAGTCACCGAAGCCAACGTCGCGCTTTCGGATACTCCCGAAACCTTGAACAACGATCCGCACGGCGCCGGCTGGCTCATCAAGATCAAGCTCGCCAATGCCGCCGAAGTTTCCAGCCTGATGGACGCCGCGGCTTACCAGGCGTTCATCTCCGAAAAGGAAGCCTCGGCCTGATGCGCTATCTTCCGAAAAGCACAGCCGAGCGCCGGGAAATGCTGGATGCCATCGGCGTGCGGTCCATCGAAAATTTGTTCGCGTCGATTCCGGAGCCTTTCCGGCTCAATGTGCCGCTGAATCTTCCTGCCCCAATGTCCGAGCAGGAGATCATCGCGTATTTCAAGGAGCGCGCAGCGGAAAATTCCTGCGGCTACACAAGCTTTGTGGGCGCGGGCGTCTACAGCCATTTGCGCTCGGTGGTCACGGATTCGCTGATCCAGCGCGGCGAATTCCTTACCTCTTACACGCCGTATCAAGCGGAAATCAGCCAGGGTACGCTGCAGGCGATCTTCGAGTTTCAGACGCTGATGTCGCAGCTCACCGGGATGGAGATCGCAAACGCGTCCATGTGGGACGGTTCGACCGCCACCACCGAGGCTGTGCTGATGGCCGAGCGGCTGACGGGGCGGGAACGCGTGATCGTGGCGCGGTCGCTGCACCCGGAATATCGCCAGGTGCTGGACACGTACACGCGCAACCTGGGCTTGCGCATTGACGAAATCGGATTCAACAGTGCGGGCCAGATGGATGCGAATCGCCTGGAAGGCGCAATCAATTCCGAAACTGCCGCCGTTGTTGTGCAATCGCCCAATTTTTTGGGGGTCCTCGAACAAGTACCCATGCTGGCGTCTCTCGCGCATGCAAAGGGGGCCCTGCTGGTCGTCGCTATCACCGAGGGCGTGTCGCTCGGCGCGGTGAGGCCTCCCGCGGAAGCGGACATCGTCGCGATGGAGGGGCAGAGTTTTGGCCTGCCGCAAAGCTACGGCGGCCCGTACGCCGGAGTGATCGCCACGCACGAAAAATTCGTGCGGCAGATGCCCGGACGCCTCGCGGGCGAAACCGTGGACAGCCACGGGAAGCGCGGGTACGTGCTGACTCTGGCCACGCGCGAACAACACATCCGGCGCGAGAAGGCCACGTCGAACATTTGCACCAATCAGGCGCTCTGCGCCCTGGCCGTGAACATCCACCTCTGTCTGCTGGGCAAGGAGGGCTTGAAGGAAGTCGCAGCCCAGAACCTGGCCAAAGCGCGATTCGCGCTCGAGGAGCTGGAAAAAATTCGCGGCGTTCGCCGCTCGTTTTCCGGCCCGTTTTTCAACGAATTCGTGGTCGAGTTTCCCCGCTCGGTCCGCCTGGTGAACGGGGAATTGCTGAAGCACAAAATTATCGGCCCGCTGCCTATCGGAAGTTATTTTTCGGACCTGACCAAGCGGGCCCTGTTCTGTGTGACCGAGACGGTTTCGCGCACCGAAATCGAGCGCATGGCCGAAGCGGTCCGGGACATCCTGGCGAAACCGATTTGATGTAGCGCCGGCGCTACAAAGCAAAAA
>Ga0187805_10000408_pt1 | contig 14004 bp, 11 predicted proteins | sample NC_wetland_sal_i_6_FD_132965 | JGI IMG/M metagenome (GOLD analysis project Ga0187805, IMG submission 132965) | Wetland sediment microbial communities from Neuse River Estuary, North Carolina, USA - Control_5 | ecosystem: Environmental > Aquatic > Freshwater > Wetlands > Sediment | place: USA...
GGCGTGGTAGGCACCGGCAATCGGGTCGCCGGTGACCTCCACGATCACCTCGATACCAGGTGAGCCGATCAGCTTGTCCACACTGTCAGTGACATGGGTCCCACCAGTCTTGAGTGCTTCGTCAAAGCTCGCTGCGGCGTAACGCTCCTGGGGCCAGCCAGTTCGTGCCAGTGCCGCGCGTGCCCGGTCCGCAGCGAGATCTGCGACGCCCACCACGTGGACCCCAGTCAGATTCAGGGCTTGAGTGAGGAACATCGAGGCAAACTTGCCAGCGCCGATGACGCCGACTTTGATCGGGCCGGACGCCTCGGTGCGTTGTGCGAGAAGAGTGTGCAGACTCATATATTCTCCTAACCAAATAAAACGAAGCGAACACGACTGTGTTGTGATGCCATTTCCGTAGCTCGGTGCCTGGACAGAGCAACTGGTCGTCGGTCTGTGAACTGTACAACGAGTGCCAACCCTTTCCTGACTCGTCCCTCTGCAGAGTGATGTTGGGAGTCGTCGAAGCCGTGCTTCAGCTACCTATCTCAATATAGCCCAAAGAAGCGGCAGTCTGCTGCCGAATGAAAGGTGTACTGGTGACTTCGGTTATCCGTTCTAAGAAAAAGCGCTCCGATTCTTGCTCGTCAATTGTGAGGTCGACTTGGTTTCGCAAGGCCAATGGGTTCCCATGACTCTAGAAAGTTGCCAGCAGGGGATACTTGCGTGCTATGCTCCTGATGAGCAAAGTTTGGTGATGCATGATGGGAAAAGCGCACACGCGGGGCAACAGCAGAGATATGAACGTGTTGTGCCAGCACGACACAACCGCAGCTATCTGATGCTGCGAATAGACACTAGCCTGGTTGTGTATCGTTGGACGATGAGTTCCAGGCGTTCAATTCGTATGGGGCATGCGTAAAGTGTGTTCGCCTCTGCGGATCACACACTTTTCCACAGACCAGCAAAGTCAGGAACGCAATAGTATCTGAGCGATGAAGGAGGGTCTATGAAGATCAGCGATTATCTCTTGAAGATTCTGTCTCTGAATGGGGTTCGCTTTATTTTTGGCAATCCAGGAACGACGGAAATCCCCCTGGTGCGCCGATGCGGTCAGGCAGAAATGCCCGAGTATGTGATCGTCCTCAATGAGCTTGCGGCAGTTGCTATGGCTGATGGATACGCTCGGGCCACACGATCACTCGGGGTCGTCAACCTGCATGCCGCTCCAGGGTTAGGCAATGCTATTGGAGCGCTGTACACGGCGCACATGAACCACACGCCACTGCTCGCTCTTGTGGGAGCCCAGGATCGACGGCATGCGCACACCGGTCCAACCTTACACGGGCCACTGGTCGAGATGGCTACACCAGTTGCCAAGGCGACCTATACGCTTGCCTCATCCTACGATGCCTCTTTCCACATCAAACAGGCGCTTCGCACTGCCTTAACGTACCCTTTTGGGCCGGTAGTTCTCATCTGTCCGCTCGATCTCTGGGAAGCAGAGACTGAAGAGAGCGAGGAAGCCCCGGCTCCTGTGACTCTGCCTGCTCTTCCTGGAATCAGCGAACACGAGGCCCAACTGCTTGCGCGCTTTCTGGGAGACGCTCGCCATCCGGCTCTTATCGCGACGGATGAGGTCTACTGGAATAAGGCAGAAGAGGAGATTGCGACCCTGTCGAAGAAATTAGGAGCCCCTGTCTATGTTGCCCCCTATACAGGGGTGACGCCACTCTCTCTGAGTGACTCCCAGTTCGCCGGTTTCCTCCCTCCTAATCGGCAGACGTGGACCGCGCGATTACAAAGCCACGATGCGCTTCTCCTTCTGGGTGGAAGGGGGCTGCGAGCCACCTTGTACACTCCTGGGCGGCTGCGTCAGCAGAAGGCGTGGATCGGACAAGACACAAGTCTTTTAGGTCTTGACGGCGAGTATGTTGTTGCGTATGTGGCTGATCTGCGCAGTTCTCTGCGGCTCATACATGAGAAGCTCTCACCCGCCAGAGCGGGTAGAAGCGTACTGCGTCCATCCTTTGAGCCTCCCGCGAGGCTCAGTGGAAAACTTCATCCATCCTGGGTGATTCACACTATGCTTCAAGCGTTCCCGCAGGCGGTTTGGGTGGATGAATCGGGGTTATCGACGACAGATGTACGCACCTGGAGCAAGGCGGCTCCAGGCGACTATTTCTCGAATGGAAGTGGTGGCATCGGTTGGGCTTTGCCCGCCACCGTGGGGGTGCAGATGGCACGACCAGAACGTCATATCGTCGGCATTATTGGCGATGGCTCGATGATGTACGCGAGTGAAGCCATGTGGACAGCAGCGCACAGGCACTTACACATCACGGTGATTGTTTTGGCAAATGCTCACTACGCAACCTTGAATACCGCTCTCTCTGCCTTGACGGGGCAAACATCATTGGATGCCTTCTCCCTTGACACGCCTTCTCTTGATTTTACGCATCTCGCACAAGCCTATGGCTGGAACTATGTATGTATAGAAACTGAGGAGATCTTCAACCGCGCGCTTGCTGACCTGCTCGCACCGAACAAAGACAATACCTTGCTAGAAGTACATCTGGATCCCGAAGCAGTTCCAATCACCGCTTCAGAGCACTTCTAAACCCTATGCTCTCTACTTGGACTATCCGTTCCAAAACAAGCAGGCAAAGAGTTGTTTGTTGATCTTTCACGTGTAGTGGATAAGGAGGCGAAGACCAGAGTGGTGGTCACCATCGGGGCATTTTTGGAACGGATAGTCCAAGTACAGAACAGGAGGAGGACAAGTACGCGCCCTACGTAATCCACCGCTATCGACAGCCTGTTGCTGGTCTGACGCACGAGTGAGAAACTGTCCTCAATAGCCCGAAACAGGATGGCAAAGAGGAAGCACGAAGAAACGTATGTATCAAAAAGCGCAAGAGCTCATCGTTTATTGCTCCTCTCTTGTTTGCCTTGTCGTGGTGCTCATGAGAGCAGAAACTTGTGCAAGGCCTCATAGGTTTCCTCTGGAGCTTCTTCAGGCAGAAAATGACCACCTGGCAGGGCTTCCCCACGCACATCGATGGCGCGTTCACGCCACGTCTCCAGGACATCATATCTGCGTCCGACCACTCCTTGCGCCCCCCAGAGGGCAAGCAGTGGACAGCTCACCTTGTGATCCAGGTCGGCTTCATCATGCTCGAGATCGATGGTGGCGGCAGCCCGGTAATCCTCACACGTTGCGTGAATAGTGGCCGGATTGCTGAAGCAGCGGAGATAGTCTGCGACTGCTTCGGGAGCAAATGCGGCCGGGTCTGCGCTCCAGCTTGCCAAACATCTGCGTAGGTAGTATTCAGGCTCAGAGCCGATCAGGCGTTCTGGCAAGTCATAGGGCTGGATTAGAAAGAACCAGTGGTAGTAGGCCGTCGCAAATGCCTTGTCGGTGCTCAGGTACATGGTGTAGGTCGGGGCAATGTCAAGGACCGCCAACTTCTTCACCCGAAGAGGAAAGCCCAGGGCCATGCGATGTCCCACGCGAGCCCCTCGATCATGCCCGACCACGAAGAACGCCTCATAGCCCAAGGTGTCCATCACTTCGACCAGGTCTTGCGCCATCGCTCTTTTCGAATACGTGGCGTGGTCAGCTCCCCCTTCCGGTTTGGAGCTATCCCCATAGCCACGCAAGTCAGGTGCCACGACTGTGAACTCCTCTGCCAGACGCGGAGCGATGTTATGCCACATCAGGTGGGTCTGAGGATAGCCATGTAAGAGCAGCAAAGGGAAGCGATCTCCCTTTTTGGCAAGATGGATAGTGGCTCCACTGGTCTCAATGTGGAGGTGCTCAAAGCTCTCGAACATAGATATGCTCCTCTCCAAGCGGGTGGCTCTTGCAGGAACAGTATACGGTTGGCAAGTGCGTGTGTCAACGGTCTGGTCGACTGTCCAGCCATGTGGAGAGAATGCCTGTCGCTGGGCTACAGTCGTCATAATCCCAAACTCCATAGTGTGAAAGGTTGGCCATCGGCAAAGAGGATTTACTACCCCTCTGCCAGACGCAGGAACGCTTTTGACGTTTCTCAGAAAACTTGAACCTGGCTCACATTCGGTGATTCAGGTAGTACAGAGCTACGACCAGATGCCAGAAAACCGCTATTGAAGCGGATGAAAATTTTCAAACTAATCTGCTGAAGAGCCTGAGACACCGAATGTGAGCCAGATCCAACATTCACGCTATTTACTACCTCCCACTCTGTGTTTGACTTTAAGACTGATGCAACGCCTGGAGACCAATCCCAAACAACTCGGCCAGGGCTCTCCGATAGTCCTCCTCTGAGGCGAGCAGCCGCTCCTGCCTTTGCCCATGGACCATCGTGATCAATCGCAGATCGCTAAGGGTAACACGGCCTGTGGGTGTGGCAAGCGTACAGATGCGATGCTGGGTGAAATGCGACTCTGGTGAGGTTTGCTGGTAATAGCACATCTCCGTAAAATCAGTGAGCTCGCGAGGCTGAAGCGTAAAGCGATACTGAGGTTCCCAGTGCTCACCACTCCATTGCTGCACGATCCAGAAGGAGTGTATTCTCCCTTGCTCATCCCGTAGCAAGCGATAGCTGTGTCCACTCACATCCGTCTGCTCCACCTCTGCTACAAAACGCAGCGGTCGCAGGAACAAATCCCCGAAGCCCACATCGGCTACCCAGTCTGCACCTTCCAGATCGTGAACCAGCAAGGTCAGGTGGTCAAACTCGGGACCAAACCCACCACTCGCCCTGGCAACTCCCGCAGAGAGCAAGGTCACGTGAAAGCCCAGGTGACGCAACAGCCAGGCGAATAAGCCGTTGAGTTCGTAGCAAAAGCCCCCACGATGCTGGCGAACAATTTTCTCGAAGAGCGCTTCTTCCTCCAGGATGATGGGTTGTCCGTAGTGAATGGAGAGATTCTCGAAGGGGACTGAGAGCATATGAGCCTCGTGCAAGGCTAGTAGGGTCTGCAACGATGACACACGATGCTCGGAGCGCTCTCTGGGGATATGGATGCGGTCCAGGTAGTCGATAATGCTCTGTTGACTCAAGGATGTCATGATCTCTTCTGTGCTGCCTTTCTGCAAGAATAGTCGATCTTCTCCACTCGCTCCTGGGTTGGCTTCTCAAACTCGGTGCCCATTTCGTCTATCTGACATCTTGTGAGGACCGAACGCACGCCGTGGTTGTCCAGAAGCTTAACGGTCCTGCCCAATTGCTACTGTACCTCTTGTCAACCCTGCTCTGTTTGCAAGATTGGACAGGTCCGTCACAAGGCAGCATTCCATTCGCATAAGCTAGCCGAGTAACAGTACCAGAAACTACCACCTGGTCAGGATCGTGGTCGACTGGTTCCATAGGTGCCGGACGCACCCTGGTCTATGTTGGCATAGCGCGGGCCCTTCCACGCTCCCTTGGGGGCAAGCATCTCCAACCTTCGCAGCTCCTGCAGCGAGAGCGTGAGGGTATAGGCCGCGGCATTCTGCTCCAGGTAGACTCTGCGCTTGGTGCCAGGGATCGGCACCACATCCTCTCCTTGTGCCAGCAGCCAGGCGAGCGCCACCTGCCCAGTCGTGACCTGTTTCTCTTCTGCCAGACGGCGTACCTGGGCAACCAGTTCCAGATTGCGCTGGAAGTTGTCCCCCTGAAAACGGGGATTGCTGCGGCGAAAATCGTCAGGGGCCAAATCCTGGGTACTGGTGATCTGCCCGGTGAGAAACCCGCGTCCCAACGGGCTATACGGCACGATCCCAATGCCCAGTCGGCGTGCAACACGTAAGACGGCATCTTCCAGATCCCGTGTCCACAGGGACCATTCGCTTTGCAACGCAGTAATTGGGTGGATGACTGCTGCACGCTCAACCGACTCGACGCTGGCCTCACAGAGTCCCAGGTATCGGGTGTTCTGTTGTGGGATGAGGCGCTCGTTCAAGGGCTGGTTCAGATGACGACACTGTTAAATTGCTTCCTTTGTTGAGAGCGACAAGGAAAATCCTCGTCCCACAAGCATATCTTTGAAAGAAGTATTCCGTCCGAAACACTTACGAAGATTTGCCCACTTCCTCCACAGCAGTATTTCTGCAAGGAGGTATCAAAGCCGAAGCATTTATTCGCAAGAATGGACCAGCGCTTGCAAGCAGTAAATCGCATGAGAGCAACCGGTCCTGGTCGAAAAGAAGCTGATTTCCGGTCTTCCATCGGGCAAGCTTCCTCTGGCTTTAGCATGTTCCTTCCCCAGAGGAGGGCAAAAAATTAGGCGTTCGTGACGAAACACCTGTTCTATTTTTGCTGCTAGTATATCATCTTCAAGGTGTTTTGTCAGCAGCAAGAAGCACCCGATTTTCTCCACTCACTTGTAAAGAGCAACGTCTCTCACTACAGCTTGTGCCAGGTCTCTTCGTGTCCTTTTGAACATATCATAGTAACCCCTGCTCACTCTCTGGCAAGAAGAACATGGTGGATAGCTGCCTTCCGGATGGAGTCTAGCTCATAGCGAATGCGAGACAACATTCGCTCAAGAAGAACCTACAAGGCTCTTGTGAAGACTGACGATGGTCTTTCCCGCAAGTAAGGACCCCAGCATTGACTTTTCTCCAAAAACGAAAGATACTTGGGGAAGAATGCACGCGAGAGACCAGAACCTACTAAGCCCTCTCGGATCTATGCCCAGGAGGTTGAACGCTTCCTCGACAAAGCCACATCAGCCTGGAAAAGGATCAAGATACAAATACTTCCTCTGAGTAGTGATGAGGTCATGCTCCGCATTCAGTCGGGATGTGCGATCGACATGCGATAGCGTTTTGAAACAGCCAGGACCTTTCGTTTTCCGTTTGACATCCTGTCGATATACATAACACATGGAAGAACAGCATGCCTTAACGGACGCAGATACTAGCCTCACAAGAGATCTGCTCCTTCGGCAACCAGTGAGCACATGAGCAGAAGCAGGAGAGGTGACATCACATGCTCTCGCCATCAGAATTGAGCCAGATCCACGATGCCGCAGTTAAGCGCACCGAAGCGGTCGCTGAACTCGCTCGGCGTATCTGTGAGGTTCCAGCACCAACAGGGAATGAATGGGAACGTGCACGACTGGTAGCATCCCTCTGGCAGGAACAGGGCTATGTGCCAGAAATAGATGACGTCGGCAATGTGTACATCAGCCGTGGCAAGCGTGAGGATGGACCTGTGTTGATGCTACTCGCTCACACCGATACGGTGTTTCCACCAACAACCCCAATCCGCGTGGAGCGCCATGGGGACATGCTCTCTGGACCTGGCATCGGTGACAACAGTGTGCATGTTGCTGCCATGATCAGTGTTCTGGGGGTACTCGATGAGTTAGAGCGAGCGTGCGATGCCGAGATGGTCGCGGTCGCCAATGTGGGCGAGGAAGGGCTGGGCAACCTCCTAGGCGCACGCGTTGCGGTCGAACGCTACCGCCAGAGGCTGGGAGCGGTCATCGCTATCGACGGCGATCTCGGGAACATCGTTCATGTCGCCGTCGGCTCCAAACGCTGGCGCATTCGGGTCAGCGGACCAGGGGGTCATTCGTATAGCGACTTTGGAACGCCCAGCGCGATCCATGGGCTGGGTCGCATCATTGCTGCGATTGCGCAACTGGAGGTTCCACAGCAGCCAAAGACGACCTTCAACGTCAGCCTCATCGAAGGTGGGACCAGCATCAATACGATTGCAGCACAGGCAAACGCGCTGCTGGACATGCGCTCTACGGAAATGGCGGCTTTAGATCAGGTGGCAGAGCAGATAAGGCGACTCATTGAGCAGAGCGCAGGTCCAGGTCTACGTACCGAGATCGAGATACTCGGGGAGCGGCCTGCTGGCATGCGCACTCAGACAGACCCTCTGGTGCAACTGGCTGCTGAAGCCATCACCTGGGTGGGGATGGAGCCAAAGTATGAAGCCTCGAGTACCGATGCGAATATCCCGATCAGCCTCACTTTTCCCGCCGTGTGTATTGGCGTTACCCAGGTAGAACGAGCGCATACCCTCGAGGAGTTTTTGTATGTACCCCCGATTGGTGTTGGGTTGGCGCAGCTGACACGACTCTGCATTGAGGCCTGTACGCTCATAGCAAACACATGAGAGCACATCATGGCGCAGATGCCTGAGCAAGCAGCCATTTCATCATCCTCTACTGGGAATTGGCCCTTGTCTTCTTTATTGTTTCCAGCTACCAGTAGGTTGTGGACGAGGGATGTGGTCTCGTTTTATAACCAGCAAAAAGAGGCCATCTGAGCTCACATTGCTCAGCCGACACACCCGAAATAAGGCCTGCTTTCCCATGTCCACAAACAACCGGTAAGCATCTCATTGGGGTGTTGTCCTGAGAAGCCAGCTCTCTTTAGGCAGCTGAGTCGTCACGAAAGTTATCCACACGTTATTCACCGATCAAAATGAAAGTGGCGGATAACTGCTTTTTCCTCTCAGAGTTACAGCTTTTCTCTCTGGACCAGGGATCATCGTCTCCTCAGGTGAGAGAGTCCGAGCGGCATGACCTCAGTGCAGCAGGGTGTTTGCAGTGTACGCAACGGAAGGGGGTTTCGTTATGGTCATGCTCTTCTCTTCTTATGCTTCTTGATATCTCACCTGGTTATCTGCCCTAAAAAGAGAGAGAGCACATAGGAGAGAGATGGTGTTTCCTCTTGAGAGAAGGGCAGGAAGGGTACATTGCACCCATGGCTGCTTCCAGCAACCAGAACAGGAAACTGTGCTCCCGCCATCGATCATCTATCTCGAGTATCCGCAAACCATCTGGTGGAGTGACAGCAGAGCGTAGACGTTGCAGCAGAGCGAGGTATGTTCGTACAGAAGTGTTTTCATCCTCTCTCGCTGGGTCTCAAAAATTCGGAGAGTCGTTTTCTGGGACCATGATAACGCGCTTAGTGGAAGTTTGCCGATTCATAAAATTGCTTTCAATTTCTCGGTGGCGATGTTTGCGCCACAAATGAGAATCACCACATTTTTCCCTTGGTAGTGATCTTTGTGCCTTAAATAACTGGCTACTGCTACTCCTGCTGCGCCTTCAATAATTTTATGGTGAGTGTCTACCAGGAGCCTGATTGCCTGTTTAATTTCATCCTCCGAAACGAGCACAAACTCGTCGACCACTTCCTTGCACATATCGTAGGTAATGGACCCTGCTTCAACTCCGCCAGCCGAGCCATCAGAGATCGTCTCTTTATTTGCTGATTCCACAACTTTGCCGGTTGTAATGCTTTCATACATTTCTGCTGCGTTTTCTGGAAAGCATCCCACCATCTGTGTGTGTGGACTCACCGATCTCATATAGGTGCCAATGCCTGACATCAGTCCCCCGCCACCAATGGTGACAAAAAGAGCGTCAATCGCTTTGAGTTGCTCTGCCAGTTCCACACCAATGGTTCCCTGACCAGCCACAATGTGGGGGTCGTTGTAAGGAGAAACCCACACCATTCCTCGTTCTTGTGCTCTTTGTTTCGCATACAGTTCTGCTTCAAGCGCGGTTTTCCCATAGACCTCAACAGCAGCTCCATATCTTTTTATCGCATCGACTTTCGACGGATCAGCATGTTCTGGAACAAAGACAATCCCCTTTGCACCCATTACCTGCAGAGCCATGGCGAGCGCTTGCCCATGATTGCCGGTAGAAGCCGTAATAATCCCTTGTCGCTTTTCTTCCTCCGTAAAAGACAACACCTTATTGGTGGCACCACGAATCTTAAATGAGCCTGTATACTGTTCGCTCTCCAGTTTTAAGTACACATTGCTGTGTGTTTCCACGCTCAAATACTGGGAGTGGAAAAGGGGCGTTTTCAAAATGTAGGGGCGGATCCGAAGCTCTGCTTTTACTATTTCTTGGAGGATATTCATGCAAGTACGACCTTTATCGCATAACGACGCTTCGACTGAGATTGTATTGTATACCTCCTACAGAAAGAAGACCAGAGGAACTTGAGCATCTTCCTACTTGACGGCCTTGAAGAAGCGCACCCGGATCGCTGATTTGCTTCAACCACGAGAACGGGCATCTCAGACGCCTATGAACCGCTTCACCTGGAGAGTTGGGCACGCAACTGATCACACAGTGCAGCAACTTCTTTGGCTCCCCCTTTCGGAGCATCAGGCCAATCACCGATCTTCCAGCGCCAGAACTTCTGAGGGAACCCCGCATAACGGGCGGTAAGAAACAGGTGCAGCTGAGGAACGACCTCGTAGTACGCTGCGGCGTAGACTTTCTCTGCAGCGGTACAGGCTTTGAGCGTGCGTCAGAGACGAACCACAGCAAGCCCCAGAGCCTGGCCTTCGGCTTCGGTCAATTCCGCAAGACCAGGAACGTGGCGTTTCGTCATGAGCAAAAGTTGGCCCAGATAGGTGGGTTCCTCGTCCTGGTAGGAATGATGCGCACAGACCAGGTCATCTTCATAGAGCATTCCGCCCAAGACAAATCGCAATTTCTCATACGGAGCACAAAAGGGACATCCGTCCATGATTTTCCTCCATCACCTGATAGGATCCTCTCAACGACGAGAGCACGCCTTTGCACGTCTTACGTTCTTGTCAGTATCCTATCGTTTGAGCGCTGCGATTCTTACACCAATTTTCTGGAGCGTTCCCAACGGTGGGATTCACGCTACGTCTTTTCCACGTGCTATGTTCATCCATCGCTCCCAGAACACCACCTCATCAAACGGCTTGCGCCCACTTGGTTTCGGTGCTTGAGGTGGTTCCTGGCTTGGGAGAGGATAGCCGAAGGAGATGGCGATATCAAAGTGAAGCTCTTGGGGAATACCCAGGATCGCTTTGGCCTTCTCTGGCTCCCACATTGAGGCGATGCATGAACCGATGCCCAGATCCCATGCCGCTAATTGCATATAGGCTGCGGCCTGTCCGAGATCGAAACTGTCAGCAGTGGAAGCAACGAGGGCAACCGCGAAAGGCGCTCCGGCCAGGTGCCCCGCGTACGCTCCACACTGGGCCAGTTGGTGGAGTGTTGCCCGATCACGAATGGCGATGAAATGCCAGGGCTGCGTATTCTTCGAGCTTTGTGCTCGTCGGCCAGCATCGAGAATGGTGCGGATCGCTTCTTGCGAAAGAGGGTTAGTGGTAAACTGTCGAACAGCGCGCTTGGTGCGGATTAGTTCGGAAACTGTCATGTTGCTCTCCCTTTCTCTCGTGGTGTGAGTGGTCAACTGTGAGCATCCTTTGCACTCTGCCTTGCCGACCTTCGTGATTGCTTGGGATAACGCCCAAGCAAATGACCTCACATTTTTGTGAGAACAGTTCTACTCGTTTGTGGCATTCCGATGCGAACTGGATGCGAGAACCGAGGTGAGAGCCTCTTCGAGGATGGTGATAGCTGTGTCGATCTCACTCTCGGTGATCGAGAGGGGCGGAGCCATGCGGAAGCAGTTGAGCATGCCGCCGGTCGAGCGCACAATATTCATAGACAGACCCCTTCGCAAGCATTCGTCACTGACAGCCATCCCCAGCAGGTCGGATGGTTTTTTTGTCTCTCGATCCTCGACCAGCTCGATGCCGACGAGCAGTCCCTTGCCTCGGACATCCCCGATGTGCACGTGGCGTTGCTGCAGTTCACGCAAGCGTGCCAGCAAATACTCTCCCCGTCGTCGTGCCTGTTCGACCAGCCCCTCCTGCTCAATCACCTCGATGACGGCCAGCCCGACTGCTGCCGGAAGCGGGTCGGAGACGTGCGAGGTGACATGCATGAAGCCTTTGTGGTAGCAATCTTCCTCGATTTCGCTGGATGTGAGGGTGGCAGCCAGGGGGATGCCACCGCCAAGTGTTTTGGAAACCGAGAGAATATCGGGCACGACGGCGAACGACTCAAACCCGAACATGGTGCCGAGCCGGCCAAAGCCGGTCTGGGCTTCGTCGAGAATCAAGAGCATCTCATGCTCCTCGCACAGCTGGCGCAAGCGCTGGAAATACTCAGGTGGGGGAACAATCACGCCCCCGGCTGAGAGCACCGGTTCAGCGATGACAGCACACAATGATCCTACCGACTGCTTATCAATCAGGTCGAAACCAGCATCCAGGCAGGAGCAGTCACAGGTTCCCTTGCAGTGCCGGATCGGACAGCGATAGGCATAGGGAGCGGGCAGGGTGAGCGAACCCGGCATGAGCGGGCCATAGCCACTGTGACCTCCTGCCAGGTTGAGGGAGGCAGTACCTGTCTGTAAACCATGCCAGCTGCGCGTCAAGCCAACGACCTCGAAGCGGCCTGTATGCATTTTCGCGATGCGCAAGCCAATTTCATTGGCTTCTCCGCCCGTGTTGACAAGGATTACTTTATTCAGCGATGCTGGCAGCAGGCTGGCCAGTCGCTCTGCCAGCTCAAGCACAGGCTGGGAAAGCATCCAAGAGTTGAGGTGGATGACTTCCTCGAGCGACTGCTGCACGGCCTCGACGATGCGGGGATGATTGTGACCAATCGTCGAGCAAATCTGGCCCGAGGTGAAATCCAGGATGTGTTGTCCGTCCTCTGTTTGGAGCCACGCGCCAGAGGCACGCGCCACGATGAACGGGGCAAAACCCCGTGAATAGCGGATCAGAAAACGTTCGCGTTCATCGGACATCTTTCTTTCCTTTCCAGGCAAGTTGGCCTGATTGTTCCACTGGAGGCGGCTAACAGCCTACTATAGACAAATAAGTGGTCGGGGTTGCTGCGGGCTTATGCGCTGATTGTCGGTGGAAGCCCATGATCGAAACAATAGGACAGGGTCTGATAGTTTTGCCTGAATGCTGCCACATCCTGAGCCATCTCTGCCGGACGCTCGTGCTCAACGACGACGCGAGCAATGAAATCCGCAATCTGGTCCATTTCCGCTTCACGCAGGCCCAGCCGGGTGACTTCTATCGTCCCTATGCGGATGAATGGAGCTTCCCGCATGCTGCCTGCACCTGTCCTCCCATGTTCTCATTTCGCTCTCTTTGACTGAGGAACGCTCTGACCGCACCGATGATGCCGTTCTCAATCATCCCTTGACTCAAGACGGTCCCACCCGTATCGCCACTGATGCACACCGTGACATCGTCAGAAGCCGTTTCTCGATGCCAGATGCATCTGCTCCCAGAGTATGCCTCTCCGGTATAGCAAAGAGATGAGCAAGCTAACGAGACCTTATGCGATCTCAACTCCGTCGCCCGGGCTGACCAGGCGTTGAAACGTGATGCCCTTGGTGGAAAAATAGCGGTCGTAGTTGTCATAGCGCATCTTCTGAAAGAATCCTTTGACGTAGCCGTCGTGGACGGGAATAACCATCTGCGGTGCTATCGTCTCGGCGAACCCTGCCGTCGTGACCTCGGTGGTCCAGGGGGCCGCAACCACCAGCGCCAAGGCCTTGATGCCCCTTAAGGTAGACGGCAGGGCAGCGAACGAGTCGCCCGGATTAAGGAAGCTCTCGTTGATGATATAGGCGGTGTTCTGTGGCATCGTGGGGGCAAGGATTTTCTCGTGGGTGGCAGGCACAGCGCGGATCGTAAAGTCCTTACTTTGATAGCTCCCCTCGTCCAGCACCATCGCCTCGATGCCCTCCCTGGCAAAGGCGTCCTTTGTCTGGCTGTTGGTGATCACCGTCGCACCGCTCAACTCCACGATCTTTTTCAACGAGACCACATCCACGTGATCGGGATGGTTGTGCGTAATGATAATCGTCCCCACATCCCTGAACGCCTCCGGTGTGACCTGACCCTCCAGAAACGAGAACATACCCGGGTCAAACAAAATCTTGTCTCCACCCTCCTCTACTACCAGGCACGAGTGAATATATTTGTAGACACGCATCGCTTTCCAGTCCTTCCTCTCCTGAAAATCGAAAAAATCTGAGCCTCCCTCGTACGGAAGATATCCACTTTATACTATCACGCGTAGGGCGGAGAAGTACCACACTTTTCCCAGCGCCAACTTCTGTCCGTGGCCGTTCTTCCTGAGGATGGACCGCCAAAGACTCTTTCTACGCGACCGCCGCCTCGATCCTCACTGTTTCCGCAATTCCATCAA
>Ga0187805_10000409_pt1 | contig 13999 bp, 8 predicted proteins | sample NC_wetland_sal_i_6_FD_132965 | JGI IMG/M metagenome (GOLD analysis project Ga0187805, IMG submission 132965) | Wetland sediment microbial communities from Neuse River Estuary, North Carolina, USA - Control_5 | ecosystem: Environmental > Aquatic > Freshwater > Wetlands > Sediment | place: USA...
GTCGCAAAAGCTACCTCGATCGCTACTCGCTCTACCTTCGAAACGCAAACAACCCATGCAACCCAACATCAAAATCAACAGCCCGAATAAATAAAAAGGGATTGACAGTTCACTCCATATCAGTAACTTGGGTAACCTTTCGGCTTTACTTGAACATTAGTAAAGTTTTAAAGGAACTCTATCTCTCGGGAGCAAGGTGTTGGCCGAAGATCTTCGGTTTGAATTAGCCATTTTGGCGACCGTCCAGGGCTTGTATCAGAAGCTCTTGCACGAGACCCTCGGTGGGGAAGTCCCCATCCCGAGGGGCCTCGACGAGGACGCACTCCGCCATTCCGAGCGCGAGTTGCCAAACACCCTGTCGCGAATGTATCGCTGGCTGCATCTGCTCGATATGGCCATCACGCCGGCGATGCTGCGCCAGGCGCTGACTCCCGACACCGATTCTGAAGTCGCTGAGGCGCTGCTGCGATATTTCGTGAAGCGCCGCGAGGCCAGCGACATCAACCGCGACAAGACCGACCTGATCGCCACCTTCCTGTACCGTCATCCGCGGGTTCCCGGACAATGGGAGCAAAGCGGGTACGGGCTGGACGGGGCGTTGCCGCTGTCTCCGTTCGAAATCGCGCTGATCGAAATCCTGGCCGACACTGACGTGCCTTCCCTGCCGGAAGAGCACGTGCAGTTGCTGCGCCGCTTCGATCCATTTCTGGAGGAGGTCAGTCGCTTCCGTGATTCCAATGCGCTGATCGACTCGGGCATGATCGGCCGCGTGCGCGAGCTGAAGCAGTGGCTGGATGCATCGTTTTATCATCCCGGCGTTCTGGCGACGGTTTCGGCTTACAACACGGCGTTCGGAAAGAAATTCGACGAACTGTTCGTCAAGGCGCTGAGCGAGATCAAGAATTTCGGACAGGCCCTGGAAGAGATGGGCGGAACAATTTTGACCACGGTCGACGGAGTGGAAGTCACGGTGGAGCACGTGGCCGCGATCGAAGAGAAACAGCTGTTGCAGGCCGATTATGGCAGCACGCTCGAGAAATTCCGCCGGGTTTCGAAGTTGAAGAAAGAACTGGATAGGCGTCCGCCCATCCGCCGTTCGCTGTTGACGCCGGTGGCCCAGAGTTCCAGAGCGTCAGGCGGAAACGGGGCTGCGCCTAAGGCGGCCAAAGTAGCCGCGACTGCGAAGGCTCCGGCAGCGGCTCCAGTATTTCAGCCACCCGCCATCACCGCGCAGCAAATCTCGGCCGAAGAAAGCAAGCTACGGCGCGTGGAGGAATCGATTCGCGTCTTTGTGCGCGTTGCCGACCCGAAATACCGGCAAGTCGTGCCCATGCGCTTCTTCAACCTCACTTTGACCGTAGCCGAAGCCGATGCCTATGGCGCCGGATATCTGGAAGAGAAGAGCCAGCGGGCGGATGTGGCTCGCACCCTGATCCGGATGGTGTCGATCTCGGCGCGCATCCGCACCGAACTCGAAGAACTCAAGCGCAGCCAGAAAATGTCGTCGCTGTGGAAGCTGCATGCCGACTCGGTCGTCGTGCTGCTCGATATGGCCAGCAGTTCCACGGAAGACGCCGGCAGCATGGCCAAGAATGCCGAGCAAAACGGCGGCGGCCCGGCGGCCAAGACAATCCACGAATCAGTGCAGAAGCTGCGCAACCAGTCAGATATCGCGGTAAAAACCCTCGCCAACGTCACCTAAGCAGCCTCGGCATTTCCAATCCTCAAATCTTGAATGCGTTCGAAGCTGCGGTCGCGCTGGTGCGTCGTGGGAGCCAGTCCACTTTGGAGTGTTGGGGTGATTTTGAGCGCTGTGGCCTGGTCACGCCAATCAATGTGCTGCAAGCACAAGTTCGCCGCACAGTGACAGCTATGAACGACGCAGCTCGGGATGAGATTGCCGAGTCCAGAACGACTGGCACGGGACTCTCGTTGGAATTCGTCACCCGGCTTTCTATCTTCATGCGGTCGTCTCTAAACCTCCTCAAGCCACTGCCGCGAGGCTCGGCTTGACGTTGTGGTTCATGCGGAAGAAGTTGCCAGGGTCATATTTATTCTTGAGAGCGACCAGGCGATCGTAATTTATCCCATAGGCCTCACGTGCGAACGCTTCCCCTTCGTCCGTCACGTAGTTTCCGTATGACCCCGCGACCAGGTAGGGTCGCATCGCTTGCCAGCACTCCCGCGTCCATTGCAAGTTCTTGTCAGTTTCTGACGGGCTTGCCCATATCGACCAGGCCAGAAAATTCCACGAATACTGGCGGTGGGGAAAGGCGGTATCCGACGGCGCTACCCGCGTCGCCACCCCGTTCCAGTGTTCGATGAAGGGAGCAAACGTGTAAGGCGATGGGCTTTTCCCCACATAGCCGACCATGGCTTCAATCGCTTCATCATTCAGATCTCGCAGAAAATTTGACTTGGTGTACACGTAACGGCCTGGCGGGAAGAACGGCTCGAACATGCCCTGAAGCTGAACGTAGCTCATTGGGCTGAGAGCGTCCGCGAGCGGAGAACCAAATTTACGCAGTGGCTCCAAGATTTTTTCGCCGTCGGCGACCGCGCCGCAGTAACAGGCGGCAACTCCAAACACCGGCACCCCGTCGGGCAGCCGGAAGGAACCGCCTTGCGTGACCAGTTCGTCGGGACTGTCGGCGGCAAATTCCCGCCAGAAGCGCAGCACTTCGCGGGCTTGCGACGCCGGATAGAACACGGCCCCACCGAATACTGGACCAACTTCGTGTAGACGGAATTCCAGCGATGTCACCACGCCGAAATTGCCGCTGCCGCCGCGAATCCCCCAGAAAAGATCCGGATTCTCGGTGGCACTGACAGACAACAAACGTCCGTCCGCTGTGACCACGTCTGCTCCGATAACATTGTCTACTGCAAGACCATACTTGGCGTGCAACTGACCCCATCCGCCGCCTAGGGTCAGCCCGGACATACCGACGGTGGGAACGACCCCTTGCGTTGTGGCCAAACCGAACGCCTGGGTTTCGCGATCGAACTCCCCCAACTTCAGGCCGGGTTGCGCGCGGACGGTACGCTGGATGCGATCGACGCGAATGCCCTTCATGGCGGAAAGATCGATCATCAGACCGCCTTCACAAACGGATTTTCCGGCAACGCTATGGCCGCCGCCGCGAATGGAAACCAGGATGTCGTGTTCACGGGCGAAGCGAACGCAAGCGATGACGTCGGCCGCTCCGGCACAGCGGGCAATGATCGCCGGTCGCCGATCAATCATTGCATTCGGAATTGTGCGGGCTTCGTCATACCCCGGCTCGCCGGGACACAGCACCGCACCTCTAACGGATTTCCGCAGGTCCTCCACGGCATAGTGACCCATAGTTTGCCTCCAAGCCACGTGGGATGCGATGCGAAAGCCAGCTCGAAAAGACAGGAAGCCACCACACACCCCAAGGTCATGCCCCGCATCTGGGGCGCAAGTATGCGTCGCAAGCAGTGCGCCTGTCAACGGGAACTCTCTTGGCCCATGATTGGCTACAAGTCGCCATACCGCTCATTGACCGGCTCGGCGACCTAAGCCGGACACGTGAGCAAAAACTAAAGACGGGCGACTTCGCCCGTCTTTAGTTTTGCTGAAAGCTCAGAGCTGACAGCTGATAGCTCAGTTGATGTCGAACTGCTCCTGATGCACTGCCGGATCGCTCTTCACGATGATGGTGCGTTTGGTCAACTCTTCCATCTCGTTCAGCAGCCGCGCATTGTTCGACTTCAATTCCTTCGCCACATCGGGATGCACGCGCAGCATGACGTCTTCATGCTCCAGGTGCTTGGCGATCTTGCGCATCTCGACATAGATCTCGTTGCAGATCGTGGTCACCGACTTCACGTATCCGGTCGACTGGCAGTACGGACACGGCGCTCCGATCGTTCGTTCGAGCGATTGCTTCACGCGCTTGCGGGTGATCGCGACCAGCCCGAAATCGTTGAACTGAAGCGTCTTTGAAGGCGCGCGGTCGTGGCGGAGTTCTTCTTCGAGTGCCTGCATCACGCGCTGGCGGTTGCGGCGCTCGTCCATATCGATGAAGTCGATGATGATGATGCCGCCCAGATCGCGCAGCCGGATCTGCCGCACGATTTCTTTGATGGCGTCCACGTTGGTCTTGACGATGGTGTCTTCGAGGCGCGCGGTCTTGCCGACGTATTTACCGGTATTGATGTCGATCGCCACCAGCGCTTCGGTCTGGTTAATGACGATGTAACCGCCGCTCTTCAGCCAGACTTTCGACTTGAGCGCCTTGTTCATTTCTTCCTGCAGGCCAAACTGCTCGAACAAGGGCGTTTCCTTGGTGTAGAGCTTGACTCGCTTGACCATCCCCGGCTGAAAGCGGTTGAAGAAACGCAGAATCCGCTCGTACTCGGGCTCGGTGTCGACCCAGATGACATTGAAGTCGGAGGTGACCTGGTCGCGGAGCACGCGCTCGACGACGTTGAGATCGTGGTAAATCAGAGCGGGCGGCTTGGAGCTTTCCGCGCGATTCTTGATGTCCTGCCACAAGCCTTTCAGGAATCGGATATCGGCGCGGAGTTCTTCTTCGCTGGCGCTTTGTGCTGCGGTGCGGACGATGAAGCCTCCATGGCCGTTTTCGCGCTCGCTCAAGATGATCCGCTTCAGGCGCTGCCGCTCTTCTTCGGAAGCAATCTTGCGTGAAACGCCGGTGTGGTTCACCGTCGGCATGTAGACCAGGAAGCGTCCGGGCAGCGCGATGTGGCTGGTGATGCGCGCGCCTTTTTTGCCGATGGGTTCCTTGGCAATCTGGACCAGAATTTCCTGGCCTTCTTTCAGCAAATCGCTGATCAGCGGAACCGGCGCGGACTGGCGACGGAAGCGGCGTCCGCCGCCGCGGCGGCCACCTCCACGACGGTCATAGCCCGGGCGTTCGTAGCCGGAACGCTGACGCTGCGAGCGCTGCGTGTATCCGGCAGTCGCGGCCGGAGCGCGAACTTCCGCGCGCGCATCCACAGTGCCGGTGCCGCGAGCCTCCGCGTCGAGCATGGCTTCGGCCTGGGCTTGCGCTTCCTCGAGTTCAATTTCTTCGCTGTCGTCTTCGGATTCCGCTGCCGCGCCTTCTGGCGCCGGCGCCGCTCCCGACTCGATCATCGAGGCCATGTGGATATCCGTTACCGTTTCCCGGGCATCCCCGTTCAAATGTTCGGGCTGATCCGCTGCGCGAGTTTCTTCTTCGAATTCGTCATAGCCTTCGTCTGAGGTCGCCTGGTAGTGAAGCGTGCCGGCCTCTTCCTCTTCATCGATGGTTTCTTCTTCGAGGGTGCCGGGAGCGGCGAATGCGGGAGTTTCGCTTTCGTGCGAATGCGAGGGCTCTGCATAACGTGAAGCGGGATCCTGCGACTCACGGCTCTCTTGCTCGAAGTGTTCTTCTTCGACGTGCACTTCCTCAATCACGGCGCGAGGTTCGGTCGCCCAGTCGGAAACGGGTGCGCTCGCTTCTTCGTCTTGGGGGCGCCGGAATTCCTGGCTCCATGTCGCCGAGGAAAAAGCCGATTCGGCGTGCTCTTCCGGTGCCGGGTGAGCATCTTCATGTTCTTCGTGCAGCGGCTCGGAGAGCGATCCAGCCGCGAAAATGGGTTCGTCCTCAGGAAACGCCGCGGCTAACGGCGCGGCTGATTCCGTGGAACGCGGCGCCGAAAAATCAGTCACCGGTTGAGGCCGCGCCTCCTGCGGCGGCTGCTGCGAGTAGCGCTGGTATTTCGAGATGGACTCTCCGGGCAACAGAATCGGCTGATATCCCGTCGGAGGTCCGGAGGGTGTGCGGGAAGAGGAACTCTCCGCGGGCCGCGCAGAGCGGGATTCCGACGACCGGTCGGCGCCACGGTCTGAGCCTCGATCCGTACCGCGCTCAGATCCACGGTCGCGTCCGTCGCGACGACCGCCACGACGGCGACGTCGTCCGCGCCAACTGCCGCGATCGCGGCTCGAGGAATCTCCTCCATTGGCGGGTTCGCCCGCTTCGTCCGCTGAAACCGGCGTTGGTCCGGCGCTCAAAGCTTCGGCCTCGAAGGTGCCTTCATCCGCCATGGCCGTCATCTGAACTTCCCCGCCCTCGGAATCGGAAGGCTGAGCGGCTTCGGTCCGCACAGGTTGCGGACGTAAATCCTGCACGCCGCGATTCGCCGGAACCACGTCCGTCAGATCGTCGTCGTGTTCTTCCAACTCCATAAAATCGGAGACATAAAGGAAGGCATCGCGCTCCAAGCCGATGTCGACGAAGGCCGACTGCATGCCGGGCAACACGCGCGTGACGCGGCCCTTGTAAACTGAGCCGGCTAGTGTGTACTCGTTCTCGCGCTCAAGATAGACTTCCGCGAGCAGGTCGTCTTCCACCAGTCCCACCTTGGTTTCGTGAGGTGTGGAAGAGACAAATAATTCCTTGTTCATTGGTACTCCGGTCCCGCTGCGGCTTCGGAAAGAGGCCGGGGCAGGATTTCCCGGGGTAGAGTCAGGCTAGGAGCGGGAGGATTGAGGGTCGCGATGCTGCCCCGAACCGGGGACGGCGCGGGACAGAGAGAGCTTCTCTCCGCCTGAACCGTTGCATAAGCTTGGGAAGATTTTGCACGTATCGCTTTTCGCGGTTGCCGGGGTTGTGACCGCACTCTCAGACCGTTGTGGTCGGGGGGCCGTTCCCTGCCCGGCTGACTGCTTTATTCAATCCTGCCCGGCCTTTGACTGCTCGACTGGCCGGTGAAATGCCCTCTTTACGCGAGGGCGATCGATATTTTTGGGCTGCTCCTCAAGAGCAGCAAACTACGCCCTGCCGTCTTCCTGTTCTTGGAACTACCCGTTCCTGAACCCTTTTGCTTCCCAGCCGGCTCACCCGGCTAGTTCACGAAGCGGCGCATACGAACATTCATAACCATCCCCAGCGCCAGGAACATGAACAATACGGAAGACCCACCATAACTCATCAGCGGCAGGGGTATTCCAGTGACCGGCATAAAGCCAACCACCATGCCGACATTGACCAGGATATGGAAGCTAAGCACAGCCACCACACCCATTACCACAAACGTGCCAGCGCGGTCGGGCGCTGTTTGCGCGTTCTGGGTCAAACGCATCAGCACAATGAAGTATAACAGCAGAACCCCGAGAGCGCCTACGAATCCATGCTCTTCGGAAAACGCGGCGAAAATGAAGTCCGTTTGGGGCACGGGCAGGAACGCGCCGTGTGTTTGCGAGCCTTTGCCACCCCACAGGCCCCCGGAACCGACCGCAATTTCGGATTGCTCAACTTGGTACCCCGACCCTTTGGGATCCATTTCGGGGTCGATAAAACTGGTCAGCCGCTGCTTCTGGTAAGTTTTCAAAACGTGGACTCGGGGCACCAGAAAGACGGCGCTGATCCCTACCACGGCCAAGAGCCCGACCGCCAGTCCCTGCTTCCACTGCAGGCCGCCCAGAAAAACGCCCATCACGGCAATGGGAACGTAAGTGAGGGCGGTGCCGAGATCGGGCTGAGCCAGAACCATCAGCATGGGGATGCCGACAATCGCCCCGGCCTTCATGAAATCGGACCAGGAAAGCTCGCGTTGCCGCATGTCGGCAAAGTATTTCGCGACCGCCAGAATGAGGATGAGCTTGACCCACTCCGAAGGCTGAAAGTGATTGCCGCCGGGCACCTTGATCCAGCGCCGCGCGCCCAGATACTTCTGGCCGAAAATCATGACCGCCATCAGCGACGCGATCGCGGCGATGTAGAACCAGTGAATCTGGTCGAGCAGCGCCTGGTAGTTCACCAGGCTGATCAGGAACATGGCGCCGACACCGCCCACCACCCAGTAGATCTGCCGGATATGCGCGCCGGCAAACTTGGTGTGCACGGTGGCGCTATGGATCTCCATGACGCCCATGCCGCAGATCAGCAGCACGAAGCCCAGCAGGAGCCAGTCAAAATCGCGGTATGAAACGTAGCGTGACAAGTCAGCGCCGAGTTCCCGGTACCGAGTACCGAGCCACTGCCTCCAGTTGGAATTTCGCTTCCAGTCTCATGATCCTCTTGTACCTGCTCCCGGTACTCGGTACTCGCAACTCGGTACTCAATCCATCCCCGGCGCGGCCGTAGCCAGCACCAGTCCCTTCTTCTGCAGATCGAGCACAAATCGCCCGCCCTGCAGCGCGTCTTTGTTGCCGTCGGCATCGGGCGCGCTCCACAGTCCACCGATGTCCACCGTTCCATTGCTCTTCGGCTTCTCCACCATCTTCTGCGGGGTCCGCTGCTGCTTGTCGACGTAAGCCTTGATCACCTGGGTCGCGAGGCGCGCGGCCAGCCTGCCGTGCTCCCCGCCCTGGAACAGGACGCAGACCACAATGTCCGGATTCCTCCGCGGCGTGAAGCCGACAAACCATCCATTCTGCGCCAGATCGTCGGCGTTCTTGAATCGGGCGCGAGTGGCCAGCGAGACCACCTGCGCCGACCCGGTCTTGCCCGCAATGTCGATTCCCGGAATATGCGCCGACGGGGCCGTTCCTTCCGGCAACAGCACCCGCGACATCGCGTCGGTGATAAACGTCCAGCCGTTCGGATCGAGCGGCACATTCTTCACTTCGGTGATATGACTGGCCTCGACGAAGCCCGGGGGCATATCCGTGGGATTGATCACGTGCGGTACGACCATTTTTCCGCCCATCGAAATCGCGCTGATCGCCCGCAGCAACTGCACCGGCGTGATCGCGACGGCACCCTGTCCGATGCCCACAGAAATGGTTTCGCCCGCGAACCACTTCTGCTTGAAGTTCCTGATCTTCCACTCTTCCGAAGGCATCACGCCCGCAACTTCGTTGGGAAGATCGATGCCGGTCTTTTGCCCCAATCCCAGTTCGGTCGCGTATTTTGCAATGCGGTCGATGCCCAGCTTCTCCGCCAGCGTGTAGAAGAAAACGTCGCACGACTGGTAGATCGCCTTCTCCAGATCGACCGGGCCGTGGCCGCCCTTGACCCAGCAGCCGAACCGGCGACCGTAAAATTCCGCGCTCCCGTGACAATCCACGTGCAGGGTCTGTGCGATTCCCTCCTGCCAGCCCGCCATCGACATGATGATCTTGAAGGTCGACCCGGGAGCCAGTTGCGCCTGAATCGCCTTGTTCAAAAGCGGCTTATCGGGATCGTTGACCAGCTTGTTCCACTCATCGCGCGACACGCGCACCGCAAAATCGTTGGGATCAAACGTCGGCCCGCTGGCCATGGCCAGGATTTCTCCAGTATGCGGATCCATGGCGACAATGGCGCCGTTCTTGCCTTGCAACTGCTCTTCCGCCGCGATCTGCAGATCGATGTCGATGGTCAGCTTCAGCGGCTTGCCGGGGATCGCCTCGGTCTCGCCGAGCCGTCCCACTTCGCGTCCGTGGCTGTCGACCAGGGCCTGGCGAGATCCGTTCGTACCCATGAGTAGGTTGTTGTACTGGCGCTCGACACCGGAAATCCCCACCACATCGCCCGGGTTGTACAGCTCGAACTGCGGCTGGTTGAGCATGTCCTCCGTGACTTCGCCGACGTAGCCGATCAGGTGCGCCATGAACCCGTTGCGCGGATACAACCGGCGGTGCGCCATGATGGTGTCGAGTTCCGGCAGTTCGTTGCGATGGGACTCAATGAATTGCAGGTCATCGGGCGTGATGTCTTCTTTCAGAAAAATGGGCTGGTACTGCGGCATCGACGTGAAGCGCCGAATGCGTGCCCGCACTTCATTGGGATCGAGATGCAAACCCTGCGCAATCAGGTCGGCGTCGGCCTCCAGGTCGCGCGTCGAATCACGAAGCAGGAGCGCGGAGAACGACGGGTAGTTATCGACGATGGTGCGCCCGTAGCGATCGAGAATTTTGCCGCGCGGCGCCAGCACCGGCACATTGCGGATACGGTTCTTCTCCGCCGCCAGCGAGTAGTAATCGCTCTGCATCACCTGCAACTGCCACAAGCGATAAGCGAGAATCAGGAAGATGGCGAGGATGATGTATTGCGCCGCCGTCAGGCGCATCGGAGATACTTTTTCGTCGCGGCCGAACATCAGTTGTCAGTGGCCAGTTGCCAGTTGCCAGTGAAGAGCCGGTAAGAGCGCTTAAGGCCGCAACGTGTCACTATTCCTCGCTAAGAATGAAATCGGGATTACAAACATTGTATCGCTTGGCGCTGTCAGTGAGTTGACGGGAAAGGTAACGGAAGTCATAGGCAAGACAGGGCAGGTTTCCCTGGCAACTGGCACTGGAAACTGCTTTCACGTTCTTTGCTTGAACTTGTCGAGCGCGAAGTACAGGAACATGCCCACGAACGCGTTCGCCAGACCCGCCAAAACTCCGTGGACCCAGTTCCAGTGCTGCGTCATGTTCACCAGCAAGCGGGCAACGATGAAGTAGACCGCGGAGTGCACCATATAAAACCCGAGGGTCACCAGGAAACGCGCTCCGGCATTTTCGACGTCGAGCTTCACGCCCAACGATGAAGCGCCGTATCCGACAACGGTTTTCGCGATCCCGTAGATGCCGATCGGGTTGTGTCCCAGCATGTCCTGCGCGAGCCCGATGAAAGCGCCGGTAAAGAGTCCGGCCACGGGACTGCGCCGAGCCATGGCGAAGAAAATCGTGACCAGCAACGGCAGGTCGAGATATTTGGCGAAGCCAGGAAACCTCAGCGGGACAAAAGCCTGGATGAACAACGCCAGCAGCGGAACACCAATCGTTACCGGGATGCTGAACCGGTAAACCTCAACCTGCTCCCCGGATGTGTAAGTGATAGGCACGCTAGTTTGGACTGTTGTCGCTGGCGGGCGGTGGCGGATTGGGCTGGGCCGGAGCGTTGTTCGTCGGCTTCTCTTCGGTGATCGCCGGGCTGGTCTGGGCGGTCTCGGGCTTGGTAACCGGGGCGATGACACTCTTCTTCGGAACCGGAATCGGTTGCCCGGGAACCGCCGCCACCGGATGTTTCACCGCTTGGCTCGATGAAGCCCCGTTGGTGGTCGCGGAGATTGCAGTCTTCGTCGCCGAGTTCGCTGCGCCAGTGGCGGCCGCGTTCTTGGTCGCCGGCGCGTTCGCAGCACCGGGGACGATCGCCGTCTTGGGAACGGGATTCGCGGCTGCGGAATTCGGGCCGGCCGGTTTCGCCCCCCCGGCTGGGGCTGTGGCGTTCGCATCCGCGGGCTTGTCAGGCACCGACGGCAAACGCTGGGCAAGAATATCGGCGGCACGCACGCGGACGTTGGTGTCGGCAGTCGCCTGCCTTTCCTGCTTTTCGACCAGCACCAGAACTTCTTCCAGCTTGCTCAGGTTGGCCGCGGGCTTGATTCGGATGTTCAGAAAAAGGTCCTTGCCAGCCCCGACTTTGGTGACGGTACCGACGGGCAATCCTTTGGGAAAAATCTGGTCGCCGCCGCTGGTCAGCACATTTTCTCCGACGGGCACCTGCTCATCGCTCATGATGCCGTTCAGCGTGACCTCGCCATTGACGGTCCCGGCCAGCACGCCCTGCAGCCGCGTGTTCCCCAGAATGACCCCGACTCCGCTCGTCTGATCGCTAATCAGCAGAACCTGCGCGACCGAGGGATAGACCATCAGCACCTTGCCCACGACTCCGTCCGCGGTCATGACCGCCATGTCGGGGGCGACGCCGGCATTCTCTCCCTTGTCGATGTATACGACGCGCGAAGAATCGCTGCCGCTGGTCCCAATCACCTGCGCGGCCACGGTTTTAGCTACGAATTGTTCTTTGAAAGCCAGCAGGTTCTGCAGGCGCCGCGCCTGCGCCGCGTCTTCGCTCAACCGCACCTGCTCCAGCCGCATCTGCTCGATCTGCTCTTTGAGCTGGCGGTTCTCGGCCCGCACCCCGCGCAGATAAATGTAGTTATGAAAGATGTTGCCGGTGCCGTTCTCGATCCAGACCAGAGCACGCTCGAAAGGAGCCAGACCATCGACGGCCCATATGCGGATCAGGCGCGTGTCCTGGGTTTCATTGCTGCCGCGCTTCACCTGCACAGCCAGCCCCAGCACCTGCAGAAACAACACGCCTACCAGGATGATCAGGTTGCGGTAGCGGCCGAGGACGGATTCCATAAAAAACAAGGTTTCAAAGTTTCAAGGTTTCAAAGTTGCAAGGTCTCCAAAACATTCGCGCCGCCCCTCGACGTGAAACCTTGAAACTCTGAAACCTTGAAACCTTCACGCACGATGCATCTACTCAATTGAAATTTTTCGCAACAGCTTGAAGTCGCTTAGCATTTTGCCGGTTCCCAGCACCACGCTGCACAGTGGGTCGTCGGCGATCGAAACCGGCAAGCCGGTTTCTTCGCGAATGCGCTTATCGAGATTCTTTAAGAGCGCGCCGCCGCCGGTGAGCACGATGCCGCGGTCGCTGATGTCAGCGGAGAGCTCTGGCGGGGTCCGCTCGAGCGCGACGCGAATTGCGTTCATGATGGTCGAAACGCACTCGCTCAATGCCTCGCGGATTTCGCCGTCGTCCACCGTGATCGTCTTGGGCACGCCCTCGATCAGGTTGCGGCCTTTAATCTCCATGGTCATCGGCTTGTCGAGCTGGTGCGCCGAACCGATTTCCATCTTGATCTGTTCCGCGGTGCGCTCGCCGATCAGCAAGTTGTATTTCCGCTTCAGATAATTCATGACCGCCTCGTCCATCTGGTTGCCGGCCATACGCACGGACCGCGAATAGACGATGCCGCTCAGAGAAATCACCGCGATGTCGGTCGTGCCGCCGCCGATGTCGACCACCATATTGCCGCTGGGCTCGGTAATGGGCAGGCCCGCGCCGATGGCGGCCACCATGGCCTGTTCTACCAGATGCACTTCGCTGGCCTTGGCGCGATACGCCGAGTCCATGACCGCGCGCTTTTCCACCTGCGTGATTTCCGAAGGCACTCCGATCACGATCCGCGGATGCACCAGCATCTTGCGGTTGTGCGCCTTCTGAATGAAGTAGTTCAGCATCTTCTCGGTGACCTTGAAGTCGGCGATGACGCCGTCCTTCATGGGCTTGATGGCGACGATGTTGCCCGGCGTGCGGCCCAGCATCTCTTTCGCCTCTTTGCCCACCGCCTCGACCTCGCCCGTGTTCTTGTTGATGGCGACGATGGAGGGCTCGTTCACCACGATGCCCTTCCCTCGCGCGTAAACGAGCGTGTTGGCGGTGCCGAGATCGATCGCCAGATCGCTGGAGAAAATGCTGAACAGCGACCGCAAGTTGTGGTTGCGCGTTGAGCCTGAGTGGAATCCGTTGTTTGACATGACGAAATAATCCGTCTTTCTGCAATACTTCCCGCCGGGAAAGATCCCGGCAGGCTTTTATCTTTTCAGGGGTGACTGTCCTTATTCTACGGGATGCCAGCCCACCCTGCCCAAACCCAAGTTTCAAAGTTTCCAGGTTTCAATGTTTCAAGACCTTGCAGCCTGAATTTTGAAACCGTACCGCCTCGCTTCCGGACACCTTGAAACTCTGAAACGTTGAAACCTGCCTCTACTGAATCACAAGCTTTTTCTGCTGCGTGTTCACGCCGCCCTGCGCGGTCTGCGCCGTTACCGTAATCACAGCCTCCCCGGTCGGCAACGGCGGCGTGAAGTAATGGAACTGGCCATCCGAGGTCACCATCGGAACCTCGCTGCCGTTTACCATGACGCGCGCCCCAACCTGCGTTTTGCCGGTTACTTCAATCACGTGCCCGTGCTGGATAAACGGATCCAGTTCCAGATCGATCGCCTCCGTCTCCTTGCCTTTAGAAATGATGGTGAAGCGGTTCTTCTCGCTCTCCACCGATTCCTTACCCGCCGCGTCGTAGGACTGCACCATCCAGTAATAGGCGCCTTCCCCGAGATTCGTGACCGTTACTGCGGCTGTATTGATCTTTTTGTCAACCAGTGTAGAGGAAAAATAAGGATTGCGGGAGATGCGCAGGCGGTAACCAACTGCATTCGCCATCGGGGTCCAGGAAAACTCCACATCCTTGGTTGCCTCTCCGGAAGAAA
>Ga0187805_10000410_pt1 | contig 13978 bp, 10 predicted proteins | sample NC_wetland_sal_i_6_FD_132965 | JGI IMG/M metagenome (GOLD analysis project Ga0187805, IMG submission 132965) | Wetland sediment microbial communities from Neuse River Estuary, North Carolina, USA - Control_5 | ecosystem: Environmental > Aquatic > Freshwater > Wetlands > Sediment | place: USA...
TACGAGCGGTGCAAGATTCAGGAGGGACGGTATCATGCGCCGCGCGAAGGCTGCCCTGAAACGGTCGCGCTCGACTACGCCAGAAGATATCAACGGGCGGGAAGCATCTAACCTGGAACGCGGCCATGCTACTTTGGAGAAAGGGCCGGCGACTGGCCTTCGGGAGCGCAAGAAGGCGCGCCTTCGCCAGCAGATCATCGAGGCATCTCTACACCTTTTCCGTCAGCGCGGTTATGAGAACACCCGCATTGATGACATTGTGCAAACGCTGGAAATCAGCCAGCCGACGTTTTTCCGTTATTTCCCAAGCAAAGATGCGGTTTTACGCGAAGTTGGGCGCCGGGCGTTTGCCCGGCAGGCGGAGAGCCTCAGAGTGGAGCTCTCCAGCAAAGCCACGACAGAGCAACGCTTGCGCCGATTCTACGAAACCCTCGGCAATGTAACGGAAGTGGGACGTCCGCTGTGGCAGGCTGTAATTCTTGCCGGCGCAATGGACCCGGTACGCTCGCCGGAGTTGCGAGGAGCGGAGGCCGCGACGGTAAGTTTGCTGCGTGAAATCATCGACGAAGGCCAAAAGTGCGGCGAGATCACTCGCGATTTTCCTGTCGTACATCTAGCGGAATTCATGGAAGGTCTTTTCAATACCGTCGTCAGGCAGTGGGCCGTAGATCTCACTGGACCTCACAAACTTACCGAGCGGGTGCGAAATGCGGTCGAATTTTTCTTACGCGGCGCCAAGCCGTAGCGCCCCTTCAAATTGAGTGAGCTTTAGATAAGTTCGTATTTTGGGGAAAGCCCCGAGTCGAAAATGGAAGCTTGCGCGAGGAAATTGAGATGAGAGCCGCCGTTCTTCGCGAGTTCAAACAGCTGCTCAGCATCGAAGATGTTGAACAACCTCAGCCTGGCGCCCATGAAGTGCTGATTGAAGTGGAAGGCTGCGGTGTCTGCCATTCCGATTTACACGTGGCCGATGGTGATTGGCCGCAGATCGTCTCTATTACGAAGAAACCCTTAATTCTCGGACACGAAATCGCGGGTCATGTCGTGGAAAAGGGCGACTCGGTCCGCGGCTTGGAAGTGGGCGACCGCGTCGGCGTTCCCTGGGTCTACTGGACCTGCGGGGAATGCGACTTCTGCTTGGAGGGGAACGAGAATCTTTGCCCGAAGCAAAATATTACAGGCGTAACGGTAGACGGCGGATATGCGGAATATGTTAAAGCTCCCGCGAGTCATGTGACTAAGATCCCCGAGGAACTTTCCTGCATCGAGGCGGCGCCGCTTTTTTGCGCTGGGGTCACCGTGTATCGCGCGCTAAAACACGCAAGAATACAGCCAGGTCAGCGTTTGGCGGTGTTCGGCGTCGGCGGTCTGGGTCACCTCGCGGTGCAGATAGGGATCGGGCTGGGAGCTTTCGTCACTGCCATTGATGTGTCCGACGAAAAAATCGCGGATGCCAAGGCGTGGGGTGCGTCCGCCACGCTGAACTCGACGAAAGTGAATGTTGTCAAGGAGATGCGGCGCGCGGGCGGAGCGCATGTCGCAATCGTGACTTCTGGTGTAAAACAGGCCTATGACACCGCCTTTCCCAGTGTGCGCCCAACTGGCATTCTCCTCGTGGTCGGCCTGCCTTCGGAGTCTCTCTGCTTTTCGCCCATTCTTATGGCTGCAACCGAGATTCGCATCCGGGCTTCTTCTGTCGGAACGCGGGAAGACCTGCGGGAGGTCTTGGCCTTGGCCGCCGCTGGAAAAGTCCGGTGTCAGACGTCCACGCGGCCTCTGTCACAAGCCAACGAAGTCCTCTCGCAACTGCGGCAAGGGCAGGTCCCAGGACGAGTCGTTCTAACACCTCGTTAATCATCCCCAATTCTCCGAATCGAACGGAAACGGCCAATTGCACTTCCACCTGCCTGTCGCGCAATCGTCCAAGCGAAGGCCGCTTCAAGCGAGCCCTCCAAAAAGGCGAATTACCGGTATGCTGGCGCTGGCGCGCGGTTTCGCCTTGACGTTAGTCAATACAATGTGATACGGACAATCATAATTTTAGATGCCACGTCGAGGCTTGGCACCTTCACCGCTCGGGAACCGACGGGACTCCGGCGTGAGGATTCCAAGGACACTAAAAAATCTGACACCCACCGGCAAACGCTCGAGCACTGGCGCCCGGGCGGAGCGTGGCCGGAGATTGGCGGTCGGGGCAGTCGTACATGGGCCAATTCACCGAAAGTTCGGTGACGTCTTCGTTGAGCGAGGAGGACTTATGAAGGCAACTTTACTTGCTGGCGCATTCCTATCCTTGGCTTTCTTTCTCCCGGCGAATAACTTTGCGCACGCTCAGGGTACTGGCACCTCGGGAGAAATCCGAGGGACTGTAACGGATCCGACGGGGGCAACTGTTCCGAGGGCCGCCATTACGGTCCAGGATTCCGACAAAGGAATCCGGCGGACCGCCGTGACGGAGACTGATGGCGGGTATCGGGTGACAGGGCTTCCGCCAGCCTCTTACGTTGTGACCGTCGCAGTCTCGGGCTTTCAAACAGAGATTCGTAAGGATGTTGTCGTCAACATAGGGCAGATCGTGGTCCTGGATTTTCACTTGCAAGTAGCGTCTGCGACGGCGCACGTGGAAGTGACCGGGGAATTGCCGGTGGTGGATACCGAGAGGGGGAGTCAGGCAGATACACTTACGCAAGCGGATATCGCTAACCTGCCTATCGACCGGCGCGACTATCTAACGTTCACGCTACTTGCTCCAGGTGTCTCGAATTCCACACGGCTGGCCTCCGACCAGGATTATCGAGTCAAGCAAACACCACAGAGCGGCCTTTCTTTCTATGGCAGTAATGGCCGAGGCAATAGCGTCACGGTGGACGGCGGAGAAGCCAATGACGACTCGGGCGGAGTGCGTCTCACCCTGAGCCAGGACGCCGTGCAAGAGTTTCAAGTCAACCGTAGCAACTATTCTGCTGAACTCGGCGGTGCGAGCGGGGCCACGATTAATATCGTCTCCAAATCCGGCACAAACGAGTTGCACGGCAGTCTTTTCGGATATTTCCGCAATGACGCGATGGATGCTTCCGACCCTTTTGCAGTCACTCAGGCGTTGCAGCCAGGTCAGACATTCGATCCAACCCAACCCGATCGCGTGGGTCATCCAACCAAGAATTCTTTAACCCGTTACCAATTTGGTGGCGCGATGGGCTTCCCGATCAAGAAGGACAAATCCTTCCTGTTCCTCTCCTTTGAAGGGTTGCAGCAGGACTCTCAGAATGCTGTCCCCATCCTGACTAGCACAAGTGTTCTGCGGCCGAATCCTACACAGCAGACGATTCTCAATGGGCTGACGGGGACGGGGACTGTGCCGTGCCTTAGCGGACCTGTGGGTGCCGCCGTGGCTGCGAGCCTAGGCTTGCCAGCGCCGAATCCAACGACGAACTTACCCGCGAATGAGTGCGCTGCTATCCTGAACGGGGCTCTGACTTTAAACCCTGCATCAAGCCCCTTACAGGACTTTCTCTTGAACGAACTGGAGACAAACGGCGGGCTATTCAACTATAAGACTCGAGAGTACCTGGCGTCCGGCAGGTTCGATCACCGTTTCAGCGATTCGGACCAGCTGACCGCTACCTACAGATTTGGACACGATCTCGAGGAAAATCCCGACGTGCAATCGCTTACCGGCTTTACCGCCGGAAGTTCGATTCACGACTATGACAACAATGCTCTAGCCGCTTGGTACCACCAGTTCAGCCCTACGGCTCAGAACGAAGCCCTTTTTCAGTTTGATTATGCCACCCTGAACGTCATTCCCAACGAACCGGGGGAAGTCGGACTTCAAATCCCCGGCGTTGTGAATAACCTGGGAACGAGCATCTTTATACCCAACTTCACCATCACTCGCAGATATGAACTTGGCGACAATTTCACTCTCATCCGCGGCCATCACACGATGAAAATGGGCGGTTCCGAGCTGCTGCGTGGCAATCACACCGAATCACACACTTTCTTCCCCGGCCGCTTCATCTTTGGCTCGCTACCCGGAGACCTTATAACGCCTCTGCTGCCCGCAATTGATCCGTTGCAAGCGGCGTCCTTTGGCCTCCCGCAGGTCTTCCAGCAAGGCTTCGGCAATCCGACCTATCCTTACTACGCTAGGCCTTTCACGGCGGCGTACTGGCAAGATTCTTGGAAGATTAAGTCCAATTTCACCTTGAATTACGGTCTCCGCTACGAACTCGACTCCCAGTTCGCTCCGCTGAGTACCTACAAGAAGAATTTTGGCCCCCGCGTGTCCTTCGCATGGGATCCTTTTAAGGATCACAAGACGGTAGTTCGCGGCGGGTATGGGATCTTTTATGCGCCAATCTACGCCCAGATTCCGGATGTTGATTACTCCCTGGGGGTCTTGAACGCGAATAAAAGCTCGGTAGCCAACTCAACATCCGCTGGGCAAGTGAATAACCTGGACACCATCTGCGGAATGTCGGGTGCTTTCGGACTTTTCCCAGGTAATGGAACGAGTCCGTGCTACCGCGAGATCTCGATCTATATCGTTCCGATCACTGGAGTTCCTGGTGGTAACCCGGCGCTGAACGCTCCGACAGTTTTCCAGACCCTCTTCGCTCAAGGAGCAATCTCCTGCACAACCCCTGCAGCAGGAAGCTACGCTTGCATTACACCGAATGGCGGCACAGGTGGGGCGGGCGGGCTATCCCAGTTCGGGTTGAACGTCACCAATGGCGGTCCGCTTTCTCCGCTTCAGGTGATTTTTACAGACCAGCGCAACTTTAGATCTCCCTATTCTCAGCAGGCTGAGTTCGGAATTGCGCGCGAAGTTGCTCCTGGATTCTCAATCTCCGCGAGTTACATCTATTCCCATACCATTGGCCTTCCCGTGGCCATCGATACCAATTTGCTTCCCGCTCCCATGAGCACAGTAACCTTAGCGAATGGCAAAAATTTTTCCTACCGAAATTGGAATACCACCGCTGCCAGCGCCGATCCGCTTGGTGGTGCGGAAGGATTGCCGTGCAACGCCAGTCAGGGGTTTGCTTGCTTTGTGAATCCCTTCATCGTGCAGAACAATCAGTACACTTCCGCTGGTTCTGCCATTTACCAGGCCGGAATTCTTGAAGTCAACAAACGCTTCAGCGACCATTTCACATTGTTTGGTAACTACACGTTCAGCAAGGGTTTCGACACGACGACTGATTTCAATAGCGATTATGGACCGCAAGATCCGACGAACTTGGGCGCCGACAGAGCGCTATCGGAATTCGATCAGCGCAACAAGGTCGTGGTGGCCGGCGTGTTTGACAGCCCTTTAAAAAATCCCATCCTTGCTGGTTTTCAATTGGCTCCCATTTTTACCTATAACAGCGGACACCCCTTTAACCTCTTGGCCGGTGGTGAAGTGAACGGTGACAATCACACCACCAATGAACGCCCCATTGGGGCCGGTCGTGACACGGGAATCGGCCCGGACTTCATTAATCTCGATATGCGCCTCACCTGGCAGCATAAATTAGGCGAGAAGGCCAAATTGCAATTTACGGCTGAGAGTTTCAACATCGTCAACCGTACCAACTATGCGAGCGTGAACAATGAAGTGAGCCCGCTTTTTGGACTTCCCACAAACCCCGCTGACAATACGGCGTGCCCCGCCTGTCCCCCCGGGCTTGGCAATACCACATTCAACGTGCACGGGAGCGCAGCCCTCTCTCCGAGCCAGCCGCTGGGCTTCACGTCCGATTTCCCCAAGCGTGAAATCCAGCTTGGTCTACGCGTGACATTCTAGTTGCCCTGGGGTCGGCTCGCGGCAACAATGCGGTGACGCAATCGCCGCACCGTGCCTGTTGGAGAGAGCGAGCCGATTCTCGCGACCGGAGATGATGAAGCCCGGACACATTTTCGATCTCAGCGGCCGCGTCGCCATCGTGACGGGCGGCTCCGTAGGCCTCGGCCGGCAAATGGCTGAGGGGCTGGCCGAAATGGGAGCGAATCTGGTGCTCTGTGCGCGGAAAAAAGAGCGCTGCCTGCAGGCGGCCGGCGAGTTACAAAAACTGGGCGTCCAGGTTCTTGCGCTCGGCTGCGACGTGAAGCAACTCTCCAGCATTCAGGAAGTCGTGGATGCCGCTGTCAAACATTTTGGTCGCATCGATATTTTGATCAACAATGCCGGCACCTCTTGGGGCGCGCCTGTCGAAGCCATGACGCTCGAGCAGTGGAATAAAGTCGTCGAAACCAATCTGACCGGGACGTTTCTTTTCTCGCAGGCAGTAGGGAAGGGAATGATTGCCCAGCGTCACGGCAAAATTATCAATATCGCTTCCGTTGCCGGATTACGCGGCTCTCCCCCGCAATTTTCAGCTATTGGATATAGCGCCAGCAAAGGCGGCGTGATTGCCTTTACGAGAGATCTGGCCTGCAAATGGGGCATGTATAACATCCAGGTGAATGCGATTGCGCCTGGCTGGTTCCCCACCGATATGTCAGAAAAAGTAATCGAGCGGAATAAGGATCGGCTCTTGGCTGGCATACCCTTAGGCCGCTTTGGTGGGCCGCAGGACCTTAAGGGAGCCGCCATTTTTCTCGCCTCCAATGCTTCGGATTTTGTCACTGGGCATACACTTGTTGTTGATGGGGGCCAATCCGCCTGATGTGGGCGAGCTAGGCAAGCCATGAACATTCCTCTTACCCCTTTGCGTTTTTTGCGGTACGCCGAGAAGCAGTATCCGCGCAGAATCGCGGTGGTTTGTAACGACCAAACCTTTACATACGCGCAATTTGCCGAGCGCGCTGGCCGTCTCGCAGGCGCCTTGCGCCAGTGCGGCGTGCAACATGGCGATCGCGTGGCTTTCCTCAGCACAAACTGCCATCGTCTGCTTGAAGCGTACTACGGCGTGATCGAGGCTGGCGCCGTTCTGCTGCCCTTGAACATCCGGCTGGCCTCGAGCGAACTGAGCTACGTTCTCAACGATTCCGGGGCAAGCGTTCTTTTTTTCGAAAGCCAGTTTCTCGGCTTGGTCGAGTCCTTTCGTAAGGATATCCCCAGCGTAAAAATGTTCTTCCAGCTTGATGGAGTGCCAGAGGCATCTTGGCTCTCCCCACAAAACTACGAAGCCCTGATCAACGCCGCCGCGTGCTATCTCACCGACATCGCTTCCATCGACGAGAATTCGCTTGCCGAGCTTTTCTACACCAGCGGCACGAGCGCTAATCTCAAAGGCGTGATGCTCACGCACAGAAATATCTATCTTCACGCACAAAACGTCTGCCTCGGTTTCAACACGGAAAACGGCGCCGTTGAACTCCACACCATTCCTCTCTTTCACGCGAATGGCTGGGGCGTCGCTCATTTCCTCACCTTGCTGGGAGGGAAGCACGTGATGATGCACCGCTTCGATCCCAAGGAAGTCTTCCGTCTCATCGAGAAGGAGGGCGTCCATTCGTGCAGCCTCGTTCCCATCATGGCCACGGCTCTGGTGAATTCTCCGGAGCGCACGAAATACAACTTGAGCACCCTGCGGCGCGTTGTTATCGGCGGCGCTGCCTCTTCGCCGACTCTTGTTCGCGAGGTAGAAGAAAAACTCGGCTGCGAATGTTTTTCTGGATACGGCTTGACGGAAACATCGCCCTCGCTTTCGATTTCTCCTATGAAATCAGGGCTCGGTTGGACCGGCGAGCAGAAGTATGTGGGCCAGGCAATGACGGGCTATGCGTTCCCTGGAACCGAGTTACGCGTAGTAGATGCCAACGATAATGACGTGCCGGCCGACGGGCAATCCATTGGCGAAATCGTTGCCCGCGGTGATGGCGTGATGGAGGGTTACTGGCATCAGCCCGAAGCCTCTGCCGACGTCCTGCGAGGCGGCTGGTTTCACACCGGAGACATGGCCACCCTCAACCACGAAGGCTATTTGCTCATCGTGGACCGGAAAAAAGACATCATCGTAAGCGGCGGCGAAAATATTTCCTCTCTCGAACTGGAAAAGTCAATCCTTGCGCATCCCGCTGTCTTGGAGGCGTGCGTAATTCCCGTACCCGACGAAAAGTGGGGCGAAGTCCCCAAAGCTCTGGTGGTCTTAAAACCGGATGCCGGCGTCATCACGGAATCCGAACTCATCGAGTTCTGCCGGTCGCGCTTGGCGCATTACAAGTGCCCGCGCTCCATCGAATTCGTGGCAAATTTGCCGAAGACCGGCACTGGTAAAATCCTGAAGAGAGATCTGCGGAAAAAATACTGGCAAGGTAAAGACACCCTTCGCCCGGATTTTGCCGTGGAGAAGAAAATTGTTTGAGCAAGCGAGTGAGGCTTCAAACGATTTGCGCTCGGACACTGGAATTGCATCGCAGTTCGTGCCGGGCAAAGCGAAGGAGTCTTGTTCATGGATTTGAATTTAACCGTCGAAGAGTCGGCATTCCGCGACGAACTCCGCGCTTGGCTCGCCGCTAACGTCCCAAAGGATTGGGATCAGTGGCGCGAAAAGCCCATGGAAGAATCCTTTCCCTATCTGCGCGCCTGGCAGCAAAAGCTCCAAGAAGGCCGCTGGGCTGCGGTTTCATGGCCCAAGGAATATGGTGGACGTAGCGCGACGCTGATGCAGCAAGCCATATTTTGGGAAGAGATGGCGCGCGTCGAAGCGCCGCCCATGGCCAATTCGCTCGGCTTGGGTCTCATAGGACCCACGATCATCGCGTATGGAACGGAAGCACAAAAAAAGCGGTACATTCCGAAAATTCTGAGTGCCGATGAAATCTGGTGCCAGGGCTTTTCCGAGCCGAACGCCGGTTCCGACCTCGCTGGTTTGCAAACGGAAGCCCGCCTCGAAAGCGATTACTACATCGTGAACGGCCAAAAAATCTGGACCAGCTACGGCTGGGTTGGCGATTGGTGTGAACTCGTTGTGCGCACCGACGCTACAGCCCCCAAACATAAAGGGCTCACCGTTCTCCTCGTGGATATGAAATCGCCCGGCGTAGAGGTTCGCCCTTTGCGCCAAATGACCGGAGAATCGGAATTCAACGAACTGTTCTTTCGCGACGTTCGCGTGCCTGTTGAAAATACTCTCGGTAAATTAAATGACGGTTGGAACGTGGCGATGAGCACCCTGATGTACGAGCGAGGTTCCTATGCCGCTCGGCTCCATCTCATCTTCAAACGCTACATTACCCGCTTGATCGAACTCTCGCGCACCATTCTCCGCAATGGCCGTCCCGCCGCCGAAGACCCTCTGATTCGCCAAAAGCTCGCGCAGTGCAGCGCGGAGATAGAAATCATGCGCTTCAACCAGATGCGCGCCTTCAGCCGAATCACTGCGACCGGTGTGCCGGGTCCGGAAGGTTCGATCCAGAAGATTTTTTGGAGCGAGCTCAACCAGCGCCTGCAGCAAGTCGCGCAGGAGATCCTCGGTTCCTACGGCCAGCTAATGGCCGGCGATCCACACGCCATCGACAAAGGGCTCTGGTCCTACGCCTACCTGCGTTCGCGCGGAAATACCATCGAAGCTGGCACCTCCGAGGTCCAGCGTAACATCATTGGACACTTCGTGCTGGGCTTGCCCAGAAGTTATTGACCCGGAAACGGCAAAAAGGATACGCCATGCAATTCGGTTTGAGCGAAAGCCAGGAATTTCTAAAAGACAGCGCGCGGAAGTTTTTTGCGGGTGAATGTCCCAGCACGGAAATGCGGCGCCTGATGGAAACGGATACTGCTTACGACGCCGCGCTCTGGGCAAAGCTGGCCGATCAAGGTTATACCGGCATTATTTTTCCGGAGGCATACGGCGGAGTCGGCCTCGGCAAAGTCGAACTCATGCTGCTGATGGAAGAAGCGGGGCGTGCGCTCTTGCCCGGTCCGTTTTTCTCGACGGTCGTGGTTACCGGTTCCATTTTGAATGTTCTAAGCACGCCAGAACACAAGGAAAAATACCTCGCGCCTATCTGCCGGGGTGAGCTGCGCGCTACGGTTGCCATTCTGGAATCAAGCGCAAGCTGGAATGTGCGGGATATTCGACTGAGCGCTGCCAACGGGAAACTAACTGGCGAAAAACTCTTTGTTTCAGACGCGGCTATCGCCGATTTTATCCTGGTCGTCGCGCGCAATGGAGTCTTCGTCGTGGATTCGAATGCGCGGGGCCTGAAGATCTCTCCGATGTCCGCGATGGACCTGACGCGGAAGCTTTACGTCGTCGAATTCAACGACACGCCTGCCGAGAAGCTTGGTTCCACTGCGGATCTTCCTCGAGCGTTCGACATTGCCACTGCCGCGCTTGCCGCGGAATTGGTCGGCGGAATGCAGCGAACTCTCGACATCACCGTCGAATACGCCAAGACTCGCAAACAATTTGGCAAGCCCATCGGAATGTTCCAAGCCGTGCAGCATCAGTGCGCCGACATGTATTTGGAAACCGAAAGCGCGCGCTCGGCCGTCTACTACGCGGGCTGGGCGCTGGAAGAGAATTCGCCGGATGCGGCAACGGCAGTCTCGATCGCCAAGATGTATGCCAGTGATGCCGCGCGCACCGTCGGCAACCGGGGCATCCAAATTCATGGCGGCATGGGCTTCACGTGGGAGAACGATCTCCACCTGTACTACCGCCGGGCGAAGGCATCGGAAACGGCGTTCGGCGACGCCACGTTTCACCGTGAGCGCATCGCATCCGCAGTGATCGATTCAGACAGTGTTTGCTCGAAGAGCGCTTGAATCTATTCTCCGCGTCGCGGCTTGCGCTATAACGAATGCTGAAAGGGCATTGCCACAAATGGGGATTCTCTTTCTCGTCCGCCACGCGCAAGCTTCGTTTCTCGATCCGGACTACGACAAGCTGTCAAAGCTGGGAGAGGCACAGGCACGTTTGCTTGGTGAGTATTGGGCGCGACACAATTTCGTTTTCGACCGTGCCTGCGCCGGCCCATGCTTGCGCCAGAAAGATACCCTCAAGCTCGTGACGGACGCCTACGCGAACGCCGGCCTCGAATTTCCCGAGCCTCAAACACTTCCGGAATTCGATGAGTACCAAGGAGAGGCGGTGCTCAAACGCAGTTTGCCCGAATTGCTTAAAAGAGATCAGGGCGTCCGCGACCTCCATGCTGTTTTCGAATCCTCGGCGGATTCATCCCGGCGTCATAAGGCGTTTCAGAAACTATTCGAGGTCGTTATCGGCAAGTGGGTGGCCGGTGAAATCCGCCCGCAAGGTGTTGAGACCTGGCTGCAGTTCTGTTCGCGAGTGAATTCCGGTTTGAACGAAATTCTCTCCAGCGCTGTAGGCGGCCAAAGAATCGCGGTTGTTACTTCCGGTGGACCCATCGCGGTTGCCATGCAACGCGCTTTGCGGCTCTCCCCGGAAAGCGCCCTGCAGGTGAGCTGGATGTCGCGAAACTCTTCTTGGAGCGAGTTTCTTTACAATGCGGAACGCTTTACACTCAGCAGTTTTAACTCTCACGCGCACATCGCGGATTCCGCAATGCTCACGTATCGCTAGGGAGACTTTTTAATGAGCGATTTGCTGGATCACCCGGCCGCCATCCGACCTGGCGAAGAGCTTAATTTAGCCAAGCTTGAACCCTACTTGCGCCTTCAATTTCCGAATGCGCCTGGTACGCTTGATGCTCGCCAATACCCCAGCGGCCATTCCAATTTGACGTACTCGCTGCGTCTCGGCGCGAAGGAGTTCGTGCTTCGGCGCCCGCCCTTCGGGAGCAAGGTTAAGTCCGCGCACGATATGAACCGTGAATTTCGCGTGCTCTCAAAGCTACACGCCGTCTATGACCCGGCTCCCGAAGTCCTCCACTATTGCGATGACGCTTCTGTCATCGGTGCGCCATTCTATTTGATGCAACCGATTCACGGCGTGATCCTCCGAAGAGATCCGCCGCCCGGTTTGGGTTTTCCTTCCGAAACAGCCCGGCGTCTTAGCGAGTCTTTTATTGAAAATCTTGTTCGCCTGCACCAAGTGGATTACGCAGCCGCGGGCCTTTCGGATCTTGGCAAACCACAAGGGTATCTGGAACGGCAAGTCCGCGGCTGGACCGAACGTTACTTTGGTTCCAAAACGGACGATTATCCGGAGGTGGAGAAAATTTCCGCTTGGATGCAGCAGCACATGCCCACCACGAACGCTAGTTCGCTCATCCACAATGACTACAAATACGACAATGTAGTGCTCGATGCGATGGACATCACCAAAATTGTGGGTGTCCTCGATTGGGAAATGTGCACGATCGGCGATCCTCTTACTGATTTGGGCACCGCGCTGGCTTATTGGGTCGATGCCACGGATGCGGAAGAACTTCAAGGAAATCGCTGGGGTCCCACAACCTTCCCAGGCAGCTTCACAAGAGAGGAATTTGTCCATTTCTACGCACGGAAAACAGGCTGCGACGCTTCTCAGATCGCTTTCTATCTTGCTTTCGCCCGTTTCAAACTTGCCGTCATCGCACAGCAAATTTACTTTCGCTATCACCAGGGCTTGACTCATGACGGGCGATTTGCATCCATGCCGGGGAAAATCCAAATCCTGCTCCGCGCTTCTTTACAATGCGCGCAAACTGGAAGAATCTAGCGTTCCTCTCGGCCTTCAGATTTGGATGTTGCAACGCCGCCGCCGCGCAAGCGTCAACGATTCATTCGGAGTAACGAACGATCCACTCCGCAACGCAGGCCGGCTTCTCCGATTGCTCGATTTCGATCGTGACTGCGTAGGTCGCGTCCACCGAGCCAGGAAGTTCTTTCAAATCGAGCATAGAAACCCGCGCGCGAATTCTCGAATCGGCACGCACGGCAGCAGGGAAGCGCACACGATTCAACCCGTAATTTACTGCCAGCCGCACTCCATTCGGGATTTGCATCAACTCTTTCAAGAAGTGGCTGATCAAGGACAGCGTAAGAAACCCGTGAGCGATTGTGGTGCCATAAGGAGACTGTTTTCCGGCTCGCTCGCGATCCAGATGTATCCATTGCCGGTCTTCCGTGGCTTCTGCGAACTTTTCAATTCGCCCTTGCGAGATCAGAAACCACTCCGTTACGCCAATTTCCTGTCCCACAAATTCTCTGAGCGATTGCAGGTCTTTGATAATCAACGGCGCCATTGAATTCGCCCCTTGCCCGTCTCGTGATTTTTTCGCGCCCGGGTCTCAATCATCAGAGTGAACCTGACGATCCTGCGGCTTTCTTGCCTTTGGCAAGTTCCCACTTCGCAATCGATTCAATATGCACTTCGTCCGGCCCATCGGCCAATCGCAGGGTCCGGGTTGCCGCCCATGCGCTTGCCAGAAACGTGTCCTGAGAAACTCCCGCGCCCCCGTGCGCTTGAATCGCCCGATCCAGTACGCGCAAAGCCACGTTCGGCGCCACCACTTTGATCATCGCGATTTCAGTACGGGCTGTTTTGTTTCCCATCGTGTCCATCATGTACGCGGCTTTCAGCGTCAGCAGTCGCGCCTGCTCGATCTCCATCCGCGAAGTGGCGATGTCCGCGCGAATCGTCCCTTGTTCGGCCAGTGCTTTTCCGAAGGCTACACGTGCTACTACGCGATTGCACATCGTTTCCAGTGCGCGCTCCGCTACTCCGATACACCGCATGCAGTGGTGGATGCGGCCCGGCCCGAGCCGCCCTTGGGCAATCTCGAATCCTCGCCCTTCGCCAAGCAGGATGTTCGAAACCGGAACGCGCACATTTTCAAAGGTGAGTTCGCCATGGCCATGCGGAGCATGGTCATACCCATATACCGTCAACATTCGCTCGATCTTCACGCCCGGCGCATCCATCGGCACCAGAATCATCGACTGCTGTTTATGCGCAGGCGCCGAAGGGTCGGTCTTTCCCATAAAGATGGCGATCTTGCAGCGCGGGTCGCCCGACCCGGAAATCCACCATTTTCGGCCATGAATCACGTATTCGTGGCCTTCCCGCACGATTCTCGCCTCGATATTCGTGGCGTCGGAGGAAGCAACTGCGGGTTCGGTCATCGCGAAACACGA
>Ga0187805_10000412_pt1 | contig 13939 bp, 13 predicted proteins | sample NC_wetland_sal_i_6_FD_132965 | JGI IMG/M metagenome (GOLD analysis project Ga0187805, IMG submission 132965) | Wetland sediment microbial communities from Neuse River Estuary, North Carolina, USA - Control_5 | ecosystem: Environmental > Aquatic > Freshwater > Wetlands > Sediment | place: USA...
ACTTTATTACGCTGTCTATGTGGATGTTCAGGGCGGTAGTGCCAGGCTTTACCACCGCGCTCATGCCCTGCAGATCGCCAGGCTGGGCCTTGGCGTCCCCAGACTTTGATATACGGGCGACCACCACAACTTTGTCGAATTCCGACAGCTTCATCTGGGGTGCCATCGCCATGCTGTCGTCCAGCGTAAATTGCAGGGGCAGGTCCCTTACCAGTTTGCGCACCACGGCCAACGGCATGGGCGGGCCCTCTGCCGCGCGCGCAATGATAAACACGGTGTCATCCGGCGCCGCCTTGGCCTTGATCGCATCGCCCAGCGTCACCGTGCCGCTGATGCGTTCACCGCCCGCTGCCGGCGTATTCTGTTCCGGGGCGGAGGTTTGTGCCGTTCTTTTCTTCTTGCCGCCTTGGGACCGCGCAAGAAAATCACGCGCCTGCTCAATGCCGCCCGCAATCACTTGAGCGTCCTGGGAATCGGGGGGCAGCTGTTTCAGCAGCGCTTCCCAATGACGCACTGCCGCCGCGTAATCGCCGCGCTCCATCGCGGCTGATCCGGAAAGAGAAAGCGCCAACAGATTGTTCGGATCCAGCGCCAGCGCTTTATCCAGGAGGTCAGTGGGGGGGCCGATCAGGCTTTTCCCATGCACCATCGCCATAACATCAGCATACTCTGCCCATACCTGCGGTTCGTTGGGCACCAGTTCGGTCAGTTTTTCATACGCTTTTGCCGAGTCTGTCCAGCGTTCCAGCTGGGCATAGGAGCGCGCCAGCAGCACCCAGTCATCCGGCATGTTCGGGTTTTTTGCCACCTTGTCTTCCAGATCCTTGAGCCCGGCTTCAGAAAGCACCAAGCCCGTGCCGTCAGCGCTCACGCGCTGTTCTTGCGGCAGGAACACATTTTGGTTGCCAAGTTTCCAGTATATCCCCACCGACGCGAGCGGGATAAGCACCGCCAGCACCGCAGCCAGCACCCTCAGCGGATTGCGCGGCAGCACGGCACCGCCAGCGCCCCCCGGTTTCACCTCATCCAGCAGGCGAGCCTCCAGTTCGCGCTTTCCTTGCTCATACAACTCCGGCGTCAGCAGGCCATTGGCGAGGTCGGCATCCATTTCCGCGACCTGGTCGCGGAATATTTCCAGGTTGGCAGCGTCGCGTGCCACTTGATTGTTTTTTGCCATGCCGCGCCAAAGCGGCCACATTACAAACGCGAGCGCTACCGCCAGCAGCAGCGCGCAAATAATCCAGAATTCAATCATTGCTTGTCTTCGTCTTCAAGTAAGGCGGCCGCACGCTGATGGGCTTCCGCGGAGAGATTGGTTTCGGGCACCGTTTTGCGGCGGCGGCGCAATTGATAGAACAACACGCCAGCGCCACACAGAAGCAGCGCAAATGGGCCGAACCACAGCAGTACGGTGTAGCTCTTCACCGGCGGATCGTACAATACGAAATCACCATAGCGCGCCACCAGGTAATCGGTGATTTCCTTGTCGCTCTTGCCCGCGCGTATCTGCTCGCGAACTTCGCGGCGCAGGTCCTCCGCCAGTTCGGCGTGCGAACTGGCGAGTGATTCGTTCTGGCATACCAGGCAGCGCAGGTTGGAGGCGAGGGCCACCATGCGCTTTTCAACCACCGGGTCTTCAGCCAAATCCTTCGCTTCGCCGGCCCAGGATGCGATGGGCAGCAAACCCAGTAGCGCGGCTATCAGCAATTTATTCATGGTTCCTGCTCCAGCTTGGCCACGAGCGGCAAAATCGTATCGTGAAGGTTTTTCGGCGTTACCACGCCGATTTCCTTGTAGCGGATCACGCCATTCTTGTCGATGACGAAGGTTTCCGGCACCCCGGTTATGCCGTAATCAATGCCTATGCGCCCTTCGGCGTCAGTCACATTCAGCACATAGGGGTTGCCGCCCGTGGCCAGCCAGGCCTCGGCATCCGCATTCTTGTCCTTGTAATCCAGGCCGACGATGGGCACCACGTTCTGTTGCGACAGTGCCATCAGCACCGGATGCTCTTCGCGGCAGGATACGCACCACGACGCCCACAGGTTGAATAGCCAGACCCGGCCCTTCATGTTGGCAGGCGAAAATTTCTTCGCCGGCTCGTGCAATTGGGGCAGGTTGAATGCAGGCGCTGCCTTGTCTATCAGCGGGGAGGGCACCAAATGCGGATCGCGGTCTTCTCTCAGGCTGACAAACAGCAGCGCGGCAAGCGCCAGGAAAATAACCAGGGGAAGAATGAAACGCATCATGCTGTCTTGCTCCTTTTCGCCATGGCAGGCGCGCTTTTTACATTCATCGCACCGTTTTCAGCCGGTTGGGCGGCCTGTTTTTTCTTGGCATGGATGCGGTAACGCCGGTCGCTCAGCGCCAATATTCCGCCCAGCGCCATCAGAATACAGCCGCCCCAGATCCAGTCCACGAAGGGCTTGTGGTAAACACGCACCGCCCAGGCGCCGTTGCTGTCCGGGATCGGCTCGCCCAGGGAAACGTACAGGTCGCGGAACATGCCGGAATCGATCGCGGCCTCTGTCATCGGCATGCCCGAGGAAAAGTACTGGCGCTTTTCGGGGTATAACTGGGCGACGGTCTTGTCATCCTTGCTGACGATGATACGGCCCTTCTTTGCCTGGTAATTCGGTCCTTCCGACTCGGCCACGCCGTCGAAACGGAAGGTGTAACCGCCGGCCATTACCGTGTCGCCGGGGGCCATGCGTACATCGCGCTCGGTCTCATAGCCTTTCACCAGCGTGACGCCGATGATGAACACCGCAATGCCCAAGTGTGCCAGCTGCATGCCGAAATAGCTGGGCGATTGTGATTTCAGCCCGCTTTCGCGCACCATGCGGCGACGCAGGTCAACCAGCACGGTGCCGATCACCCAGAAGGCAAGCAGCAGGCCCAAGGCGATCAGGGGAGTCCACTTTCCCAACACAAATGGCACCACGGCCGCGCCTGCAACGCTCGCCGCCAGCACCCAGCGCACGCGCCGCCAGATATCCGTCATGCCTGCCTGCTTCCAGCGCGCAAATGTCCCCATGCCCATCAACACCACCAGGGGAACCATGACCGGGACGAATACCGCCTCGAAATAGGGCGGGCCGACGGAGAGCTTGCGCTGCCCGTTGGTCAGGAATTCCATGATCAGCGGGTACAGCGTGCCCAGCAACACGGTGGCTGCCGCTACTCCCAGCAGTACGTTGTTGACCAGCAAAAAGGATTCGCGCGAAATCAGCTCGAATTTCCCGCCCAGGCCAACCTTGGGTGCGCGCCACGCGAACAGCAGCAGCGAGGAGCCGATCACCAGTACCAGGAAGGCAAGGATGAAGAAGCCGCGCCGCGGGTCGGTGGTGAAGGCATGCACCGATGTCAGCACGCCGGAACGCACCAGGAAAGTGCCCAGCAGGCTGAGCGAAAATGCGCCGATGGCGAGCAGGACCGTCCAACTCTTGAACGCGCCGCGCTTCTCGGTCACCGCCAGCGAGTGAATCAGCGCGGTGCCTACCAGCCAGGGCATGAACGACGCGTTCTCCACCGGATCCCAGAACCACCAGCCGCCCCAGCCCAGTTCGTAGTAGGCCCAGCCGCTGCCCAGCGCAATGCCGAGGGTGAGGAACACCCAGGCCACCGTGGTCCACGGGCGCGACCAGCGCGCCCAGGTGGCGTCGAGTTGCCCGCCTATCAGCGCCGACAGCGCAAATGCAAATGCGACGGAAAATCCCACATAACCCATGTACAACATGGGCGGATGGATCACCATGCCGGGATCCTGCAACAGCGGATTGAGGTCCATTCCGTCGGCTGCCGCGGGCAACTGGCGCTCGAACGGGTTGGAGGTAAACAGCATGAACAGCAGGAAGCCGGCGGAGACCAGGCCCATCACGCCGATCACGCGTGCCACCATTTCCTGCGGCAGGTGCTTGCTGAATTGCGCCACTGCCACGGTCCATACGGCCAGCAGGAAAGTCCACAGCAGGATGGAGCCTTCATGTCCGCCCCATACCGCCGCAAAGCGGTATTGCGCCGGCAGGTGCGAATTTGAATTGTGCACCACGTACGCGACGGAAAAATCGCTGCTGAGAAAAGCATACGCCAGCGCGCCAAAGGCAAATGCGACAAAAACGAATTGGCCGGCGGCGATGGGGCGGGCGACACCCATCAGCACGGCATTGTTGCGTGCAGCGCCGACAATGGGCAATATGCCCTGCAGCAGCGCGAGCAGCAGGGCAACGATCAGTGAAAAATGTCCAAGTTCCGGAAACATGAGAATTGCTCCTGTCTTATTTGCTTGCTGACGATGGTGCAGCGTTCACGCCCGAACCGGCCTGGGCCTGCCCGGCGGCGTTCCTGTCTTTTTGAGCCTGGTCCAAGGACTGCTTGACCTCGGGGGCCTGATAATTTTGGCTTCGGCCGCCGCTCTGCGGCTTAACATTCGCCGCGCTCATGTCAGCCTGCGCCGAAATTATCTGGCCGCTTTTCATTTCCCCACCTGTGCATTTTTGTCTTTTTGAGCCTGCTCCAGGGACTGCTTGACCTCAGGGGCCTGATAATTTTCATCATGCTTGGCGAGCACTTCGTTGGCGTGAAATACGCCGTCAGCTTCCAGTTTGCCTTGCGCGACCGCCCCCTTGCCTTCCTTGAACAGATCCGGCAGGATGCCCTTGAAAATCACTGGCATGCTTTTGACGGTGTCAGTCAGTTCGAAGCGAACAGTCAGCCCGTCGTTGTCGCGTTTCACGCTGTGGTCCACTACCAGCCCGCCGACTCGGAAGCTGCGGTCGTGCGGCGCTTTGTTGCCGTAGACGTCGCTGGGCGTGTAGCTGAAATTGATGCCGCCGTCCTGGTTCAGGGCCTTCACAACCAGCCATGCGACAACTCCGGCCGCCACCACTACTACCGCGATAAACAGGGAAACTTTTTTCTGGCGCGGGGTCATGCTACTCATCTCCTTCGGCGTCACGCATTATGCGCAACTGTCGCAACGTAATCTGCCTCTTGTGGCGCACCAGCACGATCTCCACGATAAAGACCGCCAGGGCCATGCCGTATGAACCCCACACGTACAGGCCGTAGCCGTTCATGGCAAAAAATTCGGAAACGCTCATTATCTCTTGAACTCCGGAAGGTCCTGCACCCATGTCGTACTGCGCTCGCGCTCAAGAATAATGCTGCGTACACGCCATAGCGTCATCGCAATGGCATAGGCCCAGCACGCCAGCAGCATGGTGAACAGCGCTTCCTGCATCGCGACATGCATGCTGGTGCCGCTGAATTTAATAGTTGCCCCCTGGTGCAGGGTATTCCACCATTCTACCGATTTGTAAATGATGGGAACGTTAACTGCGCCGACAATTGCCAGCAGTGCGGCCGCGCGGTCGGCGCGGCGCGGATCGTCAATGGAAGCATGCAGCGCGATAAAGCCCAGGTAGAGGAACAGCAGGATCAGTTCGGTGGTCAGGCGCATATCCCACACCCACCACGCGCCCCACATCGGTTTACCCCACAACGCGCCGGTCCACAGCGCAATAAAAGTGAATAGCGCGCCAGTCGGCGCCAGGGCACTTGCCATCATGCCAGATAGCCGGGTGTTGAAAATCAATCCCAGTGCCGCATAACACGCCATCACCAAGTAGATGAACATGGACAAAATGGAAACCGGCACATGGATGAACATGATGCGATAGGCCTCGCTCTGCACCGCATCGGTGGGCGCAACGAAGAAGCCTATGTACAGACCCGCAGCAAACAATATTGCGGCAGTTGCAGCGAACCACGGGGCCAGTTTGCCAGCCAGCGCATAAAATGTGCTGGGCGCGGAATACTTGAACCAGTTAATTGCCAAACCATTACTCCATTGAAATCCGCAACGCCTGGGCCGTCACCCAAGGCGTCAACACCAAAGCCGTCACCAGCGCCGCGCCTAGCAAGGACAAATGGGAGCTGTAAGTCACGCCGCTGGCGGCGGCTTCCACTGCACCCGCGCCGAAAATCAGAACAGGGATGCACAGCGGCAGCACCAGCAGCGATACCAGCACCCCGCCACCGCGCAGTCCCAGCGTGAGCGCCGCGCCGACCGCGCCTATCATGCTGAGCACCGGCGTTCCCATTACCAGCCCCAGCATCAGTATGCCCAATTGTTCTGCGGGCAACCCGAATTGCAGGCCCAGCACCGGCGCCATCAGAACCAGAGGCAGGCCGGAAGCCATCCAGTGCGCCAGGATTTTTCCCAGCACCAGCACCGGCAGCGATTGCGGTGCCAGCAGCATTTGTTCCAGCGTGCCGTCCTGGTAATCCGCCGAGAACATGCGCCCCAACGACAGCATCGAAGCAAGCAACGCAGCGACCCATACCACGCCGGACGCCATTTTACGCAACATTTCCGGTTCCGGCCCCACCCCGAGCGGGAACAGGCTCACCACCATGACAAAGAAAACCAGGGTGGTCAGCACGTCGGCGCGCCGTCTTGCCGCCAGCACCAAGTCGCGCCTAATAACCAACGCCAGCAAACCGGGCAGTGACAGCTTATTCATCATGAAAGCGTCAGGCTGCGGGTTTCCACCCCGGCCACTTGCAGCGGCTGATGCGTGGTAAATATCACCATACCGTCATTGGACAAGTGTTCGCCTATGAGTTCCTGCATCAATCCCACAGCCCCAGTGTCCAGCGCGGTGAGCGGCTCATCCAATATCCATAACGGCGCATCGGATACCAGCAAGCGCGCCAGTGCCACGCGCCGGCGCTGCCCCTGCGACAACACCTTGACTGGCAACAGTTCCTTGCCGCGCAGGCCCATGCGCCGCAAAGCGGCCAGCGCACTCTTTTCATCCACCGAGTTGCCCGCAAGGCCTGCATTGATGCGCAGGTTCTCCAGCGCATTCAGTTCGTCCTTGATGGCGTTCAGGTGGCCGAGATAGACCAGGTCGGCATAGTAAGCCTCGCCCAGTTCCCGGACATTCTTGCCGCGCCAGTGGATCTCGCCTGCCTCGGGCATGACGAAGCCGCACAAGGTGCGCAGCAAGCTGGTCTTGCCGCTGCCATTGGGGCCCTGCACCTGCATCAGTTCCCCGGCGGACAGCGAAAAATCCAGTCCCGAGAACAGCCTGTGGTCGCCGCGGACGCAACCAAGATTGCCGACTTCCAGCATTGCGCGAAAATGATGTCCGGTTAAATTAAAAAATAGCTATGGATTATACTACGGCTGCAGCAACGGTGCGCGCCGGTGAAAGTGCAGTTATAATTGCGCCCGTCTGGCAGCAACAACCATTTTTTTCAAAGGGATACCATGGGATTTTTGGCCAACAAGCGCATTTTGATTACCGGCATGCTCAGCAACCGCTCCATCGCCTACGGCGTTGCCCAGGCCATGCACCGCGAGGGGGCAATCCTGGCCTTCACCTATCAGGGCGAGCGCGTCAAAGAGCGTGTCGTCAAAATGGCGCAGGAATTCGGCAGCGACTTGGTCTTTCCCTGCGATGTGTCGTCCGACGACGAAATCGAGCAGTTGTTTGTCAGCCTGTCCAGGCACTGGGACAAATTCGACGGGTTTGTGCATGCCATCGCATTTGCGCCGCGCGAAGCGCTGGACGGCGAATTTCTCGATGGATTCAGCCGGGAGGCATTCCGCATTGCACACGACATAAGCGCCTACAGTTTTCCGGCCATGGCCAAGGCTGCGCTGCCCTACCTGAATAATCACAGCTCTCTGCTTACCATGAGCTATCTGGGGGCGGTGCGCACCATGCCGCATTACAACGTGATGGGCCTGGCCAAGGCCAGCCTCGAAGCCAGCGTGCGCTACTTGGCGATGGACCTGGGACGGCGCGGCAGCATCCGCGTCAACGGCGTTTCCGCAGGTCCGATCAAGACGCTTGCGGCGGCCGGCATCGGCGACTTCGGCAAGTTGCTGGCATATAACGAAAAAAATGCTCCCTTGAAGCGCAATGTCACTATCGAGGAAGTGGGCAACGCGGCCGCTTTTCTATGCAGCGACCTCGCCAGCGGCATCACGGGCGAGATCACGTATGTGGACGGCGGGTTCAATACCACCGCGCTTGGCACCACCGAGGGCTGACGCTCAATCCCGCCTCAGAATAAAACAAGGGCAAATAAGAACGCCACCTTGAGGTGGCGTTTTTATTTCAACTTCTACTGTTAACTGGCGCTTTGGGACAGACGGCTAACCCTTGCTATTTGCAGGGAATGCCCTTGAGCTGATGCTGGCGTTCTTCCTTGCGTCCGCAATATAGGCTTGCAGCAATTCTTCGCCTATGGCCTGGCGCAATTGCTGGGCATAGCCGGCGCGTTTGGCATCATCAATCGGGCCGGTCTCCTTGACCGCATCGACTCGCGCCAGCACATATCCTCCTTGCGGGCTCTCCACGCCGACATAGGCCGGTAATTTGCTGACATCCGCCTGAAGCACCAAGCGAGTCAATTCCGAATCCATATCCGACGCCGGATGCATGCGGGAGACGGGCTCCTTTTCGGCCGCCCACTTCAGGCTGACTTTGTCGCCGTGTTGCAATTGCGCCAGCATGGCTTGCCCTTGTTTGGCCGCCAGTTCGCCGGCCTGCTGGCGCATCAGCTTCTTCCTGATGGCATCGGCAACATCGGCGAACCGTTGCGTTCCGGCGGGCTTATAATCCAGCAAGCGTACCGCTAGCAGCTTGTCGGAAGCTATTTCAATTGCGGAACTGTTGCGCTTTTTCTTAATTACGTCGTCGGAAAAGACTGCCTGCAGCGCCTTGTCGGCCCAGGGATAAGCGCCGCGCTGTCCTTTTTCCAGCCAGCCGCTCTGCTGCACCGGCGCTTTTGCCAGTTCAGCCGCCGGCTTCAGGCTGTCGCTTTGCGTGTATGCCGCATCGTTGAATTTCTCCGAAAGCTCGGCGAATTTATCTCCGGCCTTTTGTTCCTTGATTTTCCTGGCAATGGCGGCCTTTACTTCTTCCAGGGGTGTCGTGCTTCCGCCTTTCACCTCCAGCAGTTTGATGATGTGAAAGCCATAATCGGACTGCACCACGCCGCTTATTTCACCTGGCTTGAGGCTGAAGGCAGCATCGTCGAAAGGTTTCACCATCATGCCGCGGCCAAAAAAGCCGACATCGCCGCCCTTGGCTGCCGAGCCGGGGTCCTTTGAATATTTCTTGGCAAGCTCGGCAAATTTACCCGGCGCTTGCCTGACTTGCTGCAGGATCGATTCAGCCTGCTCTCTTGCCGCTTTTTTTCCAGCTTCGCCTGCCTTGGGGTCGGGGGTGATTAAGATATGGGCGGCGCGCCGTTGTTCGGGGACGCTATAGTCTTCCCGATGTTTCTCGTAGTAGTCCTTAATTTCATCTGCGCTTGCCGAAGTTTCCGAGAGCAGGGAGTCGGCTGATAATATGACGTATTCGACGCGAGCACGCTCCGGCGTGGCGAATTCAGCTTGGTTTTCGTCATAATATTTCTTGGCGGCCGCCTCATCCACCTTGACTTGTTTGAGGAAGGCATCAGGTGCGATTTTTACCAGGCTTACCATGCGCTTCTGTTCGCCTGCGCGAATCAGGTCTTCCACCACCGCGCTTGATGCATAGCCGTTTTGCCTGTACGTATCGGTCATTTGACCATTTGCCAAGTCTTCTTTCAGGCGCGATTCCAGCATTGCGGGCGACATGCCCTGATTGCGCAGCCATGCATCATATTTTTTGGGGTCGAATTGCCCATCGGTCTGAAACGCCTGCGCTCCGGATATCATTTGAGCCAACTGCCTGTCCGTCGGTTCCAGCCCGGCGGCGCGCGCCTTGACCACCAGCAATTTCTGGCTGATCAACTGATTCAGGATCGCCAGCTTGAACTCGGGATTGTCGAATATTGCAGGATCAACGCGGCCGCGCATCATCTGGCTCATCTGCGCCTCCTGCTGGCGCAGGGCGTTATCAAACTCTTGCTGGGTGATTTTTTCTCCATCTACCGTGGCCAGCGCATCGCCGCCGCTTGACTGGCGGTACGAACTCACGCCCCAGAATGCAAAAGGAAGGATAATCAGGAGCAAGACAATCTGCACCACTCGTTTATTCTCATGCACATAATCAAACATGACAATCCACCTGGCCGTTTAAAGCAACGGAAATAATATTAATGAAAAATACAAAAATACAAATGAAAAAGGCGAACTCGCGTTCGCCCAGATTTGGCGGAGTGGACGGGACTCGAACCCGCGACCCCCGGCGTGACAGGCCGGTATTCTAACCAACTGAACTACCACTCCAAAAACCCAACTGAACTGCCGCTCAAAATGAGCGCAGCAACTCCTGGTGGGTGCTGAGGGGATCGAACCCCCGACATTCGCCTTGTAAGGGCGACGCTCTACCAGCTGAGCTAAGCACCCAACAAGCTGATTATTTTACCGCATCTTTCAAACCTTTGCCAGCGCGAAATTTCGGAACCTTTGCAGCCTTGATCTTGATGGCCGCGCCGGTCTGAGGATTGCGGCCTGTGCGGGCTGCGCGCTTGCCTACATAAAATGTGCCGAAGCCGACCAGGGTGACCAAATCTCCCTTCTTCATGGCTTTCTTGATGGAATCAATGGTGGCATCCAATGCGCGAGCTGCGGCAGCCTTGGAAATGTCGGCAGACTGGGCAATTGCATCAATCAATTCGGATTTGTTCACGTGAGTCCCCTTTATGATTTTGCTCGAAATTGACAGGAAATCCCTGCAACGGCTTTATAGCAAGGGTTTTAGACCGGGTCAAGCGATTCGGGCTATTGACGTGAAAAATTATTGTTGCGCGCAGCCCGGCTTTGCCGGCCTGCGCACCTCGCGTCAATGCTTTATTAACTGGGATGCGGAGACTTTTTCTTCCACGACAGGAAGGGGTGCGCTGGGCGGCACGAAATCGGGCAGCGGCTCCGGCTTGCGTTCCAGCGCCATTTCCAGCACCTGCTCGATCCATTTAACAGGGTGTATGTCCACCTTGTTTTTGATGTTGTCCGGTATTTCCACCAGGTCCTTGGTGTTCTCTTCGGGAATCAATACGATCTTGATGCCGCCGCGATGCGCTGCAAGCAACTTTTCCTTGAGGCCGCCAATCGGCAACACTTCGCCGCGTAGCGTGATCTCGCCGGTCATCGCGACATCCGCGCGCACCGGGATGCCGGTGAGCGCCGAAACCATGGCGGTGCAGATGCCGATGCCCGCACTGGGGCCGTCCTTGGGGGTCGCGCCTTCCGGCAAGTGGATGTGCAAATCGCTTTTTTCGTAGAAATTTTCCGCAATGCCCAGACTGCGCGCGCGGCTGCGCACCACTGAAAGCGCTGCCTGGATGGATTCCTGCATCACCTCGCCCAGCTTGCCGGTGGTGGTGGTCTTGCCCTTGCCCGGCAGCACGGCGGTTTCAATGGTCAGCAGTTCGCCGCCGACTTCGGTCCACGCCAGCCCGGTGACCTGGCCGACCTGGTTGTGCTTCTCGGCAATGCCGTACGAGTAGCGGCGCACGCCGAGGTATTTGTCCAGGTTGCGCGAGTTGATGGAAACTTTGTGATCGCGTCCCTTGAGCAACAGGGACTTCACCACTTTGCGGCAGATCTTGGAGAGTTCGCGGTCCAGGCTGCGCACTCCGGCCTCGCGCGTGTAATAGCGCAGGATGTCGCGGATGGCGCTCTCCGAGATGCTAAGCTCCTCCGGCTTGAGGCCGTTGTTCTTCAACGCCTTCGGAATCAGGTAACGCAGGGCGATGTTGACCTTCTCATCCTCGGTGTAGCTCGAAACAAATATGAGTTCCATGCGGTCCAGCAACGGCGCAGGAATGTTAGTGCTATTGGCGGTGGCGACGAACATCACGTCGGACAGGTCGTACTCCACTTCCACATAGTGGTCGACGAAGGTGTGGTTCTGCTCCGGATCCAGCACTTCGAGCAGCGCGGAGGAGGGGTCGCCGCGGAAATCCATGCCCATCTTGTCCACTTCGTCCAGCAGGAATAGCGGGTTCTTCACGCCGACCTTGGACATGTTCTGCAAGATTTTGCCGGGCATGGAGCCGATGTAGGTGCGGCGGTGGCCGCGAATCTCCGATTCGTCGCGCACCCCGCCCAGCGACATGCGCACGAACTTGCGGTTGGTCGCGCGCGCAATGGACTGCCCCAGCGACGTCTTGCCCACGCCGGGCGGACCGACCAGGCACAGGATCGGCGCTTTCAGCTTGTCCACGCGTTGCTGCACGGCCAGGTATTCGACGATGCGTTCCTTGACCTTTTCCAGGCCGTAGTGATCCGCTTCCAGCACTTCCTCGGCCTTTTTCAGGTCGGCGCTGATCTTGGTTTTCTTTTTCCATGGCAGGCCGAGCAGAACGTCTATGTAGTTGCGCACCACCGTCGCCTCGGCAGACATGGGTGACATCAGTTTCAATTTCTTCAACTCGGATTCGGTCTTGGCGCGCGCCTCCTTGGGCATGTGCGCAGCCTTGATCTTTTTCTCCAACTCCTCCATGTCGGCGCCTTCCTCGCCTTCGCCGAGCTCCTTCTGAATCGCCTTGACCTGCTCGTTCAGATAGTACTCGCGCTGGCTTTTCTCCATCTGGCGCTTGACGCGGCCGCGGATGCGCTTTTCCACCTGCAGGATGTCGAGTTCCGATTCCAGCAGGCCCAGCAAATGCTCGAGGCGGCGGCGCACCTCGAAGATTTCCAGCACCTCCTGTTTCTGCTCCAGCTTGAGCGGCAAATGCGCGGCGACCGTATCCGCCAGCCGCCCAGCATCGTCTATTCCGGCCAGCGAAGTCAGGATCTCAGGAGGGATTTTTTTGTTGAGCTTCACGTACTGGTCGAACTGCCCAACCAGCGCGCGGCGCATCGCTTCCGCCTCATGCCCCATTTCTTCATCCACCGGGATCACGCGCACGTCCGCCTCGAAGTGCGTCTGCTGGTCGACTACGCGCAACAATTGCGCACGTTGCGTGCCTTCCACCAGCACCTTAACGGTGCCGTCCGGCAGCTTGAGCATTTGCAGGATGTTGGCGATGCTGCCGATGCCATACAGGTCACTGGTGGAGGGCTCATCCTTGGCAGCAGACTTTTGCGCCACCAATACGATGCTCTTGCCGGCCTCCATGGCAGCCTCGAGCGCGCGGATGGACTTGGCGCGCCCCACAAACAAGGGGATGACCATGTGCGGGAATACCACCACATCGCGCAGGGGCAATAGCGGCAACGGGGTGGCGGGTGATGTGACGTATGTTTCGTTTTCTGACATGGCGAGTTTCCCTGCTGATTGGCTAATTGTAGGGGTAAGATGGGGCCGCGGCAAAAAAATTCAATTGCCTTTTTAAGGGTTTGATTATAAAAGCGGAAAAGTTGACGCCCGCCTCAAACCCCGGCAAACCGGAAAAAACGCGAGCGGCTGGTCCTTGGAGCCGGAGCCCGCATGCGCCACGCGCGCTTTTCGCCTGGTCTTACTACCACGAGGAAAGCTCGTTTTGCCACCCAGGGCCCTAGGCAGCCTTGGGGGTGTCCGCGTACATCACGATAGGCTTGATCTCGCCTTTGGGCCCGCCATTGTCGTCAAGAACAACTTTCTCGACATTTTCCATGGAGGGCAAGTTGAACATGATGTCCAGCAGGGATTGCTCCAGAATCGAGCGTAGCCCGCGCGCGCCGGTCTTGCGCGCCAGCGCGCGCTTGGCGATGGCATGCAATACCTGTTCGCGGAACTCCAGCTCCACGCCTTCCATGGCAAACAGCTTCTGGTACTGCTTGGTCAAGGCATTCTTCGGCTCGGTGAGTATCTGGATCAGCGCGGATTCGTCCAGATCTTCCAGCGTGGCCACCACCGGCAGACGTCCCACGAATTCCGGAATCAGGCCGAACTTGATCAGATCTTCCGGTTCGACCTCGCGCAAAACTTCGCCCACCGCTTTTTGATCGGTTCGCTTGGATAGGCTGGCGCCGAAACCGATCCCGGATTTTTCCGAGCGA
>Ga0187805_10000413_pt1 | contig 13914 bp, 13 predicted proteins | sample NC_wetland_sal_i_6_FD_132965 | JGI IMG/M metagenome (GOLD analysis project Ga0187805, IMG submission 132965) | Wetland sediment microbial communities from Neuse River Estuary, North Carolina, USA - Control_5 | ecosystem: Environmental > Aquatic > Freshwater > Wetlands > Sediment | place: USA...
CGGTCGAGCTCCGTGCGATAAATCTCGTTGATCAGCCCATGCGTCGGCGAGTGTGGACGGTTGTCATACAGCACCACCCGCACGTGCCCCTGGCTGATGAAAATCCGGTCGTCGTGCAGATGATGTTCGTGCCAGCCCTTGATTTTTCCAGGCCGGATGGTGAACTGATAAACGTATACGAGCGGAGCCGGATGCGGCGGGCGATGGGGGCCGTAAATCTCGCAAAGCGTCCCGCGATCGTCGGCGTGGGTGGTCATTTTCTGAATCACTACGCCGTCGATCAGCCGCATAACAGGGCTGCCGTCGGGCGTTACTGTCTGTCTATCCTGAACCGGAGTTGGTGCCACCGTTCTAGTTTAATTTATTGGTCATCGAACCCGCGCAACTTTCGAAATTGCGACACGGCCCAACCCGGCGTGGTCGGCTCCGGAGGCGGCGGAATGTGCGGAAATTTCATGGGAAGACGGCGCAGATGAATGCGGGCCATTTTCAGCGCCTCGCGCGGCATAAACCAGGGATCGCGCTCCAGCCGCGCAACGCATTCCGCCTGCTCATCGCTGCGGCGCTCGCGATAGCAATCCTTGCGGCACGTCGAAACGAATTTAAAAACCGTCATCTCCCCGGTCGAGCAGAACTTCATTCCGGCTTCGTACGCGCGAAGCTGGAAATCGGCCTCCGGAGTTCTCCAGATGGTCCGATAATCGCACCAGCCGCCGGTCCTGGCGAGGATGTCGCGCCGGTGCATGGTGCCCGAAGGAGTCAGCGCCTGCACCACGTCATAGCGCCCGCCAGGGAACTGGTTTTTAAGCACGCGGATATTCGACTCCGGCGGTCCGATCCATTCGACCAGCGACGCCGCGAAATCCGCTTTCTCCCGGCGCATCGCCGCGAGCATGGTTTGAAGATGCGCCGGATGCCAGACGTCGTCGTGGCCCAGGTACGCGATGTATTCGCCGCGCGCCATTTCGAGCCCCGCATTGTTCGGCGCCGACTGGTGGCCGGTGTTCGATGGCAGATTCTTCCAGCAGATCCGCGCGTCGCCGAAGGATCGCGCGACCGCTTCGGAATCGTCCGTGCATCCGTCGCCGATCACCAGAATTTCGAAATTCTGATCGGTCTGCCACAGCACGCTGTGGATCGCGTAGCGCAGCACGGTGCTCCAGTTGTACGTTGCGATGATGATCGAGACGGCCGGCGCCGTGTACGGCTCGGTTTGAATGCGAACGCGCGGCAGCGGCATCGCCACGTACTTGAGAGATCGCGCCGCGAGCGTTGCCAGACGCGAGGGCGAAAGATAGTCGCCCACTATTCCGCGCGCGTTCCGGTGCGCGATCCCGCCGGACGAAGCTGCGCTTCTTCCAGGCGTTTGGTCTCCTGCCAGGTGAAAATCATGCGGTCGATCACCGTCAGGTTGGACAGCACGGCGATCACCCACAGGACCGCCGCCATGCGGTCGAATAGCGCGCCGATGATCAGCAGCACCACCCTCTCGGGACGCTCCATGAAGCCGACTTTGCACTGCGGAATCGTGTTCTCCGCGCGAGCGCGCGTGTAGCTCACCATCACCGACCCGGTCATCACGATCGCCGTCAGCACCACGTAACTGAAGCGGTTGATCGACCCGTACCACACCAGCAGTCCGACCAGTAATGCCAGGTCCGAATACCGGTCCAGCACCGAATCGAAGAATCCGCCGAAGCGCGTCACGCGGTTCGTCTCGCGCGCCACCCGGCCGTCCACCATATCGAACAATCCCGCGCCGATGATCACCGCGCCCGCCCAGCGAAGCTGATGCACGGCCAGCAGCGTCGCCGCGCCGACGTTGATCAGCAGCCCGATAAACGTCAAAACGTTGGGGTGAATCCGCGACAGCGCCAGCCCCCGCACGATCCAGTGAATGATTTTTCCGAAAACGATGCCGATGGCGCGCGTGTACGTCATCTAGGTCCCTGATTGATGAATGGTTGTCAATTCGATGATCTCCATCTCCCGGGTCCCGCCGGGAATCTGGATCCTGACCGAGTCGCCTACCTGCTTGCCCAGCAGCCCGCGGCCGATCGGCGAACTGGTCGAGATCATTCCCTTGGCGACATTCACGTCCTCGCTGGTTACCAGCTTGTAGCGGATACGCTCATCTTTGTCGATGTCCAGCACCACCACGGTCGAGCCGAGGCCGACGCGGTCGTGCGGGATCTGCGACATGTCCACCATCGAGAGCTCGCGCAGGCGGGCTTTCAGCTGCGACAGGCGCGCGTCGACGAAGCGCTGGCGCTCCTTGGCGGCGTGATACTCCGCGTTCTCGCTCAGGTCGCCGTGCGCGCGCGCTCTCAGGATCTCCCGGGGAAGGTGGATGCGCAGCTCGTTTTCCAAGGCCGCGATCTCCTCCTGGAGCTTCCGCTTCAGCTCTTCCATCGTCCGATTGGATTATACCTCGGAAGGCTCGGTTTTTACCGGTGCAGAATTTTGCGCCGCATGTCCGGCCAGAATTCCTTGAGCACGTTGAATCCGGCGTCGCTGATGACGTTGACCCCGAACTTCTCGGCGGTCATACCCAGGCCGCGATTCACGCTCGGATAATAGAGATTCGAAAGGCCGGCCGCGATCATGTTGCCTTCGATTTCGGAGTTGTTGAAGCGCCACGCGCCCCCATCCGTGCGCGTCACCAGCACGCGCGACATCGCGTATCCGGCACGGTGCCATTTGCTGCCCGAGCCCAGCCGGAAATAGCGCGGATCTTCATGCAGCAGCACCGGCAGGATGCCCTCGGAAAGATAGGTGCTGATCGCGCCGTCCGCGAACGTCGCGCCGTAACGTTTCGCGTAGCCCTGCGCGCCCTGCCCGAACGCGTATTCATTTTCTTTCTGGTAAACGGCGGCATAGATACCGGTCAGCGCCCAGTTGAACGGATCGAAGCTGTCATGCGCCGCGATTTTGAATTTTTCGCCAGCAGTGATCGGAGAATAAATATGCTCCGGACTCTCGACCGTCGCGTAGTTCGGCACCACGCCGAAGATATGCTTATCGTCCCAGGTGGGGGAAAATTGACGCAGCGGCATGGCGGAAACATCGGGCGCGGGATCGGCGCCTTCGGGCGCCTGCGCGGCCAGGATGCCTGCCCATACGGCGGCAGCAAAAAAAATGCGCATCGATATCATGACGATAGAAGGCGTTTTGCGGGTACAGGGATTACTTGGAAAGCTCCCGGCGCATATTTTCAAGCGATTGTTGCATCGAAACATTTCCTGGCCAAACGGCAGTGCTCGCATCGCCCGGGTGCTGCGAAACCCCGGCGAATAAAGGCACCAGCTCCGGATCGCGCCACCCCCGCCGCGCCTCTTCGAGCATGATTTCGATGGCGTGTTGATGCGAAAACGCGGGTTTATAGGGGCGCGCCGTGGTCAGCGCGTCGTAAATATCCGCCACCTGCAAAATCCGCGCGAGCAGCGGAATCTCTTCGCCGGCGAGCCGGTCCGGATAGCCGCTGCCGTCCCAGCGCTCGTGATGGCTGCGGATGATCGGCAGCACCGGCGCGAGCGTTTTCATGGGACGGCAGATCTCCTCGCCGCGAATGGTGTGCTGGCGCATGATCTGCCACTCTTCGTCGCTCAGCAGGCCGCGCTTGAACAGAATCACGTCGGGAATGCTGATCTTTCCGATATCGTGCAGAAATCCGCCGCGATACAAAGCGAGCTGATCCTGTTTCGGCAACCCCAACGCCTGCCCCAGCGTGATGCTGTAAGCGGCCAGCCGTTCGCAGTGCAGACCGGTGTATTTGTCGCGATGCTCCACCGACTGCGCCAGCGCGAACAGGATCGTTTCCGCCTCTTCGAGCGAGTCGACCAGAGCTTTGTTGCGCAGCATCGCGCGGATCCGGGTACGCACCACGGTCGGCTGCAGCGGCTTGATCAGGAATTCGTCCGCGCCCGATTCGATTCCCGCGATCTCGTTTTCCGGACCTTGAACGCTGGTGACCATCAGGATCGGAATAAGCTGCGTGCGGCGATCGTTCTTGATGACGCGGCAGAATTCGGGGCCGCTCATCTCCGGCATCATCAGGTCGACAATCACCAGGTCGACTTTTTCGCGCTCGAGCGTAGCCAGCGCGGCGGACGGCCGCTTGGCTTCGAGAATTCGATAGTTCGCCGTCTTGAGCATCGCCTTGAGCAGGCGGCGATTGAGGTCGATATCGTCCAGGATCAGAATGGTCGGAGCCTGGGCTGCGTCTTCAAGGACGTTGTCCCAACGCGGCTGGTGTGTTTCCGGCCGCAGGACCACCAGGTCCCGGGGCTTTCTGGGGTGGCTCGACACAATTTTCCTAGGGGACTTATCGTCGGAACCCTAGGAAAAGATTAGACAAAACCTCAACGCAGGAACCTTGCAAGGATGCTCAGCACGTAATTCTTGGTTTCGGGAATGTCCGGAATACCCCCGGCCTGGTCGACTCGCGTCGCGCCGGCGTTGTACGCGCTGAGCGCTTTTTGGACGTCGCCGTCGTACCGATCGAGCAATTGTTTCAACAGCTTAGTACCTGCTTCCAGGCTCTCGCGCGCGTCGAACGGGTCCTCGACCGCGAACTGCGCCTGGGTCGCCGGCATGAGCTGCATCAGCCCTTGCGCTCCGGTTTTCGAGATCGCGCACGGTTTGAATCCGGACTCCTGCCGGGCGATTTCCTTCACCAGCGAGGCGTCCACGCCATGTTTTTGGGAAGCCTCGTCGATCATTTTCGAAAGCTGCGGCTGCGGAATCGGATCGCAGACCGCGGACGGCTCTGGCCCTAAAACGGGCGCCCCGATTGACGTTCCGGCCGCGCGGGCTTGCCGTTCGATCGACGCGCGCTGCTGATCGAGCGAAGCCTGCATCGCCGCACGCACCGCTTGGGGATCCTGCGACAACAAAACCAGAAAAATCCAGTTCACAGGCGTTTATCGGCCGAAACGGGCCTTTCCTGACCTCAGGGTTTTCCGGCCTGTGAGCGTTCCAACGACCACGCGCACGGCTCATAGCGGCTCTTGCCCCCGTCGTTCACCGTGAACCTTGCGTTCCCTTTCCACAAGGTCGCCGCGGCGTATTCGCCGTCTTTGCGCAGCGCGTAGAACTGAATATCCACCTTCGACAGCCACTGCTTGTCGTCTTTGAAATTACGCGCGATGCGCTTCAGGGCGTCCAAACACGCGTCTTTCGGCGACATTCCGCGGCGCATGTTTTCGACCACCGCGTGCGCGCCCGCGATGCGGATATTTTCCTCGCCGCGGCCGGTCGAGCCCACGGCGCCGATGTCCTGATCCACGAACAGTCCCGCGCCGATGACCGGCGAATCGCCTACCCGGCCGGGAATTTTCCATGCCATTCCACTGGTAGTGGTCGTTCCCGACATTTCGCCCTTTTCGTTCAGCGCGAGACAGGTGATGGTCCCGGTGGTCGGATGCATGGCGACGTTCCACGCCCATTCGAGCAGCGCGTCATCGGCCTGAGGAAAACTCTGCTTCAGCATTGCGAGAGGCGGCTTTTCCGGCCCGCTGTCGATGCCGGGACCCCAGTTGGAATGCCCGTTGCGGTCGCGCAGAGATTGTTTCCACACCAGCCACGCGAGGCGTGACTTCTCGGTCTGCAAGCTTTCTGCCGGAAATCCCATGGCGACGGCGAAGCGGTCCGCGCCTTCGCCCGCGAGCATCACGTGGTCGGTCTGCTCCATGACGAGTTTCGCGATTTTCGATGGCGTGCGGCACCCGCGGATGGCCGCGACCGCGCCGCATCGCCGCGTCGGCCCGTGCATCACGCTCGCATCGAGCTCAGTGATGCCGTCTTCATTCGGAAGTCCCCCGTAGCCGACCGAAGTATCCTCCGGATCGAGCTCCTGAATATTTACGCCGGCGATCACGGCGTCGAGCGTGTCCGCGCCTTGCTTCATCAAGTCCATCGCGCGCTGGGTCGCGCGAATTCCGGTGCTGCCTGAAACGCAGATTCGTTTCGGATTCGCCGCACGTGTCTGTCCTGCGGCCAGCGCGGCGCCGGAAACCAGCAGCCTTCGTCGTGTCATGCAGATATCTTATTCCGCCAGCTCCTGATCGAGCCAGGCCAGGTATGCATCGGCGCCGTCCACGACGGGAAGCGCCAGAAGCTCGGGAACCTCGTAGGTATGGATCGCGGCGATCTCGGCGCGAATGCGCGGCAGCAGATCGCGCCGCGATTTGATCAGCAGGAGGAATTCGGCGGCATCCTCCACCGCGCCTTTCCAGCGGTAAATGCTGCGAATTTTCGGCGAAATATTGACGCAGGCGGCCAGGCGTTTGTCGATCAGGTGGCGCGCGATCCGCTCGGCCTCCTGCTCCGTTTCGCAGGTGCTCAGAATGACGATTTTGTCGGTCATCTGAGGATCAGAATAGCGTTTCGAACCGCGCCATTACCGGCAGGGCTTGCGCGCGCCATCAAACGTGTGAAAACCGCACGCTCACGCGTGGCGGCTGGTCCATCTCGTTCACGGATCGCGTCATGCGGAAGTTTTCCCGCAGGCTCTTATGCTGAATCGATTCACCAGCACCGGCCCATCTCAGATACTCCGCAACAACGCCCGCGCTTCCTCGGATTTCGCATTCGGAAAGTCGGCCGCCGGCAGCAGCTCCGCCAACTTGCCGCGAGCCAGCACCCCGATCCGATCCCCCAGCTCCATCGCCTCCCGAACATCGTGGGTCACGAACAGAATCGTTTTCTTCAAATCGCGCGCCAGGGCAACAAATTCGCGGCGCGTCTCCACGCGCGTCACCGGATCGAGCGAGCCGAACGGCTCATCGAACAGCAGCATCGGGGGATCCGCCGCAAGAGCCCGCGCGATTCCCACGCGCTGGCGCTGCCCTCCGGAGAGCTCGCGAGGATAGCGCGCGCCGAATTCCTTCGGCGGCAGGCCGACGCGCGTGAGCAGCTCGTCGACGCGCGCCGCGATTCGCTCCGGCGGCCATTGCAATAGCCCGGGAACTACGCCCACGTTCCGCGCGACAGTGAAGTGCGGAAACAGCCCGACCTCCTGGATCACGTAGCCGATCCGCCGCCGCAGCTCGATCGGATCCCACGCCGCAGTCGCGCGCCCTTCCACCAGAACTTCGCCGGCCGTAGGAAGAATCAGCGCGTTGACCATCCGCAGCGCCGTGGTCTTCCCCACCCCGCTGCGCCCCAGCAGGACGACCGTCGTTCCACTGGCGACATCGAGTGTAAGCCCGCTCAAAATCTCATGGCCGTTGACGCGATACGCGACATCGGCGAAGCGGAGCATAGAGGAAGAGTACATGAATGCCCGCCCAACGCGCTGTCATCGGGGACGCGTTGAGGCGCGACAGTAATGGAGCGCGTCGGTCATCTCGCCCGCCACAGGCTCTCCGCGAAGGGCCACTCCTGGTCGACCCACTGCGCCTCCGGCACGAAGCCCGATTCCTGCGCCAGCTCGTCGATCTCCGCCCGGCGGAACTTGTGTGACGACTCCGTCCAGATCGTTTCCCCCGCCTGAAACGCGCACGCGAATCGAGCCTCGCGAATGGTCACCGTCTGATCCAGGCGCGAGCACAAGTGCATCTCGATCCGCCGCTCGCTTTCATTCCAGCGAGCCTGGTGCTCGAACGCGCGCAGGTCGAAGTTCCCGTCGAGCTCGCGGTTAATCCGCCCGAGCAGGTTCAGATTAAATGAAGCCGTTACACCTGTCGGATCGTCATACGCATCCAGCATGACCGCGACCGGCTTTACCAGGTCGCAGCCGACCAGCATCGCATCGCCTTCCCGCAGCCGGGCGCGCACCTGCCGCAGGAAATCGGCGCGGCAGCGCGAATCGAAGTTGCCGATCGTGCTCCCCAGGAACAACACCAGCAGCGGCGCGCCATTGCGCGGAATGCGATCGAGCCCGTTCAGGTACGACGCCTCCACCGGCTCCACGCGCGCCAGCGGACACAGCTCCCGCCGGCATTTTTCGAGCGCATGCGGACTCACGTCGATCGGAAAATATTCCCCCGGCGCGAGCGCTTCTAAAATCGCGCGCGTCTTCCGGCCCGACCCGCTGCCGAACTCGGCGATCGACCAGAACTCCGGCGGGAGCTCGCGCGCGCAGCGCTCCAGAATCCGCTGATCCGCACGCGTCAGCCCGTATTCGGGGAGCGCCGTGATCGCATCGAACAGCGCGCTGCCAAGCTCGTCGTAGAGATACTTCGACGGCAGCTCCTTCTGCGGCTTCGATAAGCCGTTGCGCACTTCGCAGGCGAATTCGTTCATCGGTTTTGAACCAGGCGGAATCCGGCGTACACGTACGGATAATCGGGGCGAAACCAGTTGCGGAAGCTGGATCGCAAGAAGCACTCGGCCGTGCGCGGCGACGCGCCTTTCATCACGAAATGCCGGCCGTCGAAGAAATCCGCCGAGTAGCCGGGATAAAACGGAAACGGCTCGAAGCCGGCGAACGGAGCGAACACCGTCGAGGTCCACTCCCATCCGTTGCCGATCAATTGCGACACTCCCAGCGCGCTGGGCGGACCCGCGGCCGCGCTGATCGGGTCCCAATGCTCGAACGCCGCGTTCACCGGCGACGCCCCCACCGCGGCGCGATGGAACTGCGCTTCGGTGGGCAGTTCCGCGCCGCGAAAGCGCGCGTACGCCGACGCTTGCGAATGCGTCACGTACACCGGCCAGTCCAGCGGAAGCGGGATTTCACCGAACATCGCGCTCAGATTCCACGCGTCGCCCCGCCGCACCCAGAAATGCGGCCCCGGCGCGCCGGAGCGCACGTAATCGAGATATTCGCCGTTGGTTATTTTGAACCGCGAGATGCGGAACGCGGGAACCTCCACGGTGTGGACATCGAATTCGTTGTCCCAGCCGAAGCCATTGTTTCTCGGGCGGCCCAGCGTCACCGACCCCTCCGGAATCTCGACGAAATCATTGGCGACCGGACGCGCTTCGCCGGGAATCGGCACGGGCCCTCGCTTCTTTTCATACGGCAGATTGTGGAATAGATACGCCAGCGTTTCCGCGTGCATCAGCCGATGCTCCACGGCGACATGCAGAAGCTGCTCCGGCAGTCGATCGAGCTCCGCGTCGAGCTCGCGACGCACCCGCGCCGCGTACTCCCGAACTTCGTTTTCGCGCGGCCAGTCCGAGGGCTGATCCGCGGGCGCGCGGCCCGGCTCCGGATCGATTCCGAACGCGAACAGCTTGTCGAAGCTCGGATGAAAGGCGGATTTCGAGAGCGCGCGCTGCGAAAACAAATTCCAGTCGAACGCCTCGACGTGGCCCAGGTAAAAAATCAAGCGGTGGCGCTCCGGAACCGGGCGGTCGTACAACGCTGCGGGATCGAGCAGGGAAAATAAAGCATCGGTGCGGGCGCGGGCGCCCCGTATCGCCGCCGTTCGAGCGGTCATGGGATCCTCCAGCCTGAAGGATTATTGATGCATCTGCGAATCATAACGCATCAAATAAGCGCAACTGTTGCACGGGATGGTAACCTGGGTGTAACGGTCAGGTGCGGTTCCACCGGTCACCCTGATATTCTGAAAACCTACATAGGTTTCGATGTCTTTTCAGATACGCCCCCTTAAAGAGTTCTTGGTTCGTCCGGCATTGCCGAAGACGCTCGAGCGGCTGTCCGAGCTCGGCCAGAACCTTTTGTGGAGCTGGGATCATAACCTGCGCGGATTGTTTCGGCGCCTGGATCCGGCCATATGGAAATCGTCCAATCACAATCCGGTGGTGATGCTGGGACGCGTTCCGCAGCCGACGCTCGAGCGCGCCGCCGCCGATCCGCGATTTCTCGCGCTGTACCGCCGCGCCTGCGAGACGCTCGATACATACCTCGCCGCGCAACCCATTGGGCAGCCCGGCGCTGCCTCCAACATGCTGGTTGCCTATTTTTCGATGGAGTACGGCCTGCTCGACTGTTTGCCGATCTATTCCGGCGGCCTGGGCGTGCTTTCGGGCGATCATCTGAAGGCTTCGAGCGATTCCAATCTTCCGCTGGTGGGAATCGGCCTGCTGTACCAGAAAGGGTATTTTCACCAGACGCTGGGACCGGACGGTTGGCAGCATGAGCGGACGCCGGTGAACGATTTCTACTCGCTGCCGGTCACGCCTGTCACGCGTCCCGACGGCAGCGAGATGCTCGTGACTGTGACGCTCGCCGGCGCGACCGTGTTTCTGAAAGTGTGGCGTATCGATGTCGGCCGCGTGAAGCTGTTTCTGCTGGACACCAATATCGCGCAGAATGAACAGGCCGATCATCGCGATATCACGGATCAGCTCTATGGCGGCGACCGTCACACGCGCATCCGCCAGGAAATCGTCTTGGGAATCGGGGGTTTACGAGCTTTGAAGGAGCTCGGGATTCAGCCCACGGTGTATCACATGAACGAAGGGCACTCGGCGTTTCTGGCGCTCGAGCGGATTCGCGTGTTGATCAGGGAACAGCAGTTGAGTTTCGAGGAAGCGCTGGACGCGGCGCGCAGCGACAACGTCTTCACCACCCACACCTCGGTTCCCGCCGGCATCGACCTGTTCGATTCCGGCCTGATGTGGGAATATTTCCAGGATTATTGCCGCGAGTGCGGATTCTCCTTCGACGATCTGCTGGCGCTGGGACGGCGCGATCCGGCGGACGCGCAGGAGCCGTTTTCGATGGCCGTGGCGGCGATCAAGATGTCGGCGTATCGCAACGCCGTCAGCCGCCTGCATCGCCGCGTATCGCAGCACATGTGGGAATCGCTGTGGCCGGAGCTGCCCGTGTGGGAAGTCCCCATCACTTCCATCACCAACGGCGTGCATCTTCCCACGTGGATCAACGGCGATCTGGCCGCGGTCTACGATCAGTATCTCCAGCCCGACTGGCGCGAAGGGAATTTCGACGCGAAGCTGTGGGAGCAGATCTCCGAGATCCCCGATGCCGAACTGTGGGAGGCGCATCGCCGCCACAAGCGCCGCATGATCGCTTTCGTTCGCGACCGCGCCGCGCAAAGCGCGATGGAGCGCAACGCGCCCGCCGTCGAGGTTCGCCGCTTGCAGGAAGTGCTCGATCCCGAGACGCTGACCATCGGCTTCGCGCGCCGCTTCGCCACCTATAAGCGCGCCACGCTGATCTTCCGCGACCTGCCGCGGCTCAAGAAAATTTTAATGAACGCGCGTATGCCGGTGCAGCTGGTCATCGCCGGAAAAGCGCATCCGCAGGATATTCCGGGCAAGTCGCTGATCAAGGAGATCGTGCAGATCTCCCGCGACCCGGATATTTCGCACCGCGTGGTGTTCGTCGAGGATTATGGGATCCAGGTCGCGCGCGAGATGGTGCAGGGAGTCGACGTGTGGCTCAACACGCCCCGCCGCGGCGAGGAAGCCTGCGGCACCAGCGGGATGAAAGCCGGAATGAACGGCGTGCTCAACATGAGCATTCCTGATGGATGGTTCGACGAGGCGGCCGAGCAGTCCGGGGGCTGGATGATCGGCGATCGCGAGCCGTATTCACCGGAGCAGGAAGACACGCACGCCGCCTGTATCTATTCGCTGCTCGAAAACGAGATCGCGCCGCTGTTCTACGACGCCCGCGACCAGGGCGTACCCGTCGAGTGGATGCGCCGCGTCAAACAGTCGCTGAGATACATCAGCGCGAACTTCAACTGCCAGCGCATGGTGAACGAGTACCGGACCCAACTGTACGAACCGGCGCACAAGGGCTACGAAGCCACCACGCGCGACCATTTCGAGGCAGCGCGCGAGCGCTCCCGGTGGAATCGAACGGTTACAGAAAAATGGCCGCTGGTAGGTTTCAAGAACTTGGCGATCGGACCGGACGGCGCGGTGTCGACCGGATCGCCCGTGCCGCTGCGGGCCGAAGTCGACCTCGCCGGGCTGGGCCCGGAGGATGTTCGGGTGGAAGCAGTGGTAGGCCGCGTGGGAGTGGAGGGGGATTTAGAGGAAACGGAGGTCCTTACACTCGCTCCGCTGGAACAACATGGAACGGTCTTTTTGTTTGGCCGTGATTTTGCTCCGTTAACCACAGGAAGGCTTGGATATTCGCTGCGGGTCAGTCCGAATCACTGTGACGATCCGTTGAATCGGCCGACAAATGCACCGATGAAATGGGCCGGAGTGATCGCGGCTAGTACTAGTTGAAGCTAAAGATCCGTAAAAAAGGGTCGATGGAAGGATAGGACGAAAAGATTTTTCTGGATTCCGCGCCGAGTTCGTGGTACATAGTTTGTAGACATCAGCGGTTGTCCCTGGTAAGGCTCGCATCCTTCGGAAAAAAAGGTCGGGGATGAGGGGCCGCGCGATGGCCTGCTGTCTCCCGGAAAATTTGGCCTGTAAACACGGTTGGATCTGGTTCCCGGCATATTTGTACCCGTTCTTGACTGCTTCCGTTTTCGATTCGCAACACAAAGGAGTAAGCCAACCACAATTCGTATGGAAGGCGATCGCAAGTACCGGCAGCGCGGCTATATGGACTCAGGCCGCGAATATACCGGAAACGGCGGGCCCCGGCGCGATGAGCGCCCGCGTCCGCAGGGTCCACGACCTCCGATCGACGTAACCGGCCCGCGGCTTCCGCGCATGGTACAGGCAGTGACCGCCGCGCGCTGCTACAACTGCGCGACGGCGCTTCCCTCCGACGTCGACTGGAAAGGGAACTGTCCCAAGTGCGGGGTCGCGCTGCACTGTTGCAAGCAGTGCGCGCACTTCGAGCCGTCCACGCGGTTTCAATGCCTGAAACCCGTGCCGGTCCGGATCTCGCCCAAGGACGCATCCAATGAATGCGAGCTTTTCAAGCCGCGCGTTACCGTCGCCCGCGACGCCGCGCCCGCCAACGGCAACGCATCCATCGCGCCCAGCGTTCCTGCGCCCAGAAGCGCAACCGACGCGCGCGCCATCTTCGACAGCCTGTTCAAAAAACCAAACTGACAGAATTCCCTGCCCCCTCAGCCACATACATCTTCGGCCCGCCGCCATATCTGCGCACTTGCGTCTATCCTCGAATCGAGAGACGGGCGCTCCCTGAGCTTCCCGGACGCCGCGCGGCGGTCATCCATGGCACTGATCGTCGCAACGCAAGCCTTCGGGCCGAGAAAGGGGCGGAGGCTGTGACCGCATAAAGATCAGTCCCCGGTTGTCGGGGGTTATCGGCATCTGGTCCGGACCAATTAGATAGTTTCCTCCACTTCCTGACGGTCGTGGTTCCGCATCGCTTTTTGGAACCCCGACCGCCAGGGAGGGGAGAACGATTTATTCCGGCTCGCGCAACGTGCGCGTCGCCAGTTGCAACACCACAGCTCCGCACAGCGCCAGTGCGCAAAGCGGTGCCGCGTTCATCTCGCGAGCGTAATGGCGAGCAGCAGCGCGCGCTGCGTTCCGATATAGGAATCCTTAGTATCGAACGCCTCGTCGAGCGCGTGCGCTCCAGTTCCGCGCCCGCCACCGCCGATCGTGATCGCCGGAATCCCGAGATTCATCGGCACGTTCGCATCGGTCGAGCCTTCGCCGGGTGAGCCGGTGAATCCGAAAATCCGGGACACCGCGAGCGCGGTGATGACGATCGCCGAATCGTTCGAGGTCACGCCGGGCGGGCGATAGCCGACCAGCTTCGGATCGGCCGAAACCGAGCCGCGCGACGGCCAGCGCCGGTTCTCCTCATCCACTGCCTCGTTCACCGCAGCCTTGAATTTCGCGTTCACCGCTTCGAGCGATTTCTGATCGGAGGAGCGCATGTCCACCTCCATCCAGCACTCGAACGGAATCGCGTTGACCGACGTTCCGCCGCCCACTCGCCCCACGTTAAATGTCGTCTTGGGCGTCTTGGGAACATCGAAGTTGTCGATCTTGGCGATCGCGCGTCCCATCGCCTGAATCGGATTCGCCATCCCGAACGCGCCGAAGCTGTGGCCGCCGGGACCCCTGAACTCGACACGA
>Ga0187805_10000414_pt1 | contig 13911 bp, 20 predicted proteins | sample NC_wetland_sal_i_6_FD_132965 | JGI IMG/M metagenome (GOLD analysis project Ga0187805, IMG submission 132965) | Wetland sediment microbial communities from Neuse River Estuary, North Carolina, USA - Control_5 | ecosystem: Environmental > Aquatic > Freshwater > Wetlands > Sediment | place: USA...
CGATCAAACTCAAAAACGGCCTCACTTCATCCAGAGTGCAAACAGACCTTCGCCGTCCACGCTCCATCAGCGTACACGCACAACTCAATCTCATTTTCATGTCAATGGGTGGGCCCCCAGGCCATGCAAACTCAAAATGCTTGGTCGCAGTTTGAGCTTTGAGTCGGGTGTTGTGCTGGAGGCTCTAGTCTTCCGACTTGTAGATGCGGTCGGACAAAGCACTAAGCAGCAGTCCCACGAACGCGATGAAGCCACCTATAGCAAAAGCTCCGTCCACGATGGCCATCGGACTATTCGGACGGACATAAACGGCCTCGTACCCGTTTACCAACCCACACAGTAGTGCGCCGAATGCAGTAAGCCACGCGTATTTGTTCCACCAGTTGTTCGACATGACGCCACCGGGGAAGGATCGTTCTCGCGTGAATGTTAGCATTGGCAGCGCGATGGTTGGCGAACAATCTCGCACTCATTAAGAGTGTCCCTGTCATCACTGATAGTTCCAATCGACGGTCGACCTGCGCGAAGATAATCATACGAGTCGAACGCCTTCCTCGTTATGCCCGCTCGATGCGAGCGGCCACGTTGCCAAGGCGACCCCCTGGGGAGGCCACAAAATGCGCCACGCGCACAACATCCGTCCCGCAGACATAATGAATCCTGATCTACTGAGCCAATGGGTACTCATCGGCGGTGCAGTCGTAATTGTTGGCCTGCTGGTCGCCCTCCTCCGGGCACTCTGTAGTTTGATTGAAGCGGCCCATTAAACTATCCCGGCACAATCAGCTGGGGAAAATTCGCGGTTGCACTCATCAACAGGTCAATGAGGGGTCTCGCCTGGATTACGACAGTTACGGGAACCTGAGAGAAAGACGAGGGAAAAGAAGCGGACGTTGGGCAGGCGATTAACAGTTTCGTTTCGATGCCGACCCGATCTGTTTCTGATGTGACGTGGAAACACTGTCATCACTGTCAGTTGCTGAACCTAGCAGCCTGTATTGAAATTTGGGTACGTGCTCCTAGCAGTGGTGGGGCGCGATGTCCACTTAGGTCTTTTCGAAGAAAACAAACGGATATGGCGGGTCCGAATCGAAAATGGTGGCAGATCTCTTCAACTGCATTCAAGAGCTGAGAAAAAGGAGAGGCATCTATGCACCGAAACATGACTGTGGTAAGTCTGATGGCAATGGGCGTTCTGGCATGTGTATTGTCCTTCCAAGCGAGTGCCAATGCACAAGTAAAAGGAATGATCATTTCCCGGACCGGAGAGACGTTGATCGTGAAGTCCGGGAACGGGAACACTACCGTGGTTCTCACCGATTCCACAACAACTAAGGATGATCGTGGACTTTTTGGCTTGGAAAAGGAGCACTTGTCCAGTGTTGTGCTTATACCCGGACTCAAGGTGGACGTTGACGGAACCACCGACGACCAGGGCCGGGTGGTAGCGAAAACCATCACCGTCGATGGCGACGACCTGGAAGCATCTGAGATGATCGAGGCCGGCTTGCATCCCACTGCCGAGCAAGTCGCGGCCAATGTGAAGAAGCTCGAGGCTCACCAAGCGCAGCTCGCGGGCCACGATGTGCAACTCGCATCGCACCAGGAGGGCATCGAAACCAACCAGCAGAACATCGCGGCTAACAAGGAGCAAATTCAAAAGAACATCGGGGATATCGAGGAGCACGAACAACGTTTTGCCGCGTTGACCGATTTTGACGTCAAGGGCGAAGCAACCGTGAAATTCACGGTCGGTAGCTCCACGATCTCGAAGGAGGACCAGGAGGTGCTCACGAAACTGGCGGAAACCGCTGCTGGGCTCAAAGGATACATCGTCGAGGTGATGGGCTATGCCGACGCGACCGGCAGCGCTGCGATGAACACACGACTGAGCGAAGCCCGCGCTAAAGCGGTGATCACTTATCTAGTCCAGCAGGGTAACGTACCGATTCGGCATATCGTGGCGCCGGGCGCGATGGGCGAGTACGGCGCAGCGGCACCGAACGAGACTAAAGCGGGGCGGGCGGAGAACCGTCGGGTTGAGGTTAAAGTCCTGGTGAACAAGGGCATTGCCGGCAGCTAGACGCCGCTCTTTGCACAGTACGGTGTTCCGTATCGACGACTAGGGACTGCAAGTCGGGCGTAGCTGGTAAGGAGGAGGCTCATTTATGTCTGCGAGCGGGCTCTTGTGCCGAACAAGAGAGAACTGTGACTATGTCTTGTCAGCAGTGCTCACCGCTCCGCTGCGGCTTGAGGGGAACTGTTGCCTCTCTTTCCTCCCAAGCCGCCGTATGAAAAAGACCTACGACGAGATAAGACGCCAGACCACGGTAAGCGGGGTAGTTGGCGTAAAAGTGCGCCGGTTCGTGAATAACATTACCGGCTCAAGTTGGTTATCAGCAAGCAGCGGAATTACCATGAGCAGCGCCTGAATTTCCTTGCGCACGCGCTCACGCGGCCGGGATATTGGCGTAAAGTGATTTTGCGAACATAACTGTGTCGTTTCCTGTTATGCCGACCGACCGTTAAGATCGGACGCCGAGTCCCCAAGCGACTACGGGCTGGTTTAGAACGCAATCGCGGCAGAGATCTGGAGTGTGTATCCCTGGAAGGTAGATCTGCACTTGAATTCACGAAAATACTTAAGACCGACGCTCACCTTCTGTTCCGGTAGTACCGCGTTTGCCGTGAACCCCAGAGCGTTTACTTTGTAGTACGCGGCTGCCTGTTCCGGCCTAATGTTCGGGCCGTGTTTATTCGTCGTCTGCCACTGGCCGTATCCCACCAGCCCAAGCTGAAGGCGCAAGCTACGTTGAAGGGGAAAAGTATGGGTTAGCGAATAGTCGAGGTTGAAGGTCTGGCCCGGGTGGACCATCGTGCTCTCTTGGGTACCGTGAAATTCATACATCTGAAAGGCAGATAAGGCAGTGGCTCTGCTCGGGTTGAGATAGATCGTCTGTCCACTCGCAACGACTGAGGTCCAGTAACCTGAACCGACATTCGTGTTGGCACCCGCGCTATATCTTCCGGTCGGCGCCAGAAACCCATAGATCCCCCGAATAGCAAAGCGCTGTTTGCGCCACCCGAGAATGAACGGTTGATAATAGGAATCCGCAAACCCGCCACCACCGCTGAGGGCGCCATTGACATCTGAAGTGAGCGAGTTGTTAGCAATCGGAAGCGTAACGGATGCCGAGAATACTGCCCCGCCCAGGCGAGCCATTTCCTTCTTACTCACCCACACAAAACTGTTCATGTCCATCATGATCGAGTTCTGCCCGGTAGCCAATATTTCGCCATGAGCGCCTTTCTCTTCATCCCGCGAGAAAAAAACAAAAAGGTTTGAATAAGTGATTCCGGGTTCAGGTGTTACCCCAGAGTTCGTTGCACTCATGCCTACGGGATAGACCCCTCTGACTTGTGCTTGCATGGGAATCAAGGCAACGAAGTTAGCGACGGCAACGAGGACAACTACAGCAAAGAGGCGCCATGCGAAATGTGCTCTCATCAACGTTCGCGGGTTGTTCCAAATGTGGGGAAACTCTGCGGTCCCAAACTTGTGGTGTTCTAAACCGGAGTTTCTGCACTTCGAGTTCCAAAAATACGCGCCAGCGGCATGAGAATCAGCAACCCGACGACGGCAACGACAACAATCATGACGAGTACTTTGGGGTCGTCGAAGTCCTTGCCGCCAACCACCAGTGCAGCGGCAATATTGCGCTGTGCAGTCGCTAACGCCAGCACACCCTTTGTCCCGAGGCCCGGACCGCCGAGGAGCCACCCGATTCCAGCACCGGCGAAAAGAAAGAGGATGCTCGCCAAAATGCCCCGTGTTCCGAACAAGGAGATTACGTTTCGAATGTTCGTCACCAACAGCAGCACGATCAGAAGTGCCAGGCTGAGACTGGAGATCCGGTTAAGCGGCGCGCGCATTCTTTCAGCAATGCTTCCGAACCGGGCGTTCACTGCAAGCCCGGCACCCAGTGGGAGCAACATGAGAAGGACCAGAGAGCGTGCTATTTTCATTGGGTCGACCGAAACGCCCTTCAAAAGCAGGGGCAAGACGAGAGGCATGTAGGCCACGGTCAAAACCATGAGTAGCACCATTAATCCCACGGCAAAGGCAAGGTTGCCCTTGGCGATTCCTGCCAGCTTGGGAAGGAATGGCGCGCCGGCAGCTGCGCCTAGCAAAAGCAGGGCTATGCCGAGCGGCTGGTCAAGCCTTAGAAGTCTGGCGATGCCTAATGCCCCCAGTGGCATCAGCACAAAATTGGCGAGCAATGCGAGAAAAACAAGTTTTCCATTGCGCAGAGGAGCCACAATTTGCCGAGTAGTGAGACTCAAACCAACCGCCAGCATACTTGAAACTACAAAGGCCAGCATCGTTATCGGGACTGCCTTACTCAGGAATTCCATTCAACCTTTCCCGTGTAGTGCTGGTGCACTTCGCGTTTCGGATCAGGCGACAGCCTGAGTTTTCTTCGCTGGCATCTTGCCTGACAGTGGTATCGTTGCCAGGTTCTTCCAGAAGTTCTCCAACGACTCGACGCCGCCAAACAACGTCGTAAATATCGTGGAGTCCGCCAGCAGGATGTTTCCGGCGCGTTGTGCATTAGGTGGCATCCAAATGAACGAGTTGAACTCGGTATTGCCCGCCTGGGTGAAAGGATGCGGTCGGTCCAAGTCAATCGGTTGGCGTGTAAGCACGCGGACCGACTTTGAGTCATCGGTAGTCAGCGCATAATGTGGCAAGTGGGGATGAAAGTTAAATGTGGTAACCCCGTTGAGGAGACCAAGCTCATCCACGTCTTTGTTGATTGTCAGCGCCGCAATTTGTTTTGTGCCTTTGACGAGGGCCGGGCGAAGTCCGAATTGATTCATCACCGGCACCCCAAGTGCTTTCATCATCGAACGCGTGTATTGTCCGAAGCGCTGCTGGCGAGGGACGAGCGCATCCCCGTGGTGTGTATATTCCAGTTGGCGCTGCTGCAGATCTTCTGTAAATCCCACATCGTGATGGGGCCCAAGCAGAAGGCAAGTTCCTTCTCGTTGCAGCCACTTGCGGACCGCATCGACCTCCTCTGAGGCCGCCTCCTGCTCTGAAAGTAGGTGATCGAGACCGAACACCATCAGCGTGTCTGTGTCCGCGAGGATCCGTTCGTCGATCGGAAGTTTGTACCCCGCCTGGTCGATTCGTTGAAATACTGCAACCGAATGTCCGGTGACTTCACCAACGACCCTCTGGAACGCGAGCGTGGAGCGGTGGAACAATTCCAGTGTCCCGGCAATTCCTTGCAGGAAATGCATTTCCTCCCATTCCGTTCCCTCATACGCGGGCCAGGCGACTCTCCGGACCTCGGTCATGGTCGAGAAGCGATTATCAAGTTCAGTGGTGTTCCGGTTGGCTTCCCAGGGGTAACTCCAGGTCCAGTAGATTGAAACTCTCCGTTTACCCGGAGTGTACTTGCGGGGTGCATGATTCTGGTTGTAAGTACGCGGCGGTTGAGGAACGGAGCTCATGATTGCCTACCTTTCTGTCCTTTACAATGACCTCTGTTTCAAAGACCAGCGCCCAGCGACGCCAGATATCTGAGCGCCTTGATACCCGGCAAAAAGAAGTAAGCGCCGCCTCGGATAGTGGTGAAAGCGGGCAGGCCCTTGATCTTTTTCCGAATAGGCCGCTTTGGGATGGTCATGTCAAAAGTGCCGTCCTGGGTACCGAAAATGGGATCGTGCTCGTTTCCCAGTTCGTGAAAGTTTGGGTCGTTCGCCCACACATTCATCGCAAATTCAAATTGGCGGACGAGGCTCGCACAGCCCACGAACGCGGCGATGCCTCGCTCTATACCGTCGTCGGGGACACCTTCCGGCAGAGGCGGACCGTAAGTCCCCCCTCGCCGGATCATCTTCCGCCGGTTCATGTTCACTGCGGTATCGCGCGGGTTCATGCGCCGGATGTGTGCCCCGAGCGGGCAGCCATAGCCGTGAGGGTCCATCTTTGCGTAGTTAAAATCGTTGCTGCGCTGAGAATCAGCGCCGAGCTTTGGATCGTCTCTATCCGGCGTCAGGACAAGCGGAGCGCCGCTCCGCCATCGTCCCATCAGCTTGGCAGCTATTAATTCCTGCTCTTCCGGTGTTTCACCACGGGCTCGGAGGAAATCGCGAAACGCGCCTACGTGCTCTTCCATTCTCAGATAGGCAACATAGCTGCCGTTGCGAGAAAGAATTTCCGGCTGCGGCAATCCGGCAGCAGGACCTTCTTCGTCAGGATAGCCAAGAAAAAATTCGCCCGCTTTGATCGGTAGGCCAGAGCCGGGCGTCGGCTCTACTCCCGTTCCCTCGATGACCGGCTGTGAGAGCCGATCCCTGTAGCCGAAGTGTTCGTGAGCGTAATCGAACGGGGGGATAGCTTCCAGATCTAGAGCTGAGAGCACTTCGACTCCGCCGCTTTGCGCGACATACCGTTCGTGCTCCCCGCGACAGCGCTCACGTTCGGCCACGTCGCGGGCAAACAGTACGACAATCGCATGCAGGTTAGGACTGGCGAGTCCTCCCACCCAATGATCGGGATGATTAGCGCCTGTGGTGCCGAGGACCCCCGCCCGGGCCGCCATGCCCTGACGAAACTCTTCCGGGAAGGTGGCCAATGATGCTTCAGTCACACCGAGCGTTTGCAAACCGTTCCAGGTGAAGCCAACGGTCACCCACCTTGCGTCAAGTAGGCTCGATCCGACAGCACTTGCCGTGCCCACCTTATCGATCAGGCCCGTCAGCCACTCGCGTCCGCCTGCCGGGTTCCCAAATGTCAAAAACTCGTACCGTGCTGCCCGCGCCGGTGGCCTCGCCATCAGGAAGTGTTGAATATCGTCAAACTCAAGCGAATCTAGTTTTGCTGTGCAATCGGTCAGGTCACCTGAGATCCCATGCGATTGTTGCAAGATGGCCACGGCCTCTCCGTCGGGAGTAACCAATAATTCTGCTACTGCATTATGTCGAGCATGTCGCTAAACGTTGCCTTGAGCTTAAGGGCCTTCTTGATTTCGTCGGCACTTACGTAGGGATATTCGCCGTATTCCAAGAAGCTCGCGCACTGATGATCGCGAAAGAACTTGATGACCGCTGTCACGTTCGTCTTCCAGTCCTCCGGCCATCCTTCGAGGTTTACGAAGACCGTGGTAATGCCGGTCTTGACGAAGAGCGCCACAGCGTCTTCGAGATATTTATCGAAATCAGTGTCGAAGATGCCCTGATACATGAAGTGCAAGCCCGAGCCGACGTCGAACAAGATCCAGCGGAGATAGTGGAGTTTCAACGGGGCGAGCACGGAGGGATCGGCGTTCACAGCATCCTCAATGCTCTTGCCATATTCGCGGATCGCCTTCTCTCTGCCAGGCTTGACCTTTGCGACGACTGAAAAGCCGTAGCAGGCGGGAGTCTTGGGAAAGACTGGTCCGTAGCGTCCTTTCTCAAGTTCGAAGTATCCCTCCTTCGGAATTGCCATCGCCTGTGGTTTCGTCCAATCGCGCTCTGTGGACGTTGAGGGTGTTGCGGGCGCTACTGTGGCCATGTCAGTCTCCTATTCCGGTTCTTGTTCCTCGTGCCGGACTCCGCTGTGGATGCGGTTTTCCCAGAACCTGCGAGGCAGACTGTACTCTTAGCTATAATCGGGGACATTTATACTGTTAGTCCTTACAGTGAGTGGGTGAGCACTTCTCAGTCAGTCGAAAATTGTGACCGGGCCCCGCCCGCCCGCCAAACGGGGGGACTGGAACACCTCGGCCAATGCCCTGTGAGTAAGACATCGGAACAAAGCACGAGGACACTCCAGAGGCTCAAAGAAGAGGCTCTGGAATGCGCGCCCTATCGATGTACTAGTTTTTCTGTCACACGCCTGTGTAGCTCCGCGAAGGCCGCCGGAGTTCGGTCCGCCAAGGCGCTGTATGGCCGTTCGTGATTGTAATGTTCGCGGACCTTCGCCAGCTTCTGCCAGGCATCTTCCAACGAAGAAAACCACGGAGACATTCTGGCATTCTTGACAGTTTCCCCTGCAACGCCGAGCGCCGATTCTGAATCGTCAAGCCATGGAGTTTAACTGGGCCCAGCTTTACCAGTTCTGGCTCAGCCACGCAGTTAGGTAGTGAACGGTTTCTCAGGGGAACCAATTCGTAGAGATCGCCACTGCTCCAGGTTTTAAGGTGGAACCCGTGAAACGTAAAGAAAGTTGCTGGTGTTCGCTACTACTACTACTTCTTATCGTTCGACCCTCATTGTTCTCGCAGGCCGTTACGGTCGCCGATGAAGGAAATAATGACTCTGTAAGCATACCTTCGACGGTGCTAGAGAAGCCTGTGGCTCGGCTCGATGCAGGGACCGATGGTCAAGCCGCTTCTTCACCTCCGCAAACAGCGCACAAGTCAGCACAAGAGCCTTATGGCTGGCACACGGCCATCTATCCGGTACTCGCTTGGGCCCCAGTCTTCGGCGCCAGCGTTACCCTTCCCCCACTTCCAAGCCAACCTATAGCTACTCCCGGTCCCTCCGGGAGCACATCCGGTTCCCTTAACGGTGCATACTTTGGGGGTGTGCGTGTCGAAAGGGGTAAGTGGTCTGGTGACGCCCTGTTCATGTGGGCAGCGCTCTCAGGTGAACGCAGAACTCCATCCGCCAGCATCCACCTGGACTTTGTTTTCGGGAATGCGATGGCGGGCCGCGAAGTGCTTCCTGGTCTCTATGTTGAGGGAGGAGCCCGGCGGCTGGCGCTGGACCTTCGTGCCACCGTCGAGTCATCAAGAGCCAGCCGTTCCCCGGGTTTTTGGGATCCTCTCGTCGGTCTCAGTTATCGTCGACAGTTGGTCGAAAGTGGCGAATTCTATTCCACGGAGATGGCGGAGGATTCGGCGCAGGTTCAGACAACGACGTAACCGCAACCGGACGCGCCGAGTGGCAATTTGCTCGTCATTTCGGGATAGCGATGGGGTACGGCGGCCTGCACTTCAGCAAGAGCAACACCGTGGCCGGCAGGACTCTCACCATCAGCCCAACCTTGCATGGGCCCATCTTTGGTTTTGGCATTTTCTTCTAGCCTTTTAGTCGGCCTTCCATGTGGACGACCAGAGAACGCAGATTACTTTCTGGGACGGATGTGCTACTTCAGACGCCAACCTGCGTTATTCGGAACAGCCGCACCGAAGAGTGTGCTGCTCTGGCTGTTTTAATATCGCCAGTGCTCATTGAAGGTTTTGAGCGCGTGTCTCTTATCAACAGTTGTCTCAATCGAGGCGAGTAATAAAATGAATGCCCGGTTAGGTAAATGAATGCTACTGCAATTCTTGACAGTTTCCGAGGCACCAACCATGCGTCTAACCTAGGAATGCTTAGTTGTTCCTCCTGGAAGCCCTCGTCGACTCTCGTTGGCGTGGGCTTCCCTGCGTAACGACTATTGCTCTTGTACAACCGGAATCGCCCCCGACGCTTTCAGATCAATTAACGTATTGAGGTATCGATCCATTTGAAAAAACGTGGCTGTCTTTGTCCCTGGTAGCACCTGATTCACGATCGGCACGTACTTGCTGCGTAACTGCGCAACCTGTTCGTCCAGCGAAAGCGACCGCTTTACAAGGCTTAGCGCTTGATTGTCGGTCAACGTACCGAAACCGTTTGCGTACTCCTTAATCAATGCGTATCGCTGGTCCCCCAGTTTGCTCAACTCCGCACTGTATTGATCGTACACAGGCCAGAATTTGGTAGCCTCCGCGTCCGTGAGCTGGAGGCTGGCCGCGATCGCCTGCTTCTTACCTGATCGAAGGTCCTGCCGGAGCAACGCAACGCTCTGGTCAATCGAAGCCTGATTGTCCTTGCTGGAAGCCGTAGAAGCTTGTTCCGAAGATGCAGCCTGCGTATGCAGGCTGGGAACCGACAGCAACCACGTGCCTGTCAGCAAGACCGCCACTACTCTCAGTCTTTTCATCGTATCCCCTTCCGTTTCAACTTCAAACTTGCTGTGAATGTTCTCCCGCTGACTGCGCGGTTTGGAGACCTTTGAGTAGAACAGGTTTTTGTGCTGCTTCCACCCGTCAAGTGTGACAGTCATTAACTGGCAAAGACTCGGATTCATTATTCGACACGTCAGTGCCTGAAATTAAGCAACGGGAGTTTTGAGGGTGGTCGCCTTGTTATCGACAATCTCCCCTCGGCTCCGCCCGGTGCTAAAAGTGCTCCTGTCAAAATTGGTAGTTCTCAGCACTGTGAGCGGCCTCCTAGACTCGAAGAATCAGGTGCTCCGGTATTCGGATGGAGGAAGCTATGCTTCGGTCCTCCGTAGGAATGTTGTTCTACCTTTTGTTTCTGTCCATTCCTCTCTCCGTGTCAGCGGAAGGGCTTCACCCGAACCCGCAGTGGCCGACGGATGATGAGTTCCTATTGGTAAACCAAGCTGTGGAGGTTGCCTGTGGACTCTATCCGAATGTGGAACAATCGCTGGTTTGGGCACTCATATGGGACGAAAGTAAGTACGATCCGCTCGCTTTGGGGCGAAAGGGCGAAGTCGGTTTGGGTCAACTGACGCCCGCGACCGCCAGTGCGCTCGGTGTGCAAGATCGGACAGATATCACTGAAAGCGTTCAAGCGTCGGTTCGTCACCTCTCCCATCTGCTCACGAAATACGGGAACAATAACCGATTGGTATTGTCCGCCTACAACTCTGGCGAAGCCGCCGTCGACCGTTGCCACTGTGTTCCCGCCGGATCGCGGGCCTATGTGAACCGCATTGAGCAAAGTCGCTTCTTTACGAAGCGCATAGTTAGTTACCTGCACAACACTTTAGCTCCGTCACCAACCCCGGACGCGCGAGTGTCACAACTCGAAAAACAGGTGGAGGAGCTAAACGTGAGTGAGAGATTTCTTCTTGCAATACTCGCAAGTCTTTTCGCACTTGCGCTGACGGTACGCACCACTCGCGGCTTCCGCGCCGCCATTGCTGTTACAATACTGACATTCATGGCACTCGTTGCTGCGGAGAGGTTTCCGTTAAGCTCTGGGCCGGTGAGAACATTCGATTCGAGCGCAATTCGACGTTGGGCGTAGTCTTCACCACGAAACATCTCTATTGAATGGTCCCTCACGCCATCCTGTTCGGTTTCATCAATCCAGTGCTCGGCAGATATGAAAAAGCGGTTGAAGAGGCTCATAAGGCCATTGAACTTGCTCCAGACACTTACACTGGATACCTTCCGCTGTTCCCCACTCTAGACTTGAACTGTTAAGGTTCCGCGTCCAAGTGTCCTCACCTCGAGCGAAGTCGGCCCGCAGATTGACACGATATGCCTTGCTGAGCTGAAATCTCAGGCCACCTCCGCCGGCGGGCAGGAGGTAATTGATCCGGAACGCTTCACTGCCGCCTGGAACCACCACCGTGGCCGCCATCGGCAATGGCGCTGCCTTTCGCCACGGGCGCGACTTCGCGGCCTGGGTGGGCGTGGTGCCCCGACAGTAGCGTCAGTTGACTTTAACTTTCGCATTGCCCCGTAAGGTTTTTCCCTATTAGTGTCGTCACCGGCCCGGGCTTTGTACCCCGTTTTCTGATGAGCGTACGATTACGCCGCCTCTGTTTTGATGGCGTATTCGCTTAACAATCCCTTACCCATCTTCTTGAGGCAAGCGTCAAGTTCGTTGGCGGTGAGTGATGGCACGAGCCGCACCTGGTCTGCCCGGGCAACGAGAACTTGTCCGTGGCTGGTTTCCGGGATATCGGGGAGGAAGAGAACGAAGTTGCCTTCTTTGTCCTTATCGACAACAAACGCAGGCCGGTGGCAGTCCCCTTGCTTCAACAACGCGCTAGCGTAAGGAAGAATTTTGGCCTTGTGTGCGATCTTCTCCTCAGCTATGGCCCGGTAAGTGGCATAACCCGGAATGAGGCCGGAAATCGTCCGCTCCAGGGTCCGGCTGAACGCGCCGACGAATGAAACACGCACCAGTAATCCGCATAGCAGCCAGATAACGATGATGAGCAGGCTCGAGAAAAGTGTAGCGCCACCCACGCCGAGCACTGTTTTCACCCCGAACATCGACGCGAGCTTTGAACCGATAGAATTCAGGGATGTCCACGCCTTGGAAATCAGGATGAGGACAACGTAGAGGGGGAAAAGAAAAAAGAACCCAGCGATGGCGATCTGACGGAGGTTGGTAAAGAACTGTTTCATCCGAGAAATCCGTTTGCCAAAAGGGTATTCGAGTGACGCGACAGCTTCTGCTTAGTATCTTCTGACTTGAGCGCCGAGGCAAGTAGGCTTGGAGACCGGATTCTATGCTTTGGGAAACTGAGACCATTGTGTGCCGCGGCAACACTGTGCCGACAGAAGGCGGCACGGGGGATGGTCCGCGAATTCGCACCAGCCTTTACTAGTGCGCTTTTGGGAGCCGCATGTGTCGCGTGCTTTCGGACAGTTGCGAGTTAATCCGCCTCTTTAACGGATAATGCAACGCGCGAGAGATCAGCCCGCACTCGGACTGCCATTTGAGGACTTACATTTACCTCGAAATGAGGTGATCGAGCAGGAATGAGACGATTGAAGCACCACTTTAAGAGGTTGAAAATATTTAGTACGACCACGTAATCCCTTTTTCGGGACCAGAGAATGAGGCAAAGTTGTGGATCCGGTCTGCCCACATTCTCCCCTACCGTTTCTTACCGTTTTCACCGCTGCCAGGGGATCAGAAGTGATGTAGCAAGCTTCTACACAGGTCAAATAGGAGCAAGAATGTGCAACTTACGCAGAATGAAGGTTGTTGAAAACCCGTCCAATAAAATCCCCCTCCCGGCACCATTCGGCGGTCTGGCCCCTTTTTACGGGCCGCAAACGTCCGCTCCTCCCGTTCAATACTGCGCGCGGCGGATTCAGCCGCAGTAAAATCTCACCTGTGGTGTTTCCGTTTCACAGGACTTACGACGTACTAAGGCAGTCCTCGGCGGCTTGTAAAGTATTGTAAGTACTCAAAGTGGCGTTCTGAAAAGGCTGGCATCGGCGGATTGTGGGTTGCCGGTCCTGGTGTTCCCGCTATTGTTCGGCGCATGCGCCGCGCTTAACTACGGCTATGGCTGTGCAAACAGTGAGAACGCGAAGTTGACCTGCTCCCGAACTGGCTCAGAAGTGTCGTCCTCATCGGCCAGATAAGCTAGTGTTACGTCCAGTGAGTGATGTCCGAGCCACTTCTGAATTTGTCTAATGTTGGCGCCGTTGTGCAGGTGCGTGCTGGCAAAAGTCTTGCGAAAACGATGTAGCTCCCATTCCCCGCAGACTGCGTGTTCTTTACAGTTCTGCTGGTGCTTCTCGCCTACGTTCCTGCAATGACCGCAGTTCAACTTGGCGAGGTGGGCGAGATTTTTCAGGATTCGGAGAAAGTGGCCCTCCATTCCGCCCTGGCCGTTTGGGAATACATACTCAGCCCCATTCCCGTCATACGAGCTCGTCCTCGACGAACTTCAAAGGCCTCAGGAATCCCGGGGATAGCTTGCACACCGAGACGTGCGTCGTGTCACGAAGAGCGACGGGGTATGGATCGGCCGCGAATGGAAGATTGCTGATAATAATCTCGTGTTCCGCCACCACCACTCGCGCTGCTTTGAGAGCCGTCGCGCCCTGAGTTACAGCCGCCCTCGTCCTCCGCTGAAGCAGCCGAAGAATTGGCGAGTCCCTCGCGGTAGCAACGCAAGACTCGAGGCCAAGTGGATCGCTACTCCTTTCTTGTAAGGCTTCTTCCTCCTCTGCTTCATGCCGGTTTATCCCGGCGCACAAAAATCCCGATAGCACTCCGTCGAAAATCCTCTCCTAGACGTGAATAGCAGCTGTTGACGCAACTTGGTTTATGGGGGTGATGGTGACCTCATAGCCGAGCTTGCGGAGGGCTCGCGCCAGC
>Ga0187805_10000416_pt1 | contig 13890 bp, 12 predicted proteins | sample NC_wetland_sal_i_6_FD_132965 | JGI IMG/M metagenome (GOLD analysis project Ga0187805, IMG submission 132965) | Wetland sediment microbial communities from Neuse River Estuary, North Carolina, USA - Control_5 | ecosystem: Environmental > Aquatic > Freshwater > Wetlands > Sediment | place: USA...
CGTCAATCGGGTGGGGTTGTTCCCGTTTGGATAACGATTGAGGCTCGGGGGCGCGGGCGAGGGGTTCGCTTCGCATATAGACGTACTTGGTGAGGAGGAGTCCATGAGACTGAGATCAAGGCTATTGAATGCAGTCGCCGGCGTCGCGGGCGCTGCGCTAATCGTCTCGAGCTTGGGCGGTTGCGCTGATTTGCAGAAGCCACGGCATTGGGGAAGCTGCGCGCTGATCGGAGGACTGCTTGGCGCAGGCGTGGGCGCAGCCTCAGGCATTGTCATCGTTGATAACACCCAGAGCAAACGAAATGATCAAAGCGCCAGTAATGACGCCCGGGCTTGGGCCGGTGTGGGTGGAGCAGTCCTAGGCGCCGGAATCGGCGCGTTGGCAGGCCATTACCTCTGCGACGAGATAATCCAGCCGCCGCCGCCACCGCCGCCACCACCTCCGCCGCCGCCGCCACCGCCGCCGCCTCCACCGCCGCCGGTCAAGGAGAAGCTGGTGCTCCGCGGTGTGCATTTCGACTTCAACAAGGCGAAGATCCGCCCAGGCGATGCCGCCGTTCTGGATGAGGCCGCAACGACTCTGAAGGCCAATCCCAACGTCACGGTCAATGTGAATGGTTACTGCGACGCGATCGGCTCGGTTGCGTACAACCTCAAGCTGTCCGACCGCCGCGCCAACGCCGTGGTGGATTACCTGGTCAAAGCCGGAATTCCGTCGAGCCAGCTGATTCCGCACGGGTACGGCAAGACCGACTTCGTGGCCACCAACGACACGGCTGAGGGCCGCGCTCAGAACCGCCGCGTCGAACTGGTGCCCAATCAATAGGTCGGGCCGAGACTGAGACCTCTGCAAGCGGCCGCAGCCCCCTCGGGGGCTGTGGCCGCTTTTTCCCCTTCCGCGCCCGTTCTTTTGTAGTGACGGTGGAGTGAATTTTTGCTATAGAAACCATCGCCATGACATCGATACGAACAGTGGAGATAAGAGCCGCGGTCGCCGCGCTCGCCATAGCGGCGCTGTTTGCGGCGTCGCCGGCGCGTGCTGAATCGCAAGCTCCGGACGCGGTGGCGCGCGCCGACGTCAAGGCCGGTGCCCCGGCTGCGCAGGCCTCACCCGCGTCGGCATCGCGCAGCGCATCGGCTGCGGACGCGCTCGCGTCACCGTCGGCGAAGAAGACGCTGGGACAACGGGTCAAGACGCTGGTAGCGAAATATACGCCCGATCGGATCAAGCGCGACCTTGAATTCAGAAAGGCGGCCGCGCTGTTTCCGGATTTTTGCCGTCGCTGGGCGCAGGATTTGCACGACCGCGAGGCGAACAATCTGTCGAAATTGAAATTCAGCCTGAAAGATGGCTTCGAGACCGCGACCTATACTGCTTATGGCAAGATCGCGGCCTGCGAATCGCATCAATCGAAGGACGGCTACTCGATCGGAAAGATCACCTACGACGAATTCGTCTACTACCTGGTTGGCAAGTCCGAGGATGAAGCCAGGCACGCCCCGCCCAGGGCCGTCAGCGACACTCACACCACGGAAATTTTCCGCTGGGAAAACGGCCAGTGGTTCTACTGAGCGGGGGGCTGCGTCCCGCCACTCCACAAGGCGTAAGGCCGCGTCTTTCTTGATACTAGGCGCAGGGTCACGCCGCAGCAGAAATTGTCGCCTCTCATCGTGCACCCCGCGGATTCACTGTCATGCCGTGCCAACGGCCAGGGGCTGACCCCTGCTAGTTCAATTCCTTGCTGCTGTAGTTCAGGATTCGACGCGCGACAATTATCATGTTGATCTGCTGTGTGCCCTCGAAGATATCGTTGATCTTGGCATCGCGCATCCATTTCTCGAGCAGAATTTTGCGCGAGTAGCCCAGCGGCCCCAGCAGCTCTACCGCCTTCTGCGTGATTAGCGTGACCGCCAGCCCGGCCTTCGCCTTTGCCATCGACGCCTCGAGGCTGTTGCGCTTGCCGCTATCGAGCATCCAGGCGGCCCGCCAGGTGAGCAGTCGCGCAGCCTGCAGCTGCACTTCCATCTCCATGAAGTCGCGTTCCAGCGCAGTCAGGCGCCGCGGCGAGATCCCGTAGCGGACCGCCACGTTCTGTTGCTTGAGAAAGTCGCGCACGAAGTCCAGCGCCGCGCGTCCCACTCCGATTGCCATGGCCGCAACGATCGGCCGGGTCGCATCGAAGGTCGCCATCACGTCCTTGAAGCCGCCTTCTTTGCGGACTTCGGCGCTGCCCAGAAGATGGTCGAGCGGAATCCGGCAGTTGTCCAAAACGATCGCGGCGGTGTCGGAGGCGCGAATACCGAGTTTGTTCTCGACCCTGGTCACCGTCATGCCCGGCGTATTGTGCTCGACGACGAACGGCTTGATACCGGCGCGTCCCGCGCTCTTGTCGACCGTGGCCCACACCACCACAAAGCCTTCGGATTTCTCGGCCGCCATCTCGCCGGCGGTGCAGAAGATTTTCGTCCCGTTGAGCACCCAGTGGTCTCCGTCGCGGGTTGCCGTGGTCGCAACCGCCGACGAATCGGAACCGAAACCGGGCTCCGTAATCGCCATCGCGCCCCACTTCGGCTTGCCCTCCCTGAAGCGTTTAAGAAACCGCGCCTTCTGCTCGGGCGTTCCCGCTGCCATCACCGCCGCACCGCCAAGTCCCGCGTTGGGGGTCGACAGGTAAAGCCCGGCGTCGCCCCAGCATAGCTCCTCGGTGCTGAGCACGGTGAGCAGATTGGCGCGCCGCGGCGTCGAAGCTTCGGATGCCTGGGTCCTTTTGCTCCGGTCGTCGCCGACTTGGACGTCGGCGGCAGCCGACGCCGACCACATCGACTCGTAAAATTGGGTCGGCTTTTGGTGTTCGTGCTCGTCGCACTCGCGCGAAATCGGACGCATCATGTGCTCCGAAACCGCGTGGTACATCTTCAGCCGGTTCAATATCTGTGGTTCAAGCTCAAAGTCGATCATGATTTTTCCTCGCTACCGGCCTAGACCGTTGCGATGCCGTCGATTGCAGAAAATCCGCGCGCATTGCGCAGCCACATTTCGACCGGATGCTCGCGGATATAACCGTGGCCGCCGAGCACCTGGACCGCGTTGTCGGTTACTTTAAGCGCACTCTGCGCGACATAGTTCTTCGCCAGGTAACTCTCTTTCAACCCATCGCCGCCCTGGTCCAGCCTGAAAGCCGCTTCCCACACCAGCAGGCGCGCCGCGTCGATTTCAATTGCCATGTCGGCCAGCATAAACGCGATCGCCTGTTTGGTTGCGATCGGCACGCCGAACGCCTTGCGCTCCTTGGCATAGTCGCGCGCGTATTCGAACGCGGCATTCATCACCCCGACGCCCATCGCGGAAAGCGCCACCCGCGACTGGCTCATCAGGCGGGAAAAGTCGATGCCCTTCTCGCCGCCCACGCGCGCATCGGCGCCGACGCGGCAATCCTTGAGCGTCAGTTCGTAAGTCGCCAGAGCCTTGAGGCCCATGTTCTTTTCGCGCTCGGAAATCGTCACGCCCGCCGCCCCGCGCGCAACGATAAAGCCGTCCACGCCGGCAAGCCCCCTGCCCGCGTCGGTTGCACCGTAGACCAGCATCGAATCGGATTCAGCCGCCAGCGGCACGTAACACTTGGCGCCGTTCAGCACGAATCCGCCGCCGTCGCGCGTGGCCGAGACTTGCAGCGCCGAGAGATCGAAATCGAATCTAGGCTCCATCACGGCCGCGGTCGCGGCGGCGAAGTCGGCGCCGGAAAATCGCTTCAAATATCGGGCGCGCTGATCGTCGGTGCCCATCTCGGCAATCGGGTAGGCGAACAGCCGCGGCGCGAGCACGTGGATCGCGATCGAAAGATCGCCGAAGCCGAGTTCTTCCGCTGCGATCGCGCCGGTCACGGCCGAGCGTGCATCGCCGCCGCCGCCGAATTTCTCCGGGATTGCGCCGCTGACGAAGCCGAACTGCCACGCCTTGGCTACCAGTGCGCCGGGGATTGCGCCGCTTTCGTCGGCCGGCCGCGCGGCAGGACGAATCTCCTCGCGTGCGAACGCGCCAACGCTGTCGCGGATCATCTGCTGTTCTTCGCTGAGTTCAAAGTCGATCATGAATTGGGCCGCACCCTCAGTTAAAGTAACGCTTTAAGTCCTGACCGCCACCGCAGCTCGCGCGCGCGCCGACTCATACGCCGCTTCCACCATCCGTTGCGCGGCCACCCCGGCCGCAAATTCAGGGTCCGGCTCGCACGCTCCCTTGAGCGCGGCGACGAAGGTCGCATCTTCGGCGGCGTACCCAATCGCCAGCCAATCCCTGATCGGCGCCAGGTAGGGCCGCTCGTGCAGAATTTTCCCAGTGAATCGGGCCATCACTTCGTCCTCGCGGACGCTCTCCTCTCTGACCCCGGACCCGCGCTGAAAATTGATCGGCCCGAGCGAGTCGGCGTCGCACGCAGCAAACAAATTTTCGGCGAAAACTTCAAGCCTCCGATTGCTCGAGCGCCCGATCATCCGATGCCATACCGAAGTGAGCTGGCCGTGGAAGCCGCCGGCAAATTCCATCGCGGTCGCGCCGAAGTCTTCGACTCCGTCCGCCCCGTTCAAGTTGCGCGTGCGGCAGTAGAGGCTTGTCACCGGCCCGAACATCCACGTCAGCAGATCGAAGTCATGGACGCTGTGCTCGATGAGCGTGCCGCCGGCGGTCAGCGACGGATCGTTGCGCCATGCGCTCGCATGCGCGCCGCGAGTCGGAAAATCCTGATCGTCGCGCATCGTGACGCTGAGCAGCCTCCCCGCGTCGGGCTGCTTGAACATCGCCTTGATCACGTTGTAAACGGGCGAGAATCGCAGCACCAGGCCCACCTGGCTCGTCACCCCCGAAGCTTTGATCGCCGCAGCCATCTCGGATGCTTCCGCTGCGGTCATCGCAATCGGCTTCTCGCAGAAAATATGCTTGCCGGCGCGCGCCGCGGCAATGCAGGCCTGGCGATGCATCGCGGTCGGCGTGCAAATCCATACCGCGTCGATCGATGAATCCGCGATCATCTCTTCGGCCGACTCGAGCGCCCGCGCGCCATCCCATCTGGCCGCCAGCCGCTCCGCCGCCGCACGCGATACGTCGGCGACGGCGACCACGCGGACGCTTTGCTCGGTGCGATCGGCGATGTAGCGCAGCATCATCGAATGCGTCTGGCTAATCAGGCCGGCGCCGATAAGCCCGGCTCGAATCTGTCCTCTGACCGGCGCTGCCATCAGGAATTCCCCGATTTCTGCTCGCGCCGAAGTCTTTCCAGCTCGCGCTCGCGCTTGTATTTGGTCGTGTCCTCGATGGTGCGCGACGGCGGCGCCATCGGCTTGCGGATTTTCGCGATCAATCCGCCCGCGCGATGCTTCTTTGGCTTGCGTTGCGGCATATCGCTACGCGCCGAAGCCGACAAAGCTGAGCTGCAGGCCGGTCGTCTTCCCGCCGGCCGCGCGTCGCGAAAAGAAACGATCCGATGCGCATCGAGTGCACGGGCCAACGCTCGCGATATGCACCGCGCCGACGCCCGCGCCTTCGAGCTGGTCCCGTACCACCGCCCGCAAGTCAACAAACGCTTTGCCGGGACGCCCCGCCCTCGTATGCTTCCGCGCGCCGGAGATCTCGCGGCCGAAGCGATCGCCAAGCTCGGCGTCAACCTCGAAACAACACTGGCCGATCGACGGCCCCATCGCGGCCGCAATCGCCGCGGCCTCAGCGCCCATCTTGATCATCGCGCGGACTCCCGCGCCAACTATATCCGCAAGGACCCCGCGCCATCCGGCATGCAGCGCGCCTGCTATTTTCCGCTGCGAATCGACCATCAGTATCGGCACGCAGTCGGCAGTGTAGACTGCGAGGATGACGCCGGGCTCGGCCGTGACGAGCCCGTCGCCCGCCGGCCGAAGCGCCACGGTGTCTAAAGTCGCGGCGTGAACGACGTTGCCATGCACCTGGTTCAAGCTCGCCACAACTTTCAGGTCCGGCACCTCGCGACGGATGCGCTCCCAATTGGCATCGACGGCACGTTCGTCGTCGCCGACCCAATAGGAGAGATTCATCGAGGCGAACGCGCCCGTGCTGACGCCGCCTGTGCGCCCGATAAATCCGTGGGATATCGCCGCATCCGGCCATGCGCGAAGGATCGGGATCGCTTTGGCGCGCGCCGACGATTCAATTTGGGTATCCATTTGCAGCCGCTCGATTAGCTTATACTGCACACCTCAGCGCGAACATACGCCGTCTTTCAGGGGCCGCGACGCGGGTTTTTCAGGGGTCGCGACGCGCCTCGATGATTTCTCGGAGCCCATCCGATGCGACGCCCTTCGCACGCCGCCGCGGCCGATGCCGTCGCCGCGACCTGATGACCGAGGCCGGCGGATAACCTATAATCCTGATCTTTGGACTGCGAGGTTTTGGCGCCTATGAACGGCTACGAATATCTGGTGGCGCGAAATCGCCTGATGCAACGGCTCGGCGAGGAACTGGCGCGGCTCGCGCCGCTCCCGCTTGCCGAACGCGAGGCCGAAACCCGGCGCATCCAGGCGAAGTTCGATGTCCAACTGGCCGAGTTGTACGCAAAAGTCGCCGACGAATATCCGGGCGAGCGCAAAAAGAAGGCGCGGCCGATCGATAACCCTCGATAAGCAGCTGGGAACAAGCTTGGATCGCTCAATCAGTATCCGAGGCGCGCGCACTCACAACCTGGCTGATATTTCGCTCGAAATCCCACGCGACCGCCTGACCGTCGTCACCGGCGTCTCCGGCTCCGGCAAATCCAGTCTGGTTTTCGACACCGTTTATGCCGAGGGTCAGCGGCGCTACGTGCAGAGCCTTTCGACCTACGCGCGGCTGTTCCTGGAGCGGATGGACCGGCCGGATGTCGACGCTATTTCCGAGATTCCGCCGGCGCTCGCGCTGCGCCAGAAGAACACCATCAAGAATGCGCGTTCGACGGTCGGCACCGTCACCGAAATCAGCGACTATCTCCGCCTCCTGTTCGCCACCGTCGGCCGAACGATTTGTCCGCGATGCGGCGGCGCAGTGAGCCGCGACAGCGTCGAGACCGCCGCCGCCCAAATCCTCGACACGCCCGGGCTCTACGTCGTGCTGGCGCCGTTCCAGCCGGGTTCGCGCTCGATTCCCGACGCGGCCGATTACCTGATCCAGAACGGTTACCATCGCCTGTACGCCAACGACGCGATCACCGAGACCACGGAGTTTGCGGCCCGCGCCATCGCCGCCGAAGCACGGCTCGACGGCGCCGCGGCACAGGCGAACGGTCCCATGATGGTGGTCGTCGATCGCATCTCGGTCGGCGGCGCCGCCGAGAGCGAACGGGTGCGCGAGGCGCTCGAAAAAGCCTTCTACCTGGGTGCCGGACGCGCGCGGGCGGTCCGCGTCGAGCGCGACAATCTCAATGGCAACGGCAATACGCATAGCGTCGGTGCGATCGACTTCGACCGGCGCTTCAACTGCTCGCGCTGCAGGGCGGCGTTTGCTGAGCCGACCACGGCGATGTTTTCATCGAATAGTCCGATCGGCGCGTGCCCCGAATGCGAAGGCTTTGGCCGCACGGTCGAGCTCGACCTTGACAAGGTGATTCCGAATCCGAATTTGTCGATCCGCAATGGTTTGGTCGCGCCGTGGCGGACTCCGGCGTATCGGGAAATGAACGAGTGGATGCTGAAGCTGGCGCGGCGCAGAAAGATCCGCACCTCGGCGCCGTTTCGCGAGATGACCGACAACGAGCGCGCCTGGCTGCTCGACGGTGACGAGGGTCCGTGCGCGAAATGGGATGACGACAAATGGCCGGGGGTGCGGGGCTTCTTCAAATGGCTCGAAGGGCGCCGCTACAAGACTCACGTCCGAATCCTGCTGGCGAAGTATCGCCGCTTCGTCACCTGCCCCACATGCGGCGGCGCCAAGCTAAAGCCCGAGGCGCTCAACGTGCGCGTCGACGGCCTGTCGATCGCAGACGTCGGGATGCTCTCGATCCGCGACCTCGTCCTGTGGCTCGACAAGATCGGATCGATGCCCGAGGTCGCCACACGCGCGGCGGTGGTGATACGCGAGCTGCGCAATCGCGTCGGCTACCTGGTCGAGGTGGGGCTCGGCTATCTCACGGTCGAGCGGCAGGCACGCACCCTGTCGGGCGGCGAGGCGCAGCGGATTCATCTCGCCAGCGCGCTCGGCAGCGTGCTGGTCAGGACGTTGTATGCGCTCGACGAGCCGACCGTCGGGCTGCACGCGGCCGATGCGCGCCGACTGCTCGCGGTGTTGCACAGCCTGCGCGACTTCGGCAACACGGTCATCGTCGTCGAACATGACCCGGCGATGATCGCGGGCGCCGATTACGTGGTCGAGCTCGGCCCGGGCGGCGGCAGCGAGGGTGGCAAACTCACCTACTCAGGTCCGCCGGCGAAGGCCAATCTGGACAGCATGGCGTCCTCGCCGGGACGGGTGCTGCTGATGCGCGCGCTGGCCAAGCGGCGCAAATTCACCCGGCGCGATCCCGCGATTCGAATCTCAGGCGCGCGCGAACACAATCTGGCCGATCTCGACGCGGCAATCCCGGCCGGCCGGATGGTTTGCGTCAGCGGAGTTTCAGGCTCGGGAAAATCGACGCTGGTCGAGAACGTTCTCTACAACAACTATCTGCGCCGCGCGGGCAATACCTCGGCGGAACCCGGCGAATGCGATCGGATCGACGGCTTCGAGCTCATAGGCGACATGGTGCACATGGGACAGGAATTGCCGACGCGCTCGATGCGCTCGAATCCGGCGACCTATCTGAAAATCTACGACGAGATCCGAAGGCTCTTCGCCGCCAGTCCCGAAGCGCGCCGGCTCGGCGTGCAGGCGCGGCATTTTTCGTTCAACGTCCCCGGCGGGAGATGCGAAAAGTGCAGCGGCACGGGCACCGTCACCATCGAGATGCATTTCATGGCGGACCTCGAGGTGAAATGCGAGGCGTGCGACGGGCGGCGCTTTCAGAGCCACATCCTCGCGATCAAGCTGAGCGGCTTGAACATCAACCGGGTGCTCGATCTCACCGTGGAGGACGCGCGCGCCTTTTTCATCCATCATCCCGCGATCGTCAAGCGGCTCGAGGCGCTGATTGCGGTCGGGCTCGGCTACATCCGGCTCGGGCAAACCACCTCGACGCTGTCGGGCGGCGAGGCGCAGCGTCTCAAGCTCGCGCGATTCCTGCTGGCCGATCTCGAACCCGCGCCGGCGGGAGAACACGGCGCGCATCTGCCGCGGATGTTTCTGCTCGACGAGCCGACCACCGGGCTCAGCTCCGCCGACATCAGGCGGTTGATCAAGGTGCTCAACCGGCTGGTCACCGAAGGCAACACGCTGGTTGTGATCGAGCACAACCTCGAGTTCATCGCGAATGCCGACTATGTAATTGATCTTGGACCCGGCGGCGGCGACGACGGCGGGCGGATCGTGGCGGCCGGCTCTCCGCTGGATATCGCCGCGTGCCGCAAGTCCGAGACCGGCCGGGAGCTACGGCGCTTGTTCGGATTGCCCGAAGACGGCCGCGAGGCCCGCTCGGTTTTGCGCGCTGCGGCGGGAGCGTAATCTCGCGAACTGGCAAGGAGGAAGTATGCGGGGATTCAATCGTTCGGCGCGGGGCGCGACGCAACTGGGCTTGCTCGATGTGCTCACCGCGCTAATTCTGCTCGGGATCCTGCTTTACGCCGCGACCGTGCAGTTTTCCGTGTACAGTCGCCCGCCGGCTCAGCCGATTCCAAGCAGCACTGCCGCCAGCCGCTGACTCCTTGCACGACGCAGCATCCTTGCACGACGCATCAAAGGAACGCCTCGATCATTATCTCGTGCGGACCGGCTTGGCGTCTTCCCGGCGCGCGGCGCGGGAGCTGGTCGAGCGCGGGATGGTGCGTATCAACGGGAAGAAAGCGAGGAAAAGCGAAATTGTCGGCGCCGAGGATCAGGTTGAGGTTGCCCCGGCGGAGCGCCGCGCGGCAATCGAGCCCAATGCGGGCCTCGCGCTCGAAGTTATCCACGAAGATGCGGCCGTGATCGTCGTGAACAAGCCCGGGGGCGTCCCCTGTCATCCGATCCGGGCCGCAGAGCGCGACACTGTGATGAATGCGGTCGTCGCGACATTCCCGGAAACCGCGACCGCCGGCGAAAAGCCGCTCGAAGGCGGACTGGTGCATCGGCTGGATAATGGCACTTCGGGCGCGCTGCTGATCGCGCGCAATCGCGGCGCGTTCGAGAAACTGCGCGACGCGATTCGCTCCGGGCGAATCGCACGGCGCTATGAGGCGCTGGTCGCGGGATCGTTCGAGCGCAAGATTCAGATCGACACGCCGATCGCGCATCACGCCAAAAACGCGCGCAAGATGGCCGTCGGCGATCCCTCCAGTGCCAATCCGAAACGCGCCGGGCGCGCGGCGATCACGCTCGCCGAGCCAATCCGTCGCGTTGGCGAGTTCACGCTGTTATCAGTCGCGCCGAAGACCGGCAGCCGCCATCAGATTCGCCTGCACCTGGCGAGCCTCGGCCATCCTATAGTTGGCGACACGCTTTATGGCGGCCCCGCAATCGCGACGCTCGCGCACGGGCGCTTCTGGCTGCATCTATGCGACGTGACGTTCGACTCGCCGGCGGTCGGCCACGTCAAAGTGACTGCGCCGCTTCCGCCTGATTTGCAGAAACTTATCGACTAGGCCGCTGCGGCGGCATCACAGGGAATCCGCGGTGCATGATGAGAAGCGACAATTTTTGCTGCGGCGCGCATACAAGCGAGTCAAACTGACCGATTACCAACGTCTCAGTTGCACGCGCATCGCGTGCATTCGCTCGTCAGCGGCGTTGTCTGCGAGCGCTGCAGGAGAAATGACTGTCCCACCGAGGTCGACACCTGCGCGCGCTGCGTGAACGCCGTGCCGTTGTAAATGGTTGGTCTTTGCTGGCTCAGCGTGGAACCCTCTTGCGGGATGTAGGCCGACGGCGCGTTCGCGTTGAGGAGATAGCTGGCGCACTGCCCGCGTGCAGACTGACTGGCGAGAACATAGCTGGACGACGAGACAACGCCCGCCCACTCGGTCCAGTTTCCCGGCGCCGAACAGGTGCATCGAAATGCGCGCGGCGTCGCCGCTGCGGCCGGAGCTACTGCCGGCGAAGTTCCCGGCGCCGGCAGTAGCAACGGCAGCACTCCGATCGTCGCGAAGGGCTGCGGCTGACCGGGAGCCACAGGTGCAGTCAGTGGCGCGGGTCCGGGCGCCGCGGTAATTTGCGCGAATGGCTGCCGCGCGAGTCTGGAGTCGCTGAGCGCCAGCACAAGGATCGGGGACACGATGAATATTGCGATTACCAACCTGACAGCGCGCATACCATCTCCAAGTGTGACTCGCGAAGAAGTCCGGCCGCCTTCGATTCCCCAAGACAAGGCATTTGGCCTTGGCTATAATCGCCAGCTAATCGGCGCCGCGCAAGCGCTTCGGTTCGATCCGGAGCTGGTGAATCGACCCCAAACTGCTGAGTCAAAATTGCGCAGTCGGCGTGCGCGGAGGTGGCGGGGCATCGCCGGCGATGGCAACAGTACCTAGGAGGTTCGTTAGAATGTCGAGAGCTAAGTGCGTTGTTTTTGCGATGCTGACGATTTCCGTGCTCCTGCTCGGAAGCTCGATCGGATTCGCTCAGAGTCAGCTCAAGGTCACCGGCTCACTGCCCACCACGCCGTTGCCGCCACCGACTCTGACCGGACCGATTCAGATGCAGTCCGTGCCTGTCGGCCCGCAGGAGCCGCCGCAGGCCAGCGTGCCGGCCAGCGCCTCCAACCAGTTCGAGCATCATTCTGATCTGTTGAATCTGCCGCGCATCCTGGCGCATCAGTGGTCGCTGACCAACGAAATCGCGCCCGAAAACGTGATCAGTGAGCGCTACCTGCGGTCCGAAACTCCCCAAGCGCGCGGCCTCACGCTCAAGGAAGCCATCTACATCGCGATCAAAAACAACCCGTCGCTCAAGGCCGCCGAACTCGATCCGGTCGCCTCGATGGAAACCGTCAGGGAGGCCAACGGCACCTTCGATCCGAACCTCACCGCGCAGGGCGATATCGAGAAGACCGTCGTGCCGGTCACCTCCGCCTTGCAGACTGGTGGCAGCGGCGGGTACATACAGAAATTTTATGATTGGAACTTCGGCCTCAACAAAGTTTCCGCGGTCACCAACGGGACCTGGGGCGTGACCTTCAACAACGATCGCGCGCTGTCGAATTCGCTGTTCGCCGGCGTCAATCCTGTCTACACGCCCAACCTCGCACTCTCGCTCTCACAGCCATTGCTGCAGAACTTCGGCTGGCAGTTCGCGACCATCAACGTCCGGATCGCCGAGTCGGGGCAGAAGCAGGCGCAATGGACCTACGGCCAGGCGCTGCAGGATTTCGTGCAGAGAATCGGCGGCGATTACTGGAACGTCGTGCTCGCCGAAGAAAATCTGGAGGTCGCGCGCGCCGCGCTGACCTTCAATCTCGACCTGGTCCGCCAGAACGCGATCAGCGTCAAGGTCGGCACTCTGGCACCGATCAATCTGCAAGAAGCGCAATCGGCGGCCGCCACCGCAGAGGCCAACGTGTACACCGCGGAAGCCAACCTGAAAAATTCCCGCACCCAGCTTCGCCAGGACGTGATGCTTAATCCGTACGGCACCTTCGTGCCCTCGGAGATCCAGCCGCTCACTCGTCCCAATCCCCAGGAGCGGACCGTCGTCGATGAGCAGCAGGCGCTCGAGCTGGCCGTGCAGTACCTGCCTTCCCTGGGCAATATGCGCGAGGCGATTCGCGACGCGTTGCTGCAGGTGAAATTCTCGGAGAACCAGGTGCTGCCGCAGCTCAACTTGGGCGCGCAATTCGGCTTGACTTCGACCGCCGGCACTACGCCCTGCCTGCCCGGCTTCGGCAGCACGGCGCCCCCGGGCGCAAACTGTTCAACTCCCTTGTCGGCGGTAAAGCCTCCCAACGGCACCAAGCTCCCCTACGGCGGAATCTACGGCGACGCGCTCGATCGCCTGTGGGGCTTCAGCTATTACAACTACGCCGCCGTGCTGACGTTCCAGCTGCCGCTGGACAACGCCGTAGCGCGCGCGGCTCTGGCGCAGGCTCGCGTACAATACGAGACGCAGCGGGTGCTGTATCGAGCGGCGCTATCGCAGATGGTGGTCAACGTGGAGAGCGCGATCTCCAATCTTTATGCCGACCAGAAGCGCGCTGCCGCGACCGCCTCGGCAACTTACTATGCTCGCCAGGCGCTCCACGATGAGGAAGTGATGTTCCGGGTCGGAATGGCGACCACGCATGACCTGCTCCAATTCCAGGAAGAGGAAGTGAGCGCCGAGGGCAACCAGGTGCAGGCCGAAGTCGATCTCGAGAATGCCAAGCTCGCGCTCCTCCACGCCGACGGCACGCTCCTGCAGGCGTTCAATATCGATTGGGAAGTGCAGAGTCCGCACGAAGTGCCGTGGTACGCGGCCTTCTAGCAGGGTAATCCTCGAGACGAAGATGCGGCGCCGGATCGCGATGCGATCCGGCGCCGCACTATTTTACGCGAGGCTAAAGAACCGGACTGACGCCCGCGAGGATCGTCCCCACTGACGCATCCGGCGGCTCAACGATGGCCTCCGCCGCCGCCGGCGTGGCCGCCACCGACACCGCCGTGGAAGCCACCGCCTCCACCGCCGCCATGGAAGCCGCCGCCCGCGTGGCCGCCGCCACCGTGGTAGAACTCGGTATGATGGCCATCCCAGTGATGTCCTTCCCACGGATGGTTAACGACAAAGACGGGATTGTAGCCCCAGCTATCCCAACCCCACCCGTATGGCGCATAGCCATAGGCTGGGTAGCCATAGCCATAGTCATA
>Ga0187805_10000419_pt1 | contig 13858 bp, 10 predicted proteins | sample NC_wetland_sal_i_6_FD_132965 | JGI IMG/M metagenome (GOLD analysis project Ga0187805, IMG submission 132965) | Wetland sediment microbial communities from Neuse River Estuary, North Carolina, USA - Control_5 | ecosystem: Environmental > Aquatic > Freshwater > Wetlands > Sediment | place: USA...
CTCATCGGTCTGCAGACCTGGTGTGAATCGTGTAATTTGTGCCGGAAAGATCGGTATTGTAGGAACTTTCGACTAAGGTGTTTACCTGAATTTCGGATTACGGAACCTTTCGCCAAGTTACTCGGGCGGACAAAAGAGAGTCGTCGTCCCATTTTGAAAACATCCAGTAACCGTGATTTTCCATTCACGAAGCTTGTTTGGCTTTCTCCTACTCAAAGGCTTGTGCCCATTCGCGCGTGTTTTGGCGCACCAAATCGTCGCTGGGCAGTTGAAATGGCGACATCGATGATTTTGTGGTCGGTATTTTCCCGAATTGCGGAGAAACAAGAATTGTCCGCAAGTGGCTGTGGAAAAGAATCTTCCGGGTTTTTTACGGTCCGGCGCACAGAGTTGGCAACGTGGATGCTATGAGATTTGAAACGCTTACAGCCACGAATTACAAGGCGAAGGCAATTATCAAAATCTAGTTAAAGAGGGAGGACGGAATGAAGGAGCAGACTGTTCGGCTTGGTCCCCGCGAACAGCAAATTGTTGAACTGCTTTTGCAAGGTTGTGATAACGCGGAGATTGCCAGTCAACTCAAAATGGCGCGGCGAACCGTAAAAGCTCATTTCAACCGGTTGTTCCTCCGTTTCGGGATTACCGGAGGCATTAAGCGAGTCAAACTCGCGACCCTGTTGTATCGGAGGCAATCATGTCTGCAAGTGAACGCTATGGCAACCGTATCCCCAGTGAACGGGAGCACCGAGTCATCCAACTCGTTGCCGAAGGCTTGAAGAACCGCGAGGTGGCTCAGGCTATCGGAACGACCGAGCACGTGGTAAAGAATTATCTACGCGTAATTTATGACAAACTTGGGCTCTGGAACCGTGTAGAGTTGGCGTTGTGGTACGAATCCCGCCGGAGTCCTTCCGCACTGCTTATGTAAAGGATTTGTGGTCCAGGCAAGCGGAGCACGCATGCGGGAATTCCGCCGACGCGATGCAACGCTAGCCTGGAACCCGAATCGTCCTTTCCTGAAGTTCCAGCTGAAATTCTACTGGCAGCCGAAGGCTGGCAGGTTGCGCAGCCGTTCTCCGGCTCCGGCTACACCCTTGCGGGCGGCCGAATCCAGGAGCACACGCGCCTGATCGCAATTCTTGGAGACGCCCTCACCCTTCAGATATAGATCTGACAGAAGCACGGTTGCTTGTCCATTGTGTTTCGCAACGGATTTCCAAAGCCATTTCGCCGCTTCCGCATTATCACGCCTCTGACCGGCGGCGCCGCTGAGATAGCGCTCCGCGATGGTGAGTTCTTCACCGCCATTTCCCGCGGCCGGTTGCGCCTGTTGTGCAGGAGGAACCGCAGAAGGAACCGGCGCAGCCAGGGCGCTTTCCGTAACCGGGTTGTGAGCTGATCTTGTTTCTGGTGGATTCTTCTGCGCGTTCGCAGTCGGAGATGTGGGTGCCGATGCATCCGGTGCGGGCGTCTGCTGCGGCTGCTCGGACGCAGTCTGTGCAGCCGACGTAGATGGAGGGGGTGTAGCAGTTGCGGCCGGAGCCGTATCGCTGGCAGCGGCTGGAGGAGGCGCCGACACCTCGTGCGAATTCTGTGAGGCTTGCATGCCGTGCCATGCCATGTATCCGAGCACCAGGATGATGACCGCCAGCACCGCTCCAATGTAGTACCGGTAAGGTGAGGAAGGTTCCGGCTCATACGCCCAATCCGCGTTCTCGTCCGAACCAGTCTCCGGGGGCGATTGGAACAGGGATAATCCATTTCCATTGAAGGGACGTCCGAACTCTCGCGACACCGGATAAGATTCGTTGTGACTCTCTTCGTCGTATTGCGCTTCGTGTTGCTCTTGCGGAGAGCTTTCGATCTGCTCATCAGCGTCCACGCGGTGAGGGTACTGCTGCCCACCAGATGCCGCGCGCGAATCATTGTCCCCGAAGATTGAATAGGCTCGCGCCTCTCCCAGTCCCGCGCCGCACATCCCGCAATACTTGTTCGACACAGGGTTTTCGCGACCGCAGGCGTCGCAGCGGGTATGCTTCGCAGCCTGGACCGGAGTCGGAACCAACCTCGAACCCGAAGCCCGCGACTCTTCGTCCTGCCGGGATCTTTCCGCCTCCAACTCCCGCAGCAGTTCCAAAACCGCCTGTTCCCGCCTTTCGGGAGGGCTGGTGAAATAAACCTCGGCCCAGCGGCCCATATTCTCCGCTAGCAGCGGATTCAACAGTGGATTCAACTCGGCTAGCGGTAATGTTCGCGAACCTGAAGAACGGTCATTTTGACCCAAGTAAGATCTCCGTTTTGGACTACTCGACAATTTTTCGGACTACAGCCCACTCGTAAGTATGATTGCACTCCGCGTGCGCGAGGTTGTCAATCCTAAAGCTTGTGGAATCAGAGCGAAAGCGCCTAACCCCGTGTCAGTTACAGGTTTTACGGTAGGCCGGCTGGAACTGGTCCAGTTGTGCTTCGCGCTGCGTGGTGTACTTTCCGGTCGCGGTTTTGCCGTAAAGATCGGCCCCCGGGCAATAGTAAAGCGCGGTGTGGAGATCGACCCAGACGTGAGTCAAGGGATTCCCTTTGTCGGCGGGAGGTTCGGGGGCATCCGCCAGGCCCAACGCAATGAGCATGCGCTCGGATATCGGCAGTTCGGGTTCATTTATCTTGTGCGGCGCGGCTGCTGTCGGCACCGCCGGAGGCTTGGCGCTCACCGGATGGTTCGACCACATCCCCCAACGAATTACGCAAGCGATCAGGATCACGGCGATCGCCAGGTAAATGTCTCCCCGCCGCGCGTTCCAGAACCGCAGCAGAACATTCTGATTTACATCCGCCACTTGCTCCAGAAAATCGCGAGCCGATGTAGCGGAGCTCCAGTCGGCGCGAACGGGTGGCGGGGGTGCAATAAGATCTTCCAGTGCTTTGTTGCTGCGAGCAGCCGGAGCATCCATTTGCGAAGCTGGCTTCGCGCCCGCTGAATCGATCGACGACGACACCTCCCGGGATTCCGTCCCGTCACTGGTCTCGGCATCGGGCAAACCAAAGTGCGGAACAATCTTTCGCTTCGATCGATCAGGCGGATTCAAAATCGACATTCCTAGCTGCACTTGTGCTGCATCTGGATGCCCCGGCTCAGCCGAAAGCTCGTCTAGTTGCACGTTGGTAGAGGGCTCTGCCGTTCTGGCCTCCTGCATGTGCCACAACGATGCCACTTTGCTCTGCATGCTGACCGCTTCGTAGTCTCCGCTTCGCGGCGTTCCGCATTCTCCACAGAACTGTTCGCCGGCCAGCAGCATGTGCCCGCACCTGTAACACTTGTACGATTCTGTCGCTTGCGGGGCAGACTTCTCTGCCGCCGCATCCTCCGCTGGGGCTGTCTCTGCTATCGGCGCGGGGTTCGCAGCCGGAGCATCCTTCGACGGAAGTTCCGGCTCGCGGGCCCGCGCCTCCGTGATGATCCCGGCCATCAATTGGCAGGCGTGAACATCCTGCTCGGTGAACGCGCCCGCGTCGGAGAAGAGCAATTCCAAAGCGCCAACACTCTTGCCATCGTGAAAGAGTGGGGCGGCAATCAGAGAACCGATGCCGCGGCGCCGGCATTCTTCGCGCTGCACCAAATTCTCCGAATTCGCATCGGCGCACCGGAACACCTGGCCACTTTCCAGGCAAGGAGCGCACAGCGCCTCGTCCACGGAAACCTCACTTCCCGAAGGGAGTGTCCGGATTCCAGCCACCGCGCGGTACCGCACTGTACTCCGATTCACGGTCGCAATCGCGGCACCGGCCGCTCCACAGATGTCGATCACTTGGTCAGCGACCAGGGCCATCGCCTCCTCGGAACCCAAGTTATGAACTTCAATCTGGCTCTGCGTTTCCATCACTCGCGCGAGAATCGACGAGTAATCCGTCGCAGCCGCAACCTGGGGATCGAGGCCCGGCGTACTTACCGGCTGGGGTGGGGGAGCAATCGGAGAGATGGTCGGAGCGGCACTCGGGGCAGGCAGAGAGTCAGTCGGAAGAGCAGTCGCAGAGGCGCTTGGAGATGGAGTCAGCGACGCAGTCGCACTTTCCGCGTTCGCGCTCTTCCGCTTCAAGTCGAGGCTCGACTTCAACTCCTCCAGTTCATTTTGGTGCTCTTGCAGCACATAGGCTGCTTCCAGCACCCTGGCGAGGGTTTGCTCATCGAAACCGTTCTTGTTCTTTTCTTCCGACACGATTCCGTTCTCCGCAGCCGCTGTCTGTCTGGCCGCACATTCTACGACTCAGGCGCCAATACGCCTATCCTACCTGCAATCACCACACGCAGCATCAACATCAGTTCTGATTGAAGATTGAGCTTCGCGTGGGGGAAATGCGAAACTAAGCGTCCTGAGCAAGGAAGCCTATACCGTGCCTTTAGTGTATCGCTGAAGGCGTTTTCTTGCGAGGGGTTTTGACTAGAGTTCGGTCGGAAAAAAGGGACAGTAAGGTGCGCTTCGGTAATCAGATTTTAGTAATCAGTTTGGGCTAAGAAGCCATCTGCCAGGCTACTCCGCAGCCGGAGCCAGCGTGGTGTGCGCTTTGCCGTTCCTGCCGCTCAGGTAAAAATGCACCGCCGGCGTGATCACCAGCGACAGGATCATCGATACGAGAACGCCGCCGATCACCGCGATCGCCAGAGGCTGCAGCATCTGCGACCCAGCCCCGATGGCGAATGCCAGCGGCAACATTCCCGCGATCGTTGCCAGCGCCGTCATCACGATAGGACGCAAGCGCCGCCGGGCCGCCTGCAGCATCGCATCCTCCGCCGACAGCCCCAAGCCGCGCATTTTCTGGTCCGCATCCAGCAGCAGGATGCCATTCTTGGCCACAATGCCGATCACCATAATCATTCCCATGAATGAGGAGATGTTGAACGTGGTCTGCGTGATCAGCAGCGCGATGAAAACCCCGGAGGTCGAGAGCAATGCCGAGGCGAGAATCGCAATCGGCGCCGCGAACGCTCCAAACTCGAACAGCAGGACGATAAACAGCAGCAGAATCGCCAGGATCAGCACCATTACCAGGTCGTGGAACGAGCGCTGTTGTTCCTCATACGTGCCGCCATATTCCACGCGGATGCTCGACGGAATATGCATGCCGGCAATGGTCTTCTGCACATCGGCCATGCCGCTGCCCAGGCTCCGGCCTTCCAGGCGCGCGGTCACGGCCACGTCGCGCTGCAGGTTTTCACGCCGGATTTCGGTTTGCCCGGGATTCTCGATCACGCTGGCGAGCGCGCCTAGAGTGGCTGTGTGCCCGGTGCTGCTCACCAGCAGCGTGTCGCGCATGGCCTCCAGCGATGCCCGGTTCGCCACCGGAAAACGCACCCGCACGGTGTAGGCGCGATCATTCGTCACCACCGGTGTGGGTGAGGGTTCGCCCTCAAGGATGGCGGACGCATCGAGCGCAATTTCTTCGGCGGTAAACCCGGCCCTGGCGGCCACGCTCGGATCTACCTGGAACGTGATTGCCGGCCCGCTGATAGTGTTCTCAATTCCGTTGAGAATATCTACGACCCCGTGAATCTTTCCAATGGCGTCCGCCACCTTCGGAGCCCACTCTTCAAGTTGTTTCGGATCCTGCGAAAACAGCTTGATCTGAATCGGTTCCGGAGCCGAGGTCAGATCGCCAATCATATCCTGCAGAACCTGCGTGAACTCGATATCCAGCGCCGGCTCCTGCTGTTTGACGTCGGCCCGCACGTCGGCAATGATGTCTTCGATGTCGCGGCTGCGTTTGGCTTTCAATTTGACCAGGATGTCGCCGGAGTTCGCCTCGGTCACCGCCGCTAGCCCAAGCTGCATTCCGGTGCGGCGCGAAGTGCTTTCCACTTCAGGAACCTCGCGCAGCATCTGTTCGATGTGCCCGATCACCCGGTTCGTCTCCGCCAGTGAACTGCCCGCGGGCATGATGTAGTCGAGAACGAAGCCGCCCTCGTCCATCTCGGGAAGAAGATCGGAGCCCGAAAATGTGTAACACACATACGACGCCACGATGAGCAAAGCACTGAAGGCGACCAGAAACCAAGGCCGTTCCAGCGCGCGCCGCAGCCAGCGTTCGTGAAAATTCACAATGCGCAGAAAAAAGCCGCTCAGGTGCTGTTCTTCGGCGGCTAACAGTTTGGCGGCATCCGGTTCTTCGGCTTCGACGGTTGATTCTTCTACGGAAGTGGACACCGGAGCGTCGGATTCTGTCCCTAGTGTCCCTTTCTTGTCTCGCCTCCCTTTGATGAAGTACTGGCTCAAGGTCGGAGTCCAGGTTACGGCCAGCGCCAGCGAGGTAAGCAGTGAAACCGTCATGGTCACGGCCAGCGCCCGGAAAAAGACCCCCGTCACGCCCGTGATTACGATCAGCGGAATGAAAACCACAACCGGTGTGATCGTCGATCCAATCAGCGGTATGGTGATTTCTTTGAGAGCGCTTCGAATCGCCTCGAGCCGCGTCTGCCCGAGGTCGCGATGCAACACAATGTTTTCGACCACCACGATCGCGTCGTCAATCACCAGTCCTACCGCGGCCGCCAAGCCGCCGAGAGTCATGAGGTCGAAGGTCTCGCCCATCAACTTCAGCGCGATGAACGTCACCAGCACCGTCACCGGGATGACCAGCCCCGCGACAAGCGATGTTCCCCAGTCGCGCAGGAAGACCACCAGAATTATCGAGGCCAGAATCAACCCCAGCAGGATGGCGTCGCGCACGCTCTTAATCGATTCGCTGACGATGATCGATTGATCGTAGAAGGGCTGAATTTGAATTCCTGGTGGCAGCGTCTTCCGGATACTTTCGATCTCGTGGTGAACTTCGTCCGCCACCTGCACCGTGTTTCCATCCGGCTGGCGGTTGATGTTCAACAGAACCGCAGGTTTTCCATTTGCGGTGACGACCGTATACACCGGCTTTACGCTGCGAGTGACCGTCGCGACGTCGCCAATTCGCACCGGAATGCCCGCGGGCGTGCTCTTGATGACCGAGTTCGCAATCTGCTCGGGCGTGCGCACTTGCCCATTCACCAGCCCCAGATACAGTTGGTGATTGCGCTCCAGCAATCCCGGCGAATCAATCAGGTTGGTGCGGCGAACCGTGTCCAGAATGTCGGAAACCGTGATGGTTGAGGTCAGCAGTTTCGCCGGGTCCGGCATGATCTGGAATTCTGGTTCCTGCCCGCCTTGCACGATCACCGTCGAAACCCCCTCCAGACGGTTCAGGCGAGGCTTCATCTCATAGGTAGCCATCTCCCAAAGCTGCGTTTGGGGAGTCGTATCCGACGTCAGGCTGTAGCCGATTACTGGAAATGCCGCGAAGGTCAGACGGTGCGCTTCGATCTGCGCCGTCGGAGGAAGCTCGGGCTGCACCCGCGAGATCGCCGCATTCACATATTGCAGCGTCTGGAACATGTCGACGTCCCAGCGGAAGTAGAGGTCCACCTCGGCCGATCCCCGGCTCGTGGTCGAGCGAACCGTCAGCAATCCCGGGACGCTGTTGACCGCTTCTTCGATCGGACGCGTCACCGTGACCATCATCTGATCGATCGGCATGACGCCGTTGTCGACGGCAATCAGCACGCGCGGAAAATTTGTCGATGGAAAAACCGAAACCGGGATCGTGAACGCTAGATACGCCCCCAGCAGCCCCAGTGTAAGAATCAGGAAGATGATCGGCCGCGAATGCTGGGCGATCCAATATTGACCCGAACCCCCGTTTTCCCGTGAGTTCACAGCCGGGCTCCACCACTATTTATCATCGGAAGCCTCCGAAGCGGCCTTCGACGTGGCCGCCGCCGGCTTTGATCCTTCGCCCCCGGGAGCTTCTGCCGCCTCAATCTTGATCTTGGTCTTGTCGGGCAAGCCGTAGGCGCCGTTCGACACGACCTTGTCGTTCGCCGTCACTCCATCGAGAATTTGCACATCGTCGCCATTGCGGATGCCAAGTTTGACCCCTGTCTGATGAGCGCGTCCATCGGTGCCTGCAAGCATCACTGTCGTCGATCCATCCGGCGCGGTAAGCACGGAACTTACCGGAACCACCAAGGCGTCCTTCACGGTTTGCGCAGTCAACGAAAGCTGGACGCTGGTCCCGGGCTTCAACGCATGTTTCGGATTCTGAGCTTCGAACCAGACTTCCACGGTGGTGCTGCCGGGATCGAGCGCCGGACTTATGATCGTGACTTTCCCCTCCACCGGCGCGCCCATTCCGGGAACGGTCATGGTCCCTTGGTCACCTACCTTCAATGTGGCAGCGTCACTCTGCGGAATGTGCGCCTTGGCAATCACGGAAGAAAGATCCATCACGGTGAGCAAGGGCGTGCCGGCGGCGGCCATTTCGCCGGGATACAGAGGGCGGTCGGTAATAAATCCGTTGATGGGGCTGCGGATCTCCGAGTAGCTCAGCTCTGCTTCCGCTCCCAGGTATTTTCCTTTGGCCGACTCCAGCTGTCCTGCGGCGGATTTGAGCTCCTGTGGCTTCCCGATCGCCAGCAGCGCCTCGAGGTGGTGCTTGGCGATGGCGTACTGATTGCGAGCCTGCGTGATATCTACCCGCGATTGGTCCAGCTCTTTTCGCGGCAAAGCGCCCTGCTCGAAAAGCTGCTGGCGGCTCTCAAAAATTTTCTCTTCCGCGTCGAGTGCCTGCTTCGCTTGCTGCACATCGGCTTCCGCTTTCTGGACTTCTTCCGGGAGGCTCGCGGCGGTGGTGGTTTCGTAAGTGGCCTGCGCCTGATCGTAAGCGCCCTTCGTATCTTGCGCCGCGGCCGCTAGGTCGCGATTCTCCAGCACCGCCAGCAGCTGTCCTTCATGCACTGCGCTGCCACGCTGCACGAAAAATTTCTGTACCGGAGCGCTGATCTTGGGAACGATGGCCGCCTGCTGTCTGGGAAACAGAATCGCCTGCGTGGTGATCGTGCGCTGAATGTCCGTCCTCTCGACCGCGGCAACCTGAACCGTGACCAGCGGTTCTTTGTCGCCTTTGTCGGACGAGCAGCCTGTGAGAATCATCAAACCAGCGAGAATGGCGCACGCCGCGCTTTCCAGCCGCCAGCGCCTCCAGGTCCTGGCTCGATTCCAGTTTTTGCCGACTGCGTTTCGGGTTCGTTCCATTCGCGCCCTAGAAGGTTCCTGTCAGGGTCTGTAAGTTTGCTACCGCAACGCGATAGCGGGACTGGCCATCGTCATATGCGTCGCGAGCTTGCGTCAACGTATTCTGCGCATCCACCACTTCCAGCACGGTGGATTCACCGGCCTGGTAGCGCATGGTGGTCAGCCGCAAACTGTCCGCCGCCAACTCCGCCGAACTGGCCAGAGATTCCATCTCTGACTTCGCCGTTTCAGCTTCGCTGTAAAACTCCCGCAAGTGGCTGAGCAATTGCCGCTGCGCAAAGCTCAATTCCACATGCGCCTGATCCCGGCGCAGCTTGGCCTGCTTGAGCTTGCTGCGATCGGCGCCCCAGCTGAAAATTGGAATCTGCAACGTGGCTACCCCGGAGTAGCCAAGATTGCGGATTCCATCCGTCCGGATGGCAAATTGGGTGGAATCAATTCCGTAGAAATAGTCCACGGTCAATGCCGGCAGAAGCCCGCCCCACGCTGCCGTGACCTCATGATCGGCGACCTCGTAAGCTGCCAGCGCCGCGCGCAGGTCAGGATTGCTTTTCTTGCCGGCTGCTTCCACCTCCGCAAACGTAGGCAGAGGCTCTGGCGTCTGCAGGTCGTCGACGACGCTAAAGTCTTGCCTGAAATCGGGGAAGAGCAATACGGCCAGATCAAGCCGGTTGCGCTCCATATCGATCTGAGCTTCCTGCAGAGCGCGTTGTTGTTGCTGATCCTGAATCCGCGCTTTGATCACGTCGGCGTGCGCCACCTCACCGCCATGTTCCAGCTTTTGGCTGATATCGAGAAACCGCGATGCCTCGGCTGCCGCGCGTTGCGCGTTCGCGTATTTGCGCTGCGACACCACCAGCCCGTAGTAGGCCTGAGTAACGGTCACCACCAACCCCCGCTTGGCGACTTCCGCCTTCGCCCTTGCCACAGCTAATGCGGCGGAGGATCGCCGATAGTCCGCCAATGTCGTCAGCGAGAGCGCCTGGTGTACATCGGCTTGGCTGATGTATTCGTGCACACCGTTATTAGCGATGTACCTGGACGGCAGGCATCCCAACACCGAGGTGAAGCAGTCTGCGGGACGCGCCCCTGTTCCCTGCGTGTAAATGAACGAGTTGTTGTAGTTGACGTCCGGCAGTAGCCCCGCCCTGGCCTGCACCCGGTCCTCGCGCGCCAATCCCAAGTCAGTGATCGCGGACCGGTATTGAGGATCGTTCTGGCGCGCCCGCTGCAGCGCATCCTGCAGCGTAATCGTCAGCGGCGCTTCTTGGGTTTGCGGGGTCGATGCGTGCTGTGCAAAACTGTTCGATGCAGCCGTGATCAGACCCAAAACGAAAAGGCAGGTCCTCGCTCTCTGTCCGATGTGGGATTTGTAATATTGCTTTATGGCAGCGGTCTTCTTTAGCGTCCTCATCGGTCACCTCACCTGTTCAAAAGCATAGCTCCAAAGCCGAACTCTCTGAATCCAAACCCGATTGCCTTCGGCGACGGGGCGCCTCGAAGCCACCTGCGTTGCTGCCGCAGTCCAACTCGGGCTGTCCTGAAAGCGAAATCCTGACCGCGGGGACCTCTCTACCTCGGCCGGCTGGACTATTTTGGAACTCGCACAGGCTAACACGCGCCACCTGAAAGCCACCTGAAAAGCGTGACCTTCGCCCGCAAGTGCAACGCACAAAGGTACTTACCTTTTTATCTTTCTTCGCGGTGAACAAACGGCGAAGCTCGTGCTTCCACATTAGCGCTTGTCATTTTCAGTTGGACAGGAGGGCAAGCCATCATGATTGATCTTCAACAGGTCAAAGTTACCCCTCGCGACCAGCAGGTTCTCAATCTTCTGGTGCAAGGTTGCAGCAACAAAGAGATCGCGGGCCAGCTCAACATCAGCCCGCGCACCGTGAAGCAACACCTGCGCACTCTGTTTCTGCGCGCCGGAATTCGCGAAGGCCGTAAGCGCGTGAAACTCGCCATCGCGATCTTCACCCAGGGGGATCCACAGTCATGACTCCCCGCGAGCAACTCACAGCCAAAGAAATCCAGATCGCGACCCTGGTCTGGGAGGGTATGACCAATCGCGAAATCAGCCGAATCGTCGGCACCACCGAGCAGGTGATCAAGAACCATCTGCGCAGCATTTTCGATAAGCTCGGCGTCTGGAGCCGTCTGGAACTGGCTATGTACGTGGCTAGCCATGGCGGGCAGGCTTGGACCGAGCCTCGCACGGAAACGGCTACGCTTGCCCAGGCGGTCGGTGCCCGCTAGGTCGTTTTCGCTCAATCGAACCGGCATCTTAGGAAGGGAACGCGACGCGAATCCATGGAGTGAAGTTGACGATGGTTGCAGACGGGAAGCTTAAACTCTGCAAAACTTTTCTAACCGTTGCTCGTTCCAGGTGGAAGCATCCCAATAACGCATTTAATTATCAATAGCTTGCGTGAAATGATCGCGGCATCGCAATTGCACCGTGTACGGGGTTTACAAAGCGCGGGCTCAACAGCAGCCGAGCCGGCTTCGCGACCCCGAGGCGAAACCTGCGATGGCGTACAAAGAAACTTTCTGGATGGCGTGCGATTCTCCCGAGCAACTGCGGGCGGAATACGGCCCTTTCCATACCCGTTCCGAAGCCGAAATTGAAGCCAAGAAGCTAGGCTTCGGATACCTTCTGCGCTACGAGCATATTCTCGGACCGAACGAAGAGATCGAGGAAGTACGCTGCATCTTCGTCGAGCTGCCGGGAACCGCTCCGATCGGGGCAGAGACAATTTCCGTGAAGCTTCACACCCGCTGCGCCACTTGTGGTGAGTCAGCTACCCACGAAAAAGGCTGGCAAGCGGAGGTTTGGGCCGATATCCACGAGTTCGAGCATTCGCGTCACCGCGTGCGCCTGTTCGAGCATGCCCGGGGTCGAGGTTTGAAGGAAATCGCGAACTGGCGAGGATAGTTCTGGATTCACCCTGGATTTGCCTTAGCTCTTGTTCGACAGGCTGCTTGCCGCCGCCCGGTCCAGCAGCCAAACCAGATTGCCATCGCTCGGACGCACCAGTTTCGCTGGATACTGTTCGCCCGGGGCATCTTCTTCCAAGACCGTCTTGAGCACCGTGGCCTTGTCCGTCCCGCTGACCAGAAAGGCCACGCAGCGCGCGGCATTGAGCACTGGAAGAGTGAGCGAAAGTCGGTGCGTCTTCAACTTTTCAACCCAGTTAGCGACGACCAGCCGCGATTTCTCGTGCAGCGCGGCCGTGCCCGGAAAAAGAGATGCGGTGTGACCGTCTGGTCCCAGCCCAAGAAGAATCAGATCAAAGCGCGGCACCGAATCCGGCTCCAGCTTAAAAAACTTGCGTAGCGTTTTTTCGTAATCCTCCGCCACGGCGGCCGCATCTGGATTTTCCGCCGGAATCCGGAACACGTTTCCCGGTGGCACCGGTACCTTGGCCAGCATGGCTTCGTCCGTCATCCGGTAATTGCTTTCCGGATCCGTGGGCGGCACATGTCGCTCATCGCCCCAGAAGAAAAACATCCGGTCCCAGGGCAAAACTGTGCGAGCGTTGGTGGCGAGCAAATTGTAGAGGCTTTTAGGAGTCGAGCCGCCGGAAAGCGCAATCGTAAACCGACCCCGTTCAGCGACGGCTTCGTTGGTAGCCTTGATGACTTCTTCCGCCGCCGCTTCAAATAATTCCTGCGGAGTACTCAGGATGCGAATTGTCGCAGCGGAACTCACAGATTTTGCTCCCGTCCGAATTCAACCCTTGCAGGCTCGCATCGCCGCGCATCGGGCCGCGCCCATCAGTCCGGCTTTGTCGTTGGTCACAACGTGCACCGGCATCGATTCCACCAGCGGGCGCATGCGTCCCTTATCCAGAAACGCTTGCATGAAAAGCTGTCCCTGTAATTTGGGAAGGATTTTAGGAGAGATGCCGCCGGCCAGGAACAATCCGCCCGTAGACATCGCTTTGAGCGCCAGGTTCGCGGCCTCCGCGCCATAAACGCGAATCCACAGGTCCAGGGCTTGCTCGGCCAGTGGATCGGTTCCCGCCATAGCGGCACGAGAGATGGCAGCCGCGGCATCTCCCTGTTTCATCGCAGCTGCCAGTTCGGGAGATTCTTTTCCCTTTTGCTCGTCTCGCAGAAACTCGTACCCATTCACCAGTCCGGGTCCCGACAGAATGCGCTCGTAGCTGACATGTCCAAAGCGGGCTCTTAAAAAGCGCAGCAATTCGATCTGCAGTTCGTCTTGCGGAGCAAAATCCGTGTGCCCGCCTTCGCAGGCGAATACGTGATGCCGGACTCCATCCCAGAACAGCCCCGCTTCGCCCAGCCCGGTTCCGGGTGCGATGACCGCCTGGTTACCGACCGCCGTGCCGCTGACCTGATTCAGAGCCACCAGGTCCGCCGGGGTCAGGGCTCCGATTCCCCACGCGCTCGCTTCCAGATCGTTGATTAACAGTGTGGCGGGAAGATGAATCTGTTTCGCCAGCCGCGATTGCTCGATGATCCAGGGCAGGTTTGAAGTTTCCACGCGCCCGTTGCGAACCGGGCCGGCGATCCCGAAACAAGCTGCCTCCGGATGTGTGCCCGAGTCGTCCACAAAGCGGGTCACAATCTCGCCGAGTTCTTTATGTTCGCGACTGGGAAAAACGCGCTCCGACACCAGTTGCAGATGCCCGTTCTGGGGTTGAAAGTAAGCCAGCCTGGCATTGGTCCCACCAATATCGCCGGCCAGAATCATTTCTCGAAGTTCCTCCAGCGGCGGC
>Ga0187805_10000420_pt1 | contig 13857 bp, 13 predicted proteins | sample NC_wetland_sal_i_6_FD_132965 | JGI IMG/M metagenome (GOLD analysis project Ga0187805, IMG submission 132965) | Wetland sediment microbial communities from Neuse River Estuary, North Carolina, USA - Control_5 | ecosystem: Environmental > Aquatic > Freshwater > Wetlands > Sediment | place: USA...
CAACGCCAACAAGATGGTGCAGGACACGCCGCTGGCCAATAAATCCCTCGAAGAGGTGATCCAGGCGACGGGGAAGGATGAATCCAAGCAGGGCCTGTTCAACAACGTCGCTCAGATCTGGAACCACAATTTCTTCTGGAAGTCGATGCGTCCGAAGGGCGGCGGCCGGCCGACGGGCGATCTGGCGCGCGCAATCGAGGAAGCTTTCGGCGCCTACGATAAGTTCCGCGAGGCCTTCAAGACGGCCGGCGCGACCCAATTCGGCAGCGGCTGGGCTTGGCTGGTGTTCGAGGGCGGCAAGCTCAAGGTCGCGAAGACTGCAAACGCCGTCAATCCGCTCGTGCAGGGCAGCAAGCCGTTGCTGACCTACGACGTGTGGGAACACGCCTATTATCTCGACTACCAGAACCGGCGGCCGGATTTCATCGATGCCTTCATCGATCATCTGGTGAACTGGGACTTCGCCGCGGAGAACCTGACGCGCGCACGCGCGCAGCGTACCGCCGCCGAATAACCGGAAATGCAGCGCGGCGTGCGCGCACGACGGCATCCGTGTTTGGTCGTCTTGCACGCTGCGCTGGCTTCGGTACTCGCCGCCTGCGCAGTCCCCAACGTCAATGGCGCGATCGCCCAGGCGCCACCGGGGCCGCAAACCGTCGTTGGCGCGCACGGTCCGCTCAGCGCCGCACGTAGTCGAGAAATTCTCGATGCCTTGAACCGCCAATCGCCAAACAGCGACATTCTCGATCGCCACATCGCCATCGAAGAAGCGGTGACTGGCACGCCGCTGATCGCCGGCAATCGCACGACGATCCTGCACGATGGCGGCGCGACTTTTACCGCCATGTTCGATGCAATCCGCGGCGCTCGGCATTCAATTAATCTCGAGTTCTATACCTTCGAAGACGTTGAAAGCGGTGGCGAGCATCTCGGTACCCTGCTCCTCGCCAAGCGGCAACAAGGCGTCGCGGTCAATATCTTGTATGACAGCTATGGCTCAGCGGACACGCCGCCGGAGTTCCTAAAATCGCTGCGCGCTGCGGGCTGTCTGGTCCTTGAATACAATCCAATCGATCCGCTGCGCGCACGCGGCCCCTATCTTCCAAACGACCGCGACCATCGCAAGCTTTTGATCGTCGATGGCCTTATGGCATTCGTCGGCGGCGTGAACCTATACACCGGGTATCAGGCGCACCCTCATAGTGAACTGATTGGTTCCGGCGGTGATACCAACGTTTTCTGGCATGACACCGACATGCAAATCGGGGGGCCAGCAGTCGCCGCGCTGCAGCAGCTTTTCGTCCAACACTGGATCGATCAGGATGGTCCGCCGCTCGACCAGTCGACATTCTTTCCGCCACTGCAGCACCAGGGCAATGAAGTCTTGCATGTGCTTGGCAGCACTCCCGGTCAACCGGTGCCCGCGTATTACGCGACAATTCTTTCGGCGATCACCAATGCCGAACAGCGAATTTGGCTGACGACCGCTTATTTTGTCCCGACCGATGACGAGCTCGACGATCTAGAGAGCGCAGCCCGGCGCGGCGTCGATGTGCGGCTGATGCTGCCGAGCCAAAGCGACTCTCAGGCGGCCTTTGACGTCGGCCGTTCGCACTACGACGATCTTCTGGAAGCGGGCGTCAAAATCTACGAAATCCAGAACGAGGTCCTGCATTCAAAGACCGCCGTAATCGATGGCGTATGGTCGGTGATCGGCTCATCGAATTTCGATCACCGCAGCGTTCTGTTCAATGACGAGGTAGATGTTATCGTTTTGGGCCGTGCGACGGCCACCCAGCTCGAGGCGGAGTTTCAAGCTGATGAGGCCAAGTCGCGGGCGATCGATGCAACAACTTGGTCACATCGGTCGTTCGAGGAGCGCCTCCGTGAACTGTTCGCGCGCATTTGGCAATCCATGTTATAAGCCGGCAGTCACGCCCGGTGCGACGTTCGGCTGACTAGGCCAAAATTCACAGATGCCAGTGGGGCTACTTAGGCGGCTGGGAATTTCTCGTGCCATACGAAGAACACGGGCGGCTCTACCGCGAGGGCTCGCCACGCGCACGCACACGGCGAGCGGCGAGACATTCCGCGCTGACAGCTTGACTGCGGCGACGCATCGTCCGCCCTTCAACGCGCGCGTTCGCGTCACCAACCTGCCGCTACGGAGCCAATCGAATACGAACCGCGCTAATTCGGTTCTGCGCGCGTCCGTATGCCATGACATTTCGCGTCCTAATCTCACTTTCGCCATATTTCATTCCCACCTTCCTTGCAGCGACTGCGTGTGAGGCCTTTGCGCGTATTCCTCCGGCGCAGGGGACGTGGGGCATTTCTGTGACCGAAGACAGAACGAGAACCGCAGACTGACGCTCTCAGGCAGACTGACGCTCTCAGTCAGATACCCGCGTTCCACCCCGGTGAAAAAATAGAATCGATGGGGGTCATTGCGATGGACACGATTCTGGTCTCGAACCGAATTGCGGAGCCTTCGCGTACGGGCGCCATTCCAGGCGGCCTCGCGGCCGCCCTGCTGTCGGCGGTGAAAACATCAGGTGCGACGTGGATCGGTGCCAGCGGCAAGTTCGCGGCGGCCGAAGACGGGCGTGTGCCAACGCGTTCGAAACGGCTCGGGGCCGGCACATTGATGATGGTTGACCTGCCGGTCACGGACTATCGGCGTTTCTACAATGGCATGGCGAATGCCGCACTGTGGCCGATCTTGCACTATCGCGCCGACCTGTTGTGCTACGAGCCGGAGTTCGTCGCGTCCTATCGTGCGATCAACCGGATCATGGCCAACGTCGTCGCCGATCGCGCGCGGCGTGATTCGCTGGTTTGGGTTCACGACTACCACTATTTCATGCTCGGCGAGTTTCTGCGCCAGCGGGGTTTCGCCGGCCCGATCGGTTTTTTCCTGCACACGCCGTTTCCGACCAAGTCGGTGCTCATCTGCCTGCCGGAACACCGCACGGTGCTCAAGGCGCTGTCGGCCTATGACCTCATCGGCTTCCAGACCGACGAGGATATGTCCCGTTTCCGCGACTATGCGACGATGAAGCTGTCGGCGACGCTAGTCGGTCCTACCGAGCTGCAGTTCGGCGGTCGCCGTGTGCGGATCGGCGTCTTTCCGGTCGGCATCAACGTCGATTTCTTTGCCAATGCGGCGCGCGCCAATATCGACAGCAATAAGATCAACCGCATCCGGCGCGGCCTGCATCAGGGCAAGATGGTGATTGGCGTAGACCGCCTTGATTACAGCAAGGGCCTGCCTGAGCGCTTCGCGGCGTACGAGCGATTCCTCACTATTTATCCCGATGAGCGCAAGCGCGTATCGTTTCTCCAGATCACGCCGCCAACCCGTCCCTCGGTCGACAGCTATCGGCGCTTCCGGGCCGAGCTCGCAAGCCGTGCTGGCGAAATCAGCGCGCGCTTCGGCGATGTCGACTGGATGGTATTGCGCTACATCAACGAGAGCTTTCCGCCGGATCAGCTTGCGGCACTCTATCGCATCAGTAAGGTGGGCTGCGTGACGCCATTGCGTGACGGCATGAACCTTGTTGCCAAGGAATATGTCGCAGCGCAGGACGCCGAGGATCCGGGTGTGCTGGTACTGTCGAAATTTGCCGGCGCCGCAAAGGAACTCGACGCCGCTCTGGTGGTCAATCCGTACGATACCGGCGAGCTCGCGCAGGCGCTTTACCGCGCACTCTATATGGAACGCGCCGAGCGTGTCGAACGCTGGAACACAATGATGAAGATTTTGCGCGCAAACAACATCGCGCATTGGTACGAGGGCTTCATCAACGCGCTGCGCGACTCAGCGCTCAAATCGGCGCGGACGGCCTCGCGCAGTGTCGCCTAAGAGTCTCGAGCGACTGGCACAATCGCCGTACCAGATCAGGATGCGGTCGCAGAGTGCGGCTCGCGGCCGGCTGTCAGATGTTCCCAATCACGCAAATGCATCGCGCGATGCCACTCCAGACCATGGCTGGGCGCAGCATCGGCGCCATCAAGCAGCGTATGGAGCAGCAGCCGTGCACGCGACACTCGGCTCTTCATCGTGCCGACTGCACAGCCGGCCATGGCGGCCGCCTGTTCGTAGGAGAACCCGCTGGCGCCGACGAGCACGAGCGCCTCGCGTTGCACCGGCGGCAAGGTGCTGAACGCGCCTTCGAAATCGCGCATACGCAGGTGCCATTCCTGGCCACCGCTTACGGTCGTGGAGTCGCGTACGACTTCGACATCGAGTTGCGTGAGGCGACCCTGGCTGCGTTTTTCGGTGAAATAGGCATTGCGCAAAATCGTCGTCAGCCACGCCTTGAGATTGGTGCCGGGTTGGAATTGATGGGCATGACTCAATGCACGGACGACGGTCTCCTGCACCAGATCGTCGGCAAGCGTCCGATCCTGCGCCAACATGCGAGCAAATGCTCGGAGGTGCGGCAGATACGGGACGATATCTTCGGTGAGCCGGTCGACCATTTTTTGCTCCTTGTCGTTGTGCGTCTCGTGTCGTGCGCGACACCAAGGTGCGAAGAAATCGGCTGCCGGACAATCGGGGAAGGCCTGATATCACGACATAATCACACGGGTCGTGCGATCTTTCGGAGCGCCTCCACGGTTTCGCCACAATCGCCTGTCGTCCGCCGCAATCGCAACGATCAGCGACCACCCCGTTGACATCACATCGTGTAAGCGAAAATTTCCGGCACATGCCCGAACACAAATCTGGATGAAATGGCACGACCTGCCATAAGCTGTTGGACTGCATCCGGAGTCCCGCCACAACGGCCAACAGCGAGCGCGCCAAGCGAACACAATGCAACTGGGAGTCGTCGGTTTGGGCCGCATGGGCGGCAATATCGTGCGGCGCTTGACGGCGCGCGGCCACGAGTGCGTCATCTATGACCGGTCGCCAGGCGCAATAGCCGCCCTCGCCAAACAAAAAGGCGCAACTGGATCGGGCGGATTGCCCGATTTGGTTCGCCGCGTGCAAGCGCCGCGCGCGATCTGGGTGATGCTGCCTGCCGGCGACGCCACCGAGCAAACCGTGACCGAGCTCGGCACGTTGCTGGCGCCAGGCGATACGATCATCGATGGCGGCAATTCCTTCTGGCAGGACGATGTCCGCCGTGCCAAAGCTCTTGCGGAAAAGAACATTCATTATGTCGACGCTGGCACCAGCGGCGGTATCTGGGGCCTCGAGCGCGGTTACTGCCTGATGATTGGCGGCGCCAAGGACGTGGTCGACCGGCTCGATCCGATCTTCGCCGCGCTGGCGCCGGGCCGCGGCGACATTCCTGCAACGCCACATCGCGACGGACGCGACCCGCGGCCCGAACAGGGCTATCTGCACGCCGGCCCGCCCGGCGCTGGTCATTTCGTTAAGATGATCCACAATGGCATCGAGTATGGCTTGATGCAGGCCTATGCCGAGGGCTTCGACATCCTACGCAACACGAACCGTGCGGACCTACCGGCTGAGCAACGTTTCGACCTCAACGTCGCCGACATCGCCGAGGTGTGGCGCCGCGGCAGCGTGATCTCCTCCTGGCTCCTCGACCTCACCGCGGCGGCGCTGGCGGAGGATCCCGCGCTGCAGGGCTTTAGCGGTTACGTCGAAGATTCAGGCGAAGGCCGTTGGACGATTGCAGCGGCGCTCGCCGCTGCAGTTCCAGCCGAAGTGCTTTCGGCCGCGCTCTACACCCGCTTTCGTTCGCGCGAAAAAGCGAGCTTTGCGGAAAAGCTGCTGTCGGCCATGCGTAAGGGATTCGGCGGCCACATCGAACAGCCGGACAAGGGTTGATGGCGCACGCAGCCCGCGAACGGCCGCGCCGGGCCGATCCCTGCACGCTCGTCGTTTTCGGCGCGTCCGGCGACCTGACTCAACGGCTGCTGATGCCGGCGATTTATCATCTCGCCGCGGCGAAGCTTCTGCCTGAAAGCTTCGCCGTCATCGGCGTAGCCCGCTCGCCGATGAGCAACGCGCAATTCCGCGCCCATATCAGCGACGGACTGAGCAAGTTCACCGGCATTACGCCTGCCGGGGCGACGCGCCGATGGCTGCTCGAGCGGCTGTCATACATCATTGGAAATTTCGACGATGTGGCAACTTTCGAGCAACTGGCGGCGGTGCTAAAGCAGCGGCAGCATGTGACGCACGGCAATACGCTGTTCTATATGGCGACGCCGCCAAATGTATTCGCACCCTTGGCGGAGCAGCTCGGCAAAGCGGACTTCGCCCGGCCGCCGCACGGCGCCTGGACGCGATTGGTGGTCGAGAAGCCGTTCGGCACGAACCTCGTATCGGCACGCACGCTGAATAAAAAGATCCTCGCCGTCTTCGCCGAAGACCAGGTCTATCGGATCGATCATTTCCTCGGCAAAGAGACCGTACAGAACATCCTGGCGCTGCGCTTTGCCAACAACTTGTTCGAATCACTGTGGAATCGCGACCGCATTGATCACGTTCAGATTACGGTCGCCGAAACCGTCGATGTCGGCCGACGCGGACGATTCTACGACGCAACCGGAGCACTACGCGACATGGTGCCAAACCATCTATTTCAACTTTTGTCGCTCATTGCGATGGAGCCGCCGGTGCGTTTTTCCGCCGACGCCGTGCGCGCCGAAAAAACCAAAGTGCTCCAAGCCATGCGTGCCTACGACCATAACGCGGCTTTTGCCTGCGGCGTCCGCGCGCAGTACCGGTCCGGCAAGGTCGGCGGCAAGACAGTCAAGGCATACCGTCAGACGCCCGACGTCGCGCAGAGCAGCACGACCGAGACCTATGTCGCACTCAAGCTGCTGATCGATACTTGGCGCTGGGCCGGTGTGCCGTTTTATCTGCGCACCGGCAAAGCGCTCAAGGCACGCCGGACCGAGATCGCGATCAAGTTCAAGGACGCACCGTTCGCCATTTTTCGCGACACACGGGTCGAGCAACTGGCGCAGAATTTCGTCGTCATCGGCATCGCGCCCGAAGAGGAGATCCTCATCCAATTCAATGCCAAAGTACCCGGCCCGCAGCTTCGACTGCACGGCGTCGGCATGGAATTCAAATACAAGGATTATTTCGCCGTCGCACCCGAAAACGGCTATGAGACGCTGATCTACGATTGCATGATCGGCGACCAGACTCTGTTCCGGCACGCCGACGACGTCGAAGCGGCATGGCGCGTGGTCCAGCCGTTCCTTGATTGCTGGCGCCGCGATGGCACCAATGGTCTCGATTTCTACGCTGCCGGCAGCGACGGACCGCGTGCAGCCGACGCGCTGCTGGCGCGCGATCATTGCCATTGGCGCTCGATAACAGCTGGGAACCGGCCGTGACCGCAGCGGCTGCACGGGCTCCGCACTCGCTGCCGGGCCGACGTGTCGTCCTGGCCGACGCCGAGATCCTCGCGCGCCACGCCGCGGCCTGGCTGCTCAATCGCGTCCTCGGCGCGCCTGGACGCGTTGCGGTATGCCTGTCCGGCGGCAACACGCCGCGGCCGGTTTATGTGCTGCTGGCGCAGTCGCCATACCGCGATTGCTTTCCTTGGGACCGAGTGCATTGGTTTTGGGGCGACGAGCGCTGCGTGCCGCTGGACCACCCGCGCAGCAATTTCGCGATGGTGCGTGCGGCGCTGTTGGATCGGGCTCCGGTTCCGCCGACCCATATTCATCCGATTGTCACGGCTGACGGGCCAGTGCGCGGTGCGGCAGATTACGAGACCGAACTCAAGCGCTTCTACGGCGCCGAAGAGCTAGCGGCGGATCGGCCGCTGTTCGCGGCGACTCTGCTCGGTGTGGGCGAAGATGGCCATACGGCATCCCTCTTTCCAGGCGTCACAGCATTGCGGGAACAGACGCACTGGGTTGCGCCCGTTCCCGAAGCGCAACCCGAAGCCCGCGTGACACTTACCTATCCGGCACTCGACAGCAGCGCAACTGTCGCCTTTCTTGCCTGCGGCACAATCAAACGGAATGCGCTGCAACGGCTGGCACGCGGCGAAGATCTGCCTGCGGTCCACATCCAGCCGGCGGGACAGATCACTTGGTTTCTCGACCGCGACGCTGCGCCATGACGCGTGGAGCCGGGATCCTGCCGCACGCCGCGGCGATTGAGCGCGCCACGCCGCCCTTCACGTTGGCGATCGACGTCGGCGGCTCGCACATTAAGGCGTCAGTGCTCGACCGTGCGGGGGTGATGATCGCAGCACCGGTGCGCGCGCGAACGCCGCAACCCGCGACGCCGCAGGCGTTACTGCGCGCCATCAAGGATCTCGCGCGTATGCTGCCGCGTTATGACCGCGTCTCGGTCGGCTTCCCCGGCTATGTCCGACGCGGACGCATCCATACCGCCCCTAATCTCGGCACTGAGCGCTGGGCTGGTTTCCAACTCGACCGCGCCCTGACGCGACAACTGCGAAAACCGGCGCGCGTGCTCAACGATGCCGACGTTCAAGGCCTTGGCGCCATCGAAGGCCGCGGCCTCGAATGCGTGCTCACGCTCGGTACTGGCATCGGTTCGTCGCTATTCGAGGACGGGCGCCTAATGCCGCATCTTGAGCTCGGCCAGCATCCGTTGCTCAAGGGTAGGACCTACGACCAATATCTTGGCAACGCGGCGGCCGACAAAAAGGGTACGCGCACCTGGAACCGGCGACTGCGCAAGACGATCGATATCGTCCGCACCTTAGTGAACTTCGATCGGCTTTACCTGGGCGGCGGCAACACGCGGCTGATCGACTTCAAGCTGCCGCGCGACGTGAAAGTTACGCCCAATGCCGACGGCATGACGGGTGGCGTCCATTTGTGGGACGCGATGCTCGATCCAATCTTTGCGGCGCCGCTACGCACCGCCAAACCGCTTCGGTGATTGCAACCAGTTGACGCCAGGTAGCCCAGCATACGCGCCGTTTGCTGGCCTTGTGTTTTTCGTGGATTCGGTCATGCTTTTAAATTCAGGTGGCGTCCGTGGTCTATGCAGTTACAGGGGTTACGATGAGTGAATCCGCGAAAGCTCGGGCCAATGGTGCCGACCTCGATACGATCCGCGACGATATCGACACCGTGCGCAAGGATTTGGCGCGTCTGATGGAGCACGTAAAGGCGGGCGCGTTGCACAATATCACGGGCCAAGTCGAAGAAATGTCCGATGAAGCACGCCGGCTCTACAATCAGGCGCTCGCCGGAGGCGAACGCGGCGCCGAAGCACTCGCCCGCCAAGTCGAAGAACGGCCGCTGACGAGCCTGCTGATCGCTTTCGGCCTGGGCTTCATCGGCAGCAGATTGATTCTTCGCTAGGCCGCTGATGCGGACGGGCGGCATCGTCAAACTCGCGTTAGCCGTCCTCGCCGAAGTCACCACCTTTGAACGCGTACGGAAGCGGGCGCCGCGCATTGCCATCGCGGCGCTTCTGATCGTTCTGGCGTTCGCAGTCGTTGCTGGCGGCTTCGGCTGCGCCGTTGCGGCCCTGTGGATCTGGCTGTTGCCGCTCGTCGGCCCGTGGGGCGCGCCGCTGATTTGCGCCGGCGTTCTGGTGCTCGTCGCCGGCGGACTGGTCGGCGGTGGATATTACCTCGCACGCAGCCAACCGAAGACCGGGAACAGGGCGCTCGCAACCGCAATCGAAAGCGGCGATTTCGCACCTCTGATCCACGAGCACAAATGGCTCCTGCTGGCGCTGGCAGCGCTGAGCGGCGCGGCCGCCGCCGAAAAAGTCGGCAAGACGGCGCGACGCAAACGCTAGCCGCCGACCGTGTGTCCAGGCGGCCCACGGTGCAGACTTAGATTGTGTGCCGTGTTGATGAGGCCGACATGCGAGAAGGCCTGCGGAAAATTCCCCAACAGCCGTCTGGCATGCGGGTCGTATTCTTCGGCGAGCAACCCGACGTCGTTGCGTAACGCAAGCAGCCGTTCGAACAACGTTCGCGCTTCGCGTCGGCGGCCTATCAGCGCATAGTTGTCGGCGAGCCAGAACGAGCAAATCAAGAACGCGCCTTCGTCACCCGACAACCCATCGGGTGCCTGGTCGGGATTATAGCGGCGCACCAGCCCGTCGAACGTCAGTTCCTGGGCGATCGCATCCATTGTCTTGATCACGCGTGGATCATCGGGCGGTAGAAATCCGACCAACGGGATCCTCAGCAGCGCCGCGTCGAGCGCCTTGCCGCCGAACTGCTGCACGAAAACGCCGCGATCATGATCGACACCGTAAGTGCATGCCTCTTGATGGATCTGATCGCGGACCGCGGCCCAGCGCTTGGCCGGGCCCTTCAGGCCAAATTTCTCCGCTGACTTTACCGCGCGGTCGAAGGCCACCCACGCCATGACGGCGGAATGGGTATTGCGTTGCTCGGCGTGCCGCGCCTCCCAGATACCGGAATCGGGCTTTTGCCAATTGCCTTCGAGATATTCAAGCAGCTGCTGTTGGACGCGTTCGGCGTCGTCTTCGGGTTCCGCGCCATGGACCCGCGCCGTGTAGAAGACATCCATTACGTCGCCATAGATATCCAACTGCCGTTGCAGATGCGCCGCATTGCCAATCCGCACCGGTCGGCTGTCGGCATAGCCCGGGAGCCAAGGCAATTCGTGTTCGCTCAGCCGCCGTTCGCCGGCGATGCCATACATGATCTGCATGTCGGCGGGCGCACCCGCGACGGCACGGAGTAGCCACTCGCGCCAGGCCTTGGCTTCGTCGACGTAGCCGGCCAAAATGAACGCGAACAACGTGAACGCCGCATCGCGCAGCCAGCAATAACGATAATCCCAGTTTCGTCCGCCGCCGAGTTTTTCCGGCAGCGACGTGGTCGGTGCAGCGACAATGCCGCCGGTCGGCGCATAGGTCAGCGCCTTGAGCGTCAGGAGCGAGCGCATCACCGCGTCGTGCCATTCGCCGCCGGCCTCGGGTGTGCAGCGTGCGCTCCATTTCCGCCAATAATCTTCCGTATCGTCGAGCGCCGCCCGCGGATCGAGTCCGGCCGGTTCGTCGTCATATGAACGCCACCAGGTCACTGTGAATGACGCGCGTTCGCCGGCGCGCACAGTAAAATCTGCAACGGTGCCCTTGCCGTGATTTTTGAGATCGACGGAAGTCCGTAGCACGACGGCTTCCGGACCGGCGATCATCTGCACGCCATGCGCGCGCCGACGAAGCCAGGGAACTGTACTGCCGTAATCGAATCGAAAGTTCACATCGAGCTTCATTGGCACCGCACCGCGGTCGCCGCGGACGACGCGCATCACGTCGACAACCCCTTGTCGTGGCTTGGGCATGAAATCGATCAAGGTGACGACGCCCGAATCACAGATGAATTGGGTTTCGAGAATCATCGTGTTGCCGCGGTAGCGACGCGACACGTTGCGTACGGGCTCCGCTGGCGCGATCAACCATCGGCCATTGTCGGGCGTACCGAGAAGCGCGGCAAAACATGCCGCCGCGTCGAAACGCGGCAGCGCGAGCCAATCGATCGACCCGTCGCGGCCGACGAGCGCAGCCGTCGCGCAGTTGCCGATCAGCGCATAATCCTCGATCCGGGCTGTCGGTTTTGTGGACGTGGTCATGCGACGCGACCGTCAGCCGGTACGGCAGATTCTGTCAAGCAAAACGGCACCGGCGGCGGTGCGATGGTCATATTGTCGTGGTTCGGCATGGCCATTCGGTCGTTTGATCCATCGGCCGCGCAGACGGCCCCGCGATTAATGCCGTTCCATGCGCGAGAGTTCCCGCTCAGCATGCCTATTTATTCACGGCGCCTGAGACGAACCAGCAATTCGACAAGTCGCCGCGGCAAGGGTTCGGCGGCGATGCGGCCGTAGAGATCCCGCAAGACAACGGCGATCCGATCAGGCTCGCATGGAATCTGTTGCTCATCCGACGGTATCTTTCCGGATACCGAACGTTCCTTATCGCGCGACACTGCCATTGGAATCGGATCAGGCTCAAGCCACGCGCCGCGTCCACGCCGAACGCGCCGTGGCCGCGGTGCAGTCGGATTGAAAGCCGTGCCGGACCATCGGGTCATTTCCCGCCTCATCGAGCAAACGGCGCTGCAGGCCGATTGGTTCATTCGGACTGACGTCGAGCTGCGACACGCTCGGGAAAGCCGCACTCCGAACATCAGGGGCGTGGCGCCAGCGTAAACGCCCGGACGCCGGCCGCGCTGGCAACAATTGCTTCCGTGACAAGACCGACGAACAAGCCGCTATCGATCACGCCGGGAACCGCTGCGATGCGCGTTGCCAGCAACAGCGGATCGGCGATTACGCCGCATGTGCAGTCAGCGATCACCAATCCATCGTCGGTGACGAAATCGCGACCGTCAACCTGACGAATCGCCCCGGGTACGCCAACGGCTGCAAGTTCCATGAGCGCCCGTGCCCGCGCGAACGGTAGGAGCGCGACCGGCAGTGGCGCACTGGCACCGAGCCGATCGACCAATTTGCGGTCATCGGCAATCACGATGAAACGCCGGCTGGCGCGCGCGACCAGCTTTTCGCGCACCAGGCTGCCGCCGCCGCCTTTGATCAGATTGAGCGTGCCTTGCTCGATTTCATCGGCACCATCGATCGCGAGGTCGATCGATCGGCCGTCGAATGGAACCAAAGGGATGCCATGCCGGCGCGCGAGATCAGCGATGCGCTCCGACGTCGGAACGCCCGCTACCCGCAAACCGCCGGCGATCCGCTCTGCCAGCACCGCGAGCGCGAATTCAGCAGTGGTGCCGCTGCCGAGCCCAACGGTCATGCCGTCGGCAATCATCGCGACAGCCCGTTCGGCCGCCGCACGCTTGAAGCCGTCAATTGCCATTTGCGATTTTGGCATTCGCTTAGCCCCCGCGACGGCGCCGCACGGGCACGCCGGCGCGCGCCAATTCACTTCCCAGGCGTCCGCTCAGCCAGAGGCCAAACATGCGCAGGTCGCTGATCAGCGACCACAATGGGTGCGTGAAAGTAGCCGGCCGGTTGCCCTCGATTATCGCGTGCGCGATCCACGCTGGGCCATATCCGGCCACGATCGCGCCGGCCAAGAACCAAACGCTGCTGGTTGCGATAAGGCCGGCGAAACAGACGATTGCAGCACCGGTGCCGAAAAAATGCCAAATCCGCGTATCGGCGCGGCCATGCTCCCGCAGATAGTGCGCCCAAAACTGCGCATAGTTGTTGAACGGACCAGTGTGCCGACGCGGCGGCCGGATGGAACTGCGGGCCATGGATCGCGCCTTACTATAGGAAATCAGCCAGGGGCACCGCCAGTGACTACAGGCGTGCGGGAATTGCCTTCAATCCGCCAAAATCGGGCGCATCATTTTCCTCTAAATGGTTGGAACGGGCGCGCGTCGGCGCCCAATCGCCTGTCACGGAGGTTTCGATGAAACACGCAGCCCTGGTCCTGATGACCACCTTAGCTTTAGGCGGAACGGCGCATGCCCAAGCCTGGCCGAACGCAGCGCCGTCGCCATACGGCGCGCCCGCAACGCCGAATTCCGCTGCCGCAACCGCACAACCCAGCGCTGTTGTATCGTCGCCGGCCGTGCCGACTGGCGAAGAGGTTAGCACGCCACCGCACGCACTTGGTGCCGCCGCACCCAGCGTAGGCGTGACGAACCAAACAGCGCTGCCGGTGTCTGGGGAGACGCCTGTTGCCGATCTCGACAACCCGGAGGGCGGCCGTGCGACCAGCGCCCTCAATGTGCTCGAAGCGCAAGGTTACGCATCGTTTAGCGATTTCCGTCCAGATGGCACCAAGTTCACGGCCCTGGTGAACGACAACGGTCAGCAATTCGGGGTTGTGATCAATCCGGACACAGGACAAATTTCGCGCCAATAAGCGGGGAACCGCTAGCGGCGTTGGTTCGGCTGCATTAA
>Ga0187805_10000421_pt1 | contig 13852 bp, 8 predicted proteins | sample NC_wetland_sal_i_6_FD_132965 | JGI IMG/M metagenome (GOLD analysis project Ga0187805, IMG submission 132965) | Wetland sediment microbial communities from Neuse River Estuary, North Carolina, USA - Control_5 | ecosystem: Environmental > Aquatic > Freshwater > Wetlands > Sediment | place: USA...
TACGTTCTAATCACCGGCGGAGAGGACCAAACCGGAAACTTCGTCAATACCGCGGACATGTACGATCCCTCGACTGGCAAATTCGACTGCTCAGGGCTTGGAGGAGTCTCAGCCAGTACCAGCTACTGCCAAGACACCATGACCGATGTCCGGTTCCTGCATACTGCAACACTGTTACAGAATGGCAACGTGCTGATCGCGGGCGGTAACGATGGTTCGATCGTTAACACGGCGGAAGTATACGTTTGGGCATCCGGCTTTACCGCGACCGGTAACATGACCGACAGCCGCGAAAACCACACGGCAACACTGTTAAGCAATGGCAATGTGCTCATCGCCGGCGGCCTCGACGCTTCGGGCGTCGTGCAGCAGAGCGCCGAGCTCTACAGTGCCGGCACCTTCACCGCCACCGGCAGCATGACCCATCCGCGCTATCTGCATACCGCGACCCGGCTTAATTCCGGGAAGATCCTCATCACCGGCGGCGAAGACGGAACCGGAACTGTGCTGGCGACCGCCGAGGTGTACTCTGCCGGAACCTTCACCGCGGTTGGCAACATGACCACCGCTCGCGCGCTTCATACGGCTGTGCTGATCACGTCGGGACCCAACAAGGGCTACGTCCTGATCGCCGGCGGGATCGACAACAATGGTAACACGCTCAAGTCGGCTGAGCTGTTCAATCCCAACAAAGGCACCTTCAGCGCGACCGGAAGCATGCAAGTGGGGCGCTCGTCGCAGGATGGTACGGCGCTGCCGTAGGGCGATCGAGGTACCCATGGCTAACTGCTCACAATGTGACACGCCGTTCCCAACCGGGGCGAAACTCTGCGCTACATGCGGGAATTCTGCAGACGCGGATGAATCTCCGCGGGCAAGCGAGAGCCGGCCGCGTCGCGGCGGGTTCTCAGTTCGATCGATCGCCGCCGTCAGTGGTGCGTTTTTGCTTGGCGGAGTCCTGACGTGGTTCATGGCTGCCGGGGGAAACGCCCGTTCGCAAGCTGCCACGCAGCCAGCCGTCCAGGGGCGTGCACCGACTTTGAAGGCAGAGGCATCTGGCGTCATGCCGCCCGGACATTCGGCGCGCTCTTTACCGGCAGGGCATCCCGGGGGTCATACTGATACCCACGCCAATAGCACGCTTATCGCCAAGGCGGAGAAACAGGCCCACGACCGTCCCAAGGACATCGCAGCTTGGAACCGTCTCGGCGACGTGGCCTTCCGGTCCGCGCAGTTCGACGCCGGGAACTATGACAGGGCGCGTGAAGCCTTCACTCACGTGCTGGAACTCGAGCCCGACAACCTCGATGCCTTGCGCGGGCTCGGAAACGTATGTTTCGATCAACGACGATACGACCAAGCGATCGCGGCGTACCGGCATTTCCTGCGCCTTAAACCGAGAGATGTGCAGGTAGTTACCGACCTGGGCACGATGTATATGGCCCAGCACAACTCGCACGAGGCGATCGCACGCTACACTGCGGCGCTCGCACTCGATCCGAAGTCCTTTCCCGCTCAGTTTAACCTTGCGGTGGCGTACCTGATTCTCGATGACAAGCCCAATGCACGTGAGGCACTGTTGCGCGCCCGCTCTTTTGCGCCTGGAGATGCTGCTCGCACCAGGATCGATATGCTGTTGGCGAAGATAAATTCAAATGAAATGGCGAAGAGCACTGCTACCGGCAAGTTGCAATGAAATCTTCCTCACACTTCAGCGTGCCGAGTCGAGAGTCGCAGGGCATTGGCGAAAACGATATTGGCGATGATCAGCTAACGCCACGGATGGTGGCATCGCCTCAATCACTGTTCTTTGGCAGCGCCGCCCGGACTTCATTCGGAGGAACGGCGCGTAGAGGACGTTGCGACGTCTAAAGTTCTATACCTGGGATAAGGGATAGTTCTTTTCCTCGTCAACCTGGGGGAGAAGCAGATGAAGAAGTACGCAGGAAAAGTACGGGTGGGCGCGATCGCGATCTTTTGTGTGATCGCGTTTGCGATAGCCGGCCCTCATGGTTCTTCAGGCCGCGCCTTCGCGGTCTCGCCCCCGGCTCTCTTGGTTTCGGACGCTTGCTCCTACGCCGTCACGGCTTATTCCGCCGCGATCAGTGGCGATGTCTCCCCGCTGACCCCCGTCCCTACTGGCCTTTCCGCACCGCAATTTGTGGCCCTTGACGCGAGCGGAAACATTTACACCACCAACGCTTGCACCAACGCCATCACCATTTACGCAAAGGGGAGCAAAGGTGACGCCGCTCCGATCGCAGTCATCGGCGGGAGCAACACCCTTCTGAGCGTCCCGGCAGGCATCGCGCTGGATTCCAGCGGCGACATCTATGTGGCGAATGCAGGCACCCCCAGCGTGACGATCTATGCTCCGCTGGCAGGCAGGACCGGGCCGCTCAACGTGGCCCCTACCGCCACCATCAGCGGGAGCAATACCCTCCTGAGCTACCCACAAGGCATCGCGGTGGCCAGCGGCAAAGTCTATGTGGCGGATGTAAGCGCCGCTAGCGTGTTCGTCTATTCGTCGACCGGCAACGTCGCCCCCACCGCGACAATCACCGGGACCACCACCGGTCTGAGCGGCCCGGAAGGCATCACGCTGGATTCCAGCCTCAACATCTATGTGGCGGATGAAAGCGCTGCCAGCGTGTTTGTCTACTCGGCGGGGAGCACCGACAACGTCGCCCCCTTCGCCAAAATCACCGGGGCCGCCACCGGCCTGAGCAGCCCGCAAGGCATCGGGTTGGGTTCCTGGGGCTACATCTATGTGACGGACGCGCTCGTCCCCGGCGTATTTGTCTTTCCTTCCTTGGCCAGCCTTCCTAGCACGTCCGGTTATCCCAACGTGGCGCCCCTCGTTACCATCAAGGGGAGCAACACCGGCCTGAGCTACCCGGAAGGCATCGCGCTGGATTCCAGCAGCAACATCTATGTGGCGGACAGCGGCGCCAATAGCGTGTTTCTCTATCTGGCGGGGAGCAATGGCAACGCCGCTCCCCTGCCGACCATCGGCACGACCGTTACCACCGGCCTGATCACCCCACAAGGCATCGCGCTGGATCTCAGCGGCAAAATCTATGTGACTGACGATGGACTTGGCGGACTTGACGCCGGCAGCGTGTTTGTCTATGCCGCCCTGAGCAACGCCAATGCCGCTCCTACTGCCACCATCACCGGGACCAACACCGGCCTGACCAGCCCACAAGGCATCGTGCTGGATTCCAGCAGCAACATCTATGTGGCGGATGAAGGCGCCTCCAGCGTGTTTGTCTATGCGGCCGGGAGCAACGGCAACGCCTCTCCAACCGCCGCCATCGTCGGGGCAGAAACCGGGTTGTACGCCCCGGAAGGCATCGCGCTGGATCCCACCCGCAACATCTATGTGACGGACGAAGGTGACGACGCATCCTGCGATGGCACCGAGAGCGTGTATATCTTTGCGGCCGGGAGCACCGGCAACGTCCTCCCCAGTGCCATCATCAATGGTAGCAACACTGGCCTGTGCTACCCGTACGGCATCGCGTTGGATTCCAGCGGCAAGATCTATGTGGCGGACGAGGGCGTCGCCAGCGTGTTTGTCTATCCCTCTCTAGCCAGCCTACCCAGCGCGCCCGGTTATCCCAACGTGACGCCCATCGCCACCATCACCGGTGGCAATACAGGCCTGATCAGCCCATACGGCATAGCGTTGGATTCCAGCCTCAACATTGATGTGGCGGACCTGGGTGCCGCCAGCCTGTTTGTCTATCCGCCGCTGGGTAGCAGTACCGGGATCCTCAACGAGTCCCCCACCGTCACCATCAGCGGTCCACTCACAGAACTGAGTCTGCCTCAGTTCATCGCCGTCCAGCCGGCCACGCCGGCCGTGGCGACGCCAACTGCGACGGCGACGAGGACCGCGACGCCGACCCCGACTGCGACCGCCACGGCGACTGCGACCGCCACGGCGACTGCGACAGCCACCGCGACGGCGACGAAGACTGCCACGCCGACAGCCACCGCGACGGCGACGAAGACCGCGACGCCAACGGCGACTGCGACAGCCACGAGTGACCCTCCACCTGCGACTGCCACGGCGACTGCGACAGCCACCGCGACCCCGACGCCGACTCCGACCGCGACGCCAACTGGGGTACCCGAAATCTCGGTAACGCCGAAAAGCTTGAGCCTGACAGCGCCCCATGGCACGACGAGCACGGCCGACAAGGTGACGATCAAGAATACCGGCACGGGCCAACTGATCGGCAGCGTCAGCGGAGGAGGGGGAGCGTTCTTGGTGACGGGCGGTTCAAGTTACTCACTTGCGCCAGGCGCCACGGCGACAGTGACGGTCCAGTTCACCGCGCCCGCGAAGAAGGGTAAGAGCACGTCCAAGTTGACTATCAGCGGCAATGTAGGCAAGAAGGACAAGACGGTCAAAGTGAAACTGACCGGAAAGTCCACCTGATCGGGATGTGAAATTAAGGGGCGGCCCTGCCGGGGGCCGCTCTTTTCTCAGATCATGACCCCAGAGCGCGGCCGCACCGCGAGTGAGTAGCGGCCGCGCTTGCGCGTGAGCCGCACTGGAGCGTCGAACGCATCGGAGAGCATGCGCGAGGCGAGCACTCGCGCGGTGGCAGGTCCAATACATCGCAGACTTCGTGAGCCATGGCGAACAATCGGGCGCGGCGGCGGGTGGATCGGCTTCGGCCATCGCTCAGATATCGAACGTGATCCGGGTGCGCCACTTGCCGTCTTTGTTTTCGATGACCAACCGCTCCTGGACCGCTTTGATCTCGGTAAGCAGGCGATGGCGATCCGGGTCGTACTGCTCGCCCGAGAGCCACACTACGATCGGGCCGCCGCGCTCCTCGATCTCAGCATCGCGCCATATCAACCCGCTACGGAACACGTTCAGCGCGGCGCCCAGTATGTCGTGCATCATCTCGACGTCGGTGTCGTCGACAATTTCGATCTCTTGCCGCTGCGCGGCCTTGACGTCGTCCGGCTGGACCATGATTCGCGACAGCGCGTTGGTGGCGCGGGCGAACAGCGCGTTGCGGCTGTCCGCTTCGACCTCGATCGCGAGTACTTTGCCGCGCTCGAGCTCCTTGTACGGTTCTTCTTTGTCGGCCATTTGCATCTCCTTCAGCTCTTCCGCAAGATCTCGTAGAGATAGGAAAAAATCGGCCTGGCCGTGGCCCTCAGAGGTCGCTCTTTCAAGCAGTCGCAGATGGGTGGACGCGATCTCAGAGTTTATCGCGCGCTCCTTGGCCCACTTGAGAAACCTCTTTGGACCCGACGACCATGCTTCGATTGTTGCCTCGTCGCCGGCGTAGTCCTTCTTCTGAATCTTCGCGGACATTTGGTCAAAGAATCCGCCAAGGGTCGACAGCCCAGACTTCGCGGCCTGAGTGAAATATTCCGCACCAATTCCTTCGGCTTCGCATACGATATAACCCTGAATGAAGGCAAACATCGCACCGCCTGCCATACCCAGACCCGCGATGGGGAGGGCCTCCCGCGCGCTCGATAGGAGCGAATTGGCCGCGAGCGCGACGCCTGGCTCGGGGTCGCTCCGGGCCGCTATCCGTTACGAAAAAGGTGGCACTAATCTGGCCCCAAACCGGTTCTCTCGAAGCGACCGATCGCATAAATACCTGATTTGATTGGTGGGCGGTGCAGGTTTCGAACCTGCGACCCCCGGCTTGTAAGGCCGATGCTCTACCACTGAGCTAACCGCCCGCCCGCGGAAGAAATCCTGGCAAGGAAAGAGGGCACCTGCGTGTGTTCATCGACACACGGCGGCGCACGGTTGAACCAATTTGATCGAGAAGATCCTGCGCGAGCCGGTCACTAACCTGCCGACGGCGACGACGACGCCGGTGCAGCGCCGGCGCCTTCGTTGAGCGAGTCCTTCAATTGCTTGCCCGGCTTGAACTTGGCCGACCGGCTCGCCGCAATCTCGATCGATTCGCCGGTCTTTGGATTCCGGCCGGTGCGCGCCTGCCGTTCCGAGACCGAAAACGTGCCGAAGCCTGAAATGTTCACCCGCTCGCCCTGGCGCAGCGAGGCGATGATGTCGTCGAGCACGATGTTAATTGCGCGTTCGGCGTCGGCCTTGTTGAGAGGGAGCTTGTTCGACAGCGCCTCTATGAGTTCAGCCTTGGTCATATGTAGCCTTCGGCGGTCTTCCTGACTATCTGTGACCGCATATTTGAGCCGCGCGCTTCCGGTTGCCACCGGAATTGGCGGGGTCCCCCGCTCAGAAACTACGACAAGTTGGTGGATACAGTCGTATCCTCTTCATCCCCCGGCGTCATTCGACCCTTTGGCTCCGGCTCACGCAGGAACGCGAGGTCGGTCTCGCCCTTGCCCGACTTGAAGAACGTATCCGGGTCGGCCAGCACCAGTGCGTGCTTGAGCACTTCGTCCATGTGCTCGACTTGAATCAAGCTGATGCCCTTCATGATCTGCGGAGGGATCTCTTCAATGTCTTTGGCGTTATCCTTGGGCATCAGGATCGTCTTGATGCCGCCGCGATGCGCCGCGAGCACCTTCTCCTTGAGTCCTCCGATCGGCAGCACCCTTCCGCGCAGCGTGATTTCGCCCGTCATCGCAAGGTCGTTGCGAATCGGCGACCGCGTGAGCGCCGACACCAGCGCGGTCGCGAGCGTGATTCCGGCCGACGGCCCGTCCTTGGGAATGGCGCCTTCGGGAATGTGAATATGAATGTCGATGCGGTGATAGAAGCCCCGATCGAGGCCGAGCACTTCCGCCCGCGAACGCACATACGAAAGCGCCGCCTGTGCCGATTCCTGCATCACGTCGCCGAGCTGGCCGGTGATGGTCAGCTTACCGCGTCCCGGAACGATCGTCACCTCGACGCTGAGCAGCTCGCCGCCGAGCTCCGTCCACGCAAGGCCGGTCGCCACTCCCACCTGCGGTACGGTTTCCGCCGTGCCATAGCGGAACTTCGGAACGCCGAGGTACTTGCCGAGGCTTGAGCTCGAAACCTTGACGTGCGCGTTGCGATCGGTCTTGACGACTTCGACCGCAACCTTGCGGCAGATCGAGGCGAGTTCGCGCTCGAGATTTCTGACCCCCGCTTCACGCGTGTAATGGCGGATGATGCCCTGGATTGCGCCGTCGGAGACCTCGATGTTCTCCGGCCGCAGCCCGTTGGCCTCCTGCTGCTTCTTTATCAGGTACTTCTTGGCGATATTGAGCTTTTCCAATTCCGTGTAGCCGGGGATGCGGATGACTTCCATCCGGTCCTGGAGCGGCCGCGGGATGCGGTCGAGCGTATTCGCCGTCGTGATGAACAGCACTTTGGACAAATCGTAATCGCAGTCGAGATAGTGATCGTTGAACGTGCAGTTCTGCTCGGGATCGAGAACTTCGAGCAGCGCCGACGACGGATCGCCGCGGAAGTCAGTGGACATCTTGTCCACTTCGTCGAACAGCAGCACGGGGTTGGATGAACCGGCCTTGCGAATCGACTGGATCACCTTGCCTGGCAGCGCGCCGATGTAGGTCCGGCGATGGCCGCGTATTTCCGCTTCGTCGCGCACGCCGCCCAGCGACACGCGCACGAATTTGCGTCCGGTCGCGCGCGCCACCGACTTGCCCAGCGAGGTCTTGCCGACGCCGGGAGGTCCAACCAGGCACAGGATGGGCCCCTTCATCTGGCCGACCAGGGTCTCGACCGCGAGGTATTCCAGGATCCGCTGTTTGACCTTCTCCAGGCCGTAATGGTCTTCCTCGAGAACGCGCTCGGCTTCCTTGATGTCGAGTTTGTCTTCGGTGTACTCGAACCACGGCAGGGCGAGAAACCAATCGAGATAGTTGCGCACGACCGTGGCCTCGGCCGACATCGGCGACATCATCTTGAGTTTTTTGATCTCGCGCTCGCACTTTTCGCGGGCCTCGGCGGGCATCTTCTTCTGCCGAAGTTTTTCTTCCAATTCCTGAATCTCGTTCTTGAATTCGTCCTTCTCGCCGAGCTCCTTCTGAATCGCGCGCATCTGCTCGTTGAGGTAGTACTCCTTGGACGTCTTCTCCATCTGCTTCTTGACGCGCGAGCGGATGCGTTTTTCGACCTCGAGGATTTCCAGCTCCGAGCGCATGTAGCCGAGGATCTTTTCCAGCCGCTCGGCCGGGTTGGTCGATTCGAGCAGCGCCTGCTTGTCTTCGAGCTTGATCCCGAGATGTCCGACCAGCTTGTCGGCCAGGAATGCGGGATCGTCGACCGCCGCGATCGAGGTTACCATCTCGGGCGGAATCTTCTTGTTGAGCCGCGCGTAGTTATCGAAGGTGGAGACCACCGAGCGCATCAGCGCCTCGACCTCGGTCGTCCGCTCGCTGACTTCCTCGATCTCCTCCGCCTCGACCTGGAAATATTCCTCGTCGGCGACGTAGCGGATCACGCGCGCGCGCTTCTTGCCTTCGACCAGCGCCTTGACGGTCCCGTCGGGCAGGCGCAACAGCTGCACGACGACGCCGAGCGTGCCGACCGTGTACAAGTCGCGGGGCGTGGGCTCGGCCACCTTGGGGTCCTTCTGCGTCACCAGCAGAATCGGGGTCTTCCTGGCCTCGGCGGCTTCCAGAGCCTTGATCGACTTCTGGCGTCCGACGAAGATGGGGTAGACCTCATGCGGGAAAACGATCAGTTCGCGCAACGGGAACAATGGCACTACGTTCGTCGTTGCATCGCGATTGTCTTTTTTGTCATTGCGAAAAAGCATCTTGTAGATCTCGAGTCTCCCGCGCTATGCGGTTTCGGCGGTCTTTTGATAGACCAGCAATGGCTGCTCCTTCTGAGTAACCACTTCTTCCGAGATTAGCACCTCCTTGATGTTCGGCTGCGAGGGGATTTCGTACATCAGGTCCACCATGATCGCTTCCATGATGGCGCGCAGTCCGCGCGCGCCCGACTTGCGCTTGAGCGCCTCGCGCGCGATCGCGCGCAGCGCACCCTGGGTGAATTTCAGGTGAACGTTCTCCATGTCGAAGAGCTTCTGATACTGGCGCACCAGCGCATTCTTGGGCTCGGTCAGAATTCGCACCAGCGCTTCCTCGTCCAGCTCGCCCAGCGTCGCGATCACTGGCAGGCGGCCGACGAACTCCGGAATCAATCCGAACTTGAGCAAGTCCTCCGGCTGCACTTCGTAGAGCAGCTCGGAGACCGTCTTGGGATCGCGATGCGACAGGTCGGCCCGAAAACCCATCGTCTTGCCCGAGATGCGCCGCCGGATGATGTCGTCCAGGCCAACGAACGCGCCGCCGCAGATGAACAGGATGTTGGTCGTGTCGACCTGGAGGAATTCCTGCTGCGGATGTTTGCGCCCGCCCTTGGGCGGCACCGAGGCCATCGTGCCCTCGATGATCTTGAGCAACGCTTGCTGAACGCCTTCGCCCGATACGTCGCGCGTGATCGACGGGTTGTCGCCCTTGCGCGCGATCTTGTCGATCTCATCGATGTAGACAATGCCGCGCTGGCATCGCTCGATGTCGTAGTCGGCGTTCTGCAACAGCGACAGTATGATGTTCTCGACGTCCTCGCCGACGTAGCCGGCCTCGGTCAGCGAAGTCGCGTCGGCGATGGTGAAGGGGACCTGGAGGAAGCGGGCGAGGGTTTGTGCCAGCAGCGTCTTGCCGACCCCGGTCGGACCGATCAGCAGGATGTTGGATTTCTGCAGCTCGACGTCGCCGGTCACCATCTGCGAGTCGATTCGTTTGTAGTGATTGTGGACCGCGACCGAGAGAATTTTCTTGGCCCGCTCCTGTCCGATCACGTATTGGTCGAGCACCCGCTTGATTTCGGCGGGTTTGGGCACCGCGGAGCTTTGGCTGAACGCTTCCTCGCTGTCGGTCTCCTCGGCGATTATGTCATTACAAAGGTCGATGCATTCGTCGCAAATATAAACCGTCGGCCCGGCAATCAGCTTTCGAACTTCGTCCTGGCTCTTCCCGCAAAACGAGCAAACCAGGTTGCCCGAGCGGTCGTCATGCTTGGCCATACTGCCTCCCGCGGCTCACTTGGAGGGTCTCCGGCTAACGATTATCTCATCAATCAGTCCGTATTCAACCGCCTGCTGCGGCGACATGAAATAATCGCGATCGGTATCCTTCTCGATCTTACGCAGATTCTGTCCCGTATGCTTCATTATGATGCTGTTGATGTCCTCCCGCGCGCGCAAAATCTCCTTCGCGTGTATTTCGAGGTCGCTCGCCGGTCCCTGCATCCCGCCCAGCGGCTGATGCAGGATGATTCGCGAATGCGGGAGCGCATAGCGCCGCCCCTTCGCACCCGCCAGCAGCAGGATTGCGCCCATGCTGCCCGCCTGCCCCAGGCACAGCGTTGACACTGGAGGCCGGATGAACTCCATCGTGTCGTAAATCGCCATCCCGGCCGTCACCGATCCGCCCGGCGAATTGATGTAAAAGTTGATCTCTTTTTCGGGATCTTCGGACTCGAGGAACAGAAACTGCGCCGTGATCAGGTTGGCGACGTCGTCGTTGACCTCGGTGCCGAGAAAAACGATGCGGTCCTTCAGCAGGCGGGAGTAGATGTCATAAGCCCGCTCTCCGCGGCCGGTTTGTTCGACGACTATCGGTACCAGGTTGCTCATAAATCCGGTCCGCGCCGCAGCCAGGTCGCGACTATTGGGAGAAGGCCGTCGACGCCTTCAAATTGTAACGTCTCGGAAATGGTTGAGCAACTGGGCATCGCCTCCGAACCGCGTAACAGCGACGCTACTTCGGCTCGGACACGGCATTTTCACTCTTGGCGCGGCTCAGAATAAGGTCGAGCGTCTTCTCCCGGCGCATCGATTGGCGCAATGCTTCGCGATTCTCTTCCTTGCGGTAAAACTCGGCGGCGCGGTCGCGATTGCGCCCGCTTTGCGTAACGATCGCCGCCACCCGCTCCCCCAGCTCCTCGTCATTGATCTCGATCTTTTCCTGCTCCGCGAGCGCGTCGACGATTAGCCCGGTGCGTGCGCGCTTCTCGGCCCGGGTCCGCAAATCGTCGGCACTCTGCTTGACCCGTTGGTCGGCTTCCTCATGCGACAGGCCGCCGGCTTCGAGCGCCTGATGCAGCTCGGCCTCAGCCGCAGTCAGCTCGCGCGCGACCAGCGATTCGGGCAGCTCGACCGGGTTGCGCTCGATCACGAGATCGAGCAATCCCTGACGCGCGCGCGCGTTGGCCTCCTGCTGGGCGTGCGCGAGCAGTTCGCCGCGGACGCGGGTGCGAAATGCGGCGAGATTTTCGTCGCCGAGATCCTTGGCGAAGTCATCATCAACAGTCGGCAACTCGCGCCGATAAAGCTCTTTGGCCGTCGCGCGCCATTCGATCGTTTTGCCCGCGAGATCTTTCTGGCTGTAGTCGGCGGGGTAGCTCTTCGTGGTCTTTGCCTGCTTGCCAATCTCGGCGCCCTTGAGCACTTCGTACACGCCGTGGGCGAGCGCGCGCTCGGAAACCTCCACCAGCCGATCTTCGGGACGGGTGCTCGACAGCGGCTTGCCGTTCTCAAAGGCCTCGACCGAGGCCAGCGCGTAATCGCCGTCTGCGACAACGGTGCGATCCTCGATCTTCTTGAGCGTCGCCTGCCGCTCGCGAAATCTTTCAATCGCCTCTTCGACTTGCTCGTCGGTGACCTCAACCTTGGACTCGGGCACCCTGAGATTCTCGTAGTCCTTGACCTCGATCTTCGGGCGCAGATCGAACGTCGCGCTGAACTTGAGCGACAGGTCTTTTTGCAGATCGGTCTGTTCGGTGACGATTTCGGGCGCCGCGACGGGCTTGAGGTCGTGCTCCTCGAGCGCCTTGTCGGTGTATTCCTTGACGAGTTTCTGAATTACCTCGCCGCGGACCTGCTCGCCGAAAAAGCGCTCGAGCAGATTGCGCGGGGCATGGCCCGGGCGGAAGCCCTTGAGCACAACGCCGCGTTTGAGTTCGTTGTAAGCGCGATCCAGCTCGTGCTTGATTTCGTCAGGCTCGACTTCGATGGTCAGTTTGCGCCGGAGACTGCTGGGTTCTTCGATATTCACATTCATGGCGGTTTAACCTTTACAGATAAACATACCGCAGTCGCGCGGATCAACCGACGCGATCGAAATGGAACTCGAGCCGGGATTCTTCGCCGCGCGCAAATCGTCGCATCATCCACCGGAAGCAGGCTGCGGGAGCCGAGCGACGCTGCGCCTCGGCCGGGATTGGCACAAGAAAAGCGGCGAGGGATCCCAGCAGCCGGCGCCTTTCGAACACCCCGCCGACAACTGGACTTCGTATTCAGGAAAACCTAAACTGCCCCAGATACCCAGAGGGTAATCGCCCGGCTCTTAACGGCCGATTTAATTGCACGGCGGGCGCCGCCCTTAAACAAACCTCGAACTTCTCAGGAGACTCGGATTGCGATGAGCGAAGCGAATATCGTTCTGCCCACTTTATCCAGCGGACAGGTCATGATCCTGTGGCTGGTGCTGATCTCGGCGCTGGTCGCGCTGGGCTACGGAGTTGTGTTGATTCGCGTGGTGCTGGCCGCCGACCCGGGACCAAAATCGTTGACCGAGGTCTCCGACGCAATCGAACTCGGCGCGATGGCGTACCTCGGACGTCAGGTCAAAACCATGATCTGGTTCGTCGCCGCCATCTTCGTCGTGCTGTTCCTGATGTACCGCAACGTCTATCAAGGCCTGACCCTGCCGCTGGGCATCTCGATCGCCTTCCTGATGGGCGTCACCGCTTCCTACTGTGCCGGGTACGTTGGGATGTGGCTGGCGGTCAAGGGCAACGTGCGCAGCGCTAACGCCGCGCTGACCAGCTTCAAGAGCGCGATGGAACTGGCCTTCAAGGCGGGCGGAGTCTCGGGGATGTTCACCGTCGGCCTGGGGTTGCTCGGCGCGACGATCATCTTCCTGGTGTTCCGCGAGAACGCGATGAAAGTCCTGGTCGGGTTCGGCTTCGGCGGCTCGCTGGCGGCACTCTTCATGCGCGTCGGTGGCGGAATCTACACCAAGGCGGCTGACGTGGGCGGCGACCTGGTCGGCAAAATCGAGCAGGACCTGCCCGAAGACGACCCGCGCAATCCCGCGACGATTGCGGACAACGTCGGCGACAACGTCGGCGACTGCGCCGGCATGGCGGCCGACGTCTTCGAGTCCTACGAGGTGACACTGGTCGCCGCAATCATTCTGGCGGCCTACGCGCTGCAAGAGTCGGACTTTATCGCCGCCTACGGCCAGTACGCTGGCGCGTTCGCGATCAAGCTGATCATGTTTGCGTTGATCCTGCGCGGCGTCGGCGTGTTTTCCTCGATCATCGGCATCATGGCGGTGCGCGTGCCGGCCGGCAAAATGCTCGATCCCATGCGCCCGATCAACATCGGCTACATCACCTCGGCGCTCGCCTCCGTGGTCGGATTCTTTGTCGTCAACTATTTGTACCTCGACGACCCGCGTACCGGCGCGACCGATTGGCGCTTCGCCTGCTGCGCGTCGCTCGGAATCATTCTCGCTGTCGTGACGCTGTGGCTCACCAACTATTTCACGCATCCGGACAAGGGTCCCGTCACCGAAACTGCGATGGCGGCGCGCACCGGGCCTGCAACTTTGATCCTGTCGGGCATGGCCGAGGGTCTCGAGTCGTCGGTCTGGGCGCTGCTGGTGATCGCAGCCGCAATCGTCGGCGCGATGGCTATTTTCCACGAGTCGCTCGCGCTCCAGTTTTACGGAATCGCGCTGACCGGCCTGGGTTTGCTCACCACCACCGGCTTCATCCTCGCGATGGACACCTACGGACCGATCACCGACAACGCCCACGGCATCTTCGAGATGGGCGGAATCCATCAGGAGGAGGCGTCCAAGA
>Ga0187805_10000422_pt1 | contig 13851 bp, 12 predicted proteins | sample NC_wetland_sal_i_6_FD_132965 | JGI IMG/M metagenome (GOLD analysis project Ga0187805, IMG submission 132965) | Wetland sediment microbial communities from Neuse River Estuary, North Carolina, USA - Control_5 | ecosystem: Environmental > Aquatic > Freshwater > Wetlands > Sediment | place: USA...
CAGCGGGAGGGCTGGGAGCCGTGGACGCTGGTGTGCGAGCTCCGGACGCCACATGAGATGGCGCCCGGGAAGGTGACCGTCGAGGTGCCGTAGGCCATGGCTATCGCGGCGACAGCGGCGGTCGGCGGCCCGGGCTGGACGGACATCCTGACGGCGGTCGGGACGGTGGCTGCCGCTGTTGCCGCGTTGGGCGCGGCGACAGTCGCGGTCTGGATCGCGCTGTGGACTGACCGGAAGGCTAGTGAGCGGCTGAGGGCCGAGCATGAGCGCAGTGACAGCCTGCTGGCCGAGGAGCGCGCACACGCCAAGGCGGAGCTTGAAGAAGAGCGGCGGCTTGCCCTGGAGCGCGAGCAGCTCACCGAGGCATACGCGGTACAAATCGTTAGCGCCAGAGTCTCGGTTACCGAGCTCGGCGGCAAAGTGACCCGGACGACCCGTCGTCGTGCCCTACGGCGATCATCGTCAACCACGGCTCCTACGCGATTACCAGAGTCGATGCAAGATTCAGCGACGGCCGAAATATCCACCGCCTTGCCGGGACGAGCCACTTCTCAGCATTTACGCGGCTATCGCAGGAGCTCAGAGGTGAGGCTGACGAGGCCATGCCCTTTCCTGAAGATTGGCATGTCGTCAGCTTGACGCCACAGGATCCTGGGTTGCGGATGATCGGCCCCGCCTTGCGGATAGACCAGTCGCTGTTCGTATATCCGCTGGTCCGCTGGAGTGACCGGTGGGGCACGCGGTGGGACTACCGCCGCGGGGAGGTGCGGCGGATACGGGATGACGAGCCGTGGGAAGCGTAGCTGATGCCCGACGGAACCACCCCAAGCATTCCGGTGGAATGCTCGTCCGTTGCCCCGCGCGTGCTCTCCTTAACTACGCGGCATTGCGTCGCTGCTTCGCACCGCAGACCCTTGACTCTGATCTTCCACGGCAAACCCATCGGCACCTGTCAGGTTGGACGGGGCAGACTCGCGGCCGGGAGATTCGAAGTGGCGTCCGGAAAAGCTGCTTCCGCCCATCTACAGAAGGTGCCTGACACACTTCATGACGGACACTAGATGCTGATAAGGATCGCAGGCATGGACCTTCCCTGGAGAGGTCCGCTGACGCAGACCGATGCTCCGCCGTGCCCGATGCGTGCCCGATAGGGGAGTCAGCGCCGGTACGCGGCGGCTACTCACGGATAAGGCCTTCCCAAGCTATTATTGAGTCAACAAACCGGTCGACTGGGCTATCGCGCTCAGCCAAGGCGAGCTGTATTCTTCGAGCGGCGACTTCCACGCCAGTGTGACCGACCTTGCTTATGTGTGATATCCACTTCTTCCACTCGAGGGCCTCTTGCTCCGTTAGAGCACATAGAGGTGCTATTGCGCGGCGTTCATTCACATTCGACTGCGGGAGGGGTGACATGAGCGGCGAAAGACCGACATTCCAAGTGGGATAAAGTGCTATGGGCGGTTCGTGTTCGATTGCCAGGGTAGCTGCAAGAAAGATTGTCGTCTGAGCTGCTGACAATGCTTTGGCGTCTGCGGGCATCATCCTCCAAAGTCCCATATCCTCAACACCCAGCGGTGTCATCTTCACCCGAAACTTGGCGTTCATTCGCACGACAATGTCGCCCACCCGATTGAATTGATACGCACCTCGGTCACTATGATGATTGATTTGCTTATTCCTCAGTTGACTAGGAGACCATCTGTCGTAGATGCTCAGGTACTCCGACAACCTCCCCGCCTTTGACTCGATAACGGTTCCTGATGGAAGCTTTACATTGCCAAGCCCAACCAAGACGGGCAAGGAAACGGATTTACCCTGCACGAGGCTTTTGGTTGTAGACACAGAATTTGGGATCTCTGCGCAGAACTGCTCCAGAGATGGCATTGCCTGCAAGTCCAGGATGACCTTGCTGAATGCATATATGATTATATTCTCAATAAGTCCATGCGCGAGAAATTCTTGCGGGATTTGATCTTTGTCCTGCGGTAGAAGACAAAGTCTCCTGAGATCAACGTCCTCCGAGATCGCCTGCACCGCACGCGGAGTTTCGGGGTACGACATAAGTGGGCGTGTGAGTGAAGTATGGAATCTTGGGAAGTCGTCACTAGGAGGAATCAGAAGGATTGGGAAGACTTGGACCGCAATTCGCTGGAGTGCTTCGACAAGCTTGTTCTCATGACTGGGTTCGAGAACTAGACCACCGACTCCTCTGCGCGTAGCCTGTACAGGCGTCATCTTATTATCTGCGTCGCGTACCGCCAGAAGGTCCCATAGCAGATCAGTGGGTACCTTTTGTGCCGCTGCCTGTCTGACAACCCGTAGGGAGAGGTCCGCGAGGGCGATCAAGACTTGCTCCGCAGGAGTGGAAAAAAGCTTCTCGCCCCTGAATCGTGCGGAAAGGTCCTCCTCGGTGGAAGCCACACAGTAAGAAACAAAGTCAAGACCCAGCGTGGATTCAATCAGCTGGAGCGTGGCTTCATCGAGAGTTATTCCGGGGACCTCTGTCCTCGTCTCCGCCTCAGCCTCCGCCGCCCCACTGGTCTGCTCGCCTGGCCTACCGTCTTCAGAGATAGCCACGACTGGATGCTACGCCCTTATAAACCAGCCCGTAACTCAGAGGCAGGTCGCCGAACCCCCAGGGCCAGTCCACCAATTACGGGTGGCTTCACGTCGGGGTCTACGCAGATCCTGCTGCCGTTGCGCTAACGGGTACAGAAACCAGGACGCGGCGCCAGTAAAGCTCGGCGTCGTAGACGGGCTGGTCGCTGCTATTCACTACGGTCAACCGGGCAGCTGGCTCGGGTGGGGGTTGATGGCCCTCGCCCTCTTGCCCGTCAAAGTTCTGCTGGGCGAGGAACACCATTGCCGCCTGGGCACGCCGCTGCTGCTCGGCTTCGCGCTTGCGCTCCTCGAGGGACTCGCGAAGCTCGTCGGCCTGCAAGTCGAGCAGGGCCGGCAGACAAGCCGCTCCTCGGAGGTGAAACCATCCGCGGACTAGTCCGCTGACACATTCGGCTTTGCGACCATCCGAATCGGTTTCCGTGGACCGGTTCGTGGACCGAGGCGATGAGAATTGCCAGCGCGGTGCGTGCTACCAGAGCGCTGACGGGTGGCATCGTTGCAGCTCACGCGGCCGTGGCAGCTAAGCGTGCTTCTTTTAATCCGTTGGTTCAGGGTTCGACCCCCTGGCGCCCCACCTCTTGCTGTTTTATGAGTTTCGGCGGTGGTTCCGTGGAATCATTCGATGTCTACGGCGGGACCGACTCGATCACCCGTACCCTCCCCAGCGCACGAGGCGGTCCTGGCCGGACATGGAGATCTAGGGGCAGGGGTAGAAGATCCCGCCATCAAGGTTGACGTCGAACTTCACCGCCGCGAAGCCGTGCGGCGGTGAGTACACAGTGCGGCAGAAGGTGCTGAACTCGCGTGCGACCGGGCACTTCTGCCCGGGGTTACACACGTAATCGTCCTCCGCGTACTCGGCTTCGCCGACCCACTTTCCTGTCGGCTGCTGCCTGGTTATGTCCGCGGTGAAGTCGTCCCACCCGCAGGGCGTCGCGCCGCGTAGCGCGGTGCAGGTGATCCCGTACTGGCTGCTGCCCTGGAACTGTGCCGCGACGCAGGAGTGATCCAGGTAGCATTCCTCGACCACCGCGCCGTCCGCGTACTTGCGCCCCCACCAGGACAGGTAGGGCGAGTTCTTCCACAGCCCGGTCATACCGTAACTGTGAATCTCGTTGAAGGCGTAGGCCAGGAAGTTCTCCGCGTCCCCGGGCGTTAGATGGAACCCGGTGGTAGACGGCGGGTCGAAGCTGTCGATGTCATCAAGTTCGACGGCGTCGAACCCCTTCCGCGCGCACATGCCAATGCGCTCGCGCAGCATGGGCTTGAGCGACTCAAGCTGCCGCAGGTCGACCCAGCGTTCCTCCGGGTAGCCGTAGTACACCTCGCCGAGTGTGGCCGCGGGGAAGTACCCGCCCTGCGCCGTCGGGCTCGCGTCTGGACGGTAGTCCTCCCAGGCCAGGTCGATGTAGCAGACCGTGCGCGGATGCCGGAGTGTGCTCGCCTGCCACGTGGTTTTGATGGCCGTGACCTCTGCCCGTGTGGTGAGGAAGCCGTCGATGTCGTAGATGTCCACCGCGTTGCGGCCGGTCCGCTGCAGCGGCGTGACCCGGCCGATCTGCCAGTCCCACCGCATCGGGTGACCGTCGCTGGCCAGATGCGGCGGATACCAGCAGCCGCCCGACCGCGACGAGCGGCAGGGCACCGGAGCCGGCATCGGGACTATCCGCCAGCTGAACCGGACCTCGGTAGCCCCCGCCCGGTTGGCCGTGCGCACGGCCACCTGGTGCGGCCCAGTGGCAAGCGTGCCTGTGTAGAACACGCGGCTGGCGGGCATCGCCCGCCACCGGCCTTGGTCGATCCGGTACCACTGCGCGGCCCGGCCGTCCGCCGTGTTCTCGTGTGGGGCGGCTACCTGGAAGTACTCCTGCGTCGAGGCGGTCTGCCGTTCGGGTGTGCCGTTGACGAATGCGGACACGGGCGGCTTGTGCCGCGGGTAGGCGCGCACGGCTACGCCGGCCAGCTTGCTGACGGAGCGCCTGATGACCTGAAACGTGAACGTGGACGGCTGCGTCTCCACGACTTCGGACACGGTCTCCGTGACCCGCAGGAGCCGGCCGGTGTCCGCATGCCCGACGACATAGTCGCGCGCGGCGAACGGCGTGGCGGTCGAGTCCGCCCCGGTCCGGCAGTCTTCCCCGCCGGGGGCACAGCTCTGCCAGGCGTAGGCGACCTCGAAGCTGAGCAGCGTCATCCCGCGTGGCAGCCGGGGCTTGTACCAGCTCAGGCCGGTGGCGGTGACCGTCGCGCCGTCTGTGAGCACGCCGGAGATGCGGAGCGTGCCCCGGTGCCCTGGCGCAGGGATGCTCGATCCCGCGACCGGTGCGGCGCCGGCCACGGGAGTAGCGAAGGATGCTGGAGCAAGAGTTGGCGCACCGAACGACACGAGCGTGAACGCCGCCACGCACGCCGCCGCCCGGGCCATCCTCGCTGGCATCAGCGGACCATGGCAGGGGGAAGCAGGTTCCGGTGCGCCTCGAGCAGGTCATCGCACATCGCCACGGTCTGTGTCGTGGTCAGCGTGGCGGCCGTGTTTGGGTCGAGCAGCGCCGCCTGGTAGACGTGCTCGCGGGACTCTTCGAGTGCCGCCCTGACGGTCAGCTCCACGACGTTGAGGAATGTCCGGTTCAGCGCGGTGAGCTGCGGCGGCAGCGCGCCGACCGTCACCGGCGTGGCGCCGCCTGCCCCGACCAGGCAGGGCACCTCCACGCAGCACTCGTCCGGCAGGCTTGAGATCAGGCCGTCATTGCGGATGTTCACGTGCAGCTCGCGCTCGGTCCCGGTCTCAAGCGAGTGGATAAAGAGCGACGCGAGCTCGTTCGCCGGCTCAAGGTCAAGCGGGGCATCCGCCGCGAGCTGGCGCTCAAGCGACTCAAGCTCGCGGAGGTTCTCCTCCGACCTCTGGAGGTAATCGCCTACGAAGATGCGGAACCGCTCGACTTGATCGTCATGACGCATGAACCAGGGCACGTACTCGGCGGAGTGCTCGCTTGACTCGGTCGGGAAGTACCCGAACCTGCGGAAGATCTCGACCCGTACCCGTCGCTGAAGTTCAGGAGATGACTCGATAACCTCGGCCAGGCGAGGGTACAGCGACTCGCCGTCCTGCTCGAAGCGGAGCACGAAGGCCTGGTGGTTGAAGCCCGCGGTGAGGAAGCGGACCCGCTCAGGGTCGGCGCCGACCAGGCCGGTCAGGAATGACTGCGTGTCCCGCACCGAATGACACAGGCCGAACACCCGCTCGAAGCCGGTTCCCTCGTAGACCGCCCACGGCAGCATCGCCATCGGGTTGCTGTAGCTGAGCAGGTAAGCGTCAGGACATTCCTTGAGGATGTCGTTGGCCAGGTCGACGACCACGGGGATGGTCCGCAGGCCACGGAAGATCCCGCCGATGCCGAGGGTGTCACCAATCGTCTGGCGGACCCCGTACCTGTCGGGGATGTCGAAGTCGGCCCTGGTTGCGCCGTAGCCGCCAACCTGCACCTCGTTGATCACATAGCTGGCACCCGCGAGCGCCGCGCGTCTGTCCCTGGTCGCGGTCACCGTCGCCTCGGCGCCGGTCTGCGCGGATATCCTGCTGACCAGCCGCTCAGCGTGGGCCAGGCGCTCCGCGCTGATGTCATAGAGCGCGAAGTGCAGGCCGCCGCGAAAGTCCGGGTAGCTGCACAGATCGGTCGCCACGTTGCGCGTGAACTCGACGCTCCCAGCGCCGATGAAGGTCACCTTGATCACAGCTCGTTAGTGTTCCATTGAAGCCGTTTTCGCGCAAGTTCTTGCATCATGAGCTGATATGGCTGCACAATACTGATCAATTCAGGATCAGTTGATGCATCTTCGAGCGGAGCGCGGGATGACGAAACACCGTCGGCGTGGCACAACGGCAGTACTGCTCACCGCGCTCACAGCGGCGACTGTCGCCCTGGCAGGCTGCGGCTCGGATAGCGGTGGCGGGAACGCCGCCAGTTCCGGTCCGATCCAGATCTGGGAGGGCTTCACCGGGACCGAGGCCAAGACCTTCTCCCACCTAGTGTCGGAGTACGAGGCGCAGCACCCGGGCCAGAAGGTGAGCAGCCTGTACGTCAACAACGACGACACGTTGCAGAAGGTGCTGACGGCGGTGCGCGGCGGCAGCCCGCCCGACATCGCCTACCTCTACGGTTCGTGGGCACCAAACGTCGCTGAAATACCCCAGGTCGTCGACCTGACGCAGGTGGTCAAGCAGCCCGGCGTCGACTGGAACGACTTCTGGACCGGCGAGCGCGCCGTGGCCACCGTCAACGGCAAGGTGATCGGCATCCCTGCCCTGGTGGACAACCTGGCCGTGGTCTACAACAAGACGCTGTTCGCCAAGGCTCACCTGGCGGTGCCCGGCCCGAACTGGACCTGGCAGCAGTTCGTGGCCGACGCACAGAAGCTGACCGACCCGGCGATCAAGCAGTACGGCACCGCGTATGTCACCCCGGGCACCGAGGACACAGTCTGGCACTGGGAGGCGCTGCTCTGGGAGGCCGGCGGCCAGCTGCTGTCCGCGGACAACAAGACGGCGGCGTTCGACTCGGCCGCCGGGCTGACCTCCCTCGAGACGCTGCGCACCATGGCCGTCACAGACAAGTCGATGTACCTGGACCCCACCGACTCCGCCTACGGCAACCTGTTCAACTCGGGCAAGATCGGCATGCTGGTCACCGGGCCGTGGGACCTGTCCTCGTTCCCGAACGTGCACTACGGGGTACAGATCATGCCGTCATACCCCGGCTCGAGCGGCGGCCATCAGACCATTTCGGGTCCTGACAACTGGGTGATCTTCAACAACGGCTCGGCTCACGTGAGCGCGGCGGAGCAGTTCCTCCTCTGGCTCACCGCCCCGGCCCAGGTCAAGTACTTCTCACTGCAGACAGGCGACCTCCCCACCAGGCAGTCGGTGGCCCAGCAGGCCAGCGTGAGCACGCAGATGAACGCCGCGCTGCCCGGTGTCAGCACCTTCGTCGCCAACCTGGGGAACGTCGAGCAGGCGCGTCCGCAGATACCGCAGTACCCGAAGATCTCCCAGATCCTCGGAACCATGATCGTCTCGGTGCTGCTCGGCCAGAGCCAGCCGCAGGCGGCGCTGGCCTCCGCGGCGCAGCAGGTCAACCAGGCCCTGGCGGGCTGACGTGGCGGTCTCAGCCGCCCACGCGCACCAGCGCGGGCGTCCCGCCCGCCAGCGCGGGCGTCCCGCCCGCCAGCGCGGGCGTCCAGGCGCCGTGCGCAGAGCAGTGGCTTCCGATCACTTCGCCGGGTGGGCCTTCGTCACGCCCGGCGTCGTGATCATCCTCCTGTTCGGCGCGGTGCCCATCGTCTGGTCGGCGGTGATGTCCTTCCAGCGGAACAACCTGCTGTCGCCGAGCACGCCGTTTGTCGGCCTGGCGAACTACAAGCAGATGGTGCACGACCCGATCGTGGCACAGGCGATACAGCACACGCTGATCTACACCGCGCTGTTCGTACCAGGGACCATGGTTGTCGGGCTGTTCCTCGCCGTGGCGATGAACCGCAAGATCCGCTTCATCTCGTTCTACCGGACCGCCGCTTACGCGACGATGGCGATCTCCACGATCAGCGAGGCCATCGTCTTCATCTGGCTGTTCGACCCGTCCTACGGAGTGGTCAACTACTTCTTCAGCCTGGTCGGCATCCCGCAGCAGCAGTTCCTCAACTCGCCATCCGAGGCGCTTTACGTGATCGTGGCGATGACGATCTGGGGCTGGACAGGCTTCTCTGTGGTGATCTATCTCGCCGCGCTGCAGGGCATCCCGCAGACCCTGCTCGAGGCGGCCTCGATCGATGGCGCGGGACCCTGGCGCACGTTCCGCAGGATAACGCTCCCGCTGCTCAGCCCGGCCTCGCTCTTCCTGGCCGTATGGCTGACGATCAACGCCCTTCAGTTGTTCGACGAGGTGTACCTAAGCACCCAGGGCGGCCCGCTCAACGCGACCACCGTCCTCGTCTACTACCTGTACAACCAGGCCTTCCAGCAGTTCAACTTCGGCTACGCGTCCGCCATCGCCTACTTCCTATTCCTCGTCATCATCGTGGTCACTGTCATCCAGTTCCGGGTTGGCAAGCGATTCACGTACTACCGGTCATGACGGTCACATCCGCACCCGCCCGTGGCGGGATAAGCGGGATAAGAAGGCAGCCAGGCCATGGTGACGCCCCGCGCGCCCGCCGCCGGCGGTGGCTGCCGTTCAGCCCCTGGCACCTGGTGCTGATCCCCGCCACCCTGGTCCTGCTCTTCCCTTTCGTCTGGCTGCTCATCACCTCGCTGGAGACCCCAGCCGAGGCGCTGCGCTTTCCGCCGGTGCTCGACCCGCACGTGATCCGGTTCGCCAACTACTCGGACGCGCTGGCTAGCGCGCCGTTTGTCCGGTTCTTCATCAACAGCGCGGTCGTCGCCGTCCTCACTGTGCTGAGCAACCTGGTGCTCTGCTCGCTTGCGGGATACGCCTTCGCCCGGTTCCGCTTTCTCGGCAGGACCGCGCTGTTCGCGGTGCTCATGGCGACGCTCATGGTGCCGTTTCAGGTCACGATGATCCCGCAGTTCATCATCACCAAGTGGCTCGGCGTGCACGTCCTGGCCGCGGCGGGAATCGACCACCTCGGCGCGCTCATCCTGCCGAACTGCGCTACCGCGTTCGGCATCTTCTTCCTCCGCCAGTTCTTCAAGACCCTGCCGCTTGAGTACGAGGAGTCCGCACGGGTCGACGGGGCTAACAGGCTCACCGTGATGATACGGATCGTGCTGCCGCTTGCCACTCCGGCTCTTGCCACGCTGGCGGCGCTGACGTTCATCGACTCCTGGAACAACTTCCTATGGCCGCTCATCGCCATCACGTCCACGGACCAGATGACACTGCCGCTCGGCCTGGCCACGTTCCAGGGGGCTCACTCGACCGAGTGGACCCTGCTGATGGCGGGCAACGTGATGAGCCTGGCGCCCATGCTGGCGGTCTTTTTCCTGGCCCAGCGCTATTTCATCCGGTCGGTCGCCGCCACCGGGCTCGCCGGGACGTGAGCCAGCGGGACGAGAGCCAGACGGATGCCGTAACCGCCGACGCCATGAGCGCCGACGGCATGAGGAAACAAGAGGGGAAATCAGTGATTGGCAAAGAGGCCGCAGCGATGCACGAGAACATGGTCGCGGGCGACCGTACGGAGCAGGAGATCGCCTCGCAGCCAGCCTGCTGGCGCCGCGCGGGAATGCTGGCCGCGGACGTGGCGGCCTCCCTGCCGGCCCGCGGTGAGCGCGTCGCGGTCGCGGGCTGCGGCACGTCGTGGTTCATCGCGCAGTCGTACGCCGCCGCAAGGGAGCAGTCCGGGCACGGGGAAACCGACGCGTTCACCGCCTCCGAGATGCCGCTCGGGCGGCACTATGACCGCGTCATCGTGCTCTCCAGGTCCGGAACCACCACCGAGATCCTTCAGCTACTTGACCGGCTGCGCGGCACCGTCCCGACGGTCGCGATCACCGCGGTGGCGCAGGCCCCGGTCGCGCAGGCCGCCGACGACGTCATCGACCTGGGCTTTGCCGACGAGGAATCCGTGGTGCAGACCCGGTTCGCCACCACCGAGCTCGCGCTGCTCCGCGCCCACCTCGGCGAGGATCCCGGCCACGCGGCCGACGCGGCCGAGCGGGTGCTCGCGGCGCCCCTCCCGGCAGAGCTGCTGACGGCTCGTCAGTTCAGCTTTCTCGGCACCGGCTGGACCTATGGCCTGGCCAACGAGGCGGCGCTCAAGATTCGGGAGGCGGCCGGGATGTGGACCGAGTCCTATCCGGCCATGGAGTACAGGCACGGCCCGGTTGCGGTAACAGGCGAGGGAAGCGTCGTCTGGATGTTCGGGACCGCGCCTGACGGGCTAGGGGAAGAGATAGCGGCGGCGGGCGGCACCGCCTGGTTCGGCTCAGAGGATCCAATGGCCGAACTGGTCCGGGTGCATCTGCTCGCCCTGGCGCTCGGGCGGGCCCGCGGGCTCGACCCGGACCGGCCGCGAAACCTGGCCCGCTCGGTCATCCTCGCCCCCCGCTGAGCCGGACTGGACGCCGTGATCGTAGTCGTCTGCCTCAACCCGGCTCTGGACATTACCCATCGTGTGCCGGCCGTGAACTGGGCCGGGGTGAACCGCCCAAGCGCGGTGTACGCCCGGCCAGGCGGTAAAGGGCTGAACGTGGCACGCACACTGCATGCCCTCGGTGCGGACCTGCTGCTCACGGGGCTCGCCGGCGGGATCACCGGGGCCGGGATCGAGGCGGCGCTCGGCGAGCTTGGAGTGCCGACCGCCCTTACTCCGATCGCCGCCGAGACCCGGCGTACGTTCACCATCGTCGATGGCGGCGGCGCCGTCGCCGCGTTCCACGAGGCCGGTCCCGAGGTCAGCGCGCCGGAGTTCACGGAGTTCCGCGGCCAGTACGAGAAGGCCATGGACGGGGCCGCGGCGGTGGTGCTGTCCGGCAGCCTGCCAAGGGGGCTGGCGGCCCGGACGTACGCCACGCTGATCGAGACGGCGGCGGCGGCGGGCGTGCCGACCGTGCTCGACACGCACGGGGAGGCGCTGCTGCGCGGCGCGGCCGCGGGTCCGGCCATCGTGAAACCCAACCTGGAGGAGCTTGAGAACCTGGCCGGGCGGAGGCTGTCCGTACCGGACGGCGCCGACCGGGCGGCGGTGGCGGCCGCGGCCGGGCGGCTCCTGAGCATCGGCGCCCAAGCGGTCGTGACATCCCTCGGACCTGAGGGACTGTTTGCCGCGACCGGTGACGGCTACTGGCGGGCACGGGCAGCGACAGTGGCGGGAAACGCGACAGGCGCGGGCGACGCGACAGTCGCCGCCCTGGTGCACGGGCTTGTCCTCGGCCGCCCATGGGATGAGCGGCTGCGGCATGCGGCGGCCCTCGGCGCCGCCTCCGTCGCGGCGCCGGTAGCCGGGGAGTTCAGCCACGCCGACTACGCCAGCGCGTTGAGCGCCGTGGCGGTAAACAGGGATGAGGTGGGCTGATGCCACTGGCCGCCATGACCGAGATCATCGGGCCCGCTCAGGCCGCTGGCCGGGGCGTCTGCGCGTTCAACGTGATCGGCATCGAGCACGCCGAGGCGATCGTCGCGGGGGCCGAGGCCGCCGGCGCCCCGGCGGTCCTCCAGATCAGCGAGAACTGCGCTGCCTACCATGGCGCCCTCGGGCCTATCGCTTGCGCCTGCCTGGCGGTCGCGCGCTCGGCCGCGGTGCCCGCCGCGGTCCACCTGGATCATGCTTCCAGCGCGGAGCTTGTCTACGCGGCCGCCGAGCTCGGCATCGGTTCCGTCATGTTCGACGCGTCCAAGCTGCCGTACGAGGAGAACGTCCTGGCTACCGCCGGCATCGCCGAATGGTGCCACGGCAGGGGAATCTGGGTCGAGGCAGAGCTCGGTGAGATCGGCGGCAAGAACGGCGTGCACTCGCCGCTTGCCCGCACCGATCCGGACGAGGCTGCCAGGTTCGTCGCGGCCACAGGGGTTGACGCGCTAGCGGTCGCTGTCGGGAGCTCACACGCGATGGTGACCCGCGACGCGGTCGTAGACCTCGGCCTCATCGCCAGGATCCGCAGCGCCGTCAGCGTTCCACTAGTCCTCCACGGCTCGTCCGGCGTCCCTGACAGGGACCTGGCGGCCGCCGTCAGGGCCGGGATGACAAAGATCAACATCGCGACTCAGCTCAACAAGGTATTCACCGCCGCTGTCAGGCATTACCTGTCGGCCGAGCCGGCGGCGGTTGATCCCAGGCGGTACGGCGCAGCGGGGCGCGACGCCGTCGCGTCGGAAATAGCCAGACTGCTTGACCTGCTCGGTGCAGGGAGCATAGTTCAGGAAGAGATGGACAAATCACGCCGACTGGCTGTCGGCACGGACGCGTCGGCAGGAGGCCCGGTGAGCCGTGAGCCGTTATCGGCGGTGGAATGAGCTGCTTGAACTGCTAGCCGCGGCGGGTCAGCTCGAGGTTGAGGACGCGGCCAAGGCGCTGAACGTGTCCGCGGCGACAGTCCGTCGCGACTTCGACGAGCTTGCCGCCCAGCAGATGCTCACCAGGATCAGGGGCGGCGCCATCGCCCAGGCGGTGAACTACGACCTGCCGCTGCGCTATAAGACAGAGCGCCATCCGTCTGAAAAGCAGCGCATCGGCGAGCTGGCCGCCAGCATGGTCAGGGTCGGCCAGGTCGTCGGCCTCAACGGCGGCACCACCACAACGGAGGTGGCCAGGGCACTGGCCACCCGTTCGGACCTGAACTCAGGCGTACCCGCACCGGCGATCACCGTCGTCACCAACGCGCTGAATATCGCGACCGAGCTAGCCGTCAGGCAGCACATCAAGATCGTGACGACCGGCGGGGTGGCGAGGCCGCAATCGTATGAGCTCACAGGGCCGCTGGCCACCGGGATCCTTGAACAGGTCACTCTCGATGTGGCGATCCTGGGCGTAGACGCGATCGACGCGGTAGCGGGAGCAACCGCGCACCACGAAGGAGAGGCGAGCATCAACCGGCTCATGGGCCGCCGGGCCCGCAAGGTCATCATCGTCGCGGATAGCTCCAAGGTGGGGCAGCGCGCGTTCGCCCGGATCTGCAGCATCGCCGAGATCGACGTTCTGGTCACCGACACCGGCATAGCCGCCGAGGAAGCGGCCCTTCTCGAGGGCGCCGGGGTTGACGTTGTCACTGCATGACCCGCGGCCGGTGGACCTCGTTGTGGTTGGTGACTGCAATCCCGATGTGCTGGTCCTCGGCGGCGACGTAACCCCGGCCTTTGGCCAGCAGGAAAAGCTGGTGGACAACATCAGCCTGGTCATCGGCGGATCCGCCGCGATTACCGCGGTTGCCGCAGCACGGCTCGGGCTCAGCGTCGCGCTTGTCGCAGCGGTCGGTGCCGATCCGGCGGGGACGTTCATGCTGGACCAGCTGGCAAGAGAAGGGGTCGATGTCAGCGCCGTCGTCCGCCGCGAAGACTTGCCGACAGGCATGACCGTGGCGCTGTCCCGCGGCGGGGACCGCGCGATCCTCACCGCCCTTGGCGCGATGACTTCGCTGACCGCAGCGGACGTACCCGGAACGCTGCTCGCCAGGTCCCGGCATGTGCACGTCAGCTCCTACTTCCTGCTCGAGGACTCGCTCGGGGCTGGCGTGGCCGGCCTCCTGTCGGCCGCGCGGGGCGCGGGTGCCACCACGTC
>Ga0187805_10000424_pt1 | contig 13798 bp, 11 predicted proteins | sample NC_wetland_sal_i_6_FD_132965 | JGI IMG/M metagenome (GOLD analysis project Ga0187805, IMG submission 132965) | Wetland sediment microbial communities from Neuse River Estuary, North Carolina, USA - Control_5 | ecosystem: Environmental > Aquatic > Freshwater > Wetlands > Sediment | place: USA...
CGGGTTTGTTTACGCGGTCTCGCGGACGGGAGTGACTGGAGCCCGCCAACAGTTGCCTGAAGACGCGCAGAAACTGGTCCACCGCCTCCGCAAGCATACGAAGCTTCCTATCGCCGTCGGCTTCGGTATTTCCACCAGGGAGCAATTCGCGGCAGTGGGAGAATTTGCCGACGGGGCGGTAATCGGCAGCGCGATTGTCGAAACTATCGAACGCAATCCCGGCAAGGAAGCCGCGTCTGTGGCAGAATTTATAAAGCAGCTCTCAGCCATCAGCTCTCAGCTTTCAGCTTGGAAGCCGTGACTTATGGGTCCAGTCGCTGAACGGGACGGGGCCATCAACCTCGGCTCACGAATTGCTCCTTCGCTGATAACTGATGGCTGACGGCGAAGAGCTAAGACCTCCTATGGACATTACCGACTGGCGCAAGAAAATCGATGAACTTGACCGCAAACTGGTGGAGTTGCTGAGCCAGCGTGCGCAGGCGGCCCATGAGATTGGCAAGTTGAAACGCGGCGTTGGAATGCCTATCTACGAGCCAGATCGTGAGCGCGCCGTATTCGACAATGTGCGAGGCATTAATCCGGGGCCGTTGCCCGATCGTGATCTGCTATGCATCTACGAACGCATCATGGACATAATGCGCCAGATTCAGCAGGAGGAGATCGCGCCCAAGTCCGCAGTGACAGAAGCGCGTGGTGATACAGAATTGGATTCTGAGGTGAATGATTAAGGCAGCTCTCAGCAGAAGACCGCAGGGCCAGTGGCTGACAGCTGACAGCTTTCTATGATTGTCGTAATGCAAGAATCGGCAACTGAGGAGCAGATCCAGCGGGTCGTGGAACACCTGGTTGAGAGGGGCTTTTCGGTGCATCGCTCTACCGGGGCACGGCAGACCGTGGTGGCTGCGGTCGGTGCGCGAATCGATTTTGATATCCGTAACCTTGAAGTTCTGTCCGGAGTCGAGCACGTCCACCGCATAAGTTCCCCCTACAAATTGGCGGGACGAAGTTTCCGGCCGCAGGGAACCGTGGTCCAGTTTGCCAATGGCTTGAAAATCGGCGGTGAGCAAGTGGTGGTAATGGCCGGCCCCTGCTCGGTGGAATCGCGTGACCAACTTTTCTCCACTGCCGACCGTGTGGCGAAGGCGGGTGCCCGCGCGCTTCGCGGAGGCGCCTTTAAGCCGCGATCTTCTCCCTATTCTTTCCAGGGACTGGGGTTGGAGGCTTTGAAACTCTTGCGGGAAGCGGGCGATCGCTTCGGTTTGCTCGTGATCAGCGAGGTTATGGAGATCTCGCAAATACCTGTCATGCTGCCGTTCGTGGATATCTTCCAGGTGGGCGCACGCAACATGCAGAATTTTAATTTGCTGCGCGAGTTGGGCAAAGTTAAGAAACCGGTTTTGCTCAAGCGTGGCATCGCTGCAACTTTGGAGGAACTGCTGCTCTCCGCCGAATACATTATGGCCGGCGGAAACTACGACGTAATTCTGTGTGAGCGTGGCATCCGCACGTTCGAGACCTACACCCGGAACACGCTGGACATTTCGGCGATCCCGATCATTCATAAGCTGTCGCACTTGCCCATGGCTTCCGACCCGTCGCACGGTACCGGACTGCGCGATAAAGTTGCTCCCATGGCGCGGGCATCGGTGGCCGCTGGCGCGGACGTGCTTTTGATCGAAGTTCATAACGACCCTGATAAAGCGTTGTCGGATGGCGCCCAGTCGCTCTATCCCGATCAATTTTCGGAGTTGATGGATCAGTTGCGCATGATTGCGCCCGCTGTCGGCCGCACCGTTGCGTGATTTCATTTGAGCAAGGGACGCGAGCAGCGTTTGCCCCGGGAGATCACAGAGGGGATGTCCATTCGCCAAATCACGATTATCGGCACCGGCCTGATTGGCGGTTCGCTCGCCTTGGCCCTGAAAAAGCACCGGTTTGCCGGACGAATCGTCGGCTGTGATCACGCATCAGTTCTCGATCGAGCGCGACGCAGGGGCGCGATTGAGGCCGGACACACCAATCCCGCCGATGCGGTTCGCGGTAGTCAGATCATCGTTCTCGCAACTCCCGTCGGCGCGATCATCGACTTGATCGATCGGCTTGGCCCTGCGTTGCCTCCGAAGACTCTCCTCACGGATGTCGGCAGTACCAAGGCCGAGGTTTTGGAGCGAGCGAAGACAGTGTTCCACAAGAACACCGGTTTTCGCTTTCTTGCCGCGCACCCCATGGCCGGAAAGGAACAGTCTGGGGTGGAATTCGCTGACCCCGATCTTTTTCAGAACGCTGCCTGGTTTGTGACTCCGGTTCCGGGACAAAGGGTATACGACGGGATGAGCGGAGAGTACCTGGAGTGGGTGGAAAAGATTGGCGCACGCATTGCGAGCATGGACGCCAAGGCGCATGACCAACTGTGCGCTTGGATCAGTCACTTACCTCAAATGATCTCAACTGCCCTCGCCGCTGCCTTGGTTGATGAATACGGCGAAGATGCGCCACTGCTCGAGGCCGGAGGGCGCGCGTTGCGTGAGATGACGCGCATTTCAAGCAGCCCTTATTCCATGTGGCGCGACATTGCTCTTACGAACAAGACAAATATTCGAAATGCGCTTCTGAAACTGGAGCAGCATCTGGCCCACATCCGCGAAAATCTTGATACCCGAGAACTAGCGATGGAGTTCGAGCGGGCCCACCAGTTGAGAAAGATCGCTTTTGCAGAAAAGCTGCCAGCTGTGGCAAAAACTCCGTGACCCGATGGATCATTGACCCAATTCTCATTTAGAATCGCTTTCGCATGAATAAGGTCGTTACTAACGCCGACGAAGCCGTACGCGATATCACGGACGGCGCCAGGATTATGGTTGGCGGTTTCGGGCTCTGTGGTATCCCGGAGAACTTGATTCGCGCTCTGGTCCGCAAGGGCGTTAAGAATTTAACCACAATGAGCAATAACGCCGGCGTGGACGGCTTTGGCATAGGCCTTCTGCTCGCGGCCGGACAGATTCGAAAGCACGTCGGAACCTACGTTGGCGAAAATAAGATGCTGGAGCAGATGGTTCTCCAAGGCAAGGTTGAACTGGACCTGGTGCCGCAGGGAACATTCTCCGAGCGCATTCGTGCGGGGGGCGCGGGCATTCCCGCTTTCTTCACGCCCACCGGCGTCGGTACAATCGTCGCCGAAAACAAGGAGACTCGCGAATTTGACGGCCGCATGTACGTCATGGAACACGCCCTGAAAGCCGATTTTGCATTGGTGAAAGCCTGGAAGGGCGACAAGTGGGGAAATCTGGTTTATCGAAAGACGGCCCGCAACTTCAATCCGATGATGGCAACTGCCGCCAAAGTGACCATCGCAGAGGTAGAGCACCTGGTCGAGGTAGGCGAGTTGGAAGCCGACCTGATTCACACTCCCGGCGTCTATGTGAAGCGCATATTCCAGGGCGAGTTGTACGAGAAGCGAATCGAGAAGCGAACGACGAGAAAGGCGTCGTAGGTCGTTCGTCGTTAGTCGTTAGCTAGAACAGCCGAGCCTTGCTTCCCAACGACCAACGACTCACGACCTACGACTAACGACCATGATCAAACCAGGCAAAGATATCGACAAGCGCGAACGCATCGTGAAACGCATCGCCCAGGAACTGCGCGACGGCTTCTACGTGAATCTCGGCATCGGCATGCCCACGCTGGTGGCCAACTACGTTCCTCCCGGCATGGATGTGATTCTGCAGAGTGAAAATGGCATGCTCGGTATCGGCCCCTTTCCAGTTGAGGGACAAGAGGATTGCGATCTGATTAATGCGGGCAAGGAAACCGTCAGCGAAATGGCGGGCACGGCTTATTTTTCGAGCGCCGATTCATTCGCCATGATCCGCGGCGGTCACATTGATCTAAGTGTTCTAGGCGCCATGGAAGTGGACGAGGAAGGCAATCTGGCCAACTGGATGATCCCCGGCAAAATGGTGAAGGGTATGGGCGGCGCGATGGATCTGGTGGCGGGCGCGCGCCGTGTGATCATTGCCATGGAGCACACAACCAAAGATCTTCAGCCGAAAATCCTGAAGAAGTGTACGCTGCCCCTGACAGGCGTCAGGGTGGTGAATACGATTGTTACGGAGATGGCCGTCATGCAAGTGATGCCGACAGGTCTGGTGCTGGAAGAGGTCGCCCCCGGATTGAATGCCGATGAGGTCCAGCGCGTCACGGAAGCGAGATTAATCCTCAGCCCTGATCTCAAAACGATGGGAGGCTGAATCCGCCCTATTGGGCCCCAGCAGAGTTTTTCATTCGTGCCGGTTCAAACTCATCGCCTTTCTGCCAGCCTACCAATTTGCTTTGGGACGCCGCTGCCCAACCCAGAGCAAATCCGAATCGCGCCATCGCCGCATCGCCGGTGAAATCCATGCTCGGATGATATTCATCACTCGGCTGATGATAGTGCTTCGAAGTGTACTCTTCGGCCTGCTGCATTCCCCAGGCAGCATCGTGCCCCTTATATTTTGTGCCTTCGTTGATCGAGAATGCCGGAATACCAACGCGCGCCAGGCTGAAGTGGTCGGAACGGTAGTAGTGTCCAGCCTCGGGACGTGAATCCGGGCGAATCGTCAGGCGGAATGTTTTGGCCATGGCCTCGATTGCGGGATAGAAGGTCGTCCGCTCCGATCCCGAAACCTCCACTTCCTCGGGCGAACCCAGGGGCGGCACGTCGTCGTAATTCAGATCGAGGCTGATTTTTCCTGCGGGAATCGGGGGATGCTTGCCCAGATACTCCGAGCCCAGCAAGCCTTGCTCCTCCGCGGTCACCGAGGCAAACAGAATGGAACGGCGCGGCCGTCCCGTAGCTTCCGAGTAGGCGCGCGCGATTTCCAGCAAAATGCCACAACCAGTTGCATTATCGTTGGCGCCGTTGTAAATGTTGTCCCCCGGCATTTCCGGACGGATGCCGAGGTGATCGTAGTGGGCGGTATACATCACAGCTTCGTTCTTGAGCGTGCGATCTGACCCCGGCAACATGGCCAACACGTTGTTTGATTGAAATGGACGGATCTTGCTCACCATGTGCGCTTTCAACTTCAGGGACAGCGGTACCGGCTGAAAATCGCGGGAGCGCGCATCCGCCATCATCTTGTCGAGGTCCATGCCTGCGGTAGCAGCCATCTGTTTTGCCACCTCGAACTGAACCCATGACGCAACCTTCAGCTTCGGTGTGCCGTCCAGTTTGAGGAATGACTTCTCGCCCGAATTCGAGTTGCGGACGACTTCCCAGGGATAGCTCGCCATCTCCGTCTGATGGATGAGAATCGCACCCACAGCACCTTTGCGGGCGGCTTCTTCATACTTGTAAGTCCAGCGTCCGTAATAAGTAAGCGCTTTACCTTTGAAGAAATTCACATCGTCGGAGGGCGGCTCGTTGACCAGCATCAGCAGAACCTTGCCGCGCAGATCAGTACCCTTGTAATCGTCCCACTTGTATTCGGGGGCTTCGATTCCGTAACCCACATATACGATGTCAGCATCTATGTCCGACTGCGCTTGTTGAGTCTGGTCATACGCCACATAATTTTCCAGCGGTTTCAGATCAGTAGTCCCCTTCGATGAGACCAATGAAAACGTAGTTTCTGGTGCCGGCGTGATCCCAACCATCGGAACTTTCTGCAAGTAAGTGCCGCTGTCGCCCACCGGCTTCAAACCATAGAGAGCGAATTGCGTGCCCATGTATTCCGCTGCGATGTCACCGCCCCGCTGCCCCGTACCGCGCCCCTCGATCAAGTCATGAGATAGAAACCGTACATGCGCGCGAATGCGCTCGGGGTCGATTTTCTGCATGGCCGCGAAGGCAGCACCCGGCAGCCGCACAGAATCAGCTGTATGTTTGTGCGCAGATTGTCCGGGCGCGATGCTCGATAGCGAACAGAGTATGAAAGGAACAATAACGCTAGTGTGCATCCTCAGGGGCTCCTAGAGAAAAGTTTTGGTGGATAAAGTTTTTATTGTACGGGAAAGCAACAGAAAGGCGGCGTTACCAGAGAGGCAGTCCATTTACGCCCTTCGCTCCCAGAGAGCCACGACCCGCCAGCGAGTGTCGGTCAGCTTGACGTCCACAGGGGCAAAGAATACGCACAGCAAAGGAGATCGCGGGATCAAATCCTCGCCAAAAACCGTTGGGTGCCATCGAGAAAGGGACTCAAAATCCGCAGTTGCACCAGCAGCGGTGCAGGTTGCTGCTTCGGATTCCCTTAGAGTCTTATTTCCACTTGCCAACACAACCCCAACTTCGGATAATGAGCACGGAACGTCCCATACAACCGTGTACCGCTATAGTCGAGCAGAGTTGCTGCGGATTCTTCGGCTCACGGCGCGTCAGTTGGCAGCTTGGGAAAAAGCCGAACTGGTAGCCGCCGCTGAGAGCTACTCCTTTTTTGACCTCCTTCAAATCAAAAAAATCCGCGACCTGTGCGCTCGCAAAGTGCGCCCCGCGGTAATCCGGCGATCACTCGTTGCTATGCAGAAGCAGGTAGCAGGAATGGAAAATCCGTTGCTCGAAGCTGGTGCCTTCAGCACTGGCCATCGCGTCGCCTTTCGCCACGCGGGCAGGCTGCTTGAACCCATCGCCGGTCAATTCATGTTCGATTTCTCCACTCGAGACAAAGTCGTGACCAGTACCGCAACCCCGTTAGTCAGGCCGGGGCCCATTCCCGCCGACGTAGCCGGACTTTTCGCCCAAGGCATCGCGCTGGAGGAAGACCCCAACACGCAGGCTCAGGCGATCAACGTTTATCAAAGGGTGCTGGAACTGGATCCTGAGCATGCGGCCGCGCACATCAACCTGGGTACGCTGCATTACAACCGGCAGGAGTACACAGTGTCGGAGAAGCATTACCGCGCCGCTATTGCGATTGACCCACGCTACGCCTTGGCCTATTTCGACTTGGGCAATGTGCTGGATGAGACCGGCCGGGTGGCAGAGGCGATTCAGGCTTACAACACCGCGCTGCAGCTAGCCCCCACTTACGGCGATGCTCATTACAATGTAGCGCTCGCTTATGAGAAGGTCCGGGAACCGCGCAAGGCTTTGCGGCACTGGCGCGCGTATGTGAAGTTGGATACCAGCGGGCCGTGGGCGGTGCACGCGCGCAATCAGATCCAGCGAATCATGCAGGCCGACGGTCTCCGGCTTGTCTACGGCAAAACTGAGTCTCCACGACACCCTTCCGCGTAGCGCCGCCGTCTCGGCGAGGGCAGGATGCCCTCGCGACAGCCGGAAGGATGCCGGCTCTACAAAGTCCCCACCATAAAGGTGCTAGAATTCTTGGTTCGTCATACTCATCTGAAGGTGCTTTCATGCCCGATGTTCTGCAGCTTCCCTCGCCGACACCTCTGACCAGCTTCACTGAGGACGAAATCCTGTTTCGCGACAACATCCGCCAGTTCGCCGAAGAAAAAATTCGTCCTTTGGCGAAGGAGATGGACGAAAAGGGTGTGTTCGACAAAGATCTGATCCATCAGTTCTTTCAACTTGGGCTGATGGGGATTGAAGTGCCCGAGCAATATGGGGGCGCGGGCGGCAAGTTCTTTGAGGCGATTCTGGCGGTTGAAGAGCTGTCGCGCGTGGACGCCTCCGCGGGCGTGATAGTGGACGTGCAAAACACGTTGGTCAACAATGCCTTGTTGCGCTGGACGACTGATGAGCAGAAGAAACGCTATCTGCCGCGAATGGTGGCGGACCTGTGTGGCGCGTACGCGTTGAGCGAGGCCGGATCGGGCTCGGATGCGTTTGCTCTGCAGACCAAAGCAGAATTGAAGGGCACCGATTACGTTCTCAATGGACGCAAGTTGTGGATCACGAATGGCAAAGAAGCAGGCGTCTTTATTCTGTTTGCCACGGTCGATCCAGCGGCAGGATACAAAGGTATCACCGCTTTCATTATCGAAAAAGAATTCCCTGGATTCACCGTCGGCAAGAAGGAAGACAAGCTCGGCATCCGCGCGTCGTCGACCTGCGAGTTGATTCTGGAGGATTGTCGCGTTCCCAAGTCCAACGTTCTGGGCGAAGTGGGGAAGGGATACAAAATCGCGATTGAAACTTTGAACGAAGGTCGCATCGGGATCGGGGCGCAGATGGCGGGCGTGGCTCGCGGCGCCTGGGAATACGCGGCGAAATATGCGCAAGAACGCAAGCAGTTCGGAAAAGCGATCGCCGATTTCCAGGGCATTCAATTTCAAATTGCGCAGATGGCCACGGAAATCGAAGCCGCCCGGCTCATGGTGTACAACGCTGCGCGCATGAAAGACTCGGGCGTTCCGTTCGTCAAGGAAGCGGCCATGGCGAAACTGTTCTGTTCCCAGGTGGCCGAGCGGGTCACGTCGCTGGCTATCGAGATTTACGGCGGCTATGGGTTCACCAAAGACTATCCCGTAGAAAAGTACTGGCGGGATTCGAAGATCGGAAAAATTTACGAGGGCACGTCGAACATGCAGCTGGCCACCATCGCCAAGCTGGTGATGGGCGCGAAGTAGGATTGGCTCTATAAATCCCCATCGCTGTCAGTGCAGACTGCTGCGATGGGGATTCTTGCGTAGCTCGTAAGCGGGATAGCAATGCCTTCTTACTCGACGGTGATGCTCACCGCCTTCGAGGGAATTCCGTTCGCTACTACCACCAGCGAACTTGATCCCGTCTCCATCCCGGCCGGCACATCGAAGTTTGTCGAGACAATGGTCTTACCCGTAGCAACGCCCATCGTGCTGTGGTCGTGCGTCTTGGCATAGAAAACGTGGTGGCTTGCCTGATTCGTGATCCGCACCAGGGGGTAATTCGTCGCAGTTCCGAACTCATCCCCGAACGCGGCAGCTTGTGACAATCCGTTGAACTGCTGCCCGGAGATTTTGTATGTGGACCCGCGCGTCACCGTAGCCGGGAAAGATGTGATCTTCGGCGCCCATGAGCTCTTGTATGTCCCGGTGGAAGTGTAGGCTGTGCTGCCACCGACGAGCACTTCGCCTGTGGGCATCACGATCAAACTGCCGAAATCCTCTGCGGTGGGGGTCAGGGTCGACCCATTGTACTCATACAAAGTCCCGGAATTACCTAGCACCAGCACGTTGCCATTGGTCAGCAGCGCGGCAAAGGAATCGCCGGCGGCGTCGCCATTGGGAAAGTCGGGGCCGGCCGTCCATTTGGCTGTTGCTGGGTTATAGATCGATGTGTGTCCAGCGGAGGCACCCAGGTGGAGAGCACCGGTGGCGAAAACCGTGCCGTCGGGACGCAAGATGCCCGGCCCCGTTTCTCCAGGGGGACAATATGTATACTGGCCGTGGTTTCCATAATGGAGGCAGCCCTCCTGCGGAGGTCCTTGCAAATTCGCCACAGTGCTACCCGCACTCGTCCATGTTTGTGAAGACGGCGAGTAGATCTCCGAGTTGGGATTGTGCTTCACGTCGTAGGTCAGGACCGTGCCGTCGGGCATGAGGGTCCAACCCTCCTCGGCATTGAAATCGCTTTTGCCGGCGGAGCCTACCTCCGTCCACTTAAGCGTGGCCGGATCCAACACTGCCATGTTCTTATTGGTTTTGCGTCCCAGCAAGTACATGCCATTCGGCAGCACGACCGATGGCGAATCTCCGATGTCGTACCACCCTTTCGGCGGTGCGACCATGGTCCACTTATCCGCCTTGGGATCGTAAATCGCACTTTGGTTGGTAAGCGTGAATTGGGCGCCGCAGTTACTGTATTCGCCGCCTGTGAGCAGGAACCGGCCGTCGGCCAGTACGGCTCCAGAAGTGGCGTAGGGGGCGTATCCGGAGGGCAGGCTGGCAAGTTGCTTCCATGTTCCTTTGACGTAGCTTCCGGAGATGGTGGGCGTCAGCTTCCACCAATCCGAGCAGCTATTGCCTTGCACCATCACCGTACCATCGGTCAACAGGTACTCCACGTAGGCGCCGTCCGGCGCTGGGTGAAGGAGTTGCGTTACCTTCTGTGCCAACGAGACGCCCGAGAGTGCAAACAGAAGTGTCATCATCATGAGAGAGAGCTTTTTTGACATAGATCACCTTTCTTGGAGTGCTACAACGATAGCGAATACGGCGCTGGGAGACGGAGCGCAGGTCCGCAATGCTAGCACAGTTCCACCGCCGGTTGGCAATAGAAAAAGTGCCATCGACGCACAAGAAAACAAAAACAAAGCCGAACAGTTTCGTCTTCGCTGTACATGGCCTACAAGCTTTCTGTCCGCAGGGCAGCGTGGGTTGGGGCAGTACCTGTCAAAGTAAGGTAAGAGGTGACGTAGTTTTCAGCTATTCCGCAAACATTTTCCCAGTTTCTTAGGCTCGTCTCCCTCCGGGGGGATATCCTCGGGCGGAAGCAGCTATAGTTAAGTGCCAGAGGCTTGGTGCTGAGTCCCTACCCCCGTTCCAGCGCCACGGCGAAAGCGTCGAGCGAAAGCGAACGCAACAGGTTACGGCGCATTCCCCGCTCGACCTCAGCCAACCGGTCAGAGGCAAGACTAATCCAGGCAAAGTCCGCAGATTCAGTGAGCGCTTTCAGTTCGGGCTGGATATCAATGTTACGAATCAGTTCCGGCGTCCCTGAATTCAGGAATGTCAAGTCCTGCAGCAGGGAGTAGATCGCGCGCAATAACTTCTCCGTTTTATCGCGACCCTCGGCTCCGGCACGATAGGTCTCGGTGATTTTGAAAAGCTCGCTGTGATCGCTGGCACGCAAAGCGGAACTAAGGATGGCGACGGCGTGCGCGCGCGCCGCCGTGTAGGCGGCAAGATCGAAGCTGCGCGCCCGGCCTATAGCGCCTTCTGAAAGGCGAGCCAGCAGCGCGCGCTGTTTGGCGTTCCAGTCGGGACGATTCGTCGCGAGATATTGTTCTACTTCCTCGGCGGGTAGTGCATTCAGCGTGACGACCATCGAGCGCGACCGGATGGTCGGCAACAGCTCGCTGGCGTTCTCCGTCAATAAAAAGATGGTGGCGAACTCGGGCGGTTCCTCTAGCACCTTCAACAAAGAATTAGCCGCCTCTTTCATGAACGCGGAGTCAGTAAAAATGTAAACCCGTTCCTTGGCCTCGCCGGGCCGGTAATAAATGGTTTCAATCACTCGCCGCACCTGATCCACCTTGATCATCATCTGCGGCGGATCGGGCGGAATCACCAGCACGTCAGGATGGGTTTGAACGAAGAGCCGCGTGTCTTTTTTGTCGGCTTCTCGCAGGTCGTCGCGCGCTTCAACCGCCTCGGCAAAGCGGGCTTCAAGATCTTCCGCCTGCGCAATGCGGACGCAATTCGAACACTTGCCGCAAAAGTCAGGCAGGCCGTTCGCCGTGACCGGCGCCAGGCAGTTCATGGCCTTGGCAAGCATCAGAGCCAGGGTGTACTTGCCCGAACCAGCAGGGCCAGCCAGGATGACGGCTTGCGGAAAACGGTTGCGGGCCAGCATATCGCGCAGGTGACCCACAGCTTCCGAATTGCCATAAAAGTCAGAAAAAGGCATAAAAGCCGATTCTCCACATAGCCACAAAGAAAATCAGAAATGCAACCAATCGAGAATACTACGGACCTCTCGGTGGAGGATTTAGGCTCCGTGCTTTTAAGATTTCTCTGTGACCCTGAGTCTCTGTGGTGAATTAGAGTGTCTTGACCGCCAGTTTCAGCTTGCCGCGCACAACGTCGACGATTTGTCTGTGGGTCTCATCAGGCGTGCCACGAGCGTCCACCACCACCACGCGCGTCGGTTCCCGCGTAGCGATAGCGAGATATGCGCTTCGCACTCGTCCGAAGAATACCCGGCTCTCCAGTTCGAATCGGTTCTCGTCGCTTTTTGTACGGCCAGCTTGAGTCTTGTTGCGGCGCCGAGCGCGATCCACACTCGTGGCCACCTCCGAATCCATCAGGATGGTAAGCTCAGGCCATATATTGGCACACAGGATTCGATGCAGCGACAGGACTAGCTCGCTGCCCAGTTTGCGGCCGCCGCCCTGATATGCCTCCGTCGAGTCGGTAAAGCGATCGCAGAGCACGATTTGACCTTCAGCCAGCCCCGGCTGAATAACTTCGGCAATGTGCTGCGCGCGCGCGGCGAACATTAGGGCCAACTCGGCGAGCGGAGCCAGCGACGACGTATTCGTATCGAGCAGTAGCTGCCGAACTTTTTCCCCAGTAATCGTGCCACCCGGCTCCCGGGTCATCACCACCGGCAGGCCCTGAGCGCTCAACACTGTGGCTAGCTTCTTCAGTTGAGTGCTCTTGCCGCAGCCGTCGAGCCCTTCGAAGGTAATGAATCTGCCGCGTTGTGGGCGGGAGGGCACGACGAGCATCATAGCAAAGCGGCGTGGAAATTAGAGTCAAGCACAAACCCAGATCCTTCGCGTTGCTCGGGATGACAACACGAATACGCGGCGTGCGTGACGTCGTTCCCGCGTGACTGATATAGTCATTGGTTCTTTGAGTGAGTCGTCAATCCTTCTGTTCCATCAAGGAGCTCCATGATCTCATTGTCTCGCTGCCTGCGGTTCTGTGTAATTGTGGTTTGCACGCTGGCAATCCCCGTCGTGGCACAAAAAACCAAGGCATCGCCAAAATCAGCCGCGCCCACTATTACTATTGCAGTGAATGCAGCCGATGCTCCGCGCAAGATCTTCCATGCGAAATTGACCATCCCGGCCGCTGCGGGCACGCTCACCCTTTACTATCCCAAGTGGATTCCCGGCGAGCACGGCCCCACCGGCCCGATCCAAGATTTGGCAGGACTGAAGTTCACCGCCAACGGGCAGAGGTTGAAATGGCGGCGAGACTTGCTTGACGGCTGGACATTCCATGTCGACGTACCCGCCGGAGCCTCCGCCGTAGACGCATCATTGGACTTTATTTCCCCCGCAGGACGGGATGAGGGCATGTACACCGGAGGCGAATCGGCCACAGACAAGATGACGGTATTGAGTTGGAATACAGTTCTGCTGTATCCGGCAGGATGGACCTCCGATGAACTCACCTACCAGGCCAGCCTGCGCTTGCCCGTGGGGTGGAAATTTGGCACGCCGCTGCCCGTCGCTTCGCAGTCGGGAGCCGAACTCAAATTTAATCCAGTATCGCTGACCACGCTGGTCGATTCTCCAGTGATTGCCGGCGAATATTTGCGCGTGGTGCCACTGAGCGAGAACCCGCGGCAGGAGATGGATATTGCGGCCGACAATGCCGGTGATCTGGACGCGCCGCAAGATGAACTCGATCACTACAAAGCTCTGACTGACCAGGCATTGAAGCTTTTCGGGGCGCACCACTTTCGCGACTACCACTTTCTTTACAGCCTGAGCAATCATGTGGCGCACTTCGGGCTGGAACACCATGAATCCAACGACAGCCGCAGTTCAGAACGTTCGCTGGTGGAGGACGATCCGCGGCTTCTGGCCTCCGGCCTGCTGTCGCACGAATATGTTCACTCCTGGAATGGAAAGTACCGGCGTCCTGCGGACTTGGCCACGCCAGATTACGAAAAGCCGATGCAGGATGATCTGCTCTGGGTCTACGAAGGGCTCACCTCGTATTTGGGCGACGTGCTGAGTGCTCGCAGCGGGATCCGAACCCCCGATCAGTTGCGTGACTATGTGGCCTCGATGGCGGCCCGGCTGGATCACGTTCCGGGCCGCACCTGGCGCAATCTGCAGGATACGGCGGACGGAGTGCCATCCATGCAGGGTGCCGCACCTGAGTGGGAGTCTTGGCGACGGACGGTGGATTATTACGACGAAGATGTTCTGAACTGGTTGTGGGTGGATACCATCATTCGCCAGCAGACCCA
>Ga0187805_10000425_pt1 | contig 13792 bp, 8 predicted proteins | sample NC_wetland_sal_i_6_FD_132965 | JGI IMG/M metagenome (GOLD analysis project Ga0187805, IMG submission 132965) | Wetland sediment microbial communities from Neuse River Estuary, North Carolina, USA - Control_5 | ecosystem: Environmental > Aquatic > Freshwater > Wetlands > Sediment | place: USA...
GTATCGAAAGCGTATTCGATTTCCAGAAGAGCGCCATCGACATCAGGAAGCGGCAGCGTGGCGAACAGGCCGAAGCGGCCTGGATAATCCTTAATCAACTTTGCCGCGTAGTCGTTGCACTCTCGCGCCAGGGCGCGCGCCGCGGCGTTGTCGCCAAACCAGACTCCCGGGTCGCTGATCGAAATGATGGACGTGGCCACGCCTCCTTTATCCATTTGATCGAGCGATTTCTGGGGCGTCCAGTCCTGAAGTCCCGTCTGGGTGACGCCCTTCGCGGCGCTCTCCGCAAGCAATTTGGGCACGGTAAAGTGGTGATGGGTGTCGATACGAAAAGGACGCATCGCACCAGCCGATCCCGTCTGCACAGCGAGGCCGAATTCCGGCAGGACGGCAGCGGCGCTCAGCGCAGCGATCCCAGAGAGAATGTCCCGCCGCGAGAATGCGCTCTGATTCGGGCAATTATTTTTAGGTCCAAATTCGTGAACGCTCATGGCATGCCCTCCTTCATCTGCGAATTCGGTGATTCATTACGAGAGTTGCAGCAGTACTCTCGCAGTTACTCTCCGCGCCCATTTATTGAACCTGATAAACATAGACTTCGCCCGGCGTAGCGCCGCGCGGCGGCACGGCCACAAAAAGACGGGATAGTTGAGCCACGAGGAGTCCTGTCTTCGCGCCGGGACCCGAGGGAATGCTCCCCAGAGATCGATAGTGGTCGGGGTCAGTTTCCTTATATACGTCGACCTGGCCAGCACCACCGGACGTTGCGTAGATTCGCTTGCTGGCGGGATCGAACATCAGGTCATCCACACCCTTTCCGACAGGAAGCGCCTGGAGTTCTTTTCCGCTCTGCGTATCGAATACTACAATTGCTCCGCTGCGGCAGCCGACAAAAAGACGATGCGCCGATTCGTCCAGCGCCATCGTTGCGTTGCTCTTTCCCAATTTGACCGGCCAGCTCGCGGCCAATTTGTTGGTCTTGCGATCGATCAATTCGACTTCGTTCTTGGCCGGGTTATTCAAGAAAAGCCTGTCGCCTGCCTTCTCCAGCGCCATGGCTTCCAGCGTATCTCCGTCGATTTTGATGTCGGCAAGCTTTGCGCCCGCGGTGGTATCCACAACGCTAAGCATCGTAAAAGTTTCGTGCGCGTTGTCGCCGCCGTTGTCGATATACAGGTAGTGAGTCGCCGGATCGTAGCCAATGGAGTCCGTGTCGACCTTGAGCGTTACAGCCTTCAGAAGTTCGTAGGTCTTTCCGTCGTATATGTTCAGCACGCCCTTTCCTTCATCCGTAATGTAAAGGCGGCCGAGATCTTCCCGGTACAGGACCGCGTGTGGGTGGTCGACCTTAATTGCGCGGATAAATCTCCCCGTAGTCATGTCGAATACCAGGACTTGCTGAGCTTCTTCCCCGACTACGAACAAGCGATTGCCGCTTATATCAATCCCGAGATGATCGAAGCGGCCCTTTACCGCAGCAGGCATCTCATATTTAGTGGCCAGCTTCAAGGGAGCGGCAGTTTGAGCCGCGACGCCTGTCCCGTTTAGTAACAACGTCGCCACAAAGAATAGTTTGAGTTTGTTCATTCTTCCCCTCCCGTTCTTTCTCCGAGCGTGAGTGTTGATTCAAAGCCCGGCTGGCAACGATACTTGGGCCCGTTGTTGGATTCCTATAAAATTTACGATTTAGGTCTTTTGTGCGTGCATCGTACGCTTCTTCAGCCCGGCAAACAACGAATTTGCCAATGGAACGGGCCGCATCTAAATCCCAACGAAAAAGGCAAGTGCAGAAGCCAGTAGGCGCATGTCTCCCCGCCTGATTCTCGGTCAAAGAACGACTTCTGCTTCGCTAGCTATCGCCTTCTCACAACAATAGACCACATGCCTTTGAGAGAAAACCGTGAAAAGGGCGGGAAGATAGAAAAAGGTAGAGCAATGAAATCTGCACTCCGCTGATTCTGCTAGTTTGGCTGGGAGGCCTGGACTCGAACCAGGATAATCAGAGTCAGAGTCTGATGTACTGCCGATTGTACGACCTCCCAGCCGAGGGAGACGCAAGAAATGGGCCGTGGTGAACCGGGGATTGGTCCCGGCCTCACGACCCAGCTTCTTTACTTTAGACAGGAAACGCAGATACGTCAACCGAGCGGCAGCCCTCGGTATTTCCCGATCAGACTTTTCGACTTGAGCTGGCAGGGTCCGGCCAGTACCATCTTGTGCCAGCGTTTCGCCCCGTCGCGGACACGCACACTTTCAGGGGAGCCTAGCACAATGCCGCCTGCGGTCAGCGAATGGTCGAACCTCATTCTCCGATGGATTCATGTGCTTGCGGGTATTTTCTGGATCGGGCAGACGTATTACTTCACCAAGCTGGAAGGACGCATGGCGCTGGATGAGGAGGCGGCGCGGAATTCCGGCAGGCTTCCCCAGGTTTGGCTCGTGCACAGCGGAAGCTTTTCGGTAGTCGAAAAGCAGGCTTCGCCCAAGGCGGTGCCCTCGAAATTCTACTGGTTCCGCTGGGAAGCATTGGTCACCTGGATTTCGGGTTTCCTGCTGCTGGGTCTGCTGTATTACTCCGGCGGATTGCTGCTCGATGACAGCGTCTCAAATATCGGCATGGGGGCGGGAGTCGCGATCGGTCTGGGCACGCTCTTTGCAGGATTTGCAGTGTACGAGGGAATTTGGAGGTCGCCTCTTGGGCGCGCACCGCTGCTCGCGGGAACAATCTGCTACTTCTTAGTCGTCGCGCTGGCCTTCGGACTGACCCATGTGATCAGCGGCCGCGCGGCTTACATCCACATCGGCGCGCTTTTCGGAACGATCATGGCCGCCAACGTTTGGATGGGAATCCTGCCGGCAACGCGCAAGATGCTTGAATCCATCCGCGAAGGAAAGCCGATCGATCAGAAGCTGGCGGCAAGGGCGAAGGGACGCACCATTCACAATACGTACATGACGATTCCGCTGATTTTCCTGATGATCAGCAACCACTTCCCAACGGCCACTTACGGCGCAAATTATAACTGGCTGATTTTGTCGGTTCTGGTGCTGGCCGGCGGTTTTTCCGCAAAGTTCATCTACAAGGCTTCCTGACTTGAACGAACCCGCGTTCCACAATATCTGAAATGAGCATTGGCGCCGGCCGGGGTCATCCCCAACCGGCGCCGCCACTCTATTTCCTAACTACCGCTGAGATGTGCTGAAGTGCCGAGTCTTAGTAGCCGAAGTCGAACAGCTCAAACAGATCGCTGATCGCAGGGCCGTTGACCGGCACATACGGGTTTCCCCATTCCGCGATCGGGTTGGGGAAATTGTCGCGGCTGCGGTATGTGACGGGTTTCAGCTTCCAATTCCTTTCGATGAATTTGAGGATGGAAACGTGATCCGAGTAGTTGTGCGCAATGTGCCCGGGCTTTGTCCAGGGAGACACGACCATCAAGGGAATACGTGTACCGTCGCCGAAGAAATCAAGCGGCTGGACGTATCCTGAGTCGTAGTACCCTCCGCCTTCATCCATGGTGATGAAGATCGCTGTGTCCTTCCACAAGGATGGATTGTCCTGCACCGCATCTACGATCTTCTTCACAAAACCCTCGAAGAGATTGATCTTCGACGAATTCGGGTGCCCGTCCACGAACCCGCTGGGCTTGACGAAGGAAACGGCCGGAAGCGTGCCGTTCTGGATGTCGGCATAAAGGTTGATCGTGTCCTGGATGTGCGCGGTGCGGATCGTTGCATCGGCCATGATCGACGTGTCGTACTGGAACGGGTTGCAAATGTTGCAGTACTCATCGGCTTGGCCGGGCATGATTGTGGCAGTGCCGGTCCCATTCGATGAGTCCACCGGTCCATAATTGTTTTGGTAGGGGTCAGGTACGTAGGCGTTCCACTGATCACCGTAATACTTCCACGAAATCTTCTTTTCAAGGAGTTCATCACCGATGCTCCGCACAGAAGAGGGCGGAATCGTAAACACGGTGTTGAGCGGGCTTTCGTCCGTAAATGCATTGTTCCCGTTCCCAAAGTAGCCGGGATTGTAATTGTTCAGCAGGTAGTAATGGCCCGGTTCGCAGTGGGGATCGACCGGCTTGGGAAGAGACTGAAGATATTTCTCGACTGCGGCGACTCCAGGCTGTGTCGGGTCCGCACAGTTGCTATAGGATCCGCCGCCGTACGAAGGTGAGCCATACGAACCGCCACCATAGCCATCTTCGGTATACCAGTTGTTGGTCCCGGGGGCGGGGTTTGGATTCTCGACTTCATCCACCGTGCCGGCGTTTGGCGTCCCAGGATCGACCAACGTGTTGTGGGGTGGAACCAGGGGATTACCCTTGCCATCGCTGAACCAGATCGCGTCCCCGTGGCCGAGCATGATGTGGTTTGCGCCGGTTCCGCCGTTGACAGCCTGGTGGTAGTTATCGCTCATCGCATAGTGATCGGCGAGGTATTTGAAATAGGGAGCATCACCCTGCTGGACGTTGTAGAAGCCCATTGAGGTGGACCCTTCACCGGTTGTCTTTGCGGTAGTCGAATATTCCGTACTGAAATTCGCGGGTTGTGGCAGGCCGTTGGTGCCGGCCCCAACGGTTACTTCCACCCAGGGGAACAAGCGGGCATTGCAACCGGACGGGTTTTCCCAGGACGCCCGTTCCACGCTGCAATCCAATTGCTGCCACATCTGATAGAAGCGATGCACCGGGCTTGCCGCGTACGAGTTGTAGACAAAGGTGTTTCCGTTCGTCAACTGAAACGGCCCCGGGGGAAGCGAATTGACATCCGTGATTCGCGTGTCCGGTGTTCCAGACTTCAGCCCTGTGCCCCCGGAGATCAAATATTGGTAGTAATCCGCCGGCAACCCGTTTTCGGATTCTTGGGCATAAGTCAAGCTGTCGTTCGGAATGTAAGAATCCGACGGGCCGCCTGCGAGAGGAGCCGGTAGGACTTTATTCGGGAACGGCACCTTGTCTGGGTTCAGCAGGAAGGCATCTGGGGCCTGGTCGACGGCGGCTCGCTGCTCCGCCTTGTAAAAATTGGGGCCGGGAGTACCGTCAGCTTTTATGATCCCTTCCGAAAGCAGATTCAGGACCGTTTCCCCGTCCTTCGGCTTGTACGTGGCGAAGATGTGGTCGAAGGTGCGATTCTCACCGATGATCACGATGACGTGCTTGATGGGCGAGCTAGTCTCGCCGTCGTGATGTTCCTGTTGTGGAGCGGCGCTGACCAAAGAAGCGCCAAATGCGAATTGGAACATGGCCACGGACGTAAAGCCGATGCGCAAATAATGTAGCGTTTTTGATACAACTTTCCTGCAGGACATTCGCCCTCCTATTTTCACTTTTGAAATTCGCAAGCGGGAATGAGTAGTAGCCCGCGCATGTTGCAATTGCATTGCTAGTTGTTAAACGCGAGAAAAATTTAGGAGCCACGACATGCCATGTTCGTGGGAGATGGAAACTCGATGAGGGATCAAACCAGCTTGGTTTTAAGTGGAGTTTCGCCAGCTTGGACGGCCCGGAGAATTAATTTCCGGCGCTTGAGTCGACAGATAAATGTTTCGTTCGGATTCCGGACGGAATGGTTTTAGCCGTTTCGGCGGGATCCACTCGGATCAAACCCATCATCCCCCCGTCCTCATGCTCCAAAAGATGGCAATGAAACACGAACGTTCCGACGGTGTTAGGATCACGAAAATCCATCCGCAATCGGACGCTCGGATATGCCAGCCCTCTGCCGCTATCGTAAGGGACGTTGACGGTATCCCGCAGAAATGGTTCATTTACAGGCCTGCCAAGATAATCGAGCAGAATGAAATGCAATTGATGAATGTGAAAGGCGTGCAATTCATTTGACCGGTTCTCGATGATCCAATCTTCCACCGTTCCCTGCTTGGCGATGATGTTCGGAACGCCCGAGTGTGGATCGAACGGCGCGGGCGTTTGTCCGTCCACTGTGAGGTAAAAAGCAGTGGCGCTGTTGGGATTGTCCGGATCCAGCAGCTTCTCTGAAAAGTAGAGCCTTCGCGTTCGTATGGGAGTCACAGTCCCGAGCCAAGGCCGGCGCGGTGGAGGAAGCGGTTCCGGCGAGGCGGCGAGCTTGGAGCGCGGTTCGGGCGCATCGACCGACGCTGAGATCGCGGCAATCGCCCGGTTGGGGTCGTTTTCTCCGCCCGCGCCGGTATCCACTGTTCGCGTCACAAGCAGACCCGTGGTGCCGATAGTAGGTCCTTTCAAGATGAATTCCACGCGCGCGCCGGGCGGCACCCCGAGGTGAGTTTGCCAGTCCACAAAATCTCCCAGGGACCCATTTTCGTTGAGCGGAACACCGTCCAGGGCCACGAGGCCAAGTTGCTGGGGAACGCGATTATATAAGACCGCCAGATTGAGATACGTGATGGCCGAGGCGTTCAAAACGCGCCAAAGTTGCCGCTCCTCCGGCTTCATCCTTATCAGTGCAGGCGGATAGTCAGGATAAGGAACTGGAACAAAATTGATCGAGAGATCCTTCGCCGGCTTGCCAAACCCCGTGCCATTGTTTGCGGCGTCTCCATCGCGATCGATCAGCAACTTCGGCACGACGGGCTCCGATTTGGAAGGGGGGGCATTCGGATTGAGCAAATCTTGATCGCGAATAATCAGCACTCGTTCCGGCAACCCTGCCAATTCCTTATTGGCGCGCTCGATTCCCTCGATGATGATCGAGCCGGAAGCTCCGCCCAGAACTTGTGCTTTCGTGAATCCGTGGATATGGGGGTGGTACCAGTACAATCCGGGTGGCTCGTCCTCCGGAATCCGGAACCGGTACTCGAACGGCGGATCTCCCGGACTAATCGACGTCTTCAAAACGTCGTCTTGGTGGCAAACGGGAGGAACGGTGAGGCCATGGAAATGGAGATTGGTAGAGGTTGATGACATGGAACCGGTCGCACATGCATCCGCATTCCTGCCGGCATTCACGTAAGCGTCATTCATGTGAGCATGAACATGCTTTGCCGCCGCAGCTGAGGAATCCGAACCCATTAGATCGTTCTTCAAATGCAGGATGAGCAGATCGCCTGGGTTCAATCTTAAATTGGGGGATTGGTTTCCGTGCGCATCGACGTAGCAGTAGCGAGTTGAGCCGTCCGCCTCGGGATCGTTCAGAATCGTCAGGTCGACATCCAGCACGCCATTCCGGCTGCGCAAATCCTCCGGCTCAGTGACGAGGCTGCCAGCGGAAGGACGCAGGCAAGAGCGGCTCGCTGCATTCTGGGCGCGGAGATCCCAGTGCCATGGCACAAAAATCATGGCCGCAAACGCGAGTAAGACCCTTTGTTTCACCGTGGAGTCCGCTTTCAAGAGCCGCGCTCATCAATCATCCCCGCGCGCGATTTTGAAGCGAGGCCCGATAGCTTTTCTCAGCCAAATCAATCCCGCGTGAATGCAATCTTACGATCCTGTTAATTTGGGTCGGGCGAAAGCTGCGGATTCTTTACAAGCGGCCCGCGCGCGGGGCGACAGGAATCATCCGCCCTTTTTCAAGTGTGAAGAAGCTTCCCCGCCACTCGATGCGCTTCATTCCGAAGCTGGCAAGCCACACGAAAAATGACAGCAGGTCGCGAATGGGCAGCAGCCAAAAACGGCGCCGCAAGACTGGATCGTGCAACCCCCAAACGCCGACGGTCCAGGCCATCGCAAACCGCAATACAAAATAGCCAGCGAGATAAGACGCGGCGATTGCGGCGGATGGCGCGACGCATGCGGCGGCAATTGCCCACGGCAGTCCATGCGTGAACAGCATCCCGAAATGTCCTCCCGGCCGGATGTTGCGGATTCCGATGGCCCAGCGCAATTCGTGCCGCAGATACGCGCCCAGCGTCTGCGACGGAAACGCCATCCACACCGGCTCGGCGAGCAACTCGATCCGGTAGCCACGCGCGGCGATGCGCCTCCCGAGTTCGTAATCGTCGGAGTGCAGGTCCGCCATGGCCTCGAAGCCGCCGATTTCTGCGAGCCGTTCTTTCGTCGTGGCCATGGTCGAGCCCATCATGAATTTCAAGCCTTCGAGCTCGCGCGCGACGAGCGCCGCGCCGCAAAACGCAGCCGAGGAGCCCACGCAATCCATGGCCGCGATGAATTGCAGGCTGTCACGCCCGCGATAGAGCGCCGTCACGCCGCCGACGCCGGGATCGCGGAACATCGTCGCGACTCCCTGCAGATATCCCAGCTCGACACGCACATCGCTATCTGTAATGACCAGGAGATCGTGCCGCGCCTCGCGCACCAGCCGGCAAAGATTGGACACTTTGGTGTTCGGGCCGAGCCGCTCCTCGACTACAACCAGCCGAACGGACCGCTGCGGAAAATCCGCGATCAGTTTTTGCACGACCGGGACGGCGGGATCTTCGGGATCGTTCACCGCAAATAGAATTTCAAATTCCGGATAGTCCTGGCGGCAAAAGCTGGCGAAATTTTCATAGGCATCGGGGTCGAGGCCACGGACCGGTTTCAACATGCTGATTGCGGGAGTATCCCTTGTTTCCTGCGGCGTTTGACTCGGTCTGCGATGGGCCACGCGGAAAAATCGCCACGCGGAATAAATGCCAACGAGGTAATAAAACAGCGGGCCGAGGGCCAGCGCCAGAATCGCCCATCGCGCGATTGCCATCGCGGATGGATAGTGGAACGATGCCGGCAGATCGTCCGCCCAGGCCATTCCCACGCCGAGGCAAATCAAAAAGATGCCCGCCCAGCGCGTCGCGTTGAGCCGCTCGCCCAAAAATATCTTCGCGCCGAACGCTCCGGCCACGTAGGCGAGCGACGTCGCGGGAATCACAAAACTGACCGGAAACCATGAGAGCATCGCCAAAAACGAAAAGAACGACGCCGCCATCAGGAGCACGCCCAGCCAAAGCCAGCCGACGCGCAGCGAACGCAGTACAAACGACACAATCGCGCGCGGACGAAAATCATGAACTTCGCCCAGCAGCTTCATGGCGTGCGTCAGGCAGATTTCTCCGCCCGTGCCGGTCACCACCACGAAAATGAGGATGGACGCCGTGCGCATGTCAGCCCGATGTTTCCGAAACGGTCCCCGGCGGCGTCGTGCGATGCGGCGTGCGGTTGATCAGGACCACACCGAGAACGATCAAAACGATTCCAATCCAGCGCGCCGTGGAAACCTGTTCGTGCAAAAACAGGTACGCCAGCAGTGGAACCAGCGCATAGGCGATCGCGGAAAACGGCATCACGAAACTATAGTCGGCCCAGGAGAGCACGAGCATGTGGCACACCATGAATCCAAGCATCATGGCGATCCCCGCCCAAATCGTTCCGCTCGTCAGCACGCGCGCCGCTCCTGCCGCCAGCGATGAAACATGGGAAATGTCCAGGTCGCCCGCGTCCTTCATTCCTTTGCTGAGAATCGTGTTGCCGACCGATCCGAGCAGGATAAGCAGAAAAAGCAGCACGTACGTTTTAGTTTTATGAGTTTTTGGAGCGGTCATAACAGAGGGAAGATCTTGTGGCGCAGGCTTTAGTTTGTGGAGGTTGGTTGCGGCAAGCGCAAACAAGCACCAACCAACACCCACAGGCTAAAGCCTGCGCCACTGAAATCCGGTTCAATCCCCGGCGCTCGAAGCGGTTGCCGGGGCGGACTGTGCCATTTCGCGTGCGGTCGTCTTGCGCTCGTGCAAAAACTTGAAGAATTCGACGCCTTCGCGCAGCCGCCGCTTCATCACTTCCGGATCGCGCAGCATCCCGCCGAACAGCGAAAACATTTTGCGCGGACGGAAATAAAATTTCCTGTAGAGTTCTTCCACGGAATTGAAAATCACGGTGGAGCTGAGTTTCGGATAATTCATGGCCGCCGTCTGGATTCCATGCGTGTCCACCAGTTCTCCGGTTTGAATCTGCAGCCAGCCCTGCTCCTGCGCCTGCCGGTACAACTCCGTGCCGGGGTAGGGCGCGGCAAGCGAAACCTGAATCGTTTCGGGGTCGATGTCGCACGCGAATTTGATGGTCTGCTGAATCGTTTCTGTAGTCTCGCCTGGAAGCCCGAGAATGAATGTTCCGTGAATCTTGATTCCGAGGTCGCGCGCGTTGCGCGAAAATTCGCGCGCGATGTCGATGCGCACACCCTTCTTGATGTTGATCAGAATTTGATCGTTCCCGGATTCGTATCCCACGAGCAGCAGCCGCAGCCCGTTGTCTTTCATGATTTCCAGCGTCCGGCGCGGGACGTTGGCCTTGGCATTGCACGACCAGGTCAGCCCAAGCTTGCCCAGGCGCCGCGCGATTTCCTCCGCGCGCGGCAAATCGTCCGTGAACGTGTCATCGTCAAAAAAGAATTCGCGCACCTGGGGGAAATGTTTTTTCGCCAGCGCCATTTCGGCGGCCACGTTTTCCGGGCTGCGCACGCGATAGCGATGCCCGCCAAGCGTCTGCGGCCACAGGCAAAACGTGCACTTCGACCGGCATCCCCGTCCCGTATAAAGCGAAACGTACGGGTGCTGCAAGTACCCGATAAAATAATTTTCGATCGTCAGGTCGCGCTTGTACACGTCCACGACGAAGGGAAGGTCGTCCATGTTCTCAATCGTGGGCCGCGGCGGCGTGAGCGAAACGCGTCCGTTGTCGCGATACGCGATGCCGCCGACGTCCTTGAGCGGCTTCCGCGACGCAATCTCCGCGCAAATGTAGTCAAACTCGCCGAGCGAAACCCAATCCACGGCGGGCGCCAGGTTCATGGATTGCAGCGGAAGAACACCCACATGCGCGCCGACCATCCCGACCATGATTTTCGGATTTACTTCCTTGAGGTGCGCGGCAAATTTCGCGTCATTGGCAAACGAGGGCGTGCTCGTATGCAGCACGGCCAGTTCATAATCCTTGGCGAGTGGCGCCACTTCGTCCACCGTCAGCCCATCCGGCGGAGCGTCAATCAAGCGGCTGCCGGGGACCATCGCGGCGGGCTGCGCCAGCCAAGTCGGATACCAAAACGATTTGATCTCCCGCCGCGCCTGGTAGCGCGCGCCGGCCCCGCCGTCAAAGCCCTCATAGCTCGGCGGATTCAGAAACAGCGTTTTCATCACTTCGGGCATTCTCTTCGTCCCCTGATCCCGGCGTCCGCGACAATCGCGAACTTCCTGAAGCCAATATCTTACCTGAAACACGCCCAGCCCCGGAACAAAACTCACCAGGCGTTGTTGTCCTATTCCAAGAGTCCCTATCCTTCACTACTGCAGCGCTTGCGCCAGCTGCCCCGTCGTGCGCAACAGTTCCAGCTGCGCCTGCTGCCGCCCATAGTTGGCATCGAGAAAAGCAAGCCACTTGTCATTTTCCTCGATGTGCGCCGCTTCCAGGTCTTTCAAGCTCCCGCGCCCCTCGTCAAACTGCGCCTGCAAGACGCGCACATTTTCCTGCGCGAGCTGCAGCTCCAGCCGCGCCACTTCCCCGCTCAGGTCCGCCTCCCGCACCATCCTGGCCTTGCGGCGCACGTCCAGGGAAAGTTCGCTGCGCTTCTTCTCCAGCGCCAGACCGGCGGCGTTGAAATCCGCGCGCGCAAACGCCACAGCCGAGGAGGTGCGCGAAGCGAAGATTGGGATTTGCACCTGGACTCCGAAAACCACGTTATTGCGAGAAAACTTGCTAAAAAAATCCGTGTAGTTGTTGATCTTGCTCAACACATTGTACTGGCCGATCAGGGAAAACGACGGCCACCGGCCGCCCTGCTCGCCTTTGAGCTTGAATTCGCGCGCAAGCAACTCGGTTTGCGCCTGCTTCAGTTCCACGTTGTTGGCCATGGCCTCCGACACCACGTCCTTCGAAATCTCCGCAGCCGCACCGGGAATTTCCTCGGTCGAAACTTCGATCGTCTCATCCGGCGGCAGGCCCATCATGTCACGCAGCTCGCCCGACAAAAATTCGTCGCGGTCTTCCATTTGCGCGATTCGCTGCTCGATGCGCGCCGTGGTCAGCTGCGCGCGGATCACCTCGATGGGAAGCTCGCGCCCGGTGTCCGCGCGTTCCCGCGTCGCGTCGAGAATCCGCCCCGCGCTCAGCCTTTCGCTATGCATGAGGTCCAGCGCGTGCCGTACTTTGGCCAGCTCAAGATAATCGAGCGCCGCGCGCGACATTACCGTATCGCGTACCTCGTCCATCGAAAGCCGCTGCTCCTCGGCTCTTTGTTCGGCTGCGTGCTGTTCCCCTTTGAGAGGTGGATTGAAAATTTGTTGGGAGTAGGAAAGAGAGAAAATAGCGGGCGCGCCTCCTCCCTCCAAAAGCGGAAAGCCGCTGGTATAGGCCACGCCCGTCCCTGTATACAGGTTGGGGAGGAATACCGAACGCGCCACGCCGATCTGGCGCTGCATCACTCCGTACTGAAGGCGCGCCAATGCGAGGTCGCGGCTGTTTGCCACCGCGAGATTCACGGCTTCCTTCAAGGTCAATTTGCGCGCAAGCTCCGCCTCCTGCGCGCGGCTCGTCCTCGCGCCCGCCAAAATGAAAATTGTGCAACTCACCGAGCAGACCGTCGCCCGGCAAAATCGCTCAAATGCCGCGCCGAAATTCTTCCAGCCCATATTCTTGGACAAGCCTTCCATCAGCCTCCCGCGCATTTCGTTGGATGCCCGCAGGAAGCGAACGTTGCTTGCCAGTTTCCTCGCGGAACGCATCATGCCGCGCTTACTCGTACCGCAGCGATTCGGTCGGCTGCAATTGCGCCGCGCGCTCCGCGGGCAAATAACCGAAAAATACGCCAACCGAGCAGGACACCAGGAACGCTAACACCACCGATTCCCATGGCACTGGAACGCTGATATACGCCGGGAGCCACGGCCGCGCGATCACGGGAATGGCTACCGCGATCAAGATTCCCAATACCGACCCGAATCCGCTGATCATGAAAGCCTCCAGCAGGAACTGGTACAAAATTTCCTGATGCCTCGCGCCAATGGCCTTGCGAATTCCTATCTCCCGGGTGCGTTCCTGAACGGTCACCAGCATGATGTTCATGATTCCGATGCCGCTGACCAGCAGCGCGATGAATCCAATTAGCAACAGAACGATGGTGAGCGCCAGCGCGATTTTACGCGCCGCTTCCAGGATGGAACTGAGATTCTGTACCGAATAGCGCGCACGCGTCGGATGCCGGCTCTTCAACAGGGCTTCCAGTTGGTGCGTCACGGGTATCACGCCCTCGGGAGTGCTGGCCTGCACGTACAGCATCTCCAGGGAAGAGTCTCCCAGGTAATATTTCATCAACGGAAACGGGACGAGCACAGAGTAATCCTGAATTTCAGAAAGCCCGAAAGTTTCCACACGCTCGCGAAAAACTCCGATGACCGTGAAACTGAGTTCGCCTACGCGCAAGCTTTGCCCGATCGGGTCCGTATACGGAAAAGCAAAATTGGCTAGTTGCTTCGTGATCAGGCAGACCCGGCTTCGCGCGGCAATATCCTCGGCATCCAGGAACCGCCCCTGCAAAATCAGCAAATTGCGAATCTGCTGAAAACCTTCCGTCACGCCCACCAGATTGACGTTTCGCTCGACCGATCCGACGTTCACGGTGGCCGGATCGCCGCGCGTTCCCGCCACGGTCACCACTCCCGGAATTCCCGTCTTAGCCGCGTTCATGTCCTCGATGGACAATTCATCCTGCAGCATGATGGGCTGGTTCGGGTCAATGTCGAGCCGCGCGTAGACCAGGTTGGACCCGACGCCTTCGATTTGCTGGATGACGTAGCGCCGCCCGCTGAGCGCCACGGTCACGACGAGAACGATGCAGGCGCTGCCGATGATCACACCCAGCGTGGTCA
>Ga0187805_10000426_pt1 | contig 13785 bp, 10 predicted proteins | sample NC_wetland_sal_i_6_FD_132965 | JGI IMG/M metagenome (GOLD analysis project Ga0187805, IMG submission 132965) | Wetland sediment microbial communities from Neuse River Estuary, North Carolina, USA - Control_5 | ecosystem: Environmental > Aquatic > Freshwater > Wetlands > Sediment | place: USA...
GAGCGCACGCGCCCCACATCGTCGGCCATCACCGCGCTCCGCCATTCCAGCCCATCGCGTGAAGGCGGATGCTGGCCGGAGTTACGCGCGAGCGCCGGCGCCACTTGGCGCGCGGCAGAATGACCGGTGACAAGGCCTGCGAAGAAGTTCCGCACATTGGTGCCGAGCGTGCGCACGCGGTAGCCGCCCTCCTGCACCACGAGCGTCGAGTAGTCCTGCTCGCCAATCATGTGGCCGAGCTGCTCGAAGTCGCGCGCCCGGTTGGGCCAACTACCGGTGGGATCGCCGCGGGCGGTATCGAAGCCAGCGCACACCACGAGGAAGGCGGGAGCAAAGCGGCGAATGCGGCGCAACCCCTCCCTAACCGCGTTCCGGTGCTGCTCCGGCGTGATGTGCTCAGGGAGCGGAATATTCAGATTGTAACCGGCGCCAGGTCCGATCCCGGTCTCGTCGCGAAAGCCGGAGAAGTATGGATAGGCAAAGCTCGGATGGCCATGGATCGACACGGTGAGCACGTCGGAGCGCGTGTAAAAAATCTCCTGCTGTCCGTTGCCGTGGTGATAGTCGATATCGAGCATGGCGACGCGGCCATAGCGCGAGAGCAGATTGGCGGCGATGGCCCCATTGTTGAAATAGCAGAAGCCGCCGAAGGTCCGGGTCTCGGCGTGGTGCCCCGGCGGGCGCACCAGCGCATAAGCGAGGTCAGCGCCCTCAAGCACCTTCTCTGCTGCGGTGAGCGCGCAATCGACCGCCGAGCGCGCGGCAAGATAGGCGTTGAGATTGAGCGGCGTGAAGGTATCGATGCAGTAATAGCCGGCGAGCACAGTCTCGTCCTTTGGCGGCCGCGCCGGGTTCCGAGTTGGGAATACATATGGGTAGATCGACTTCCTGTGGCCCGCGATGAGGCAGGCTTTCCGGATGTAATCGACGAGCCTCCCGTCATGCACGGCGCGGATATAGCGGTCGGAGAAGCGCTTGGTCGGCACGCGCTCGAACAGACCTGACGCGTTCAATTCGGCCATGATCGAGCGGATGCGCACCGGCGCCTCCACATAGCCACGCTCCTGCACGTGGTGGATGGCGTGGTCGTCATTGAGCGCGAGCGCGATGCGCGGCTCGTCCAGCGCGCGCACTTCGGCCTTCTGCGGCATCTTGCGTTTGGTGTAGCGCGGCTCGCGCAAGCGGATCGGATCGTCGATGATCGAATCCACGACCATCTGCACATAGGACGCGGGCGGCCCGTATTTCCGCTCCAGGATGGCGCGCACTACCTTCCGTACCTGATCACGGCTCGGCAGATCATTGGAGCCGAGCGGATCGAGCAGAAGGTAGGGCGGGTCGGAGGTGCCGGGCGTCACCGGCACCTCATAGGCCGTGTTGACGATCGGCCGCGCGCCGTAGCGCTCGTAGAACTTCAGCCGGTTCGCATTGTTCGCCCTGATCTCGGGGTTTGGGCTCAGCTCAGGATCGTCCGGCAGGCTTTCGAAATAGAGCTGGGTGCCGAGCGCGCGCGCCTCTTCGCGCACCCGCTCATACAGCGTGGCGCCGATCCCCCTCCCCGTGCGGCCAAGCGCGGTGGAGATGATCTCCAGATACGAGAAGCCGATGTCGGGCGCGTGCAGCAGAAGCGCCACACCAAGCGTCTGGTCCCGTGCGTTCTCAGCGACGAACAGGCGCGCCACGAAGCGATGCTTGAGCGGGTTGGCAAGCTGGTCCGGGAGTTTGGCGATGTCGTAGTCGGGCATCGCCGGGAACTGCTCGCGCATGATCTTCTGCGCCGCCTCGATCGCGGCGCGGTTCGGCGCCGTGGTGCCGTCGGCCACTTTGCGGATGCGCAACATGTCACATGCGAAGCATGTCAGGCGATGGCTTGCAAGGCTCGCGGCGCGGCATCGATAATTCTGCCGATGAGATCGCAATAGGAGAGCCCGGCGCTGGCCGCTGCGGCGGCAAAGCCCGCGTCGGGGTTGAGGCAGGGATTGACGTTAACCTCGAGGATCCAGGGCTTGCCCTCAGCATCGACGCGGAAGTCGACGCGGGCGTATCCGGTGAGCCCGAATAGGTCCCAAGCAGTCAGCGCAAGCTCCTCCAGCCTGGCGGCGAGCACCGGCTCGTCCTCTTCAAACCCGAACCGCCGGGGTGTGCCGATATAGGCGTCGCTGTCCGAGGTCCATTTGGCGTCGTAGCCAACGATACGCGGATGCCCGCCGCGCCAGTCCTCGAACAGGATCTCGGCGATGGGCAGCACACGCGCGCGGCCACGTTCCTCCAGCAAAGCGAGATTGAACTCGCGCCCCTCGACATAGGCCTCAGCGAAATGCTCGGTGCCGAAGTGCTTCGTGCGTTCAGCGATGACCCGCGCCACGTCGGCACCCTTCACCACCGAGCTCTCGTCAAGCCCGAGCGAGCCATGCTCCCACACCGCCTTGACGATGTACGGAACGTCCGGATCAAGCGCGGCGCCATTCACTGAGAATTCCGGCGTGGGCAGGCCTTCGCGCTGAAGCTTCAGCTTGGTTGCCAGCTTGGACAGCGTTTCGAGACACGCATCAGAGTGAGCGCCAGTGTGGGGAAGTCCGAACGCGTCGAGCAGCGATGGGATGACCGGCGCGAGCCTGCCGTCTCCCCGCACCGCCTCCACCAGGTTGAAGACGAGGATGGGGTTGCGCCGTTTCAAGGCGTGAAAGTGATTGAGGTCGAGATCGATGGCGACGATGTCGGTGGCAAAGCCGAGCTCGGCGAGCGCGCCAGCCACGGCCTCGGCGCTGATCAGCGTATCGATCTCGTCGGGACGGTCTTTTGTCGCGGCGTGCACGACGGGGATGAAGCCACCTGGCTTCAGGGCCATCAGGCACGTCTCCGCGCCCGCTCCAGGCTCGGCCGCGTAAGGCCGTAGCGCGCCAGGCCTGCGTCGAGGATCATGCCGATCAGATCGACGAAGGGGATGCCATTCTGCGCCGCAAGAATGGGAAGATCGGAGTGATGCGGGTGGAGCCCAGCGAGCGGATTGGCCTCGAGGAAATAGGGCTCGCCTCCCGCATTGGAGCGGAGATCGATGCGGGCCGCGTCCCGGCATTCGAGTGCGCGATAAGCGGCAAGCGCGTGGCGAGCGGCAGTACCCGCCTCCTCATCGTCGGCGCGGCGGTAAATCACCAGGTCCTCGCAAAGTTCCTTGTTGTGCAACGAGTAGACATTGGCCTCGGCATCCTCCTTCAGCAGGATCTCGCAGACGCCTAGCATAGTCGCACCCTCACCATTGCCGACGATGCCGACGGTGAATTCGCGGCCAGGCAGATAGGTCTCGACCAGCACCGGCTGGCGGTAGCGCTTGAGCAGAATCGCTGCGGCGGCGGCAAGCTCCTGCGGCGTATGTGCCACAGAGGCAGCCTCGCAGCCCTTGCCGGTCCCTTCCGCGATCGGCTTCACGAAGGCCGGGAACTCGTTCCAGCCCCGGAGCTCGCTCGCATCCGACGCCGCCACCATGAAAGCTGGCGTCGGCACGCCGGCATCGCGCACGAGCCGCTTGGCCACGGTCTTGTCGAGGGACGCAGCACTCGTGAGCGGATCGGAGAACAGATATGGCTGGTCGAACAGCTCGCAGAGCGCCGGCACCTGCGCCTCGCGCGAGCGGCCCTTCACGCCCTCGGCGATGGAGAAGACAAGATCGAAGCGCTCGCCGGCAGCGAGCCGCGCGGCTAGAACCTGCCCGCGGCCGACGCGTTCGACCTCGCAACCAAGCGCACGCAATGCCCCATCGAGCTGATCGATGGTGTCGATGTTGTCGAACTCGGCCACCTCCTCCTCGGAGAGGCCAAGCGCGCGATAGTCGTCGCGCAGATCGTAGACAAGAGCGATACGCATCAGAGGTTTTCGGCGCGCGCCGTCCGATCCGCACCCACCGTCCCCTCCGGATCGGTGTAGCGATAGGTCTTGCCCTCGAAATTGCGCAAGATGAGGTCGTCGCCCTCGCGGCCCTGCACATAGTCAGGCAAAAGTGGAATCTTGCCGCCGCCGCCAGGCGCGTCGATCACATAGGTCGGCACGGCATAGCCCGTGGTATGGCCGCGCAAGCCCTGCATGATCTCCAGCCCCTTATCGACGCTGGTGCGGAAATGCGAGGAGCCGGTGATTGGGTCGCATTGATAAAGGTAGTAAGGCCGCACGCGCCGCTTGAGCAGCCCATGATAGAGGCTCTTCAGCGTGTCGACATTGTCGTTGATGTCCTTGAGCAGCACCGTCTGGCTGCCGAGCGGAATGCCGGCGTCGGCAAGCCGCGTGCAAGCCTCGGTAACCTCTGGCGTCATCTCGGCCGGATGGGTGAAGTGGAGGCTCATCCAAAGCGGATGATGCTTCTTCAGGATCCTGGTGAGCGAGCGCGTGACGCGCATGGGCAGCACCACCGGCACTTTAGTGCCGAGCCGTACGAACTCGACATGGCGGATGGCACGGAGCCGTCCGAGCAGATAATCCAACCGGTCGTCGGAAAGGGTCAGCGGATCGCCGCCAGAGATCAGCACGTCGCGGATCTCGGGATGGGCAGTGATGTAGTCAAGCGCCTCCTCCCATTGCGGCCGGCTGAAGGAATAGTCACCGCCCGGCTCGCCGACCATGCGCGAGCGCGTGCAGTAGCGGCAATAAGTCGAGCAGAAGCCAGTGGCCAGGAACAGCACACGGTCCGGATAGCGGTGCACGAGGCCGGGTGCCGCGGTGTGGCCGTCCTCGCCGAGCGGATCGTCGGCTTCGCCTGGCGCCTTGAGATATTCGGCGCCGACCGGGATATGCGTGCGTCGCAACGGCTCAAGAGCATCCTCGCGGCTCATCAAGCTCGCATAGTAGGGCGTGATGCCGAGCGGCAGCGAGCCTTGATGGCGGGTGACCGCATCGCGCTCGTCGTCGGACAACACAAAGAGGCGCTCAAGCTCGGCGAGCGTGCGGATGCGTCGCCGCGCCTGCCAGCGCCAGTCGTTCCACTCGGCAAGCTCGACCTCGGGGAAGAAGCGCTTGCGGAAGGCGCGCGTTGTGGTCCCAACCGGGAAACGCTCGAGGCGCGAGGTCAGCGCGCCAATGCCGTGGGCCGTGACGGGCGAGTGAGAGTTGATGCGAAGATGGGGTTTGGTGAGAAGTGTTGTTGCCGTCTGGCAACTGGGCGGCTCTTCAGGCTCGCCGGGAAGCAAATTCATTGGACCTGGATCCCCTCCGGCTTTCGCGAACGGTCATCGGCGCCAATCGCCAACCTTCTCGCCCGTCAAAAAGCGCGAGTCATTTCAGCGACTCCTTGATCGATTTCAAGAGGTAATGCGGTCGCGTCCCAAACTTTTTTTCCCCAACGTGGCAGGACCGTCACCGCCGCTGAAGCACTGCAACATAGAAGCCGTCGGTGCCGAAGCTTCGGGGGGTCATCAGCAACGTTTCCGCGGAGCCGTCTGCGGATTGCGGCGGTGCAGCAGACAGCGCTGCCCTCTCCCACAGCCCTGGCCAGCGCACGATGCTGAACTCAGGGAAGCGGGCGATGAAGGCATCGACTTGCTCGCGGTTTTCGGCGGGCAGCACCGAGCAGGTGATATAGGCGAGCCTGCCGCCTGGCTTCACCAGCCGTGCGGCCTGATCGAGCACGACGCGCTGCTCAGCGAACCTCCCCTCAAGCATCTGGGGCGACAGCCGCCATTTGGCGTCAGGCCGCCGGCGCCACACCCCAGACCCGGTGCAAGGCGCATCGACGACTACCCGGTCCATCCTGCCTTCAAGCTCGGCGAGCGCTGCCACGTCGCCGGGACGGAGCACCTGGGCATTGCGCACGCCGGCTCGCTTCAGGCGTTCGAAGATCGGCCGGACCCGCATCCGGTCGGCATCGTAGGCATAGAGCTGACCGGTATTCTCCATGGCGGCCGCGAGCCCCAGCGTCTTGCCGCCGGCACCAGCACAGAGGTCGAGGATCTGCTCTTTCGGGCGGGCACCTAACAGAAGCGTCGCAACTTGCGAGCCTTCGTCCTGCACCTCGTACCAGCCCTTGCCGTGCCCCGGCTCCGCCTCGACATGGGGGCTTCTGCTTGGACCTCTCCCTGCCGCGATGCGGACGCCAAGCGGCGAATGGGGCGTGGGGGCGGCATCGAAGCGGCGGAGCGCGTGCAGGACCTTTTCCCGCGTGGTCTTCAGCGTATTGACCCTGAGGTCTACCGGGGCCCGTGTAGCGAGCCCCGCCCCCTCCTCCGCCGCCTTCGCTCCGAAAGCGCGTTGGAACAACGGGTCAAGCCACTCTGGATAATCGCCCCGTATGAAGGCAGGTGCGTCCGCGGGCAGCACCTGCTTGAGCCCGGCAAGCTCATCTGGCGTGAGCGGTGCCGGCGCGAAGCGGCCGCCGTCGGCAAGCGCTGCCAAAGCAACCGGGGTCAAACCCCAGATCGAAACGAGAGTGCGCAGCACGAGCGACCGCGGGCTGTCGTCACCCATGGCATAGGCGCTGGAGGCGCGGGTGCGCAGCGCATCGAAGACGAGATTGCCGATGGCGGCGCGGTCGCCGGAGCCAGCAAAGCGGTGGGAAAGCCCCCAATCCTTCAACGCGTCAGGCGCCGGCCGCTTGCGCATCGCAATATCGGCGAGGACCTCGATGGCGGCGCTTGCGCGAGCCCCGGGCGTCATCCAGCCGCCGCGATGGTGAGCCGAGCAGCGACGATGATCCACATGAGCGCAAGGCCGATGGCGCCGACGAGAAACACCGGCGCCCGCTGATCGATGCGGTTGCTCGTGAGATGGATATAGGCGTGCACGAAGCGCGAAGCCACGAAAAGCCAGCTGAGCACGAAGAGGATGGAGTCCGCGGTCCTCGTCACGAGCGCAAGCAGGATCAGCACATAAAAGAGGAGAGGCGTCTCAAGCTGATTATGATAGGCGTTGCCGATCTGGGTAACGCGAGGAGGCCAGTTCGGCTCTCTAAGCGCGATCGAATGGGCGGGGACCTGGCCCCGGCGGATCGCCCGCATCCGCAGGAACTGCATCTAGAACAACAATACGAAGGTGAGCGCGACTTGCGCAAACACCGGCATCAGCATGGCCTGCATCGACATGACAGCCCTCCCATTGCCCCCTGGCGGTCGGCCAGCGTGACGGCTCTGGCCGCTCTTATACCCTCTATTTCCGCAATGGTGAGCCGCCGCGCGAGAGGCCGAAACATGCTCGGCCGTCGCCGAAGCGGTTCATTTCATTACTGGAAGTTCAATTGACGAGACCCTCAAGGACAGCTTTAACAGCCCAAATTTCAGAAATGCTTTAATCTGTGGAGGAAGAAATGCATGTGCTTAAGCGGAATGCTTTAGTGTCGCGGGCCGCCACTATCGCCGGAACGTTGGCGCTCGCCGCGGGCCTGACTGCCCCAGCGTTAGCCGAAGACGCGCTGGCTCCCGCTGATCAGGCCAAGCCGCCGGTCCTGACCCCGGCCGAGCCCACGACCGGCAACACGCCTCCTCCCCCGTCCTCCGCAGGGGTCGAAGAAAATCCCTGCTTCACCGGCAAGGGCTCGATCAAGGATGTGCTCGACGGTTGCACGGGCTTCCTCGCCTCCGGCTCGAAGGACACCGATAAGCTAATTGCCGCCCACGGTAACCGCGCCATCGGTTTGGCGGCCACCGGCGCTTACGATGCTGCTGTCGCGGAGATGAATGAGGCGGTGGCGCTCGATCCGAAGCAGCCGAACAGCTACTTCATGCGCGCGGCGGCCTATGACGCAAAGAAGGACTACGACAAGTCGATCGTTGATCTCGACGAGGCCATTCGCCTCGATGCGGGCCGCGGCGACTTCTACATGCTTCGCGGCATCGTCTTCAGCCATAAGGGCGACCTCGACCGCGCCATTATCGAGCTCGACCAGAAGGTCAAGCTCGATCCCGACTCCCCCCAAGGCTATTCGCAACGCGCCAACCTCTACCGGCAGAAGAAGGATTATGATCACGCCGCTGCCGACTATAGCGAAGTCATCAAGCGTGAGCCCGACGGCGCCAAGGGCTATGTCGATCGTGGCTGGATTTATGTGTTGAAGAACGATCTCGACCGAGCCATGGATGATTTTACGAACGCGCTCAATATTCACCAGAACGACGCATCAGCTCTCGTCGGCCGTGGCGTGGTGAAGAGCCGCAAAGGCAAGCCCACCGACGGCAGCGCCGACATCACCCTTGCCATTCAGCTCGAGCCGGACATCATCGATCAGGTCAAGAGGCTGGGAGTGGAGTAAGGCGAGCCCTACCCTTCTCTCGGGTAGTTGGGCGATTCCCGCGTGATGGTCACGTCATGCACGTGGCTCTCGCGCAAGGACGCCGGTGAGATGCGGATGAACTCGGCGCGCGCGGCGAACTCGGCGAGGTTACAGGCGCCGGTATAGCCCATGGCAGCGCGCAAGCCGCCGACCAGCTGGTGCAGCACGCTGCCGAGCGGCCCCTTATAGGGCACCTGCCCCTCGACCCCTTCCGGCACGAGCTTCAGCGTATCCTTGATGTCCTGCTGGAAATAGCGGTCGGCGGAGCCACGCGCCATGGCGCCGACTGCGCCCATGCCGCGATAAGCCTTATAGGAACGGCCCTGATACAAATAGACTTCGCCGGGGCTCTCGTCGGTGCCGGCGAGGAGCGAGCCGATCATCACACAGTCGGCGCCGGCGGCGAGCGCCTTGGCGAGATCGCCTGAATATTTGATACCGCCGTCCGAAATTATCGGCACATCGTGCTTCCTTGCGACCTCCACGGCCTCGAGCAGCGCCGTGAGCTGCGGCACGCCGACGCCAGCCACGATGCGCGTGGTGCAGATCGAGCCGGGCCCGATGCCAACCTTCACGGCATCGGCGCCGGCATCGATAAGCGCAAGCGTACCTTCCCGCGTCGCCACATTGCCGGCGACCACCTGCACGGCATTCGACTGCCGCTTGATCCTACCGATGGCTTCGAGCACGCGGGCCTGATGCCCGTGGGCGGTATCGACCACGATGAGGTCGGCGCCGGCGTCGATCAGCCGCTCGGTGCGAGCAAAGCCCTCGTCGCCTACGCTCGTCGCCGCCGCCACGCGCAAGCGCCCCTGCTCGTCCTTGCAGGCATGGGGATGGACCCTCGCCTTCTCAATGTCCTTCACGGTGATGAGGCCGATGCAGCGGTACTCGTCGTCGACCACAAGCAGCTTCTCGATGCGATGCTGGTGGAGGAGGCGCTTCGCTTCCTCCATGTCGACGTTTTCCTTGACGGTGACGAGCCGCTCCTTGGTCATCAGCTCGTAAACCGGTTGGTTCGGATTGGTGGCGAAGCGCACATCGCGATTGGTAAGGATGCCGACGAGCTTACCGTCGCGCCCGCCGTTCCGCGCCGGCTCCACCACTGGAATGCCGGAGATCTGATGGTCGGCCATCAGCTTCAAAGCATCAGCAAGGCTGGCTGTGGGATGGATGGTAACCGGGTTCACCACCATCCCGGACTCGAACTTCTTGACCTGCGCAACCTGCGCGGCCTGGGCGTCGGGGTCGAGGTTGCGATGAATGACGCCGATGCCCCCGGCCTGCGCCATGGCGATGGCAAGCCGCGCCTCGGTGACCGTGTCCATGGCCGAAGACAGGATGGGGATATGCACGCCGATCGAGCGGGTGACGCGGGAGCTCAAATCGACAGTGTTCGGCAGCACGTCTGAGGCGGCGGGCCGGATGAGGACGTCGTCGAAAGTCAGCCCGAGCTCGGGCCCGTCGAGAAATCTGCTGTTCTCTGGAGACTGCCCTTCGGGCATCGGCCAACCTCGCTAAAGGCGGGAATCCGTCCCGCCGGTTGGCGGCTTCCTTTAGCAGCTTGCCCGGCCTTTGGGAAGCCAGGGCATTGGCCTTCTTCAGCCGGAGCGGGCCGCCTGGGCCTTCAGTTCTGCACGGAGCCGCGGCGCCGCGAGGGCAATGAAGCTCTGCACCTTAGCTTGCGGCAGGCGATCCTCCCGATGCAGGAGGTTGACTGGAATAGCCTCTGGCTCGAAGTCCTCAAGGATCATGCGTAGGGATCCATCGGCAAGGCTCGCCTCAGCCTGATAGGAAAGCACCCGCACGATGCCGAGCCCAGTTTTGGCCGCGTCAATCGCCGCGTCGGCCGTGTTCACGTCAAGCGCGGGTTGACCCCGCTGGTGCCGCTGCCCGGCAAAGGCCCCCCGTTCGGCGTGCGACAGCGTGGCGAAGCTAATGGAGTCGTGGCCGGCAAGGTCCTGCGGGGGTCGCCGGCGTCCCCCGCTTCGCGAGATAGGCCCAACTAGCGCAGGTGATGTAGCGGATCGCGCCCACCCGCACCGAGCGCATTGAGGAGTCCGGAAGGTTGCCGATACGGACGCTGATATCGAGCCCCTCCTCCACCAGGTCGAAGACGCGATCGACGAGAAGTATCCGCGCCGACACGCGCGGGGGGCCCTTTCGTCATTCGGCACCCGCTCCACGAAACCCGGTGGCGAGCACATAGACCTCGGGCGACTGGGGGCGGCTCGCTTTGGGCTTCACGTGGCTTACCTTGACGAAAGAGCACTTCAGCCGCGCCACAAGCTCGCCCCCCGCACCGCCCTGAAAGACCTTGGCAAGAAACGTGCCTCCGGGCGCGAGAACATCTTCGGCAATATCGAGGGCCGCTTCGACCAGCGCGACTACGCGCAGATGGTCCGTGACGCGATGACCAGTGGTGGGCGAGGCCATGTCAGAGAGCAGCACATCGGCGCGCCCGCGCTTCAAGCCCGCGCGGATACTGCTGGCCGCGGCCGCCTCACTCACATCGAGTGTAAGCACCTCGACGCCCCGTAACGGCTCGATCTCGCTGAGATCGACAGCGAGCACCTGGCCCTTCCGCTCGACCGAGCCCACCCGCTCCGCCGCGATCTGACTCCAGCCACCAGGCGCCGCGCCCAAATCCACCACCGTCATGCCAGGTTTGAGGAAGCGATACTTATCGTCCATCTCGATAAGCTTGAACGCCGCGCGCGAACGGTAGCCGCGCCGCTTCGCCTCCTCGACGTAAGGATCGTTGAGCTGGCGGGAGAGCCAGCGAGTCGAGGCAATCCTCCGCCCCTTGGCCGTGCGCAGCTTCACGGCGAGCTTGCGGCTGCCGCCACGTCGCTCCCCGCAGCCACCTTTGCCGCGGCTTACCATTTGTTAATAAGGCGCATTGGCCCAAACCCTTGACCCTATGGGGTTCCTGGCCCCATGTCCGACCTATTGTCCCTCTAACACCTGCCACATGCCCCGTTACTTCGTCACCCTCATCGTCGCCATTGCTCTCTTCATGGAGAACATGGACTCGACGGTTATCGCGACGTCCCTGCCACAGGTCGCCCGCGACCTCGGCGAAGACCCGATTGCTCTGAAACTCGCGCTAACGTCTTACCTCCTGTCGCTCGCAGTGTTCATTCCCTTGAGTGGTTGGGTCGCCGATCGCTTCGGCGCCCGGACGGTGTTCAGGGCCGCGATCGTCGTCTTTACGCTTGGATCCGCGGCGTGCGGCATTGCGCATTCGCTGCTTGACTTCGTGCTGTTCCGTATCATCCAGGGCATCGGCGGCGCCATGATGGTGCCGGTGGGGCGGCTCGTCATTCTGCGCACCGTGCCGAAGTCGGAGCTGATCTCGGCGCTCGCCTGGCTCACCATCCCGGCACTGCTCGGCCCCGTGATCGGGCCACCGCTTGGCGGCTTCATCACCACCTACGTCTCCTGGCGCTGGATCTTCTGGATCAACATTCCCATGGGTATCCTGGGTGTGATCCTCGCCACGCGCTACATCGCCGACATCCGCGAGTCCGAGCTGCCGCCGCTCGATATCAAGGGCTTCATCCTGTCAGGCATCGGGCTCACCGGCCTTGCCTTCGGTTTCACCACCACAGGCCAGGGTTTGCTGCCGCCGCAGATTGTGATCGCCCTGCTCGTCGTTGGCGTTATCGGATGCTGGCTGTATGTCCTCCATGCGCGCAAGACGCCTGCTCCACTCATCGATTTGAGCCTGCTCAAGGTCGATACCTTCTATGCGAGCGTGGTGGGTGGGTTCCTCTTCCGCGTCGGCATCGGCGCCACGCCGTTTCTGCTGCCGCTGCTTCTCCAGGTCGGCTTTGGCCTCACGCCCTTCCAGTCCGGGCTCCTGACCTTCGCGAGCGCCATAGGCGCCATGGCCATGAAGGCGACCGCGGCGCCGATCCTGCGCCGATTCGGGTTCAGCACGGTGCTCGTGGTCAATGCCCTGGTGAGCGGCCTGTTCATCGCAGCGACGGCGCTGTTCACGCCGGTGACGCCGCACGCGGTCATCTTCACCGTACTCGTGGTCGGCGGCTTCTTCAAGTCGTTGCAGTTCACGAGCATCAACTCGCTTGCTTACGCCGACATCGAACCAAGGGCGATGAGCCGGGCGACAAGCTTTGCGAGTGTGGCACAGCAGCTATCTCTGTCGGCCGGCGTCGCCGTCGGCGCGCTGGTGCTCGAGATTCAGCGCCACGGGCGCCCGGATATGGCCGTGCACCCGAGCGATTTCGCCACCGCTTTTGTTGTCGTTGCCACCATCTCTGCCGCGTCTTCCTTGATCTTCATGATGTTGCCGAAGACAGCGGGCGCGAGCCTGTCGACACCGGCACGCCCCGTGGGGACCTTTCGGAAGTCAATCACCGAGGTCGGCGCCCATCTGGATGCTTAGCGGCCGCCCGGCGCCGCGTGAGCTGAGCTCTCATGCCGATGACGCGGCGAAGCGCCATGGCCGTCCTCGACCATGAGCGTGGCGAGAATGCCTTCGCGCAAACCCCGATCGGCCACGCGCAAGCGCCGACACGGCCACACTCTGAGCAATGCCTCGAGGATAGCGCAGCCAGCGAGCACGAGATCGGCGCGCTCCTGGCCGATACAGGGCTGAGCCACGCGCTCGGCATAGCTCATGCCGATGAGGCTCTCCGTCACTCGGCGCACGTCGGGTGCGCCAAGCCAGCAGCCATCGACGCGGCTGCGGTCGTAGGCCGGAAGGCCGAGGTGAATTCCGGCGATTGTGGTGACCGTTCCGGAGGTGCCGAGGAAATGCGCGCATCCATTGGAAATGCGGCTGCGGAAGCGGTACGCTCCTTCGAAGTCCCCAAGCGCCGCTATCACGTCCGACACCATCGCCTCGTAGTTCTCGCGGCTGACCTCGCGGCCGCCATGACGCTCGGCGAGGCTCACCACACCGATGGGCAAGGACGTCCAGCCGGCAATGCAGCTCTGCACTTCGAGCCGGTCATAGATGGAGCGACGCCAAGGACGGTCGAGCTTCGTGAGATCGAGCCAGATCAGCTCCGAGCTGCCGCCGCCGATGTCGAACACGAGCGCCCAATCGCAATTGCGATCGATCAGCGACGCACAGCCCGAGACGGCGAGCTTCGCTTCGGTCTCGCGGCTCACGATCTCGATGGAAAGGCCGGTGTCGCGGCGCACGCGGTCGATGAACTCGCAACTGTTGGACGCGATTCGGCACGCTTCGGTGGCGATTAGTCGTGAGCGGGACACACCGCGCCGCCGCATCTTGTCGGAACAGATTTTGAGCGCGTCGAGCGTGCGGCCCATGGCGGCTTCGGAGAGGCGCCCTGAACGCAACACGCCCTCGCCCAAGCGAATGATGCGCGAGAAGGCGTCGATGACGAGAAAACCGCGGCGCGAGGGCCGCGCCACCAGGAGCCGGCAATTGTTGGTGCCGAGATCGAGGGCCCCGTAAACCGGAAAAGCAGTGCGCCGGATGCGCGCACCCACATCGCTCTTGCCCTGGGCTGCCCCCAATAGACCCTCAACCGGCGCGTCAAACA
>Ga0187805_10000427_pt1 | contig 13776 bp, 7 predicted proteins | sample NC_wetland_sal_i_6_FD_132965 | JGI IMG/M metagenome (GOLD analysis project Ga0187805, IMG submission 132965) | Wetland sediment microbial communities from Neuse River Estuary, North Carolina, USA - Control_5 | ecosystem: Environmental > Aquatic > Freshwater > Wetlands > Sediment | place: USA...
CGGATCAATCCGCAAACGGGCAAACGGCTCAAAAACTATTGGGGGTACGATCCGCTTTGCTTTTTTGCTCCCAAAGCGTCATATGCCAGCATACAGGAAGCAGGCGCGCAAGTTCTCGAGTTCAAGGAGATGGTCCGAACCTTTCACCAGGCTGGGATCGAAGTAATCCTTGACGTCGTTTTTAACCACACGGTCGAAAGCAATGAGCTTGGGCCCACAGTGTCTCTTCGTGGAATCGACAATGCGATATATTACTGGCTCGCTGACGACAAGCGCTTCTATCGAGACTTCACCGGCACAGGACAAACGATCAACGCGGCGCATCCGGTCGTGCGCGATCTCATCCTGGACGCACTGCGTTACTGGGTGATGGAAATGCACGTCGATGGCTTCCGTTTCGATCTGGCCTCGGTGCTGGGCCGCCACCGTAGCGGGCAAGTCCTAGCGGATGCGCCTCTGCTGGAGCGCATTGCCGAGGACCCGATTTTGCGCGACGCGAAGCTGATTGCCGAGGCTTGGGACGCTGCCGGCGCGTACCAGGTAGGAAATTTCTCCGACCTCCGCTGGGCGGAATGGAACGGCCGTTTTCGCGACGACGTGCGGCGGTTCTGGCGAGGAGACGACGGGATGATGGGCCTGTTTGCCAGCCGGATCTGCGGAAGTTCAGATCTATATCATGGATCGGGTAAGAAACCGGAGTGCAGCATCAACTTTGTCACCTGTCACGATGGGTTCGCGCTGAATGATCTGGTTAGCTACTCGCGCAAACACAACAGTGCCAATGGAGAGAACAATAGAGATGGATCATTCGAGAACTACAGTGCGAATTACGGCATCGAGGGGCCAACCGAGGATCCGGCCGTCGAGGCGGTGCGCGTCCGCCAGATCAAGAATTTCCTGCTGACCATGGCCATCTCCCGAGGCGTACCAATGATGCTCGGTGGAGATGAGTTCCGCCGCGGCCAACGAGGAAATAATAATGCCTACTGTCAGGACAACGAGATCAGTTGGGTCGATTGGTCATCGCTGAAAAGGAACAACGGGATCTTTCAATTTGCTCGCGGCGTGTTTGCGCTTCGCCGGGCTCACCCGGTGCTGCGGCGCGAAGCTTTCTACACAGACGAGGACATCTGTTGGTTCAGCCCTTCTGGGAAAAGCCCGGATTGGTTCGATCCCCGCCAAAAATGCCTGGCGTGTTTGATTCGCGGACAAAACGCGGAGGACCTGTTCTTGATGTTCAACGTCGGAAACGAAGCAGCCACCTTCGTGGTGCCTTCAGCGCGTCCCCCACTTGTTTGGAGGCTCGCCGCTGACACTGCCGAATCGTCGCAGACCGGCTGCTACAGCCCGGGAGAAGAAGCAGCTCTCGCGAATTCCGCAAACTACTTTGTCCAATCTCGTTCGAGTGTGGTTCTGGTCGCGCGCTAATCGGCGAACCTTGATCCCTTTACGCCCCAGATTTCGCGCGCGTACTCTGTGACGGTTCGATCACTCGAAAACTTCCCCATGCGCGCCACATTCAGAATCGCCATCCGCGCCCAGCGAACCCGGTCGCGAAACGTATTGCCAGACTTGTCCTGCGCGTTGACGTATGGAGTGAAATCTGCCAGGTGGAAATGCTCGTCTTTTGCATCCAGAACGCTGGCGGAAATCCATGCGAATAGGCCTGGTTCTTGAGGGCAGAATAGATTGGATGAAAAGCTATCGACGACTCGCTTCACGCGCGGATTGCGGGCGCAATAATCCCAGGGCCGATAGGACTTCTGTTCGCGTATAGCCCGAATTTCAGTCACTTTCAGGCCGAAGATGAAAATATTTTCTCCGCCCACTTCCTGCAGGATCTCGATGTTGGCGCCGTCGAGTGTGCCGATCGTGACGGCCCCGTTCAGCGCCAGCTTCATATTGCCGGTTCCCGACGCTTCTGTTCCGGCAGTCGAAATTTGCTCGCTCAGATCAGCGGCGGGAATGATCTTCTCGGCCAACGAGACCCGATAGTCGGGGATGAACGCCACCTTGATCCACTGGCTGGCTCGCGAATCGTTATTGACCACTCGCCCGACGTTGTGGATCAACTTGATCATCTGTTTCGCGTACCAAAAACCTGGTGCGGCCTTTCCCGCGAAGATATAGGTCTTGGGCCCAGCAGGTTGACGGCCATCCTCGACGAGGCACAAGTACTCGTCGATGATGTGCATCACGTTGAGCAACTGCCGCTTGTAGGCGTGGATGCGCTTTACTTGAATATCAAAAAGGGAGTCTGGGTCGACTTTCAGCCGCGCGGTATCTTGAATAATTTTCGCTAGCTTTTCTTTATTCGAGCGTTTGACTTTCTGGAACTCCGCTTGAAAGCTTGTATCCGCCGCATGGGATTCCAGTTCCCTCAGTCCATACAGGTCAGTGAGCCAGCGCTCTCCGATCGTTGAGTTGATCAAGTTTGCCAAAGCAGGATTTGCCTTTAACAGCCACCGCCTTTGCGTAATTCCATTGGTCTTGTTGTTAAACTTTTCCGGGAAAAGCTGATAAAAGTCCGGTGCCAGAGACGATTTGACCAATTCGGTATGAATTTCGGAGACCCCATTAATCGAGTGACTTCCTACGATCGCGAGATTGGCCATGCGCACCTGTTTCGGCGCAGACTCCTCTATGATCGACATCCGTCTGATGCGCTCGACATCCGCCTGATGGGTTACGGAAATTCGATCCAGAAAACGGCGGTTGATCTCATAGATAATTTGCAGGTGCCGGGGAAGCACTGTCTCGAAAAGGGAAACCGGCCACTTCTCCAGTGCCTCCGGTGCGAGTGTGTGATTGGTATAGCCGAGGGTTGCCTGCGTGATGGTCCAAGCCTCCTCCCACTCCAATTCTTTTTCATCCACAAGGATGCGCATCAACTCCGCGACCGCCAGCGCAGGATGTGTGTCGTTCAGTTGAAGCGCAACCTTGGCGGAGAATTCCTGGAATTTGGCGTGACCCTGTTCGAACCTTCGGACAATATCCCGCATCGCGCAGGCGACGAGAAAGTATTCCTGCACCAAACGCAGCTCTCTGCCGGCGATAACTGCGTCCGAAGGATAGAGCACCTTCGAAATGGTCTCGGAAGCAATCTTTTGCTCGACGGCCTTGAAGTAGTCCCCGTCGTTGAAAATCTGCATGTCAAATTCGCGTGACGACCGTGCTGCATAGAGGCGCAACCGAGCGACAGTGCTGCCGCCGTACCCGGAGATCAGCATGTCATGAGGAACGCCTATCAGAACCCTCCAATCCATCCACATGGGGTTGTAAGCGCCCTTGCGGTCGACACCGTGCTCGATGCGCCCATAGACCGGGACAAGGCAGGCTTCCTCTGGGCGGGGAATCTCCCAGGGCGTACTTTGCGCCAGCCAGTTATCCGGCTTCTCTACCTGATAGCCGCTGTCTATCTCTTGTTTGAACAGGCCGTACTCATAGTTGATGCCATACCCGCATGCGGGAATTCCGAGCGTCGCGAAAGAATCCAGAAAGCAAGCAGCGAGGCGGCCCAGTCCGCCATTGCCCAACGCGGCGTCTTCTTCACTCTCTTCCACGGCTTCAAGATCGGCGCCGAAGTTACTCATTGCCTGGCGGTATAGGCCACGAATCCCAAGATTATGAAGGTGATTCCCGAGTGATTGACCAATGAGAAATTCAATAGAGAGATAGTTGATACGCTTGGGGTCGTCCCGTCTAAACCGCTCGTCGGTTTCGAGCCATATGTCCACCAAACGATCCCTGACCGACAAAGCGACAGCGTCGAAAAGATCTCTGCATGAAAAATCGTTCCAGGATTTCCCTAGCGAGTATCTGACGTGTCGAGCGATGGAATCTTGGATGGCAGAGACTAAGTCGGACGTGGCAGGATTCCGAGCCTCTGCGGCGCTCTCAGTGTTTGAAGGCATGCACTGCCTCTTCTTTGGTGCCGTAGATGTCAAAAATCCGGTGCATTCGCACGAGTTCGAACAGCCCCCGCACCTGTTTCGACATGCCGCACAGTTTCAAGTCTCCGCTCTTGGAACTCAATTGACGGAGGCAGGAAAGCATCGCGCCCAGCCCCGAACTATCCACAAAACGCAACCGGCTCAGATCGAGCACTAGCCTGGTATTGGTTTGCAGCACGGGCGCCATGTCGCGCTTGAACTCCGCGGCGTTGCTTGCGTCCAGTTCATCCACCGGCACCGTTGCGACCGCAACGCTGCCCACATTGTCGACGGCTATTTCCATCGAGTCTCACTTTCCACCCGATTTGCGGGCTTTAACAAGCGCAACGCAGTTTCTGCCACGTTCATCGCGATAGTACCTTACTTCATCAACGCTTCTGGCAATGATAAAAGCGCCGAATCCGGAATCGCGCGAGCCATCGAGCGGGGGTGGCGGGGCTGTTGAGGGATCAAACGTATCTCCGAAATGATGCAGCTTGATCGTGAGACGGCTTGGGAAAGCTTCGGCCTCAAGATGAATCCACTGATCCTCACGGCCGTGATACGCATGCTTCATGATGTTGCTGGCGGCTTCGTTGACAGCCAGCTCGAGTGCGGCAACTCCATCTTCGTCCAGCGGCGGGCCTGGAAGATTGCGGCAAAAGTCGCGCACGAACTCGCGAGCTTGCCGGAGTTGTTTAAGATCGCTGCCAATCTCCAGCTCCTGCCGCGCGATGGGGACTTGCCTTTCTTGAATCCGAATTGCCACGCTGGTCAGGTCATCAGTCAGCTGACCCGATCCAGTGAAGGTTGCGACGGCTTGGCGAACGGCTTCAACCAACGGCGCAGACTCCAATTGGCGGTTGCTCACGACGCATTCTTCCAGGCGCTGTGGCCCAAACAGCTCGCCAGTGGAACTCCGCGCTTCAGTGATCCCGTCCGAATAAAGTAGGAACAAGTCTCCTGGCTCGAAAGGAATGGAAATCTGATCGTAGATCTCACCTTCCCGGATTCCCAGGGGCAGGTTGTCTCCGTGCAGTATCTCGTGGAGTCCTGTCTTGCCGTGCAGATGAACCATCCCCGTGTGCCCGCAATCGACGAAATCGAGGCTGCGTTTGCTCATGTCGAATCGGGCGTACCACAAGGTCACGAAACTGTCCAAATCGACCAGACGCCGTACCAGTTCCGCATGGGCGAGCATCACGATCTCTTTGGGCTCGGGAAGCTTACTATCCTTGGACAGAACCATCAAGTTGCTGAGGGCCCGGAGAAAATGGCTCTTGGTGGCGGCCCCCAAGAGCGCCGCGGGAATCCCCTTGCCCATGACATCTCCAACGATTACATCCAGAGACTCGTCCGAGTGTCGGAAAAAAATGTAGAAATCGCCGTCGATCCGCTGCGAGGGAATTGTCAGTGCGGCCACTTGAAGTCCGGGAAAGTCCACGGGCGGTTGATCGAGCAGCAGGGTCTGCTGGATTCTGAAGCCGATTTCGATTTCCCGTTCCCTGGCTTGTTCCAGTTCTTTGTTCGCTGCCTGGAGTTGCGCGGTTCGCGCGACGACGCGCTGCTCCAGGCCAACGTTCAGGCCGCGTATTTCAGCCTCCGCGCGCTTGCGCTCCGTGATGTCCAGGAATGTGACGACCGCGCCAATTGCGTTTCCGTTGCGGCGCATCGGGTGAGACCAATATTCGACGGGAAAGGATGTTCCATTCGCACGCCACATCACTTCATCATCTACATGCACGTATTCGCCTTTTACGAGCGCCTGGTACGCCTGGCATTCGTCCTGTGGTAACCGCCTTCCGTTAGGCAGGCTGTGATGGGCGAGACTATGGAGATTCTTTCCGAGTAAGCCGCTCGCATCGCCATAGCCCAACATCTGTGCGCATGCCTGATTGACCCAAGTGCAATTGCCTTTGAGATCCACGCCGCAGATTGCCTCCGCGGTTGAATCCAGGAGGAGACGTACGTGCTCCTCCTCTTCATGCAGAGCCGCTTCTCCCTTTGCCCGCTCGGCCCTGGTCCGCAAGGTCCCGATTCCAAACGCCAGGTCACTGGCAAGCTCGGTCAGCAGCCTCACTTCCTCGGTCCCGAATCCCTCCGGTTCTCCGGCATAGATCATGATGGCACCGAAAGACTGTGACTCGACGATCAGAGGAATGCAGACGCTGGAACCGTAGCCGCGTTTCAATGCCTCATCGCGCCAGGGGATCATCTTCGGATCCGTGGCGATGTGTTTGGTCACAACGGTTTCGCCCGTTCGGATGCATGTGCCTGTAGGTCCTCGACCTCGCTCGGTGTCCGCCCAAGTGACATTCAGGGTCGCCAAATACCCCGCCTCGAAGCCAGCCTGAGCGACCACGGATACCGACTTCGCTGCGTCATTCTCAGCTCGGCCCACCCAGCACAGGCGGTAGCCAGCTTCTTCCACGATGAGGTCGCATATCTGCTGCAGCAAAGTGGATTCCTCGGTGGCTCGAATCAGGGCCTCGTTGCACTTGCTGAGGACCCGCTGGGCTTGATTGACGCGCCACAATTGCGTCTCATCTCGATGACGGTCAATAACGGAACCGAGAACGTTCGCCACCGCCTGAAGAAAGTTGACCTCGTCGGTGGTAAAAATTCGGCGGTGTCGAGTGTGGGCCGCTAGCACGCCATAAGGACCCTCGGTGGTGGAAACCACGACGCTCGCACCGCTCACCACTTCATGCTCGTGAAGCAACGCTGTTCCAGCAAACCGCTTTTCGGTTTCCAAATCTTCGACGACCACTGGCTCCCCTGATAGCAGCGTGTAGCCTGCTTGGGAGTCCGTGCCGAGGCCGACCGTAGCATGGCCGATATATCCGGGCTTCCAGCCGGCGCCGGATCTCATCAGCAACGCGTCGCGATTCGGCAGCAACTCCAGGATCTTGCAGTAATCGACACCGAGAGCCTGAGCAACTTGGCTGGCTGCGTCGTCCAGCATTTGGGACAATGGCGCGCCCCGCAGCGCGCGTTCTCCGAGATCGGCCACCACCGATTGGAGGCGGGCGAGCATACGGACCTCATTTTCCGCCCGCTTGCGAGCCGTGATGTCGTATATCGTGGACCGGCTCATCAGGTAATTGCCCGCGCTATCCGTGACGGCTGTGGCGCTGAGGAGCACCGGAAGGATTGTGCCATCCCTGCGAACCATGTCGAACTCAAGGTCCCGAATCACTCCCTGCAATTTGAATTTAGGAAAGTTCTCCTCAAAGATTCTGAAGCTTTCCGGTGTGAGGAGGCTGGAGAACTTCATCTTGCCGATCACTTCCTCCCGTGTGTAACCAAACCAGGAGAGTTCCGTGTCGTTCATCCGGACGAAGACGCCATCTTTGTCGACAGAGTGGTAGCCACATGGCGCGTGGTTATAGAGGTCGAGCACTTCCTTTGCGGATTTCTGCAGCGCCTGCTCCGTCCGCTCCCGCTCGATCATCATTCCCAGGACATTGGCTATGGCCTTGAGGAAATTGACTTCGTCCTTGGAAAAGGATCGCCGATTCTTGGTATGCGCTCCCAGAACGCCATATGGGCCTTCACTGGTGGGGATGACTACGCTCATCCCGCTCACGACGCCATGCTCATGGAGCAGCGGTGGCCCGCTGAAACGCGTTTCTGTTCGAAGATCTTCGACGATCACCGGCTGATCGGAAACGAGCGTATATCCGGCCTGGGAATCCGTTCCACTACCGACGGTCGCAGACCCGACCAGTCCTTCTTTCCACCCGACGCCGGATCGGAGCAACAGAGCTTTGCGATCCGGAAGCAACTCCAGCACTTTGCAATACTCGACGTTGAGAGTCTGTGCGACCAGAGCGACCGCGTGGTCCAGCACCCTCCCGGAGGTTTCGCTGCGGAGCGCTTCCTGACCGATCTCAGCCTCCACGGTCTGCAAGCGCGCGAGCAATCGTATTTCGTTTTCAGCTTGTTTTCGGTCTGTGACGTCATGGACAGTGCCGCGCACCAACACGACTTGGCCGTCGGCGTCGCGCTCCACTTCACCTCGGCCGGTGACCAGCCTGACGGCGCCGTCGGCACGAATCATCTCCAGGTCAAGTTCGTAAGGCGCTCCCGTCTGGATGGCGTTTTGTATTGCCGCGTTGAGTCGCGCGGAGCTCTCCGATGTGTAGAACCCGAGGTGCTCTTTGTATGCGGGCGGGGGCAGCGCGGGATCACGCCACGTAAGATGGTATAGTCCTGCTGACCAACTGACACTGTCAGTCTTGGGATCCCACCACCAACTCCCCACGTGCGCCAGGCGCTGTGCCTCCCCCAGTTCCATCTCTCTTTGGTGAAGAATTCTTTCGGCTCGCAAGCGCTCCACATCGCTTCGATTTACGATGTACCCATTCCAAATCGCGAAACCGGACAGAAGCACCATCATCGTGATGATCATCAGGCTGACTACACTCCAACCGGAGTAGAGACCAGCGGAAAATGCTCTCCACCCGATCGCGCCGATCACGATCGGAATGATGGCAGCAGCAGGAAGCAAACGCCGCGTGAGTACGCCCCCGGCCGTCGAACTCGCAAGCAATGCGGGTAGTCCACGTTCGGTGGGGATACAAAGCAGACCGAGAGAAAGGACCAGCAGGGTAAGCGCAGTCTGCAGAGCTATGTGGGTGTACGAGGTATGAGACGCAAGAATAAAATCAAGGAGCCCAAAGATAGACAGAATTGCCGTCAAAGACGCGAAATATGGAGATGGCCAATATCGCCGCGATCGCCAAGATATCCCCCGGTCCAACAATAAAAGCGCAAGCCCTAACAAAAGAAAATCCAAGGCTGTGATCGGGGCCATCAGGCCTGGACGAACACTAAAGAAGGCGTCCGCGGCAGGTTCGTGGAATAGAAGCTGATCGATGCCCAGGTTCCAGCCGGTCAGATGTTCGGACAGACTCATCAGACCTAGCAAGGCGGGGATTGCCGCCATCAGCTTGCCGCAGACTCTCCGGGTCCTGGAGGAGGCCCAGCCGTCGTGTTGCCGCAGCAACCACAAAGACAGACCGAGAAACACCAGGCAGAAGGCCGCATTGAACTTTATGACGGGTTGTCCCGGTATGGCGCTCTTCAGCGCGGCAATGTGAAACGTCAACCCTGCGAGCGAGAGAAGTCCGACGGCAACCGTGAACAAGCTGGCAAATCCTACAAAAAGACCCAGGTGCTTTACGACCCTAGGATCCGGCCGCTCGCCCAAAGGCTTTCCAGCGTCCGTGCTAATCGGGCGTGTTGCCGCTACCACCCCAATCACGTTTCCATCAGCATCTCGATAGAGCGACCCATCGTACATAACGGACGTGCTATGCCCGTCGCGGTGGCGAAGGTCCATAGCGTAGCCCCGCACGACGCCGCCGTGAAAGACTTGCTCGTGAGCCGCACGCGCCTTCTCGGGCTCCCTGAAGTACTCCGAGAAGTCCGTGCCTATAAGTTCTGCGCGGGAACGACCGGTGACAGTTTCGGCTGCGGCATTCACGTCGTTAATCTTGCCGTCGCGACCGATGGTCACAAGCGGATCGAGACTGGCCTCGAGCAGGCTTCGATTGTAGGCACTCGCCAGCCTCGCCTGACTCCTGCTGGCCTCCGCCTCGGCGGCGCGTTGTTTTGCCCAGTCCGAAAGCTGCCCGGCGGTCAAGGCAGTGACGAAGAATGCCGTGAGTGCAATCCAATTCTTAGGGTCCGCGATCGTGAAAGTGTAAATCGGCGGCAGGAAATAGTAGTTTAGGCACAGCATGCCCACCACCGAGGCAACCAGGCCCGGCCAGCGTCCCCAGCTTGTAGCAATGAAGAGGACCATCAGAAGCATCGCCAGTGCCACGGTCATTTCATTGATGTGGCTGCGAAGCAGCGCGCAGATCGCCGTGACTGCGGCAATGCCCAGTATTCCAGCTAGGTAACCAAAACTTCGGTTCTGAAGGATTCTAGCCATCTTCTCGCGCCGTACATCTCGAGCGCAGCTATCACGAAGGTAAGCGCCCTACTGGTCTAGTGGGTCATAGTGGCCGATGTTGAGGTCGAGACTGAATTCAAGCAGATTAATCCAGGGCCCTCGCGGGGAACCGGAGCCACTGTCCCTGCTGTGCCGCGACTTATGCAACGACGTTGTAGTGTTCTTTTCCGAAAGGAGCCTTGATCTCTTGCCCTCACCTGTTCCTCCACTGCTTCCATCATCATGTACGTCCCTGCGACAATCTGTGACGTCAGTCACAGAGGCTGGCGTTCCGCGGCGGTATAAGCGACGGAGGACGATGAGTTAGCAGGGCGCCATTCGGCGGATTAGCATGACCGGACCGAAGCGCGAGCCGCACCGTCGATCCTCGTATGTAAGCTAAGAATTTGGAGGATGCGATATGACAACTTCAGCTGCGCGCGCCGCCGAATCTCAATACGGCTTGGAACGCCACGGCATTCAGAATGTCAACACTGTCTATTGGAACCTTGCTACGCCTTTGCTTTGCGAGGAGGCCCTGCGACGGCACGAGGGGCGCCTGGCGCATCTTGGCTCATTCGTCGTGCGGACGGGGCAGTACACTGGGCGATCTCCGCGCGACAAATTCATCGTTCGGGAACCATCCTGCGCGGACCAGGTGTGGTGGGGCGACATAAATCGACCCATGGAGCCCGCACAGTTCGACAGACTGCGCAGCCGGCTCCTGGCCTATCTGCAGGATCGTGACGTGTTCGTTCAGGATTGTTTCGTGGGCGCAGATCCCCGGTACCGTCTGCCGATTCGCGTAATCACCGAAACCGCGTGGCACAGCCTCTTCGCGCGAAACATGTTCATCCAGGCCAAGCCCGGAGAACTGCCCGGACACGTGCCGCTGTTCACCGTTATCCACGCCCCGAACTTCCACGCCATTCCCGAAATCGACGGCACGCACTCCGAGGTGTTCATCGTCGTGAACTTCGCGGAGAAGGTCGTGCTGATCGGGGGTACACAATATGCGGGCGAGATCAAGAAATCGATCTTCAGCGTGATGAACTACTTGCTGCCGCAACAAAATGTCCTTTCAATGCATAGCTCCGCCAATATTGGTCCGGATGGCGCTGTTGCAATTTTCTTTGGGCTGTCCGGCACCGGAAAAACCACTCTCTCCGCTGATCCCAATCGCACCCTCATCGGGGACGATGAACACGGATGGAGCGATCGGGGAGTGTTTAACCTCGAGGGTGGCTGCTACGCAAAGGTTATCCATCTTTCAGCCAAGGCCGAACCGGAAATCTACGAGACGACCCGAAAGTTTGGGACCATCCTGGAGAACGTGGGAATGGACAGCGCGACGGGGCGGCTGAACCTCGACGACGCATCACTCACAGAAAACACTAGGGCCGCTTACCCCATAAGCCACATTCCTAATGCGACCCGAGAAGGAATGGGCGGTCACCCGAAACACATCATTATGCTGACGGCCGACGCCTTCGGTGTGCTGCCGCCGATTTCCCGGTTGTCTCCAGCGCAAGCGATGTACCACTTCCTGTCGGGATACACCGCGAAGGTCGCGGGGACCGAAAAGGGCGTCACCGAGCCACAGGCAACCTTCAGCGCCTGCTTCGGTGCGGCGTTCATGTCCCTTTCACCCGGCGTCTATGCTCGGCTGCTCGGCGAGAAAATCGCCGCGCAACGAGTTAACGCCTGGCTTGTCAACACCGGCTGGAGCGGAGGACCCTATGGCGTCGGGCATCGGATGCCTATCGATCATACACGCGCCATGGTGCATGCGGCCCTTACGGGCGCCCTCGACCAGGTGCTGACGAGACCGGATCCGACCTTCGGTCTCGCTGTTCCCATGTCCTGCCCGGATGTTCCGACGGACGCTCTCGACCCGCGTCGCACATGGTCTGATCCACGGGCCTACGATACTCAGGCCGGGCGGCTCGCGGCGCTTTTTGCCACCAACCTTCGAAACTTTAGCGACGTCGTGTCGGACGATGTTCGAGCGGCTGGACCGCGGGTACCGTGAAGAGTCTTGGGTAAATTGTCTGCTTCCCGAAGATTGGCCTTCCGAACTGGAGCTATTCGGAGATCGCCATAAGAGCGGCAATGCCGGGTGTGGAGGCAAGGCAACCGAGACTTCGGTATTGAGGCATTCCGGGCATCTTCGCGCGCGGTGCATCTCGAGGGGAGCTGTCTTGAAGGCAAGCGCCCAAGGGTCTAGTGAGTCATGGGGTGGCCTACGTCGAGGTGGAGATTCAGTTCAAGAAGATTCACCCGCAACTCAGTTAGGACCAGCAGCCACCGAGCTAGGCGTACCAGAAACTATGCAGCAACGTCATAATATTCCTTTTTCGGGCATGTGCTTCTTACCCTAAGCGACTCCGAATCCGCGGTTGAACGGGAATAGTCGCAAGCGACCACGCTCCACACCACGATCTGGGTATGTCCAAGCAATTGGGGCGGTGCGAAGTTTGACTTCGGGGATGCGATCAACACGGATTCGAGTCGGGACTCTTGTTTCAGTTCCTGTCCAAAATGAAAGAGGCAGTACAGCGTGAACACTTCCGCCGCGATGCAGAAAAAGACAAAAATATTGGTTCCCAGGATACCCTCCACCGCTCTACCACCTGCGGGTTATCGTTCACAGTCCCCACCGAATACCTCGCAATCTAAATCACAAATAGCCTATGCTGCTTGTACCGCCGATCCTCAGCAGGAGGAGTCATTAGGAGGAAACACCGAACGGTGACTTTATCTCGGATTCGCGGATCGGACGGCAAAACCGTGACGGAACATCAGGCACGGCGGCTGCTCCAGCCCCATCTAGACAGAATCAATTCCGCTGTTAACCAAGCTTTGCAACCCAAGAAGACAATACTCTTTTCAGACTTTTGCATAAAATGGAAAGCTCTAATTTTGAGTCAGAAGATACCCTCAACTCAACTCACCATTCGCGGGCATCTCGAAAACTACCTATTACCAACTCTTGGGAGTACGGAGGTTCGGCTGATCCAGACTGAGAATATTCAGTCAATTCTTTCGTGTCTCCGGTCGCGGGTCAGTCCCAAGACAATACGGAATGTCAAAGCCACGGTATCAATGATGTGGCGAGTTGCCAGGGCCTGGGGCTATACGGAGGAAGATATAAGCCACGGGCTGGATCTTCCGCATGTGCCGAGGCCAAAGCAGCCCTTCTTCACCGCGGCACAAATGGGCCGCATTATCAAAACCGCCTCAGAACCCCATGCAACCTTCTACTGGGTGGCAGCGGAAACGGGGCTACGTGCAGGTGAACTTGCTGACTGCGGAAAAACGACGTCGACCTAGCGAATCGGCGCCTTTCAGTCGAACAAAGTATCTGGAAGGGTTCTGTTCAAACTCCCAAGACTGAGAGCTCAATTCGGACTATTTCGATTTCGCGGCAATTGGCAAATCGACTCTCAGCTCATCTCAAGAGGAATCCTCGCAGTGACACCGCATTTGTTTTTTGCACGCGAACAGGTTCTCCCTGGGATGCGAATCTGCTTGTGAAAAGAAAGTTTTAGTCCAATCTGAAAAGCCTAAAGCTTCCAAACTGCGGATTGCATGCTTTCCGACATGGAAACGCGACGCTCATGGACGCCTTGGGTGTTCCCCTAAAAGTTAAGCAATATAGGATGGGGCACAGCAGGGCTGGGAATATAACCACAGACGTTTACACTCACTTCCAGATCGGGGGAGACATTGATGTGGCGATAAAACTTGGGTCCGTGTTGAGCAAAGAGGTGTCGAATTCTTTGCCCTTAACTTGCCCAAAAGAAAAAGGGCTCCCTGTGCAGTTCAGGAAGCCCTTGAATCTAAACGAGAAATTGGTTGCGGGGGTTGGATTTGAACCAACGACCTTCGGGTTATGAG
>Ga0187805_10000428_pt1 | contig 13751 bp, 12 predicted proteins | sample NC_wetland_sal_i_6_FD_132965 | JGI IMG/M metagenome (GOLD analysis project Ga0187805, IMG submission 132965) | Wetland sediment microbial communities from Neuse River Estuary, North Carolina, USA - Control_5 | ecosystem: Environmental > Aquatic > Freshwater > Wetlands > Sediment | place: USA...
CACCGCGGCTTCAATACCAGCAACCTTCCGCATCCGCTTTTCCATCATGGCGCGGCGCTTGGTTGGGTTCGTGAATTCGTCACTGATCAAGACGCCGTCTTCATCGTGCTCGTCACTGGCAGCAGTGTGGGTATGACCTGGGACGCCGGGAATGGCACGCGGGGAGACTCCGCTTTCCGTGATCTTGTAACGTTTGTAGGAGCCGTCCCCATTTGGTCCGGAGGAGGCGGTGGTAATCAATTCTCCCCGATCAATAATGGGAGCAAAGTCCAATTCCTTCGGATCGACGCTGAGCCTGCCCTCCGACAGCAATAAATCGGAGAGCACGATGCCAGGGCACTGGAACTGGTCGGCGATGTTGAAAATCTCAGGGATGAGTTTGAAGCAGTCTCCGATATCGAGAGGGGCAGCGATGGCACGAGGGTAGTCGCCAAAGGCCGCACCCAGCATCTGCCAGAGATCTCCTTGCTCTGTCTTTGTGGGCACGCCGGTGGACGGACCAGCCCGCTGACAGTCAATGACCACCACCGGAGTTTCCATCATGGCGGAAAGGCCTAGGCCCTCGCTCATCAAGGCAAAGCCGCCGCCGGAGGTAGCGCACATGGAGCGGACGCCGGCATGGGCCGCGCCGATCGCCATATTCACCACGCCAATCTCGTCTTCCACCTGCCGGACCATGATGCCGGCTTTACGAGCGTGAGCCGCCATCCAATGCAGAACACCGGTCGAGGGGCTCATGGGGTAAGCACAATAGAATTTCACTCCCGCGGCTGCGCCTCCCATGGCCATCGCGATGTTGCCACTGAGGACCGCATAGCGATTCCCGGTCATCGGAAGTGGCCAGGCAAAGGGTTTGAAATTCGTGGTGGCATAATCGTAACCGGCCCGCGCGATGACGATATTTTCCGACACCACTTCTTCGCCTTTTTTCTTGAACTGCTCCGTCAGAACCTCTTCCAGCGCCTGGAAACCAATGCCCATCATGCTGAGAGCAGCGCCAACCGCAAGCGTGTTCTGCGCCACCTTATTCCGCGTAATGTCAGCCAGCGTGGCGACGGGAAGGGCACACAGCTGCACGCCCTTCGCCGCCACGCCCGGCTTGATCGTGTCAGAGTTATAGATACATGCAGCGCCGTCGCTCAGGAGTCCAAGGTGGCGATCCATCGCATCCTGGTTTAGAGGGATCAACAGATCCACCCGGTCGCCCATGTTCGTAACGTTCTCCGGGCCAGTCCGGATCGTGAGAAATGTGTGCCCCCCGCGGATAATCGACTGATAGGCGTTGTAAGCATTCAGGTGCAAGCCGCGGCGACTGAAGATTTTCGCGAAGACGTCGCCCGGGGTAGCGACGCCCTGACCGGCGGCGCCTCCGATGCCGATAGCAAAGGTCTTCTTCATGGCGGTCTCCTACCGGGGATACGCTCCCGTGATGTAGCCTTCCAACTCCTGGATGGTTTGCTCCTGACCGGAGATAATCCACTTCACCAAGTCGCCGATCGAGACCACCCCGACTACGGTGTCATCCTCAACCACCGGCAGGTGGCGAAAGCGATGCTTGGTCATAATGGCCATGCACTCGTCCACGGAGTGTTGCGGACTCACGTACAGAACAGGGCTGGTCATGATCTGGCGGACCAGGATTTCCTTTGAGGAATGGCCCATGAGGATCACTTTGCGCGCGTAGTCCCGCTCCGACAGGATGCCGACCAGTTTATGTTCGGAGAGGACCAGCAGGGCCCCAACACCGTGCTCCGCCATCTTCTCAATCGCTTCATAAACCGACTGATCGGGTGCCACCGATAGGACCCGATCTTTTTCTTTGCTCTTCAGCACTAATCCAATCGTGTCGGAAAGTTTCATCAGACCCTCTCAATCTTGGCTCACTTGCCGGTATGCGGATCCCATACTGTGTTGCCTTTGCCGTCGCGGAACGAGAGCGTGTCCGTACCCTTCACGAGCTCTCGATTAAGGATCACGTCCGAGGTGTCCTGCTTAGCTTTTGAACCGGTGACGACAACCTCGTCTCTCTTGCTGAACCTGATGCACATCTCTTCTTGACGTTTGGGGCACCTATAGACGCGAAGCTGGTCGTCCCGTTTCTTGATGATCAATTCGGTGAAATCTTTCCTGGACCCCAAAGGGAGCAAATTTACTTTCTCCGCCACTCCGTCAGTTTTCATTCCTATATGGAGATCATATTTGCGCAGGACAGCTTCGCCAGGTTGAGCCTTTTGAGAGAGGGCCGGGGGCACATACAAGACCAGAAACAAGGGCATGCAGAAAAGCACTTTGGGTGCTTGACAGTGCAGGGTGGGGATTTCCACGAGCACGGCCCCTCCTAGACGCACCTGGAAGACCGATGCGGAGGGCGATCTGCGTCGTTCTCAGCGGCACGGTCCCGAGAAAGATGCGCGTCGGCTCCCAGGTTACTTGCAGCGTTTGCTAACAATAAGGCCGGTTACTCAGTCGCTTTATAGAAGTGAGGATGGGAGAATCTTACACCCTCGAGGCCATCCCAGGCCAGACTTGGTCCGCGAAATCAAACCTCGAGCTGTTCTGCGAAGATTGACGCAATCACGCCATTATACGCAACATAAAAAGGCGCCCACTTTTGCGGTAGGTTGAGAGTGTTCGGATCGGCAACCTAGCGAAAGGCGCGCCTTTTTATATTGCGTGAAGAGACTTATCGCCAACCGACTGATGTAAACTCCGTTTGATGAACGAGATTCGTTTTGCTTACGGGCGCGGCATTGGCTCTGCTTTTCGCATTCCGGCGGCTGAGAGCCAGCGTGCAGCCGCGATTGGCCGAGACTGCTTTCAATAAAAAAGCCCGTTGACAAACGCAAGCAGGTGTAAAATGGCTGCCATTTCCGAAAGCTGTAAGAGATCCCACTTCGCCAGGTACCGCGAACCTGCAATCACAAACCATCAAAGGGGGTCTTATGAAACGAAAGATTGGCTCTTGCGTTTGCTCGATCTCGGCTTTGATTTTCTTCGTGTCGCCCGCGTTGATGAGTGCCCAAAAGCCGCAAGCTGCGGTAGGCGGCAACCTTCTGCCAGATGGCTTTTACATTACTCCTACCGCCGCCCCCGGCTCGATCTTTCTACGACTGCGAACCGGTTTACGCCCAGATGGCTCTGCTGATGCGGATGGAGCTGTCAATACTGCGCTTAGTCCCGACGGCACGGCTTTGCTGATCCTGACGACCGGCTACAACACAGGCTTCAATACTCAAGCATCAGATGGCGCCCCAATCCTGTGGTCTGCGCTGGATCCTCTGACCGGCAAACCGACGTCAACCACAACGCCGAACGCCGAGTGGGTTTTCGTTTTCGATGTGCGGGGCCCGCATCCCGTGCAGAAACAGCTGATCAATATTCCTAATACGTATCACGGCTTACAGTGGGATCCTTCGGGCTCACGGTTCTACGTAGCTGGCGGCATCGATGACCGCATCGAGATCTATAAAAACGCGAACACAGGAGCCAGTGCCGACGGAAAGTATGTGCCGGATGCTCCGTTCGTGTTGTTGAATCACAATCAGCCCGCCGACGTCCCCGTACAGGATTTCCCCACCGGTGGACTGTTCAGCACTACGCCCATCAACACGAACCCATTTGCCGAGGATATGTTTATGCCGTTCAGCGCGCTTGCCGCTGGACTGGCCATTAGCCCGGATGGAAAGACGTTGTATGTCGCCAACTATCAGAACGATTCGCTATCGATCGTGGATACCGCCAGTCGCATGGTATCCAACGAAATTCACTTCTTTGTACCCGGACAGCGTATGGCGATTGGAGAAATGCCATATTGGCCAGCGGTGCTTTCGAACGCGCAAGGCGGAGCGCTAAAACTGTATCTAAGCAGCCAGCGCGATGGGCAGGTACTCTCGATTGATCCGTCCGGATCGTACAAGATAATCCGCGTCGGGGGCGAACCGAACCGGATGATTCTGTCCGCCGATCAGCTTCGACTGTATGTGTCCAACGGTGATCTTGATGAGATTGAGGTGATCGATACCACTAAGGATATAGTGAAGAGCCGAATCTCGGTGGCTCGCCCTGGATACAAATACAAGGGCTCCAATCCGAACTCTCTTGCGCTCAGTCCCGACGGCCGTCGGCTTTATGTGACGCTGGGCGGCGAGAACGCTGTGGCTGTCATCGACGTAGCATCCCAGCAACTGCTCGGGCGCATCCCGACCGGCTGGTACCCAAGCTCGGTGACGGTCAGCGCCGACGGCACGCGCCTTTTTGTAGTGAACATGAAGTCCAATGCGGGTCCCAACCTGGAATATCGTGCAGACTGTCCAGGAACGGGTATACCGCCGCAGTATTCGCAGCTTCTTTGCCCTCCACCCAATCCAACTTCTCGCAACGAATACATTCTGGCTTTGTTGAAAGCTGGATTTCTCACGATTCCCATTCCAGACGCAGACACCTTGAGTTACTTGTCGAGCCTGGTCGATGCTAACAACGGCTTTAATAAACCTCAGTACGATCCGATGATGGCGTTCCTGCATGACCGCATCAAACACGTGATCTACATCCAGAAGGAGAACCGCACCTACGATCAGGTGCTGGGCGACCTGAAGGAAGGCAATGGCGATCCCAGTCGAGTGCAATTTCCACAACCTATTTCACCGAACGAGCACCTGCTCGCGCGAAGGTTCGCGCTACTCGACAATTATTACGATGCAGGCGATGTGAGCGGCGACGGATGGAATTGGGACACCCAGGGGCACACGAATGATGCCACGGTGAAAAACGTGCTCGTCGGATACGGCAACGCGAATTACAACATCCCCTTCGACTGGAACGGCAATCCACGCAACATCGGAGTCGCCTTGCCCGACCAGACGAGTGGAACCCCCAGCCCGAGCACGGTTCGCATCACTACATTATTTGATCCGACCGGTAATTCCTCCATCGAACCAGGATCGAAGGACATCACCGCTTCTGAAGGCGCGGATGACCTGGATCCTGATGCGTTGGGTGGTTATATCTGGGACAGTGTACTTCGCGCTGGCAAGACGGTTCGCCACTACGGACTGTACGCCGATGAGAATTATTACGTCGTGCCGTCAGCTGCGGGAACTCCGTTCTACATACCAATCGTCCGCGACGCCTTCGCGCAGAAAGTGGTGCAGGCTGTACCGGTTCGGAAGTCTCTTCTGGACCACACCGATGTGTACTATCGCGGCTGGGACCTCAACACCCCCGATCAGTACCGGTTTGAAGAGTGGAATCGTGAGTTCAATGAATATGTGAAGAATGGTAATCTACCCAACTTCGAGATGGTCGATTTTATGGAAGACCACTTCGGCAACTTTTCGTCAAACGCCGTCGGCCTCGAGAATCCACTCTCGCAAATGGCAAGCAACGACTACGCAGTAGGCCGCCTGGCCGAGGCCGTCAGCAAATCGCCTTATTGGAAAGATACAGCCATTTTCGTGGTGGAAGATGACGCACAGAATGGCCCGGACCACGTGGATGCCCATCGCTCGACCGTGTTCGTAATCTCTCCTTACACGAAGAGTGGTGCGGTCGTTCACACCATGTATAACTCCACAAATGTACTTCGCACCATTGAAGACATTCTCGGAGTAAATCACTTGGGTCTCAACGACGCGAACGCCTTCCCAATGTCCGATGTGTTTATCAAGGAACCCAATCTTCAGCCCTATCTCGCACCCATACCGGGTATCCTTTGCGAACCACCGGTTGATCCGACACTGGTACCTGAATGCAAGAATCCCGGAAATCGTCCAATCACCGCCGCAGTGAAACCCTTGCACAATGGTGCGTGGTGGGCACAAGCAACGAAGGGATTCAATTTCAATCACCCCGACATGATCAATTCCGATCTCTTTAATCGTATTTTGTGGCGGGGCATCATGGGAGATGACAAGCCTTACCCTAAGGCTGGCGTCAAGCTGGCCGGAAGGGAGGAGGCAGATACTGATCGCGATTGATCGATATCTTGCCATCTTTCCATTAGTCTCAGGGTGGTGGCATCCGGGCCACCCCCCCAACGTCCTCGTTGGGGCTGATGCTCCGAAGATCAGATCAGTGCTTCCAGAGAATTGCGGGTTGGATCAAACTTTACCGTTCGACAGCAGGGCCAGAGGTTTTAGCAACAATCTCGACGGGCCGATCAAAGACGATCCTCAACTGGGTATACTTCGGCAGAACCACATCGCGTCCGTGACGTGTCAACACGAACAAGGTTGATATACACGTCGCAGCGATCCTTGCTGTTCCGGCGGTCGAGGCGTCCGTCGCCGTTGAAATAAGAGCCTGGATGATCAACTGAGTGGTGTCGTCTACTTCTTTAGAGATTCCAGCCGTAACGGCGCCGTTAAGAAGCATCCAGACTTTGCCGGGGCGATCACCGTGTATCCGGCCTTCCGGGTCAATTACGGTGTGGGAACGTTGGCTGATTTCCGCGCCAGCCACCGACGCTAAGATCGAACTGCTGGAGCCGCCAGGGATGGTCAGATTGGTAAAAGTAAAGTGAATGGAACCGGAGCGGCTTAGAGTGCGCGACGCTCGACTCCTTAACACTGTTCCTTCAAACGTACTGCCTTCAGGAAGCATGATCTTTGAACCCAACTGAACTGGTTCGACGAGGCGTGCTTGAAAGGAATCGCCTACTTTATTTTTCGAAGAGCTGACTTCTCGGAGAAGTATGACCTTGGCTTCCGTTCCTGCGGGCACGGTTCGGCGTTCCGCCGTCAGGTGTGCAGTGGTTTTGTAATCCGTATTAGCCATTGCGTTGGCCACGAGCGTCACAATTGGGCCAAGTTCGCGGCGTGATTTCTGATGAACATCGCGTGATAAAGCAGGCGTGGTCTTCTTTTTTGTTTTTGGTTCAACGTCAACTTCTGTGCTGACGGAGACCGAAGAAACTTCAAGCGAAGTCTCATGACCATCAGGGTTCGTGATGCTAGCCGAACCGAACACGGGATATTTTTCATGGCGCGGCGTGAATGCCTTTATCATCCATGGCCAATGATCGTTGGGCACTCGACGACGGCGATCGAATCTCTCCACGCAGAGGTGAACCACAGTTAGGGCAAGAAATAGCTCGCTATCACCCGAGTACACGCCATGTAGAAGTATGCCTGAAACTTGGTCACCGTGCTTCAGCTTGGAAACCTTGAGTGGCGAATCCAGACGAACCTTCAAATACAGCTCGGTCCCGCTAATCGATGATTCAGATGCGCGCTTGATCACGGGATCCAAATCCTGGGCCGCCGCGCCAACAGAGAAAAGCACGAGCGATGCGAAAAATGAACGGACAATGGAAGGCATGACATCCAACTGTTCCGCCGATGATAACCGATAGCCAAACTCTGAAACTACTACTTTATATACTTACACCGGAACTCGCAGCGATCTGTGTCCACAAGGTGATTGTGATCTCGGGAATTCTGACCGCTGATGGAAAGCTGGAACAGATCTCCGTAAAGAAGACTCCGGACACGCAGGTGAATCAGTAGTGACCGACGCGTTGAGCAACTGGACCTTCCAGCCTTCACAGATTGACGGGAAGCCGGTTGCGCTGAAAGTCATGATGGGGATCCGCTTGGTCGCGCGCTGAATTGCACCGAATCGACGGACCGGCTGCTACGGCTGCAAACTTTATAGTATCAGCTTCGTTTTCGCCGCTTGTTGCTGGCCCGTTGTAACGAACTGCTCCAGTTTGAAGATGTCGAATATCGTACGCTCGGAGCGGATTTCGTCCTTAACCCTATTTGCGCTCGCGCGAGATCGAGGATGTAGGAGAGAGGTACGCCGTTCCATTCGGCAATGTATGACCAGCCCTCTTCGCAAACCACTTCCGTAATCTGGCTCCACGACGGATAGCTCTTCAATTGGTCAACCGAAAACGAAGCGGGTCGCTCAACCATGCCATCGACCGTAAGCCGCCAGTCCGCGAACCTCGCCGCCCGAAAGCGCGTGAATTCTTCACTGAAAGGCGCGACTTCGTTTTCTAACGGCCACTTCGAGATCTGATTGCGAGAGAATTCACGGGCTAACGTGATCGGGCGGGACCAATCCGTATTTTTGCGCCAGGTGCGCGGCTACGCCCAAGGCCGAGACGCCCGCGGTGGCGGCCAGTCCGGTCGCGATCAGTTTTCGGCGTGAGAGATCGGTCATTGGAACTCCTTGCGATTACTCGTCTGGCCCGACCGCATCATCTACTGCATTTTCCAGAGATTCAACCTGGAATGGAAAATCCGCACCCTTAACCTATTTACACAAGCAGCTTGACGTCACCCCTTGAAAAACAAACGTTCACTCCGACAGGGAACCGTTATATACTCAGCAACCAAGCTGTGCGCCTATGTCCAGCCTGCCGAAATTTCCTGAGCCCGGCCAGAGCGGCGTTCCGCCGGATCGTCCCCAGCAAGAGGACCGCGACGCTACTCACTTAAAATCCAATCACGTTCCATTACGTTCCGAAAACCTTAGCTGCGATGCGGATGTCCAGATGGTTCGCCAACATCCCATGCAGACCTCGATTCAGTTTTCATGAGTCTCAAACCAGTCGTCGGGTGGGAACGATAGCCCCCAAATGTTTTCTGGTTTCTCCAGCGCAACTCCACAGACAAAAGGCTGCTCGGCATCGAGGTAGACGACCTCGGCATTTGCACGCTTGTCCGTAATCACAACGTGAATTTCAATCTTTAGTCCCACGCGAAGAGGAGCCGTAGATAAAATCAGTGCCCCGTGGCGGTTCACGACAATGGTCTCTCCGTCACATGTCAGCCGCTCACTGAGACCCCGCGCCGAGAGTACGACCTTCAGGGGCACACGAGTACTTCTACGCGAGTCGCTCCGCACCTGCGACATACGCCCTCCAGCCGTTGCCAGAATAATAGTTCTTCGGCGGGACGGAGACTAGTGATCAACTGCGGACGGATTGGCGAAGGGTTCGCCCCCTTACCAATCTGGTGCAGGATTTATTTGTCTTTTACCTCGCGAACTCCGGTGTTATAACCATTGCCACCCCAAACAGCAATCTTGGTTGCTCCGGTTCGTAATCTGTCTTTAAGGAGCTACGCCATGACCAGCAAACAGCAGCGCGACTGGCAGGAGCTTTGCCTAAGAGCAGTGATGGAACCTGACCCGCAGAAGCAGACCGCGATTGTTGTCGAATTAAACCGCATTCTTCAAAGCGGAGCAAGAGAGCACAACCTGCTCGGCTGAATAGAGTGCCAAGGCAGAGGCGTGCCTGACAGTTCTCTCTGCTAGACCATGCCATCCAGCACGCTTTTGATTGCCGGCGATTCTGAGCGGACTGATATTTTTGCCAGTTTTGGGGGCGGCACCATGCGCTTTAATGTTGGACTGTCCGCATCCCGATCGACGATGAGTGAGTTCAATTTGTATGGGGATAAAAAACTCAGGTTGACCGATTCCATCCGCTGTCAGTGCGGATGAGAATGGGAAGTGCATTGAAATCGATAGCAAGTCTGTACGTGATGAAAGAGTCGATTTGAGGATTGACTCGTGGCAAAAGTGATTGAGTTTTACGTTCCAACCAAGTTTTCGACGCGCGTCAAGTGGCTTCCTCCACATCAAAGGGGAAGAGTGATCGAGTTCTGTCCTACTACAAAGAAATCTGCTTGAGCCGAGCTACGAAAGCACTCATTACGCAGTCACCCGAACAAGGCGGTGGATATCGTGGTCTGCCAAACCTTCTGAATAGCCTTTGGTTCTCGCGGCATCAACTCCTGTCTGCTCTCTGATCCCTGCCTTCCGAAACAAAATCGCTTGGAATCGTCCGACTCGTGGCATGGCGCAGTGGTTCATACACCTCTCCGCTCACCCCACAGCCGGTGCAGTAAGACGGCCAGCTTTCGTGCCACCGCGACCGCCGCTTCCTTGGTAACTTGTGCCGTGCCAGTCCTTCCGTAATCTTCTGCTCTTTTGTGGGCGCATTCCATAATCGCCTAGGCAGATGACTCACCTTCCTCACTCACACACGTATTGGCGCAGCCCGCGCGTACGGCCGGTGGATATCACCCCTGCTGTCCTTCGATTGGCGGACGGACGCCGTCACCGAGGCAAATTGGAGACCATTTCTCTTACCGGCGGGTTGCTCAGCATGCCTAACATGCTGGATCGGGGTTCCCGCATCAAGTTGATGTTCCTGACTCCCACGGGGCCGGTGCTTGGCTCGGCAGAAATGTTGAGTCCTGTTTCCACAACCCGGCAGCCGTTCCGGTTCGTTGCGCTCGAGGAAGGCGATCAGCGAAGACTGCGAGCGGTGGTTCAGTCGTTCTTGGATCCTGGCGAGCAAGCGTGGATACAGAAATACAGAGCAGCGCTAGTTCACCGGAAGCCGGCGCGACGGGGAATTTTCCGAGTCGTTTTTGGGTCTTTTACACTCCTGACACTCTTGGGAAGTGCGATTTACTTGCTCGACGTTCATTTTCTGAAATGATGCCCACCCCAATTGAACACTCGTTGTTGGCGGCGACAGCACGTCGATACTGCTGGTTCCAAGTAACAAAGTCGGAAATCGGTACTGCGCTGGTGCGAAACGCATCACGACCCTTCGTCACCTTCGATCCGCAAAATCGGTAGTCATTGGCCCTGCTCTCTCTTTTCTGCAATTGCGGTCGTAACTGCTACTGGAGTGCACGTTCGTAATTTGAAAGTATCTCGTACCGAAGTCAGAATCGATTTGCCCACCACTTCTCAGTCCAGTGCCGGTTGCTTCTTTCCTGGAAGCAACTGCGGACAGCAAATAACCATGGCCGGAACGGAATGTGAACAGTCATATTTCTTGTGTAAAGCGACGACTCCCCGAATTGACGACCGCTGGAGTGTGACAGAGGCGGAACTGGGCGGTCACTGGTAAACAGGGGTGCGGCACGGCTAACGCAGCCAACTCATCAGCGGGGATTGCACACGAAGCTGGGGACGAAATGGAACAAACATCAGGAGAAGTGCGTCACGCCCAAAGCACCCGACGATGGCCCCGCCATCGGATCGATCTGCCGGTTCGCATCATCGCACTAAACGGGATTCTAACCACCCCGTTGCCTGGTCGTGGCAGCGAAATAAGCAGGGCGGGTATGGCGCTTCACGCCCCTGTTGCTCTTAATCCCGGTGATCTGATGCAACTTCAATTTCCCACGTCCACACCGTCGCGCGTCACAGCGGTGGTGCGCAATCGTACTGGCGAGTGCTTGGGGCTGGAATTCCTCACCCAACTTCCTGCGGACAATGAGGCAAGGGATCGATCAAAGTGCCTCCGCAGCTCAGGTCTGAATGGCTCTCCAGAATTACGGAGATCTGTGGGTAATTCATGCAACCCACAGACTCTCTACGCAGGGTTGCGTCGAAAGCAGGAAGAGCTGAGGCGGGTGCAAAGGGAGATCGAAGCCCTCAATATGGCAATCCCGCTGCTCGCTGATGATGAAACAGAACTACGACCTTGCGGACTTGGTGCGAGCAGGTCACCCGCGCTAAACTGAGGTTCATGGAAAGATCAGCCTTTCCAAAGAGAGTGGAACGCCCGCGGGAACTGGCCTTTTCTGTTTTTGCGACCCGACAGCGGAGTGTACGCATTCTCCGTCAGCCCGTGGTCTCCCTCAACATCCAGCGCCCATCGGTTAGCTGCTGAACTTCCTTCGCCAAACTTTGCAGACACATCATAACTTCCGATCGTGACACGGAGATCTTGGCTCAATCTCGCGATTAAGCCGCCGAGTGATCTCGGACCGAAACAAAGCCTCATTGGCTTCGCGGAGAATGTGCAGGATGTGTTCTTCGCGGGTTGAGATGACATCAAGCCGCCCGGTTTATCTCCCTGCGCTGCCGGCAGGAGCATTTGAAATCCGGATCATCGGGAATCGCCACATGGCCGCACTGCTCGCAGACAAACCAACTCGGGCGCTGCAACATCGCCACGAAGCCGTTATCCAGCCCGCAACATGGACATCGAACAATTTCGTCATCCATTTTGAGGCCTCGGCCCTTTCGCGCCTTTGGATCAGTACTCCTCCATGGAATGCTCGAAAGCCTGCAAAGCATCCGCTGCCTGGATTTTCAGTGACTCGGAAACCGAGGCCACGATCCCATTCTGAACAATCTCCATATTTCCGCTTGCCTGCTCCATCTGATCCCTGAGGGCTTTAGCAAGATTAAGAGGAATCTCTGCACTGGTGTCGAAATCCGAGCACGTCTCTGACTTGATTGACAAGGCGCGCGGACTGCTTTATTCGAAAGTCTCTGGGCGCTCGCATTGCCAAATTGGAAGAATCTGCACGCAGCCTGGAAGACCACAGTGGCATCGTCTGGAATTGCCGGACGGAAGCCTTGGCCCGCTGGGCGTGGCGCGGGCGAACGCGCTGCAAGCAGGACTTCGCAGGGCGCGGATGCCGGTGCTGCTCGCGTCCGGGTACTGGCCGTTTACAAGACTTCCTCACCCTCTGGAAAGACGCGGATCCCGACATCCCCATTCTGAAGCAAGCCAAGGCCGAGTACGCGAGGCTGCAGTAGCGACCCTCGTGGGGCAGGGAACCAGTACGATTTCTCCCCCTTAGTGCCACGCTCGACGCTCCGATGCGATGAATCACTTCACTGGTTCCCAACCCTCTGGCAGCATATCGAATGCCAGCGTGTCACGGTAGGCGTACTGATTGCCTTCGAGTACCGCCACTGGCGTCAACATGTGCCAGATGCGGTCATCATCGAAGACGTAACACTCACCGCATTCGCGCATCGTGAAGCGATCCATTTCGTGTCTGTCATTGTCGGTGATGACGACTTCGCCACCGCGAGTGCCGCAGCAGCTCAGTAGATGCGTGGCAATGTACTTTTCCCCGTCTTTATGTAAGCCCGGTGGACTCGTGTCGCACGGTCGACCCGGCGTAGCCGAGAACCTTATTAGGTGAACATTGACCAAGTACTTCGTCCCTACCGCCGAGAGCGGCAGGTAATGCAGATGGTGAGCAATCATCTTGCGAACGCCCATGGAAGCAGCGATTGCCGGGGGCAGCGGAGCATACTCTCGCGGCTGGTCGCCTAGCGTCGTATTATATTTTCGCAACTGCACGTAAGGTGTGTTCTCCTCGCTCAACCAAACTTTTACACCGCCCTCAACAATTTCAGCGCGGACACGATTTAAGGAACGGAATCTGTCTCCCCCGTGATAGTACCTGTCCTTTGGAATGGCCCAAGCTGCATGGGCTAACGCTCCCAGCGAACGGGCTATGTCTACATCAATTCTGATCGGCTGACGAGTGAACCCGCGCTCGATGAGGTCGTTTTGTGACGTGTCATTGTTTGTGACTGGAATGATGCTGTCTTGACTCATGATTGCTCCTGACAATTGATGGACGATTGCTTGACCGCGCGAGATTCTCCTCTATGGCTGACGGCGAAGCGGCTTTAGTAGTACAACTACGGCAGTACGGCGGCCGCATCGAGGAGATGTGCGCCAGCAGTGGAATTTCAGCCGACCTGAGACGAAACGCGAGGTTGAAGAATATCGGATACAGCTTCCTACCGGTGTCCGTATTGGAATTGCTGATCAATCCGACTATTAGTGGTGGAGCCGCTTGGCCTCGCTAAAGAACTTCCGCCTGTATTGATCCGTTGCCCGAGTTGCAGACCGCAGGTCCGGTCATTCCAGGAGTAGGATAATACGCGTTCCATAATAAAGGCTACCGAGTAGCCTTCGTTTCTGCATCAAGCGGTGACCGGAATCGCGGTAAGGTTGTTGC
>Ga0187805_10000432_pt1 | contig 13722 bp, 24 predicted proteins | sample NC_wetland_sal_i_6_FD_132965 | JGI IMG/M metagenome (GOLD analysis project Ga0187805, IMG submission 132965) | Wetland sediment microbial communities from Neuse River Estuary, North Carolina, USA - Control_5 | ecosystem: Environmental > Aquatic > Freshwater > Wetlands > Sediment | place: USA...
CCTCCGCGCCCGCGCCGTGCTGAGGATTCGGCGGCATCCGATGTCACGCTCTGTGCTCGCTGGTGTGTTCGATGCTTGGAGGCTCGAATGTGCGTTCGATGGTAGGCTGTAACGCAAAGTAGTCAGTGACGGTAAGTGAGCATTGGAGGATGCCATGTCTCAGACTAGGATAACTGCGACCACTCGCACTAAGGATATGCCATGTAGAAAGTGTGGCATTGCCATTACGGTAGGTGCCAATACGCGCAACCAGCCTAGGCATCTAGAGTGCGGTATTCGCGAAGGCATAGATGCAATGATGCAAATGCGCCAAAAGAGCGGACCGTATTACGATAAGTGGCTACAAGGAATGCGCAACGCTCTCGCTAAAGAGGGTAGGGCTAGTGGAGGGGGGTAGCGAATAAACATTCGATGATTGAAGTATTTGCATTGTCGGATAGAACTGGTATTCTGGCATGGTCGGGGGTGAGGTCTGTCCCGCGTGATTGCGCGAGTGGTGCCGCTGCAAGAAGCGCGGGACAGGCCAAGATCAGCGAATCGGGGGATTCGAGATGCCAGTAAAGAGTACGTCAACTGATGCCACTGCAAAGTGGCTAGCTAACCTGTCTGCCGCTTCTGGGCGCATGCAGTCGGGCGCAATGGGAGTCACGAAAGCTCCCGGTATCGCGGCTGCGGCTGCGGCTGACAAGTGGCTTGCAAAGGTCACTGCCGCTAAGGCCAAGTTTGCCGCTCGTGTCCAGTCGGTGTCATTGCAAGACTGGCAGAACGCTTACATCAATGTCGGTATCCCGCGTGTTGCGCAAGGTGCGCAAGCCAAGCAGGGTAAGGTGCAGGCATTCTTTGATGAGTTTCTGCCGTACTTGCAGCGTGGCATGGCGACTATCGACAACATGCCGTCTGTCACTCTTGAGGATGGCATCGCTCGCGCATCGGCCATGATCCGATACAACGCCAAGTTCAAGCGCGGCCAGAGCTAAGCGATACGTAGCTAACGCTTCGCGAGAATCGGAGAATGCAACATGCCTAATGCAGTGCAGACAATCGCTGGATTCTTCACAGCGGTAGGTGCCGGTACATCCGTCGCCACACCAGCGCCGGGAGATACGTTCACGGTGCCATCGTTCGATCTGGCGTCTAAGGCTTACCTTGAACAAGAGTGGGTAAGCGGGACAACGGTTGACTTCACTCGCGTGAGGTCACCACGACTTCATGACGCTAACCAGGGTTTGCGAGTGTGGGTAGGCGGTACGCCGCGTCGCTCGCTTCTACCGTGGAGCAATCATGAAGTGCTGTACCCATCGGACACGCCGATTGTCGAAATCGACGCAACGGGAGCCGCATCAAACGGCATCGTGTTGCAGTACGGTTATGACGACTTGCCAGGAGTCGCGCCGCGTCTCGCCATGTGGGCCGATGTAGAATCACGCATCGTTCACATCATGGGATGTGAGGTTGACGTGACGAGTGGCGCTATCGGTGCGTGGGGCGCATCGGCCGCTCTCAACTCGGCATTCGATAACTTCGAGGCCGGAGCGGATTATGCGCTCTTGGGATACACGATGTCAGTTGCGTGTCTCGCCATTGCGGTAACCGGTAAGGACACCGGAAACCTCAAGATCGGCGGGCCGGGAGCAAACGACAACTACGAATCCACCAATTACTTCGTCGCATGGTCAGAGGCGATTAGTAAGCCTCGAATCCCGATCATCGCGGCGAACAACCGTGGATCAACGGTACTTCAGAACGTTGACATTGCGGCTGCAACTGCCACTAAGGTGACGTTGTACCTCGCACAGTTGGCATAATCAGTGAGTGCCGACACGTCGTTTTCGGTAGTGACAGGTTACGTGTGCCCCGTGCCCGTGCCTGTCACTGCCGTTGACGTATCAGAGCTTAATGGGCCATGCGTTCTATACGGTTGGTCCCTACGCGAAGCATCGGGCGATACATCACAACAGAATGAGGGTTCTGTAACATCGCCCGCCGCACTACAGACGATTGTCACGCTTACCGGCATACCGGCGGGCAACTACTCAATAGAGTGGACTGTTGAACTTGCCGGAACGCTAGCAGCTGGTGATGCCAATAACTTCGAGTTGAAAGACTCAGCAGGCAACGTGCTGCAATCCGTGAATCTAGCTGTAGCGGGACAATATCCGCAGCAACCAGTAGAGGCCACGCTAGCGGCATCATCGAGTGTCACCATTGAGGCGCTAGCGGTTGGCACGGTCGGTGCTGTCTATTCGGCGCAACTCGTGATCACGCCAGCATCGATAACGGACGCGCAAGCGGAAATCCGAGATGGCAATCAACCGCTAGGCGAAAGTGGGATGCCGGTAGGTGGTAGTGATACGCAATTCTTCGGTGCTCCTGGTGTCACGGTACGCAACACGGTAACACTACATGTTGTGTCTGGCATTGTTACTGGAGTCGTATATATCCTAATGGACTGATCGTATGGCCGATAGGATAGAACTATTTCCGATCACTGTTGCCGCTAACACGCTTACTACCGCACCGGTAACAACACCAATGGTGTTCTTGCAAGGTGAGGTAGTCGAAATTGATGTGAAGATACCTCCTGGCCCATCGGGTAATGTCGGTTTCTTCATACGTGCGGGAGGTACACAATACATCCCGCGCACTCCCGGTAAGTACATCATACCGGATAACGACTACCTCACATGGCCAATGCAGAATGCGATAAACAGTGGTAGCTGGGCACTCACGGCATACAACACTGACATTTATCCACATCTCATACAGGTCATCTTTCAGATCAATGAGCTACAGTACACGCCAAGTCTGCCAAGTTCTAGCCCGATAGGATTGTGACATGGCACTAGCCGGTTATCCCGATTGGGAGCGTGTTGTACGTAGTGGTGGTGATCCCGTAGCAGTATCGCGTGTCGCCATCACAGCTACTACTAACTTGGGACCATTCAACGTACAGCAGTGGCAATCCATCATGCTCTGGGCACTCACACCAGCCGCATCAGACGTGTATCAGATAAATTGGCTATGGTACGACGATGCAGCGCTAGATAACTTGCTCTCATCAATCTTTCAGGTGATGAACGCCAATCAGGAGTTTCCTATCGTCGTTCCTGTTGGTGGACCTTGGCTAGTCATCCAGATAGTTCCCAAGGCAGGAGGTAATAACAAAGTACCTGTATTCACATTCTTTGGCATGTCAACCGACGCTAGCACTTTCCGAATGAACACCTATTCGGGTCCGCTATTTAACGACACGTCACAAATGGCTGCTAACTCAACTACCACATGGACGCTTGCCAATGAGCACTACGGTAATGCTGTGATGCACTTTGGGCCGGATACAGCGGCAATGGCTCTGGTGAGGATACGATACCTTAATTGGGGAGCGAACGCACTACAGGAGCTATACCGTTGGCCTGACGTATCGAACACAAAGAGCCTCACGGTAACAGTATCGCTACCCGCCGCACCGATCGTAGTAGATTACACCAACGGAGCAACCATACAATTCATTACCGCATCATTGATGCCTCAGATATAGCGTGGTGTGGTGATATCATGTTGCTTGCAGGTAGTCCAACGGTTATTGATCAATTGCTGAATGATCCGCTCGCGCTAACAATACTTGGCGTTATCGGATCAATGGTGGTGACATGGTTGCCTCTACTGGTATTTCTTGGCCGCACGTTCGGACGCACTGAGGCGCAGATACAGAACCTTACCGACCTAGTTCACCATGTCACTACAGACCCCAACGTAGTACGCTGGTCGGACATCTCAGAGCTACCGGCAGACCTGCACCGGACGCGATCACGGAAGGATCATAGGTTATGGCATCATGGCCTACAGGATGGCGCGAAGCAACACTAAGAGCGGCGGGTATCCCTAAGACTCAATTCGCTCTTGACGTGCTGGCAGCATGGCAGCAATCCACACCAACCGAACCTTGGACTAACAACCCTCTAGGCATGCCAGCATCGGGTAGCGGATATCCCGCAGCACTGCAAACGCCATACGCGGCATTCCCTAGCATGCAAGCATTCCGTGATGCATTCAAGCGTCTTATTCGCACCATGAGAGGGCGTAGCGTACTTGACGCACTGCTATCAGCTCAAAGCTACAGTGATGCATGGCGCGAAATACATGCCCTGAATTGGTCTTCTAACCGCACCGAAAGCGAATATCCAGTAAAGCTCATGGACATGGTATCAGCGGCTTATACGTCTAAGACGCAACACAAGACTCGCGACATACCGACAACCACGGGCACTACCCACGCTCCACCTGATGTCCATGACGCAATGAGACGCCAATCACATCTATTGCACCATGCCGCTACATCATTTAGCAATGCGTCGGATGCAATCGCTCACATCATGAAGGGAATGCGTTAACATGGCAGACACATATCAGATCACGATGCAAAAGCAAGACACCGTGATCAATCCGGCCGGAACTAACTTCGATGACATATGGGAAATCCACTATAAAGTGACGAGTGGTCCCGCACGCAACACTACCGGTGTCGTAAAGGTTGGCGAGAGCGACCACAATGCGGCATTCGTTGACGCTGCGATTCGTGACAAGATCTCAGCATTGCAGGACATTAGCAAGCTAGGTAGCTAGCTCGATGTTCGGCATCATCAAATGGATTGAGCACTTCTTTAGCCGCACCATCACAGCGGTAGAGAAGTGGGTACTTAGAGCAATCCATGCCGTCTATAGCTACATCACGCGACTCTTCGATGACTTGCGCAGAGCAGTAAACGACGTATGGAAATCACTAGTCAACTTCGGCAGAGCCGTTGACAAGTTCCTAGCTCGTGTCGTGACATTCGCAAACTGGATAGTACGCAAGTACATTCCTAGTGTCATCTCATGGGCGGTACGCAACTTCGACTCTTTGCTGAATGACGTACGGCACATTATCGATTGGGTCGGTAAGTGGATAGCTCGACTATACAACGATATAGTGTCGGCAGTAAGGAACATTACCGCATGGGTGATAGCTCACATATGGCAACCACTATTCGATGCCATCACCATAGCATGGCATTGGATTACGCATGAAGGGTACTTCGTATGGAGAATAATAACGCATCCGGATCTGCTAATGAAGATTATCGGATCATACCTTTGGATGTCGTACCTCAGCCTTATCAAGCACTACTCAGTGCAAATTGCCAAGTGGCTGATACACGGGATGCTGAATTTGCCGAACGAGTTTGCGGATGTATTGGAGTCGATCATAGCGAATATGCTGTGATCGTGAACGGAGAGCTAGAGTGGATAATACACATAGGGGCGCAAAGGTCGGTCACAGACTGACATCACATATTGTGCGTGCGATCATATCCACGCATAAGGGTTTGCTATCAACTAAGCATAAACTAGCTATGCTGGTGTTTAGGGCTATCTCAGACGAGATATCGGCAGAGGTTGATCACACTATAGGTCACGTATTCGCGAGTATGGCAGAAAGTGATGAGGCTGCACCGTCGGTCGCTAATCTGCTCAAATTCATGGCATACGATCATGGTCAGCTAAAGGCACTAGCTGGCAGTAGCCTAGTGTCGCAATCACTTCTCTGGCCCATCTCCCAGATACTAAATAATGTACTGTCACCGCTTGTATATACGGCGGTCGCTAATGATCCACGCACTATCCTAGATCCTGGCACGATGGCATCACTAGCGGCAACGGGACGATTTGATCAGGCTGAGGCACTGCATAACATACGCAAGCAAGGATTCGATGATCCGTTTGGGATACCGCTAATCGATGCCTCACGCACTTATCCAGACATCTCGCAAGCTACCGAATTGCTGAATCGTGGTGAGATTGACGCTGAGCAATTCGACGCATGGGCGCTACTCAATGGTATCCCGCATGGAGTGTCAGAACAGCTACGTAAGCTCACGGTACAACCAGTCTCGCCAGCGGATGCGGCATTGGGATTGCTACGTGGCGACATAGACCGGTCAACTGCTGTGAGTATCGCAGCTGATTGGGGATTGACAGAACAGAGCTTCGACATACTGCTAAACAACACTGGCGAGCCTCCTGGCACTATGCAGTTGCTCGAAGCGTTCCGGCGTGGATTCATTGATGAGCAAGAGCTAACACGCGGAATACTTCAATCCCGTGTTCGTAATGAGTGGATACCAACACTTATCAAGCTACGTTACTCGCCTATGTCAGTTGCGGATGCGGTTAACGCGACAGTGCAGAATCATCAAGACACGCAAACTACACGAGATATCGCACAGCAGAACGGGCTAGCACCGGGCGCGATCGATGTACTTTTGGCAACTGCCGGAGAGCCGCTTTCGCGCACTGAGATGGAACAACTGTATAATCGTGGGTTGGCAACTGCTGACCAGGTTAAACAAGCGCTACGTGAGTCTAGGCTCAAGGATAAGTACACAGATCTAGCGCTTGCACTCCATGTTCGTCTGCTAGAACCACGCATGTTGTCATCGGCAGTTGAGTTTGGGGCACTCACCCACGAGGATGCGATTCGTCATGCGATGGAATACGGATTCAGCAGAGAAGATGCGACCATACTTGTTGACGAGGGCAGTAAGCGCAAACTGCAAGCATATCGTCAGAGAGTTGTTAGCGCAATAGAATCTCTGTATGAAGAGAATGCGGTTTCGCGTGATGCGGCTAAGTCTGTTATTGTCAAGAATGGGTTTGACTCAACTGAGGCTGATCTACTCTTGCAAACAGCAGAGTACCGGCGCGAGAGCAAGATAATCACAAGCGTCATGGCCGCAATACGCTCTAAGTTCATAGCGCACCACATCGAGCTAAAGCAAGCATCAGCATCACTCGATGCAATCGGCATACCAGCAGCGCAACGCGACTACCTATTGGGCCTATGGTCCATAGAGCAAGCCGCTAATGTGCGCATGCTGACAGAAGCTCAGATAGTCAAGGCAGTCAAGATGCAACTCATCAAGCCAGAAGATGCACTAAAGCGGCTCATCGCAATGGGTTATCTTGCCGATGACGCGGTATTGCTACTTGAGGAGATTTGATGACGGATATACCTAAAGTCAAGTACACAGATCTTGCATCACTGCTTAACAGTGCCGCTACCGCATCGGAGCTAATCACCACTGAAATAGCATCGCATGCCGAGAGGGCGCACGCGAAACGAGAGAAGCGGCTTGAAGAGCTAAAAGCATCACATCGAATGACAGAGCATAGGACTATTAATGTCACATAGCTATCAACCGATCATAGTTGATACGAGGATGTCAGATTATGGTTATTGGGTAGTGACCATATCGGCAGCACCTTGGCGACGCATGTCGATCATGATATGCTCGGCGGGCATCACTCGCGACCAGGCCGAACATGACGCACTCCTGTCGTACACGGGCATATCGGCCAGAAGGGTACATTCATGAGCGAACAACCCATCGTATCCGCCGCTCGTTCCTATGGCTGCACTTGGGGTTGCGGCAATCCCTACGATTACATATTCGTATCTGTCGCCGATGGCACAGTAGAGTTTCTATGCCTACCCGACTTCTTGAAGCTCGCAGAGACAATCATTACTGCTGTGACGTCGCCAGAGGGCGAAGAGGTAATGAAGGCAATGGTCGATGCGGCTAAGCTCGAATCCGCGCCAATGGCTGACATGCAGATAAGGCCACGAGGACATAACGCGCCGGTAGGCACAGAAGATCCCGACCTGATCGAACAATTCAGCACCGTGATTACCGTAGATGAGCTACCGGACGAATTTAGGTGAGGTCACGTCATGAAGTTGCCGGACATGACGGCAGTTGCCGACAAAGCCGCAAAGCGGAGAGCAACCGCAATCGCGATAGTCGGACATGCCGTAACGGCAGGACTTGACGCCAATCTGCCAATGGTGTTGCGCAATTATCACCTATGGCTTGAGTGGCATCAGGGAAGATACGCAACGGGATACCTGGTGCGTAAAACCGGAGTTAGGAGAATCGATGCGACAACTATTCGTCAAGATGTGGGACGCGAGTCGCCCACTTCTTAGCCTGCCCGCATGGCTAAAGATCGTAGCGGGATACATCGGTGGCGACACACCGTATGTGTGGACTATTCAGGACTGGCAGTCTCAGGGTAAGCGTAAGAAGCTGCCAATATTCGTCAACGATCATTCTACGCCAAACGACGCGATGAGCGACGGATTCGCCATCCTGCAACGTCTCTATGTGCTTGGCGTACCAAAGGGATCACCAGTCGTTATCGACATGGAAACATCGGTAGATCCCGTGTACCTCCTAGCTCTCTGGCAGATCATCCGATGGGCCGGTTACAAGTTGTGGGTCTACGGCTCTCAGGGTTCGGTATTCCAGAATCCCGCGTGCGATGGTTATTGGGTCGCAACTCTTGACGGCATTCAGCGCATGTTCCCTGGTAAGTCGGTGCGTGCGACACAGTACGTCAACCGTGGATCTTACGATACGTCATGGGTCAAGATCTGGCAATACCTATTCACGCTCAAGACATGGTGAGCCAGACACTATCGGCAATTAGCGCAACCAATCGCGATAGGTGCGTTAGGTGGCATGGTGCCGGGATGCCGTGGACTGCTAGCGACTGGTCAAATGCACTAGCTGGTGAAACTGGCGAACTGTGCAATATCGTCAAGAAGATACGAAGAATTGAAACGGGGGTACTGCACTCATACAACACGCCCGACATGGTAACTCTTATCGATAAGCTCAAGGATGAGGTTGCCGACGTATTCCTGTATCTAGACCTTGTGGCTTACCACTTTGGCCTAGATCTGGAGTCATGCATTATCCGTAAGTTCAACATGGTAAGTGAAGCTCAGAACTTCCCAGAGAGGCTAGGACACCATGCCCCCACGCAATAACACGCCCGATGGTGACGATATATCGACTGGCGAGGTAGTTAAGCCGCTCGTATCAGAACGTGCCCCGATGCCCGCACAGCTAGAGGGCAAGATCTACCTGTCTGCATGGGCAGAGTCCTTGGTGAATGGCGCTAAGTATGTAGAGCCAGACCCCAACTACCTATCACGACTTCTCATCATGCAGACCTTGACGGCAACGTCACTCGATGAGGTATTCGAGCAAGGTGGGATTCAGGGATTGCAGAAAGCTATCCCGAATGTGCCCGATGCTGGCACCGGACCAATCGTCATCACTGATCTGTACGTGACAGGCTCGGATCTAAACGAGGGAGTACCCTGTTACGTAATCCTCACTACAACGCACATGGAAACTGGCGTTGTTACCAAGTTCACTACCGGCGCACAGCAGTTGCAAGCACAGATACTCGCTGCACTGTCATGGGGTCAATGGCCGATCCCGTGTCAGATTAAGCGCACTGATCGCAAAGACAAGTCAGGGAAATACCTCTTTTGGATGTTCCCTGTAGAGTAAGGACACCACGACATGACTAATCCATATATCAAGAACGATGCACAGTACGGTGTGCGTGCGGCTGCGGCTTTCGTGCTAGCTAAGAACATCGCATCAGCAGATAAGGCATGCCAGAGGCGGGCCGATGAGGAGAATGAGCGGCACGCGACTGCGCTACAGCGCATCTATGCCAACTTTCAATTCGCCGCGAGTGAGGCTCTGCGCACGTATAATAGTACCCTTGACGCGACTCAAGGTGACGATGACGAGATGGATGATGACGACTAACTGAGTCGTGGCGCGAGCATGGTGATAATTCAGGGTTCGATTCCCTGACTCGCACGGGAGGTAACACAAATATGAAGCTAACCTATACACTGCTCTGGCTAGGATGGATGGTAGCATTCCTAGCTATCGAACTAACCGCTCTATTCACTGGTCACAGCGAATACACGCTATCCGATTTCGTGTGGCGACTAGAGCAAGTGAATCGAGCATGGACATTCGCCCGATTCTTCATCGTAGCATTCTGTCTATGGCTAACGCTTCACATGGCGTTTGGCTGGTTTAAGTAATGCCTAAGAAGCTAAACCCTACTACTGACGCTCGCGTCTATAGTACTCTCGCACAGCTAACGCGCCACATGCGATCATGCAATAGGTGTGTTGCCGCACGAAAGTCAAGCGACCCAACAATGATGTGCGGTCAAGGCCTCATCATGACGCTAGATGCAGCAGACGATTTCGCGAACATCATCCGACTACGAATAGCGGCACACACCAAACATCCTGACGCAATCTTTGCGTGTCCCGCACTTGAGTTGCACGGTGCGAGCTACGCGCTAACAGCTACACCGTATCAAGTGGTCGCGATTCAGGAGGCACTATTCTAAATGCCTGCTATCCTTGGAAGTCTACCCGCCGCACTCATAGCAGCACAAGAAGGCATGAGCGCTAATGCATTCTACCGCGAGCTACAATCACTCGGTATGGGTGCGAGACGTTCTGAGGTACTGCAACTGTATAAGGTTGCTCAAGGGATCATCGCACGCTCGCCTAATGAGCCGTTTGCGGATATCACCAAAGCGCCGACGGGTAGTGAGATAGGGGCATGGCCTACAAAAAAAGCGACAGGCATCAGGCAGACCGTAACGCTGGTATATCGAGATAACGTAACGGGCACCATTAAGACAACGTACTACAGCACTAAGAGCGAGACTGCACTGACTCGCGAGAATGCGATGAGCCAAGCGATTGATGCTTACCAGCCGCACTCCGAACGTTACGGGCAAACATTGATAGGAGCGATCCATACCGGAGCGTTTAACTTTGTCCCGTATGATCTGATGCCGTAATGCAGTTAAGGGGCGCTAGATGGCAAGTAACTACTTCAATGGTGATCGCGCCGCACACTGGATTAAGCTAAACCACCAATGCAGGATACCGAAACGTTGGGTATTCTTCGACACTGAGAGCATATCGGAGAGAAGTAATGGAGAAGAGATACAGACTTACCGTGTCGGTGCCGCTATCCGATGGCGATATGGACTCAAGCGAGGCGATTATAGTGAGTCCGGTGTATTCGATACTCCGTTGGCGCTTTGGCGATGGATTGACGAATACTGTAAGGCAGAACAGCGAACGATCGTGTTTGCTCACAATCTCGGACATGACGCTAGAATCGCTGCAATCTTTGATATACTGCCTACTCTCGGATGGCAGCTTGAGTGGTGTAATCTTGACCGTAACGTCTCAGCAATGAAATGGAGTAGTGATCACGGTACACTCGTATTTGCTGATACTTGGACTTGGCTACCTATGGATCTACGCTCTGTCGCACCAATCGTAGGTCTACGTAAGCTAGCCATGCCATCGGCAAACGCGACTTTGGCACGGTGGGAGAAATACCTGATGCGCGACGTTGAGATCGGATATCGCGTCGTGTCAGATCTGATCAACTACATAGGCGCGGAAGATCTTGGCAACTGGCAACCGACTGGTGCGGGCATGGCCTATGCGACATGGCGTCATAGGTTCTTGACGCATAAGGTACTAGTCCACGATGACGAGGATGCAATAGCCGCAGAGCGAGCCGCAATGCATACCGGCAGAGCGGAAGCGTGGAGACATGGAGAAATCAAGGATGGACGATATACAGAAGTGGACATTCGTAACGCGTATATTCGTATCGCTTCGGATTCAGAACTACCTACTAAGCTACGAATGCACACAGCGTCGCTATCAGTGTCGCAATACCATAAACTGGCGATGGCATCACGACTTTTGTGCAGAGCGTACGTCGAAACATCTCTACCTATCGTCCCGGTGCAGCATGAAGGTAGAACTTTGTGGCCAGTCGGTAACTTTGAGACTTGGCTATGGGACACCGAAATTGACCTACTCTTGGAAGAAGGCCAGTACGTAAAGATAAGAGAGGCTTATGTATATACGAGACAACCCATATTGCAAGAATGGGCAAAGTGGGTTCTTGCGTTGCTGGCACCAGCAAATGAGTCTGTCTCGCCTATCGTCCGTACCTGGCTCAAGCACTGTTCACGAGCACTCATCGGCCGAATAGCATTGCGTACCCCGAATTGGGAACAATTCGGAGACAACCCATCGGGCGAAACCGGCATCTCATACATGCAGGATGTTGACACCGGGCAGACGCATAGGCTGATGCATGTGGGCGATCGCACGCTCATCGAGACTGAGCGGCACGAGGGGCGCGACTCATTGCCCCAAGTGACAGGCTGGATCATGGCTGAGTGCCGCTCGCGGCTCTGGAGAGCCATGAAAGCGGCCGGACTACCCAACCTGGCACATGTGGACACCGACTCAATGATCTTGAGCCAGCGTGGCGTGCAGAGCCTTCGGGCCGCGTTGGGCGCGAGCTTCGATCGGGACTGGCAGATCAAGGGAACATGGCGACGACTCATCGTGTACGGCCCACGCAACTACCGATGTGCAGATCTGCGCAAGGTGTCAGGAGTACCACGTAAGGCAACTGAGATATTGCCTAATATCTTTACTGGTGAACAGTGGCACGGGCTAGCGACTGATATCGAGAATGGCAGATCGAATGCGGTTACCGTGTCGTCTGGTAAATGGGTTATGACGCAAAGCGACCCCCGACGTTACGATTCGCCGGGGGTCGCTACGTGGACTAATGCCTACGTGGTTGGCGTCTCTTCCGTAGCCGCGTCTGCGTCGGTGTCCATCTCGGGAAGCGGCGCGTAGGGCACTGTGACCATGCTCCACTTGACATCGAAGATGATGGCGTTATCGTCGGTCTTGGCGTGCGATGGATCGAGAGCCGCGATAGCGCCCTCATCCTTGGCGCGATAGGCGAGCCGTAGGAAAGTGGCATAGGCTCTGGCGTCATCGGTCTTGGCGAAAACCGCGATGGGCCACTGGTAGAGCTTCTTGTTGTAGGTAGCCTTACCGAAGAGGATGACCTTGGATGTTGCGCGCATGTCGTTCACGTACCCTTCCGAGCAGTAGGTGATGCGGTAGTGTTCCCGCATCTCGGTAACTACGATGAGTGTAGCACGATGTTGGCACTCTGCAAGTACCAACTTGAGCCTACTGCCGAGCATCGCTCTCACCAACCGCGTGAAAGTTGCCACGGCATAGGTAGCACTCGTGATACTGGTTTGGCCTGCCGAGCGTGGATGGTTTGCGCTGCACCCAATGTCCGCATGTGAGTTGTACTAGTGACCTGTCGTATTCGGTTGATCCGTCTGGCACTAGCTGTGCGATCCGGCCGAGAGCATCTTTGCCCATTTGAGAGATAGCGATTAGCCGCTCTTTGAGTTGATCTACATCGGTAAGATGGGTAACTCCTGAGTCGGCAGTGAGAATGATTGAGTCTAGCTTTCCCTGAGCTAGACCCAATGCGCGAGCCTGCATAATAGTAAAATCGATTTCTGGCATTCTATCCTCCTGAGTTTTGTACGTGACTAGTGAATGTAAGTTACTGTTCCATTCTCCTGAGCGCTTCTAGTGCCCAGATCGCATCTTGTATACGATCCTGACGGGCAACCGCTAGATTAATCCCATTACGCTCTGCGTATTTCTCCATGTCTGGCTTTAGTAGGTCAAGGTAGCGAGCAAGGTCGCTACGCGCTCTGATAGTCATTGTACGACGGGCTTTCTTGGATGCTGTCATACCATCATCCTATCATGCCATCACGGTATGTCAACACTATCCAGTAACTACTTTGCGTTACAGCCTACCATCGAACGCACATTCGAGCCTCCAAGCATCGAACACACCAGCGAGCACAGAGCGTGACATCGGATGCCGCCGAATCCTCAGCACGGCGCGGGCGCGGAGG